>Ga0058701_10000527_pt1 | contig 26018 bp, 14 predicted proteins | sample AgamicOrMae_FD_97039 | JGI IMG/M metagenome (GOLD analysis project Ga0058701, IMG submission 97039) | Agave microbial communities from Guanajuato, Mexico - Or.Ma.e | ecosystem: Host-associated > Plants > Phyllosphere > Phylloplane/Leaf | place: Guanajuato, Mexico | collected 2012-06-04 | reverse complement strand
ACTTTCAGTAGCTACGTGAGGCCAATTTAAGTTTTATCAAAATGGGACGGTAATTTTACTCAGATTTAAAGACATTATGTTGATCAGGCTGGTTTGAGTTAGTGTTTGGTCTAGGTTGGGTTGATTCACGGTGTGAAAGAGAGACATCCGAATCTACCAATAGTTTGCATGCATTGATTCGTGGCCAATGCGATAAAGTCTTACGATGGATATCTTTCACAGCACGATACTGTTTCCCGATCACAAATTATACCGAAACATGTGAAAATTGTTTGAGAGCACACTCTCTCTTGAAGCCTGCAATTTTTCCGATCTGAAATAATTCGAGAACTTCCAAGTTTTAAATGTCACAGAGTATTCTTGGACGTTCGACTCGGTAGGGCACTTAAAAATTGGAGTGTTTCTGTGGGGAAGCAGAGTACCGGCACGCGGCAATGTACTGAAGTTAAGCTCTTTGATAACCCATCAGCTGTTGTGATATTTCGTGCGAAAAAAAAAGAAAAGCGAAAACGCTAAAGGCTAAAGGCTACTCTATTTTCTTTTTGTTTTAATTTTATCTGAATCGAAAGTAATTCGTTAGGCAATGTCTACTCGTCGAGACAATGATAACCATGACGTGGCGCAGTGTACAGCTCCTATCTCTCTTTGATTTAAATCCAAAGTCTCGTAAATATCTTCTTATTGTTGTTTAATCGGCCTGTGCACTGGGAAGCTATGAAATTCAACGTATAAGAATTCGCAATGGATGAAAATGTTAAGTACAAAAAATGGTAGTTTGCCACTATGAAATTTTCATAGATATGTTTATTGCGAGTCCTTTTACATAATTTTATACACAAGGTACAGTGAGAGATTACATCGTTTGCCCTCCTAGAGGCCTTAACAGTTTGCATGGGGTGCTAGCAAGTCGGGGAGCGAGTGAATCGGAACGTAGTATGCAACACGCATGACACTCGTGTCGAGCGGGTTGCGTCGTCATTTCCGGGAATTCTTAGGGGCTCGTAACTCGCTCGGAAAAAGGTGATACGGATTAAACACTCACCTAGCTGACTTTTCAAGATTGTCATAATATGAATAGGCACATCAATGGAAAGCTGTCGACAAGCCTTATCGTTTGGTATGGTTATTGACGTCAATTGTTGAAATAACTTTATAAAATAAGTCGAATCATGTTTTACCCCTTGTAAAATCAGGTATATTACTACCGGAAACACATTTTGTGCTTATGATACTTTCCCAGCGAGCAGGAAAGACATGTTTATTTTCCTGATCAGGCGGGGTGCAGCCCCCTATTAATGCGGTTTGAGGAGGTTGCAATTACCTCGTGAAGTCGTGATTTCACGTAAGACTGCCCGGACTTTGTTTACCTTTTGGGGAGGGAGTGGAGGGGCTGTGGGGGCGGGTCGCGGAGCTCTTTTCCGTTTAAAACGGGCAGACAATTGCGCCGGGCCGGGATCCGTCCGTTGCGTTGGAAAATAAAGCGAGTGTATGCCATGCGACGGGTCGACCCGGCCAGACCCTCCGCATGGCCATCAAAATTGGGGCCACAAAGGCGGGCGGGACGCGAACCCAGAGGACTGAAGCGGGGCCCGGTTGGCTGGTCGGGCGGGCGGGCGGACGGGGGAGGCGGCTTGCGGGCGGACGGGAGCCTGAATGCTGACCCCGCCGCCCCACCAACGCAACATGCAGCTGCAGCCAACCTGCCTGGCTTGGGCCTGGCTTCATGGGCCTGTGGCTTGGGGGCCTGGCTTGGGCCTGGCTTGGGCCTGGCTTGGGCCTGGCGTGGTCCTATGCATGGGACTCCTCCCTCCTATCCGACCTGTGCTAATGCAACCCTGTCACAAATATCATCACTACGTTTCGAAATGTCAGCTTGGACTCGAACAAAGATTGCGGTTTGGCAGATGCATAGGGGGTGGGGCCGAGTCCCTGCTAGGCGGATACATATTTTCGAAGATATGAAAATCTCTTGCGACACGATTGTTTGGTCCTTCAAAACGGGTGGTGAATTGATCTTAGATTGGTTTGAAGGGTATTGTAGTGAGGTTAGGTTATCTTGCGTTGGATAATCGTAAATTAGGTCAAATTAAGGGAGGTTAACTCAGGCTAGGTTGACCCTGTTTATAGGTTAACCCAATCACCTAGAAACTTAGTGTCGAATCTCACAATTTAGTATTGGAATTGTACTTCTTTTCCATTAATCCTTGCCCAAATTACAAGGTTTCCGCGAAGTAAAGCACGCGGTGGAATACATTTTATTTCATGGGACGTAGTACAGAAAGGCACGGTTTGCGCGTGTCATGAAGAAGAAAAGGTCGTTTAATTAAGATAGGCTGCACTTAGCCCTCGGCTTTCGGGGGCAATGCACGAGTTGGGGTGGGAGGGGGAGTCGGGAGCAGATAAGCTGGAGGGAGTAGGCAAGGCACGCCAACATGGCGGCCGTAGCGCGGCTCTATCGTGCGGCGGCGGCACGGCGTCAAAGATGGTCTGGCAGGGTCTGGCCTCGCGCCGCGCGCCTTTCCGCCCTCGTAGGAGCGCGCGGGCCGGCTGGGCGCCGAAGTAGGTGAAGACGAGGCGAGGGGGAGGAGGGAAGCATCATGGCAAAAATACAAAAGGTTATTTTGGGTGGAAGCAGTAACCCATTTAAAGCCTTGTCCGCCGTCGAAACATTGAAGGTTGCATTTTCTGCTTCTTATTGGTTTTCTTGCCAAGCCCAACGGAGCGGGGGCTCTTATCGTACCTGGGAAAATTGCGTATTATGTCTCCTTAGTGCGACCCACGTTAATTCTTTTATTTTGCGGATTAGCAACATACAACGGCATAGTTTAGGATAGCCTTGGTTTAGGTTCGCCTTGTGCCTCACTTTCCTTCAAACTCATTCGGCTGTCGCCAAGCCTGATACCGGCTAGTTCTTGGCGGCATCTAGTGCCACCAAGAGGGCTGGATATAGTGTAGAAGAGGCATTGAGGGTGCAAAACCATAGCGCCCCCATCTTGTTTCCGAAGTTTCCTCGTAAGCTGCAATGCATTTGACGGTCCCATAAGAAACAAAATGGCTACCCAATGCCCCTTCTCTAGGATATCCAGGCCTCCAGTGCCACCGAGAAGCAAGAAGTTTTTAGGTTAGGTTAACCGGGATATGGACCGAATTAGACCTTCCTTAAACGACTTAATGATCGACATTCGATGACCTAAAACTTGATTTTCCAGAGTGGCCGACAGGAAGTCCCAGGAATATTATCCTGAGGATCGAATTTGCATGAATAAATCGATTGACGTCCAAAATTTGAGTTGGAGTGGCTTGAAGTTCTCTGAGTTGAGTTTAGGTCGAAGGATTGTGAGCAAACCGACTTAACGCCAGCCTGCTTCTGCCACCCCAACTCGCCCCGTTTCCTCCATTAAAAACAGAGTTGCCAAGCGTCCTGCGGCAGTACGCCTGCTCTGCGGTGTTGCCATTGATCTGCCTTGACGTCAGGGTGTATTCACCAGAGTCCGAACCGAAAATGGGAAGGTGCAGCTTTAAGAACCTTATGACGTTTATCAGGAATAAAAAGATCGTAGTCTAAAATTAAACGGTCTTATAATTAAAACGAAAGTTAGACATTTTCAGCTCACGAATTATGTCGACAGAGGACTCATTCTAGGAAATACAATGCTGCTCATAAATATATTCTTCTTGTCGATGTTTGGGATTTTTTCTTTTTTTTGTCTTCGCTTGTTAGGGCTGTTTGATCATAAAATACGAGACTCGTTATTTTATTTTATTTGTTGATTTTCTGTTACAGGTGAGGCATTTCTCAGGCGTTCAATATGCGCATCCTCAAAAGAAAGGTAAACGTTGCTGATAGGGATTAAAGCTCAGAAATATTTGCCGAAACCCATCTAAAATTATTTTTTAAAGTATATCGCCAAAAATTCTGTTCAGCCGAGTTCCGAATTCTAAATCCCCTACTTTTGAACAACTGAAAAAAAAGAAACAAAGAAAAAGAAAAAACAACAATTTTAAATATTGAACGTTAAATTTGTGATTTTTTATTTTGATGTAGTATTCTTTACAATGTTAACAAACCTCTTTAAAAATTTAAAACCATTTTTTTCTCAGTCATGTTTAAACAATAAGAAAATTTTTGAAAAATCGTTTTCGCATTAAGAGAATATTTCGCATCAGATAAATCCTCAGTAAAAATGCGCAGAATATCGGTTGGCAGAATATTTTTGGTTTCATTCGAGGTCAGAAACTCACAATTATCCAAAGAAATTCTTGCAGCTCGATAAACTTGGCAGCTCGATGATTGGGAACCCCACGCAATATTCATTGAAATCGAGTCCGTAGTTGACTAAATGCAACGTAACGTGCCGATAGGTCTATCAGCATAACCTCTTTGGATTTTTGTAATCCCAACAATAAGATCAAATTTGTCGCTATCACGTCGAGATACTGATTAGTACTGTACCAATGTTATTTCCTTATTATAAGCGTGGCGGAAGCGGTTCGAGTGCGTGTACTTGTATTGCGTCATGTTCGAATCACGGATGTTATTGGGTACAATCATAAGTTTTTGCGGTCGTTAAAGGCGGTGGTTTCTTTGAAACTTGCTTTTTTTTTACGCGCGGTTTCTAAGGTCTTAACGCATGGCACTACAACGGATATGCAAATAGAGTAGGAGGCAGCTGTTGTGCGCTCACAGCTGGGAGGTTACGTGACGTCATGTGATCTCAACTGGAACGAACGGGGTGATCTCGCATAACCTTTATTTGCTCCATTCATTGAATAGGTTTGGTCCGCAAATTAGGGTAAACGACCCCGCGAAATGAAGTCAGGTTTTGGGTTTCAGGTGGCCAGTGTGACAGGAATTGAAGACCTGCTTGGATGCAAAAATTGATCCTTGATTTACTGTATTGTGCCCTTATTACCGATATCAAATTAACGAGTGACCATATATTTACATCTCTCTGGAAAATATCTGTCAAGAAATTGGTTTGAATATTTGTGACAGTTTACCATTTTGCGGATTGTCAGGAATCAACGTCCATTGCCTGTCTATTTTAGGGTTAGCCATGAGAAGAGCTTTCAGGCAATATCGTGAACTTTAGAATATGTCTCACTTTGCGCTGTGTAAACTATTCAACATAATAAGATGTGTTTAGATCCTAGAGAAATGCCATCGGGGAACGGGTTCAAACGTTAGATAACTTATCTTATAGTTACCCCACCGTTGCGTTTTGAGACGTATGCCATGTGAAAATGTCAAGATACATTATCTGAACAACCAACAACGTATATTAAACGTCTGTTACTTTCAGTTAGTATATAAACTAACGCAACAAAAAAACACAAGAAAAATGCTCACACGTTAAGGATCATCAATGTGGCGGTTTTTGAGCCATTTCGTTTTTGATTGGTCAAGCCTTATTTTAACAACTGGTGGTAACCGTAAACAGCCGAGGACTCTTACATGCGGGTATCGTATGCGGGTCCTAACAGGTTATAATATGCAATATGACTCCACTATGAAGCCTAAAAGTTTGTAGTGGCTACCAAACGCGGATTAAGATGCAGCGACTTTCATTATTTTGCGAGACGTGGAGTCTTTTCTGCTTCTTCCTCGAATTCCCTTAGAGCTTCACACCTCGTCTGAGGATATGTAAACTGTGAGAAACGTTACCAGCTGTACTCTGTTCAGCCAAAGGTCTCGATTCGGGTCGACGGGGCCACCGAGTTGGGCACCAAAATAAGCCAATCAGGAACTGCGGCTGCGAACGTTCGGTTGATGCCGGAACTCAATTTCGTCACTGATTGGCCGCCACAGAGGCTCAACTCGGTGGCTCCGTCGATCCGAATCGAGACCTTTGGCTGAACTGACTATATGTAATATTCATACCCGTTTCTCGCGCCGTTGAGCATCTATTGAATGTATAAGTAGGATTTCGTCCTATTTTGAACACTCACGACGTAAATATTTCAATATCCTGCTCAGTCTCTGAATCGCTGCCTAAGCTAGTGATTAGACTTTCGTAATCCGTGCTCACAGACTCACTGTCAGTGTTCTGGAGACCACGCACTATAGGAGAGAAGACACTGGTATTCATGAAAAAACAAGTATTTCTTGTGAATGAAGACTTAATTCTTCCATAACAGAAGTAAAAAGATGGTCTCTCGGAGATGGCTCTCTAAAATGGGGCTTTTTGAAGATACCTCTTAAAAAACCCAAGCACAAGTTTATGCAACATTTGATAAGCTGGTGAGAGTGGCTCAGATCGCCTGCACGATCAGCCCGATAAACCTGTTTTTATCCTAGTCTCACAGGTGTTGCAATTTTCACCTTATCAGAGGGAAACTATTGTCACGCCGTATGCACGCGTATCGCGGAACAGTATGATAAAATGTCGTCCGAGTGTGCGCAAAAATGTTGTTGGCTGAGGACGCGTTGTCGCCGGAAGCCAGGTTTTGGCGCACATTGGCGGTGCCAGCTCTGCGCGGCGCGGCGCGCGCATGACGCCCAGGATGACGCACTGGCGACGCGACGACGTGGCTTGGCACCAGCTCCCCGCCAAATGCCAAGACAACCCTTTGCCGGAAATGTCTTTCCGATACGAGCTTCGTCTAACTAGAATGACCACTCGAATCGGGAGTCGATACCCTATCAGTAGGCTGTCGTCACTTCAGATAGCGAAGTTGACCCAAAATATCTCGAGTAGTTTCTAAATAATCAAGTAGATGCGCGCCAGTATCGCAACAACGTTTTCACATAGTCCCTTTCCTGACGTCCTCCAATAACCAGCTACCCGTCGATTTCAGCTTCTAACGTTCCACTCATTTTCAGCAAAGCACACCTTCGTTCATCCAAAGAATGTTTTTCGTAAAGGGTTGGATATGATGCCCGTGATATTTCTTCTGTTCTTACAGTTATCGCTCAGCTCTTTCGCATCCGTCAATAAACGTCCACTTACGCGTGAAACTATGATTCGAAGTTTTTTCTCTTAACAGCTTCGAAATATTTACATTTGCAAAGCCCTATACATACAACATTTCCAAAGCCCTACGTGCAACATTTCTAAATAAGCCCTACAAACTTTCCCTCCCAGAGCATTTTTCGCTCAGTAGGGACGGGTTTGTTTCGCGTTTTCTCAAAATGTTTGCTTTTAACGTTGCAGTACTGCATGCTCTTTTAACATTACGCCATAACTTGACGAAGAACGGCATCTGATGCTGGTCCAAAAGTCTGGCTGGGCTGTAAATGTCAACTGTGGATGCTCTAAGCACTTCGTTGAGTGAACTTTTGTTTCCTTAAAATCCAATTTCACAAGGGAAGAGTCGCGGGAACCTCTCACTTGGCGGGGCCCGACAAAAGTGCGCGGAAAAATCGAGCAACGCCTCGAAAGGAAAGTGGGGAGAAGTGTCTTCGCTGGAAGACTTGCAGCTAAAAGGCCAGGTGTTCGAGTCGCCAGGGTGCGCTCCGCGCCGCGTAACACAAGGATCGCCCAAGAAATACGTTACAGGGACATACTTCAACAAAAGGGACTCGAGCAGCACGGAAGATGACACGGAGATGCCATGGGAAATATTGTCGGTAGCTTAGAGAGGGGAGATAGATGCATTTCGGCAGATGTCTAGTTTCCGGGTTTCAGGTGCAGCATCGTCTGGGAACACAAACCGCGCATTCGGAAGCATTGACTAGAAGACCTTTACAGATCTCCTCTACCAACGTTATTGCTTTCACTTCCAGCACATCTTTACGCCCCCCATGTAGGCATGTCTAGGAGGTAAGCAGACAATCCTAAGTTTGAGAGGAGCATCTCTTTTTTTTGCGAAATATTTTTGAGGGTTTAATGGTTAGAAGAGGGTGACCATCCTGTGCCTTGGGAGCGGTTCATCTCGTTGGAGATCCTACTCGTGTCAGGGAACTCTCGACGGGATTCGGTCGATGGAGGGGATGAGCGTCTCTGAGTCATGAAGTGAAAGGTGGGAAAGGGAAGAAGGGAAATAATTAAAAAAAGGTTGGAAGGGAAAGATTGCATGTCGAAAAGTTGTGTAAAACTAGAAACAAAAACAAAACGGTTTAAGACTTTCCCTAAATTTTCCGGAGGGCAGTCGGTGAAATGGGTTAATTATTTATAGTTAAACATTGTCATCCTGAAAGCGCGCGTGCTTCTGCCAGGGCAGGGCGATGTCTGTCTGGTGGGGCCAGGCAAGAGGAGCGTCGGGCTGGTAGCCAGCATTGATCTCGCTGTGCCGGCAACGAGGGTTAGGTTGGCAGCGTGCCTGTCGGCAGGATGCCTGCTCTCACAGGGCAGCCACCGCAGAGACCAACTGGGTTTTTCATTGCCAACGAGACTGTTCGAAAACCTGCGATACCGAATTGAAACAACGAAAACAAAGAACTTCTGTGTTGTAGAAACTTATCGGTTGTAGGAGAGGTCACTTTGACCCTAACAATTGCAGGCCAAATCGTCCAGGAATTTAGAGAATTTAACTTAAGGGATGCAAGCACTAGTGGAATTCCTTTGTTACGTTCCTACAGAGAGTACTTGATATATCTGTCCTATGAAAACGTTGACAAAATATTCAGAAGTGAGCCTTGAGGTAGCTGTGACTTTCTTTCATATGCATACGTCTTTTGTAAGCCCGTTTAACGACAGTAGTTTAGGGAAACACTCGAATTTCCCGGATGTTTTGTACAAAGGATCAGAATACCATTGTTTCGGCCTCACCCATGCATTGAACTGTCTCCACGAGCGTTTGCAAATCTCACCAAGGTATCGATGGAGTCAATCAACGTAGGAATTGGCGAAGAGGATAACTCGGATAACTCTATGAAAACACACCGTTCCCAAGAATCGACGCAAGAAGACGATGATGTTATTTCTTTTTGGCGTGGTTCTTGAAACTCAGGAGATACGAATATTTATCGAATATTTACCAAGTCAGAGGATACGTGGAGAGGGATTTTCAGTAAACAGACCATGAGGAAATTTTCGGTTTTGTCGTTCACGAAGGTCATCAACAACTTGACATTCCGTACGAACGAACCGAAAAAGAAAACCGGAAGGATTTTTGCGCGGCTGATGACTTTTAGCAAGGACGCCCTCAACTCGAGTTCACGTACGTTCATTACACTTGCCATTATCGTCTAGATAAATGGGCCCGCGAGTTTTAAATGTCCTCTTTGATTTTAAAATCAAGAGGGAAAGACTGAATTCAGAACATCGACGACATGAAGGAGCGTTCGTGTTTGTTCTACCCTAACGAAAAATTGTTCTTGGATGAACAAAAGAAGCCCTCACTACCGCCTTTTTGTGTACACGTTTTCTCTGAATCTTGTTGGTTTACAAGTCGTGTGTAAAAAGTGGGTACCATGAGTGATTGTAGGTCTTATACCCCCTACTCCACCAAAAAAGGGGATTTGGAGGTGGTTGTCAGTGCCCTATTGAGCTACTCAACTGTTTTAAGTCAATTAATATCTAGGTCGCCACACCTTGATCTTAATTAGGAGCAGGTGCTCCGCAATTAATTACATCTATCAGCAGCAGAGTAATATTATGATATTGTATTATGTTAATGTAACGACCGATTGCGCATAATTTATGAAGCAAGGCGCAAGTGAAGGTTCTTGATCTCGACAGTATATTTCCTTTTGTTCGTGAAGAGAAACTGTGACCAACGTGTGTTGACCCCAAGCTACGATAAACGGGCGGGAAAAATACTTGTCGACCTGCGGTTCGTCACCAATGTCACAGAATTTAGTGGAAGTCGTCAGGGACTGCGCAGTATCTCCGAATATCATTCTACAATGCCTATCAAGCCGCATTGCAGACGGAACTTGAAAGCTTTTAAGTTTTGTACTGAATCTTTGAAACTTTTCTTGAAATCGTTTTTTTTTTTGTGGAGGAAACGATGTTTTTTACTTTCTATGGTAGAGTTGGGATGCATTTGAATTGAGTAATCATGAATCATAAGACACCGTTTCCTTTATAAGTGACTGCTGAGCAGGGGCGTATGTTGGATGTGTGACATAGAGATTCCGTCCTGTAAAATATCTTTTCGAAAAAACTTTCTTTATCATGAGAGGTACTCATGTGATAGCGGTACAAGGCGTCGAGGCACATGTTGAAGTGGACTCATCATCCTGAACCTTAGGGTAGATGAGAGGGCTGTGATGCTCGACGCCCGGGGCGTCGTTGACTCGGCTTCGTCTCGGACGCTTGGCAACGCTGCTCCGGCGGCTGTTGGCGTGGAAAGCTCGGCAACGCTGAGTACCTATCGTCGCTCGGAACACGTCGCGGCGCGGGCCGACTGGGATCGGAGCAGGGCCCTCCCGTCTCTCGCTCCGTGGGCAAGCTCGGGCCTGGCTCAGCCCAGTCAGCCTGAGGACGAGCCCGTCTTGCAGACGAATGGGACGGACGGGGCCGGGCCGGGACGGTTCGGCTGTGTGATGAGAGCGGCCCGGGCCGGGCCGGGCGTTGGCGCTCCCGCTCCCGCGGTCGGCCGAGACGCGGACGGCCGGCCGGCTTTCAAGGTCGCCTCGCAAGTCAACAACCTGGGTTGCATCGGATGGAAGCGTTCTCCTCTCTTGTTGATGGACACTCGCCTTTTCCTCATCACTGCTAGCAACTTGTGCGACTTGAGCGAGTTGCGGACCACCAGTAACTCCGAGATGCTCACGTTAACTGGAGAAAGGCCAATGTCAGCCCACCCAGAACAAACCTAAGGGTGCTGTCATCTTGAAGGCACTGCTCGGGTTTGCCTGTTTGGCCTGGGTTTAAGGTTCGATCCACAGACTGTTGCTGCTGACCATCCCCAGAGGCATTTGTTGATTTCTATCCTGAGAATCGGCGGCATAGAGGGGTTGTTGCGGTCACTGATGATTAGTTTGTCGGAAAGGCCTTTTTAAGTCATCTCTGAGGTCTAGGATATTTTCTGTTCTTGGATTGAATCGCCTTGTAGAATTGATCTCATGATGCTGATGACTTTGCTGGTTGGAAAGCTGTTCCAGGCTTCGTCTAAGACTTCAGTTGGTTGCTGTTTTGAGTCTCTTACCTCGTTTGGTCATTGCCAAGAAAGTTCCACGGTTTTCGATTGAGATTTCAGTCTCGTCGAGCTTCAGTCCGCGACTCGCACATAGTTGACTTGAACTGCTCACGATTTGTCCCGCTCAAATGCTCTGAAAACACGCGAAGTCAAAGACACAAACCTCAAGAAAGCGGTCTATTGTTCAACCTAAACTTTGTCCAAGGACTTTGTGCTGTTGCTCCCCATCGTCTCAATGTGGGACTAATTTCTGGCTCAGTCTAAGGGTCGCGAACAAGGGGAATGCATATTTTAAATGGGTCACGATCTTGGAAGCCCTCCGCAAAACTTTTATAGTTGGGATTAACCGAGGGAAAAGAATAAGATAGTTATTCCAAGACGAACGCTCGAATAAGTCCTATGATTTCTTTATGCGCCCTGCAAACATCAGACTTACTCGAATCAAAGTGGCTCTGTAAGCTTATTAGGTATTTGAACCACCAACTCTTAAGTCGATAAATAGAGGAGCACATCGGCCTTCGAAGCCATAGACGTGTCGGTAGTTCACTTATTATTTACACTCGGGGATAGTTTAACGTTGGCACTACCAACCTACTAATCTTTCGATAAAACTGGCGTGTACTCAGTGAAAGATTGAAGCTTATGGGAGCGTTCGCTGCTATACATTAGAAACGAAATCAGAAATCAATGAAATGGCCTCGAAGCCCAGCGCACTTTTTGGTACCCTTTTTTATTCATTTATTTTTCAACGATTGAAAAATGTGAATTGGTCATCATGTTGCTTCGCTGATGCATGATCTGATTTTGAATCGGTGAATTCTCACTGATTTTGCTCATTAGCTTGTAATTGTTTACAGCGTACACGCGTTCATATGAGTCTTATTGTTGATAATTCGAGATAACTTCGTCTCTAACCTTTTATCTCTGCCAGCGTTAAGCAACTGCTTATAATCAGAAGTTATTTATTTCTGCATCTGTTTCCGTAAGCATATGCCACTGTAAATATTGATCAGCAGCCGCGTAGGCTATCTTCTACTTAGTCTGTGCGATTGCATCGGCGGCCCTAGTGCGGGGAAATACGTCTTCCATTTGTTTCTGTCACTGAAGCAAAGTGTAGGAGGCTGCAATACTCCATACATGTAAAAATGATGAAAGCTTCGAGAGCGCTAAAATTGAATGACAGGGTGACAAATATGTCTCAATGCCCACACGTTGAAAGCGACATCTCGTATACGTTGCATCGTGTTCGCCAATAAATTAGATCTTACGAGTACGATGTCGCTACCCACTCATAAAGTTACCGATCAATCTCTTTTTCTTGTGAGTACTCAAAGTAACCAATCAGAACGTGTCCGGAGTGAGACAACTTTGTGTGAACTACGTTTCATATTAGATCGACTGACAAAATGATATCTTGTCTCGTTTACGTATTGCAAGCGAAATCCGTCGTGCGTCCGAGATAAAGAAAATCTCACTATTTCAACACACAACCTCAATCTCTGATTAACCATCTACTGAGTGGAAATGTGATCGAACTCCGCCGCATATTACCTATCATTAATATTAATTCCAGCAATATCGTACATTCGGTCAAAAGAATTGGACACTTTCGACTTTGATTCTATTTATTGATTTTGCCAGGTTCAGGGGAATACATCAAATGTGACAGGTAAACGCCCAATTTCGAATAATAATATTAATAATATCAAAATTATGAAAAGCATAATTGTTCGGGAAGGTGCATTTTTTTCTCCAATTTTTAACGATTTTTTCTTAACAAAAAATGAAAACTGTAAACAAAACTTGTGTTTCGTACATTCTTTCATCGGCTCAGAAGTCGGCTTTGAGCCTTGTAGCTTCGAGACCGTTTCGTTTCGCCAGGCATTCGCGCAGGGCATGCCGCTTTTTAGCCGTATTGAGGTTAGCGGCATCAGACTTATTGACCGTTTCATTAGCTTCAATTAGGTAAAGTTAGGTTTCGTGCCTTTGCTTCTCTTCGGTTTAGCGACGAAAGAGTGACTGAAGAGGTGGAAAATTCGGGCTTTCGAGTACCTTATCAGCAAAGTATGAGTTAAAACCTTTCTATCGTTTGAAAATACGTCGCCTTTGTCTACGCCTTGGCAGATGTTTGATTCCTTAGTTTTTCAGGAGGTCTCTCGACGGAAAAAAATCAAGTGCTATCTCGAGAAGGTTGGCGGGAGTGTTGCGGCGGCGCGCTGGGCGACCGCGACGGCTAGGCACGCTAGGCGTCGCTCACGCGTCGTCTGGGTCCGGGGTCGAGCCCCCTCGGCAGCCTTCGGGGAGACTCGGGCTGTCCCGTCCCCCTAGCAGACTGCTAGCAGACGTCTGACTGCGTTTCACAGCTGTTTCCGTTTCAATCGGGTATATTCCCTTTCGACGGGAAAGCCGATGTAATATGCTCGGCGCATCGACCCGAACTCCGAAAATTTCGCTACATCGCTGCACGCTAGCGCTCGAGGGCCAGACCCTAGCTAAATTAACGCTAAGGGGTTGCTAAGTAACGCTGCCTTCATTTATGCCCGACGCCGGACTTTGCACGCAATGCTAGACTGCTGCGAGTAGAACGTAAACAAAGAATGATTGTAGTACGGATAAGTTACGGACTTGCCGGCGTTCCCTATGACAACGTGGAAAGTTTAGTGCTACTCTTTCTTAATTGTGAACTCGCATAAATCTATTTAGGCCTTGAGGTCGTTCTTGGTCCAATGATATTGAACCAAAGAACAACTAAAACCAACCTATTGGAATTTCTATAACCGGGTGTGAACAGTTATTGATTTTTCATATTTCGATCTAATTTTATTTTTATATACTCAATTTTAGAGCATTAAAAATCTTTGTCGTAGCTTTTGGAACGAAACGTATTCTTTTTGTAATATCGCTTTTCATAAGTTTAGGCTCTACACACAAGGGCTATTCAAAGGCTATGTATTTGTACACACGCAATCCTAATTTCATGTAATCCTTATGATTACCTACCATAAACTCTCTAGATTCTCATGTGTATTTTTTATGGAAACTCTGTAATTACACTTAATCTGAGTTACCTGACAGATGCAATCTACTTCGTTTGCTCAGGAGTTCTTCGGAATATTATTTTTAAAAAACGCTGTTATTTCGTCAACTGTGTCACACTAAATTTGAATCAGTGACTGAGATTCACTGAATTTTCACTGAATCTCAGACTCACACTGATTCAACTTCAGCGTGTAATTAGCTGCGCCAATCGTCTTTTGTATTGGAGGCAATTGCTCGACGAAGTTCCTGAAGTGCAAGTACAGTGAGTCATTTTGAAAGTGATAATATAACGCTGTCATTTCCGTGAATGCATACTCCGTAATGCTCAGCAAGTTCGACAATAGGAGTTCCGGGAAGCTGCTAAGTCGGCAACTAAATCATAATAACCGTGAAACACTGTACACAGCTGTTTTATTACGACAATCGTCGTATTTATGATGTTGCACAAAGTACAGAGCGGAAAAGAGACAACCGTCTCGCGGTATAGTCGCTCCTCTCTGTCATACTGTCTGCGTCGGGTTTACGAAAAAGTTCGACTTTGTGAGGGACGAACCGTAAAAGACGTTAAGCGTGCATACACAAGAGAATTTGACTGCAATTTTGGGTCGTTTTAAACGACCTTCATGGAATGTGCTACCATCTCTCGCATCCCCGTCTCTTCAGGTAACCTTACGCCCCTATTTTCAGGGAAGATATATTCATCTCCGCGAGATAATGTATAGTTCCTGGCTATTTATTTGCAGAAGCTGAAGAAATATGATTACGTTATGTCTTTGATTCGTAATCGGTGCGATAATTCTCGGCATATTTTTTTTTTCATCGATCATGCTGAGTCTTCACTCGTGCTTTTTCGGTGAGAGGTTTTCATGTGTAGATTGCGTGCTGTACTTAATACGTAACGATGTCGCCAAAAGCTTTGAAACTCGCCATTACGACTACTTTCATCGAATATCGTTTTTCTTTTTCTCTTTTTTGATGTTTCTGTTGTACAATTTGATCTCTTACAATCACATCTTGTTCAAAATGCACGCTGGTGATCTATACACGTGTTTTCTAATCAGGTTCGCGCAGTAAAATTGCATCCTCGATTTTGGATAGGCAAGTGGTTGGTCGGGTCAATGTCCCCCTCCCCTCTCCGCTTTTGTATTGACAGCTTGGCTAGAGCGACTATGTGTGGGATAAGGCCGAGCCGGAGCTGGGCATCGGGTTCGGGCCGTACAGTGCTAAGCGTCTCGCTCTTAGAACAGGAAACAGTAGCTTCCTGTTTACAGTGCGCCTAAATCCAAGTCGTTGAGCACCGAGAAGTTCTATCCGGCGTCTGACTAGTTTAATCAAGAAGGTAAACGCAGAATAAACACGTGCTTTGGCGGTGTGACAGGTACATCGGTACCCGGTCGGTGATGCGGAGAGAAGGGTCTGAACTCGGGACCGGGCCGGCTGGCTTGCGCGCGTCCCCTTCTCTCGCCCGCCCCTCCCCCCTCCATTTGCGTCGTTCGACACGGCTTGGCTAGTAGCGTGTCCTCCTCCCCCCTCCCCTCGCCCGGCGGGCGGCCTGCAGGCGGCGCGGCTCGCCACGGCCCGGCCGCACCATCGTGACAGCAGCGCGCCTTTAGCTGCGCCGTCAGTTGTCGGAAGGTCGCCCCGTGGGACGGTTCATGCTGCCTGCTGTGCGGCCAAGCAAGCACTACGATTGAGTTCGCGGGTGACGGGAGTACAAAACCGATGAAGTGAACGCATCTCGAAGTGATTGTGTGTGCAGTGTCAAATATCTGTGATATTAGTTTATTTTTGGTTACATAAGGAATACGAATTTGAAAGTGATGAGTGAGATGAGTGTGTGACTTGGCGTGGATAACCTATCGACGTACCCTAGGATTATAGCAACGTTCTGTGATGCGAAAGAGGTTTAAGAGTTGCCTTCAGTCCTCATGGGAGATGAAAGGGGACGAGACTTCAGCTCCGCCGAAGACTGCGACGGAGGGCAGTAGAATGAGGTACTGCTCGCTCAATCCCTTTTGACGCGGCGCGGGCGCGCCTAGCTCGTCATGCTCAGCCTGACTCATCTGGCGCCTACTCGTTCGATTGGCAAACAACAGAGATCGTTGCAGATCCTCGCGCGCGCTGTTGGTTTTCTTTTTTGGCGGCTGGTTGCTAAACGGCGATGACATTGGAGCCAGCCTGGGAACTTGGCGCGAAGGCCGCCAGTAATTGTTTTTAATTGCGGTAGCAAGCTCCGTCAAGTCCTTGGCTGTGTACGTAGACTATTGTTGACTGGATGGGTTCCCGCCTTGAAGCCCTTGTAGACCTATCTCCCTCCGTCCCCGTTCCCATTCGACGTCGACGCGACTGGCGGTTTGTCCTTGCGGACAGGGTCGACGTATGCTCGCCGCCCAAAATGGACCATGGCGACAGAGCTCAATTCTTTCGCAAGAATCGCGCAAAATTGCTTTCACTCCGATAAACGCGACGTTAAAGCCGCCGTTTTAGCGGCACCCTTTAAATTATTGATTTTGGTTGCGCCGCTGCGCGCTCGTCTCACTCGGAATCGCAAAATGGACAATTGACGCGACTGTTATATGGCGCAGGAAAACGAAGGAATAAATCCGGTGGAGGCCCGCTCCGAACATGGCCGCCGATAGCAGCTAACATAGCGGTCGCACGACGAATCAGTCGTTAGTAACTTTAAGAAAAGATGTATGGTATACCTGATTGCCATTCGCAAAGGTTACACACTCACTTAAATATACAAAATACCCATTTTAACCTTTACATTTTGTCGATCACGAGCACATGATTTTGTTTCGTACACTTTGGCATCATCTGAATGAAAAAAGGGGGGGGGGGCATTTTAGAATAACCGTCATCTTCGTAGTAACCTCGCAATTCGTCCACTAGCTCAACGACACCATCCCCACGGCTCTGCTACCATGGATCAAAGGCAAAATTCATATCATCAATACAGCATTTACTTTTGTTTATTTTGTTGAGATATGTTTACTTGTCCATTGCCTGGAACTGCTAACTGGAGCTTTTGCGCGTTATATTACTTTGAAACATTCAGCTCTCCCTTATGTTTCACTCCTACGTTGGTCGTCACTTTTTGCTATCGTTATATAATTATTTAATCAACAAATTCTCGTCATTCTTATCCTTTTCACGAAGTATTTACTTTGATGTGACGCAAAGTAATTAAAAACGTAGTTAGTTGTAGCGGAAAATTGTCGCAATTTTTAGGTCGTACAGTTCCGTTGAACCCACTAAATTAAACGAAGAGCTCTAAAGTGAAATTGACCGATAAATACTATCAGAACCCGACTTGCTATCTTATCGCGACCCTCAGTCCCATGACTCCATAGTTTTCAGGCCCATCTTATTAGATTAATTTATTCGTAGCTAAGGGCCGGTCCACCTTATTTTGCCGGTCTCGAGGTTTCGTTCCCATCACAAAGACCGACCCCTCCTTTCCTTGGCCGTAGAAAGTGTTTTCTTTATTGTCGGACGAGATGTCGTCTAAGGAGCAGACCCTAGTTGGGGTCGGGGGTCCTAGGCGTCTACCTGGCTCCTAACAGCTGCTAGCGTAGAGGCTCCCAGGGAGCAGGTAGACCGGGGATGGCCTGCGTTGGGGCTTTGTTATACAGCGAGTGCGAGGACGAGGACTGCCAAGTCCTTTTAGAGTAGAGGGACTCTAACAGCAGAATAGATTGCTCTCGCGACGTTGCCGTATATACTCAGGCGTCTCGCGACGCTAAATTTAGATTGGTCACCAGCGGCTCGTGTTATCTCTAATCTTGTAGCCTAGTTTGAAGCACGTCACACTAAAATTTATCGGAAAGATTTGTGCTTTCACGAGTAAAAACATTGCCTGTGAACTTGTTTCGAATGTAACTAAGGTAAAAAAACTACGTTTTAGTTTGTTTTCTTATTCAGTGGAGTTCGGTTGACATGGCTCTTGGTTGCAATGCTTACCTCAAAAACTTATAGACGACTGATCTCGGTTTTAATTTGTAAAACAAAATCAGGTAGGGGACTTCCCTCAATATTCGAATCAGCGTTTTTCTTTTTTTTAAGTCCACGCGCTGTTTGTTAGCATCTGTTTGCGGGTCGAGATTTATTTCCGCGGTGTTGAATGGGTGTCGAAATTGCTTGGGAGTTTCCGAGTTATGAATAGCCGGTTCTTTATTTATACCGTTATCTGGCAAGTAAAGGTAGTATCCTCATCTCGCGGCTAGGGTAGCATCGTTATGTTACGTGTACAGTAAAGTGACCCACGTTATCGCAACCACACGGGCCGTAATGTACAGGCATGATCGAAATTTACGCTGACTTTCAAGAGCTTCACTTGTCAGCCGTTATCATTTTTGAGGTTGACATTACGAAATCTTTGTCAGTGATCGCTCGCAGTCCAAAGGGAACCTTTGTTCCAGGAAACATCAGTCATGAACTCTAACAGACCGTCATGAAATTACTGCTTCCCTGTTGCCGCGCGGTCTAATGTTTTGGATGGCCCGTGACATGACCTTTGAAGAACACGAAAGAAATTGTATGGTTATTTTTAGTCTTATAAAAGCAGCTTTTTATTTTGACCAAAGGATTTGCATTGTTTAGCTTTGCGTTTATAAACCGATTTATCGGAATTATTTCTAGTAATAAGAATGTGAAGTCGCAAAACCCGTTTGTAAATAATAACCTCGCCAAGAACTCTGCCTTGAAATTAAACCCTTACAAGAGGCTTGGTTCTTGTCCTTACATATAACAGGTGCACGGAGCTACATCCACTCGTTGAGGAACGGACTCTGATTTTCTCGGCCTCCTCTCGCATATTGAGCATATCCTCTGAACCACAAAGAAAGCATAAGGAAATTTTAATTTTGAAGAGATCCTTAAAAGAGGACTATTCCTCTCAAATCGCGAGCATCTTTTCCTGGGCGGCAATTCGCTGCCATGAAATTTGGCGCAATTACCTCCCGACTGAAGTTATCGGCTAAATTCAAGTGTATCGATAAGCGTTACGCTCTAGGAAGTTCATGCTCAGTTTCGGAAAATTCGGGCGGTTTATTGTACCGCGTATTTGTGGTTTTTGCCGCAGAAAATATCGTTTGTCGTGTAATCCAGCTTAGGAACGGCCCCCGTACCCCGGCGAGTAGTCCGGATGGGAGGGAGGGGACCTAGCCTAGACCTTGAAAGGCTGAGAGAGAAGATTGTAGTAACCGGTGCCTTGAAGCGCCCAGCAGTCGCTCAATGGATACACGTAGTTTTGTTTCGTCACGTTAAGTTCATGTTAGGCGACGATTCAGATCAGTTCACAAAAACCGATTTTTATTTTGTTTTATTCTCTCTTGTTAGAGTGATTTAAAGATGATTGTCTTTGTATCAGTTATCCAGGGCTAATCTTTGTCACCTGAAACAATTTCTATCACTATTTGTAACTAACCGTAAATTAGAGACATTTTAAAAATACATATCTTCCATTACCCTCATTCATTGATATATTGTCTTTGCGCGGACCAATGACATTTCACATTTAATCGCTAATTCGCGGTCCGCCCTCGCGTAGAAGAGTATTGTAAGTTCCATTTGAAGAGCATTGGCCCTCTAACCTCCCGACCGTGAACTGCTCCCTCTCCCGTCCGTTCAAAATAGACAAATTGAGCAACAGATATCGGGTCTTACCATTTTTAGTTTCCCTCGATCAGATCCAACCTCCAAATAATAGAAGAATCCCATTTTAAAAAATCGAACCCATTTTTTCTAAAATCCCAAAATACCCCTTGCTTTTTCTTTTTCTTCAAATTTTTAGTGTTTATTTTTTTTTCCAAATTTTTAGTCGGAATTTTTTTTTGTCAAATTCTTAACGTTTGATGGTTGAAATTTGTGAAGGGGGAACTTAAAACTGTTTTTACCCGGCTGTTGTCCACGTCGTTCATATGACTCCTGAATTGGAATATAGAATCCCTAGCCCAGAATCGTCCTACCGCATGTCTTGAGCTTTCTTCCGCTTCAGTTGTGCACCTGTATGACCATTTCCAATTCTGGTCCTATTTTTTTTTCTGGGAAAAATATGCGATACTGGCTTAAAATAATTTGTCGTTCGCTGAGTGGACTTTGCCATATCTTTTAAACATGTTGGGAAAAAAATCTTGGCAGCTTTCCCTTCGATATTCAGTCTGTTCCAGTCCATCCCTTATTTGCAAACACGTGTCTTCGCAGGGGTGTTGTATTAAGGTGTGCGCCTTGCCGACAAAGAGTCGCCGCCACCGGCGTTACGTAAGCCCTCTCTAGGAAGTTACCGAACTTCTGTTTGCTAATAAACTTCGCGTAACTAACTGGGCATACCTTACAAATCAAAATCAACCAAGGTTTTCAGTAGATCACAGTAGAAATTGACCCCTTTGTTAGGTAGTCCCATACCTGCGTTTCAGGTATGAAGATGAAATAGGAGCAGATCGTATTTTCGTTAAACCATCAACAACTATCAATAAAATCTCTTTGAGAACTTCCATTTGATATGGTTCTTGATAGGGGTATCTTAAAAGTAACCGAATCACGTTCTTCCCTATTTTGTCTTTGCCTAAAACGAGGGTTATTGTTTTTACTCTGCGACGTAATGTAGTTTAGGTTTTTGACCGCAATCCTGAGACTAGGTTAACAAACGCCAGTTAGTGCTGAGTAAATCAGCTTACAAGCATTGTTTTACCTTAGAGAGTAATCAAAATGTCTCGCGACGAGATACTTTTTACGTCTGTTTGGTCGTCCCAACTTTCGCAAACGATGACGACTATTCGATTCATACTGATAAAGATATGTAGTGACGTCTCAAGAACGCTTAAAAAAATGGCATTAACGTGTTTAAATTGCGATAAGCGAACTTAAGTCTCGCCGATTTACGCGACAAGAACATATGTTTCTTGGGGGGGGGGGATGGAGCTCCTGGACGGGGGCCCTCCGTGCTTCTTCTGTTGCTGTGGGGGTCGCTGAGGAATCGTCTCTGTCATACATGCAACCAGCGTTAATATCAGTAATTGATAGAATAAAGCTAACTTGAAGTTTCGCTCTAATAGTCGAATTCGTCATGGAAGGACGAGAAAGAGATTCATCGGAAGATATTTCGTCACTGATGAGTCATCGATTTTGGAACTTTCAAATTGATGGCGCAAAGAGCAGCAATAGACCACCCAAAGTATGATGAAAATGCTCTGTAAAAAAATCTCGCAAATATCAAGGTACGTAAAGAAGCGATAAAAAGTAATCGAGGAAAATGGAATAGCTGTGCGCCCGCAATTTCAAAGGGAAATAAGTCGAAGCGGCGGGAAACCAATTTGGGAGGTTTGAACTGATCTCGATAACCGGTAAGGGTCAGGTACTGGACGGTCCCGATGCTCCGTTTAAGCTGGAAAATGACGGTCTGTCATTAACTTTATCCCGGAAATTCCTATCGACGAGCCTTACAGAATTTCTAAAAGCTTTCGAATAAAATTTTCGGGAACACGTGTTGCGTGATGATAAAAACGATAAGGAAGGTTTTGTAACACATTTTCCTTGAATGGACAGGAATTGTGTCTCGTAATCCATTTCGTTTGTTGGCTGCTGGATGTGTGAGTTTCGTCCTAATGTAGGGAAGTGAAATCAGGTGACACAAAGGCGCAGGAAAATCACCAAGTTTTTCCTCTTCAAAAAAGTTTTTTTAATTTAAGTGTGTTTGTCAAGAGATTGGCCATTTTGGATTAAGATATACTCTGATAAAAACTCTCAAAGAGCAATTTATTCGTGATTGGACGTCATCAGTAACGTATTTCTTTTCTTGTTTTGTACAACAATCAAGTGGATTTATCAGCTTTTAGCAATAATCTAATCCGTTCCCGTATGGGTAATTCAGGACATTCATTATGGGAAATTTATTACAAGAAACATCAAATTAAAAAAAAATATAAGGCCTTGTGCAAGAATCAGAGGTATATCAGTTATAAACCTACGAAGAGATAAATATTTTTGTATCACTGCAAGTAGTGAAGATGTAAGTTTGAAAAACATCAGTATTATTGGGCACCTAATTCCATACGGCTCCTCAGTGTTGCCAGATCGCCTTCGTTAAATCCAACCGGGGTTTAATTGAGAATTTTACTCTAAATTTGAATCAGTATTACTCTGAGAATCAGTGGAAATTAACTTAATCTCAGACTCTCACTGATTCAAATTTAGTCTATCAGTTGAGCAGGCCTTACATATGTTCGTGTAGGTTTTGAGTTCGCTCTCCAAGCCAGCAACTTACGTGCGATGTTACCCTTACACTATTTCAAGGCCAAACTGACTATCTTGATCTCGGTTCAGCCCTCCCACATTTTGAGGATTTTTAACGATTTATCAACGATACATCAACCGTGTAGGTTGGGTAAGATGAAGACCCGCTTCGTTACCGTTATGTGGTAACTGTCATAAGCGCCAAAAACCACAAGCGCCAACGCCGCAAGCGCCAATCTGTAACCGCCAAACGAGAAAAGTCGCCAACGCCAAAGGTCTTAACCGCAATACTAACCTTACCTAACCTAACTTAACCTAACTTAGCCTAACCGAACTTGACCTAACCTAACCTATACGAACTTTGGCGTTTGTGACTTTTCTCGTTTGGCGGTTACGGACTGGCGCTTGTGGTTTTTGGCGCTGTCGAATGCCTCCCACAGTTATGCAAGCCTTATCAGGCTTGCTCTTAACGAGAGTAACTCAAGGTGGAACTTGTTTCTACGTGTACCGGCTAAAAGCTTTGCGGCGTTTAAATTTGACTTGGTCGCAGAAGCTATCGTCAGCGACGGCCGTGTGCGTTACGCGGCGAGAAAATTTGGTGTGGAAATGCTGCTCCTTGGTTGAATTTATGTTGAGGCCTTGCCTTGATAGGCGGCCTGGCCGAGCTGCTGGCGCGCGCGATTTCAACATGGCGGCCGCCTAGCCTGTGACCGCTGCGCTGCGCTGCGGTGAACGGTCCGGTCCGGCAGTCGTTTCATGGCCACACATCTGTGACTTGACGAGGGCCGAATGTTTCCTTTTTCTCCTAACGCCACCTGTTGGACTGCGATGTCCAATCGCCTATCTGCGACCTCCGGAACGCTTTATCTCACGAGAGTCTACTTGTGCAGCATCAGTGAAATTTCACGGACACTACTCTAAATTTCAATTAGTGAGTGTCTCTAAGATTCAGTGAAAATTCACTGAGACTCATTCAAATTGTCTGATTCGGATTGTCCTTCACCTGATTTTGCTTTGCGGTACCTGTTTTCGGCATAATTTGTACCTAATTTTGGCCTTAACTTACCATCGCCCAGCGATGCGGTTCGGGACCAGAAAAATTTATTTTTAGAGGATCTTTTCAGTTCAGTATTGTCTCAATTTAAAAAGTATCACCTCTCTGGAAACTTGTAATTTAATAATTTAGGCATTTTTCAAAGCTTAAAATTTCGTATATGAAAATAAAAAATCCCTCCCAATTTCTCTTCAGCTAAATTTCACTCCAAATACTTGGGGCTGTTAGGGGTTAATGTATCTGAGTTCGGTTGTTGATATTGGTAGTTCTGCTCAAAAATTAGTGGGGTAATCTCAGTTATCGGGAAGTATTTTAGCACGATTGGTTTATCATTAGTAGTATCAAGCGGAAGGGTTCGGTGACAGTCTGCCATTTTTCATCGCTATGTAGGGAAGGTCTCCGACGAAAGTACGACTCTCACCCGCTGTAGAGCTTATCTCTGAATGAGCTGGATTTTCTGTCAGAGATTTTCTGTCAAAGGTCCTAAAACTCGGACATCGCTAACTTCATGGAAACCTCAACTCATTTTTAAATTTTATTCAGTTGTCTGATTTCTTACCTTATCTATATACTAATGCTAGGCTAGTGCTTTCAATATTATTGAAGTGAAAATTATTTTGACGACGCAAGCCTTTTACTCATAAAGGGGGGGGGGACAGCAGGGGAGCCTCAAATAATTTATATCGCATTATATACGCCACGATCGAGTCTTAATGCAATTACCAGCATCGTTTTTTCGCTGATTCATTGCTTTCAGTTTCTAAAAGATTCGATTTGTATACATTCACGTGCTTATATAACTTTTTTTTGTGTCTGGGTCTTGATTGTTTGTGAGTCTTCCTCTCATGGTGCTCGTCAGCACAGCAAAATAACGGTTTCCTTTAGAACTGATCGGCTTAACGCAAGTTTTGAGTATTATAATATGTCTGCCTTTTACCGATGGTTTTAAACGATCTACGCGAAATCGTAGTCAGAAATCAACAAAGTTTCGTCCCAAAAAAAGTTGAATCGAAAGCTTATTAAGTTCACGTTTAATTCACCAAATAAATGGCTTTTTTTTGCACGAAAATAATTGCTTAAGTAAATTTTAGAGGGTCGTGTCCCGCTCTGGTTGAATTTTTATTACGCTCCGTGACTTCACTCCGCTTCGTATGACGATTGCAGGTGGAACTCAAGGTGGAAAATCCCACTGAAATTTAGTTAAATTTCCTGACAGATAAATCATCTTATTTTCTAATATTTCTCTAGCACGAGCCTGGCCTCTAAACTGCATGGCAGCCAATCTTTCGGCCTTCGATTAGCAAATTAATTGGCGTAATTGATACTAGAGTTGGGTATACCGATGCTCTTCTCTTTGGAATGAGAGAGAAATCTTCGCTTCTAAATGGAAATCCTTTCAGAAAGTGCCTCTTCATAGTGCGGAGCTGAGATGAGTTAGTTCAGTCTTACGATCCTCTGGGTGATGATGTTATTTCTCAGGTTATGAAAATGTGTCAAGTCAGGAAGTCAAGGCCATGGGTATTTGAATTTCAGAAATTTTCACGGCCCTATTTTGGATGCAGTTATAATTTCGAGCCAATTTTTGATTGTCGTAGAAAGGAAATAAGTGAACTGTGTACACGTAGTGACCCCTATCAGGTTAGCTATATGTCATAGTTATGCCTGAAAAATCAATTTACAACCACAAAAATATATGTATAAAAAATGCGCAATGCCTGAAAATTCAATTTACAACCACAAAAAATATATTTAAAAAAATGCCAAAATATAAGCAAATTTCGAGTAAGCTGGGTCTTTCGTTAAAAAATTCCTTCTAGGAACTTCTAATTTACAGTCTTGTCCACTAATCTAAAAACCTGTTTGAAGTCTCAGCCAACATTTTCTATAGTTATGGTTATTCAAAGTAATAAATAACTCTTGTTTAAGGTAGTCCCTTATCTGTTTGGGTATAAAGGTAAAAAAAACGGGAAGCGCGTAGTTTGATTATTTTGAACGGTATACCAATCAATGACCATATCAATTGATAGCTCTCGACGAGACCTTTTCATTGATATGGTTGTTTAAAAGTTTACCTTTAATTAACCCGATTAGGCTCCTGCCCCGTTTTATCTTCATACCCAAAACAGGTATAGGACTATTATTTTTTACTGTGTTGTTGATATCTTGACTAGCCGAAACGCAAAACAGTTTACTCTAAACACGTCTGCGGGGTTATCTTATTTCTACGTTAACAGTCAAGTTAAGTGGCGCCAACGTTAACGTACAAATCCGAGATAGAGCTCGTTGTGTTTACATCCGCGAATCTTCAAATACAGGTCACGCTGTTAAGGTCATCGAATGTATGGCTTTTTTTCTTCCCGGTTGACATTTAATTCGAAGGTGATCGCCAGCTCTCCAGCGATTCATGATGAGTGTTTTTTATTCTCGGTTATATTTTGAACCTCTCGCTCTATGCGATTTGTAGCGCCGATAATTCAGTAATGGGTCCTTGTTCAATTTCGGCCAAATGTAATCCTGAAATAATCGTATGGCGTATAATTTTGTCTGAAATGGAAACGTAAGCCTTATCTGATGGCTCTCGATTTGATTCAATGGATCGATGTGCATGCCAGGTCACGGTATTGTTTTACGCGTCATGAAATTTTTCATAGTTTTTTTTTTT
>Ga0058701_10000526_pt1 | contig 26059 bp, 20 predicted proteins | sample AgamicOrMae_FD_97039 | JGI IMG/M metagenome (GOLD analysis project Ga0058701, IMG submission 97039) | Agave microbial communities from Guanajuato, Mexico - Or.Ma.e | ecosystem: Host-associated > Plants > Phyllosphere > Phylloplane/Leaf | place: Guanajuato, Mexico | collected 2012-06-04 | reverse complement strand
TTAATTTTAAAAAAGGACCCAAACCGAAAATCCGCGCTACCTTCGGCCGACTTCCCATAAGACCCAATGTATTTTTGGCATTCAGGATTCCGTGGTTTTCTATTCCATCCCTTTTCAAATTGATGCTTGCAGCCCTTGCTTTTTTTTTCCTTTCATTTTTTTGCAAAAGAAATATTTTTTAATTATCAAGTTTTAACCATTGAAATTTATCGAAAAATACTACAAATGGTTAAAAACGTCATCTGTTGCTCAATAATTTGATTGAACGCCCCAAAAACGGGAATATAAGAGGCGATTTTCGCGAAATAATGAGATTTCATTTTTTGTCAAATTTTCGTGTCGGAACTCTGCCATCCTCGTGAGTCATGTACGGTACGTACTATTTTAAGAGCTAAAAAAAAGTAACACGTTTCATATCAAACTAGATGGCTCAAAGGGAGCTTCCAATTGATCTGCACTGCTGATCACAGATTTATCGCGAAAACCTATGAATGAATCTTAGTGACCGTGACCTGTACGTTAGGTTATTCTTCAATAAGTACGTTTTGCCTTGCTTCGCTATACTTAATTGTGTCTTGGCGACGAAAGGTTGTACGCAAAAGTTAAAAAATGCAATCTTAAAAATTTACCAAACGTTCTTTTAAAGAAGGTGGCGTTACTTCTTGGACCTGATTGTTAATCCTTTGCTTTAATCTGCAGACAGTGGAATACAGGATCCGGAGATTAGAAGAACTCGCGGAACAGACTGTAGCTCATTTAGGGGTCATCCATAAATTCATGGCCACTCATAGTCAAGATATTATTCAAGGGCCGTCGGTGCCCCCGGGTCCCGGCTATCCCGGCCCCGGGTCCGTCGGCGGGTCCGCCCAGGACGTCCGGGCCAGTATTAGCGAGGCGCGCCTGAGGCGGGCGAGCGAGCGCTCCGACTCTGTGAGCGCCGTCGTCGGCGCAGTCTGCGCCGCCCTGGGGACGTCGGAGTCCTCCGACGCCGGCTCCGACTTCGGCGCGGCGCCGCTGACGTCCACCGTCCGGCGGAGGCCCCACAGGTCGCTGACGGAGGTCCGGCCCGAGACGGCCGACGCGGCCGCCCTGGCCTTCCAGTTCCAGTACCCGTTGCTCGTCGAGGAGGAGGGCTCGTCGCCGGAGCACGACGACGACGTGGAGCACGTGGCGGAGTCCGCCGCCGCGGCCGCGGCTGCCACCGTCGAGGCCTTCCGGCCGGGCTCGCAGACGCTCGGCTCGGACGACATGGCGGCTGCGCGCGACCGCGCTGTCGCCGCGGCGGCGGCGGCTGCTGCGGCGGCCGCCGCGGTGGCGGGGCGACGCACGCGCCGCGCCTCGGAGGCCGAGCAGCTCGCCGTCGGTCGACAGGAGCGCGAGAGGAGCCTCTCCCTCGGGGGAGATGATAACGAACGGGGCCAAGCGGTAAGATCATCTGTTCCTCAGGCCAATAGTCCTACTCTCTTTTTCCAATCCAAACTGTGAAAGATGATTCATAAATGAACAACAGGTGAACTTCATCGACAATCTAAAGCAGTATAAGTCATTCGCGTATAGCATGATTAACACATGTATTTTGAAAAAATGTACTCTGTATTTGACTCCTTCCTTGTCGCAGAGCGCTTTCTCCCTCATTGGTATTTCTACACTGTGATTTTCCACATCCTAAAAATGTTTTCTATTTAGGGCGGAGTCGGTGCGACGCCCGTGTTCCTCCGGACGCAGTCGCACTCCGGCGGCTGCGCCACGCCGCTGCCCCACCTCATGCAGAGCGCCACGAGCCAGACGTCGTCGACGACGTCGGCGCCCACGCCGGTGCGCCAGGTCAGCCAGCAGTCGGAGGCCGACAGCCAGAGCGGCGAGCCGAGCACGGCGGCCATCGCCGCGGCTGCGGCGGCGGCTGCCGCAGCGGCCGCCGCCGCCGCCGCCGCCTCGGCGCCGACGCGCCTGCTGGCCGCCGAGCGGAGCGTCACCTGGGCCGAGCCCCGCATCCAGGTCATCCCGCCCACCGCTGCGACTTCCAGGGCGGTCCTCCGGGCCATGCATAACGAGTACACTAGGTGGGATAAGGATACATACTTCTCACTGAAACTAGTCATTCTCCCTCAAGTATCCCCGATTTCCCTTGTGAGACATTTTGTTTCTCCTCTTTAGAGAGGATTTCGGAACTGTTGACCGCGCATCGCAGAGCGTCTCAAAGGCGTGCATAGATTTTAATAGCATCATCAGATTTCAAGTGGTTTATCGTGGAACTGATATGAGAACCCGAAAATCGATTAAAAACGTTATCTCCATTTTTTCAAGTTCTAATTTATAGAATTTCGTCTTAGTGAATGAAAGTTGGAAACAAATATCTTGTTTAGGAACGGTTTAATACGCAGGCTGTGTGCTACGCGCGGCAACCGCATGTATCTTTTTCTGTGGGTATGAACAGTATGAACTGCGATCTCCATGCGTACCTTTGAGAACACGTGTTCCTAAGAGGCGAAGGATATCTTGTTGCCACATCTTGTTCAGAAGTGTGCAGTGTTTTCAGTCACCCTAAGAGATGTCACCAACACGCGTATACTCACTAATTTTTTTTTAAACTGTAAAACAAATCTGATCAGAAAAATACCATAATTAGTGAGGAAGTTGTTAATAAAAATCGAACGCCGAGTGCCGTCTTAAATTTGACCCTACGAATTTTTCAGTCAATATTGCAGTGTGTGGTCTTGCTCTTCACGCAGTAATTGAAATCGCTCTTACTGCAAGACCGTTTTTTAGTTATCAAGTTTATCAATTTAATAAATCAAATCGAGCTCACTAAAAAAATAATGATAAAAAAACTCACATTTATGTATTTGAATGTCCGTAACTGTTATACTAACCACTTGCTAACCATTAATAGGAAAAATAGGAGAAAAAGGGTTTTTTTTTTTTCACTCCTGAAAACACGGCTTATTATCTCGCCGTCTTTCTCTGTCTTTCTGACCTAAGCTTAGATTTATTTTGTCCTATTTTCTCCTAATTTGCATTTTTGTTGTATCATTCGGTGATACGGCCTCTCTTTTCAACATTTTTGTGATATTCCTCATTTTTTGCACATGTTTGTTTTCTGCACGCCAGCCATCCTGCTATACTTTGTTCGCGTTTCATTCTTACCATGAAAATGTTCATTCTCATTTTTGTCTTTGGTATGAAGCAATAATGGGCTTCGTTTCGTGATCGGATATTCATTCCAATCACGGAAAAGAAAATTTGTAAACATCCTTGTGCCATTCCAATTCAAGGTCAATGCAAATTCATTTGTACGGATGTTTCATAATTGTGAACCTAATCATGCCTGCTTTTCATTGAAGAGTTCATGTAAGGCCCTGTTTTTGAGAACTTTAATTTAATTATAGAGGATTTGCGAAACTTTCCCCTTCAAGGAATAGCCAAAGACATCACCCCCAAGTTCACCAAAAATTGAGAGCCTTTTAAGGCAACCCTTAATAGATATACAGCGAATCCTCTTTGAATTATCTCTGATTAAGATACCCTTGTTTTGTAGTCCCATGCCTGTTGTGGGTATGAAACTAAAAACGGTAACATACCTATTTTGATACAATAGATATGTCAGTAGCCATATCAAACAAAAAGGCTCTTCGAGAGCTATAAATATGGCTGCTGGTGAATCTATCTCGAAAATTAACCAAAACACGTGCCGTTCCTGGTTTTTAATACCCAAAACAGGTTTGGGACTACCGAAAACATAAATTATTTTTCTGTGAGAACCCCCGAAATATTCTCGTTGGGGTTCTTATCCGTAACCATCGTTTGTAAACTATAATTTTGATGCAGGGAAAGGTGGTGTGTTTCCAGGTTGCTTTTCATAAGACTCCTCTCTTCGGCCTTTTTTTTCCCCTGCCCTTTGTAATGCTCACTTTCAGCCTATCTTTTCACTTTCTTTGACACACATGTTTTCTTCGTTTCCACCATTGAAGACTGGCACTACACGCGTTCGGAGCTGGATTGCCTCCGTGGTGAGTTGAGATGGAGTGGTTTCCTTGCTTTTCTTTGCCGCCACTGCTGTCGAGGCCTGCGGGCCGACGGCCCTCGGGCCAACGGCCCTCGGTCAGTGTGCGTGCGCTCCAGTGTGCTATGTGTACAGAATAGTTTACAGCTGCCGATCAAGCGTTTTAAGCTGCACTTGCTCACAAAACATTTGCCCAACTATTCTTGCCGGAGAACAGTTTGAAGGTCTGAAATCTGCTCTCAAGATCAATCATGTAGGTTCGTATCCAAACATAACTTGTTACGATAGATTCAGCGATCAGGGATTTTGATATGTGTCAGTCATGCAAGACACCAATTTTTGGGAGGCTTGTTTTAAGAAGACTTCAACATCCCCAAAACTTCTGTGAAGCAGATTCCATCGCCTCGTGTTAAGTCTCATTATGTTCAATCCTTCACATGATGAATTATAGAGCATATGATTCGGTGTTTTGTACGTGCAACTTCTAGCTTAACCTTTTTGAAAACTTTTTTTGTCAGATAATAACCTAAACTTAAGGGACATTCTTCTGACAAGCTATCGGAAGATGTGCTCTTGTTTGGCTGTGACGAATCAGCTCTTTTGTCGTAACTTGCGGATAGCTTCAACAGCTATTTTCAGATCTGAATTCATGAGTGTCTTATTCCTGGTTAAAGCTAAATTACAAATATTTCAACAAGATTGATTGAATATGAACTGACTTATTGGTCTTGATGGCAGAGTGAATATTTTTGGAATGTGTTGAGAACGTTACCAGCTGAAGGAAGAGATAGGAATAGATGGTCTCAGAAAATGGATGGAACTTGTGATTGTCCCTATCAAGGTGATGTTGGTTGTTAGTTGTGTGTCCGTCATCATCGCTGTAACCTTCAAATGTGTAGCATGTCACCAAGAGTGTCTCAAAAAGATTTAACGAGGTTTATCTTCCTTTTATGGCTATCATCACGTTTTTTTCCTTATCGGAACACGGACACGCGATTAATAATAACACCAACTATTTTTGAAAACGCTCCTCTTTATTATACAGTATACGTTATCTGCTAAAAATAATTGCCTCTAAACAAATCGCTGACCCAATAAGAAGCTCATTAAAAGATAACCAACCAATTTTATAAAAATGAAATTCACTAAATGATAATAGGAACGATGCATTTCAGTTTACTCAGAACGTTCATTTTGGGTTGCTGGACGTAGCTCACGCTTAGAATAGGAGTTTAACTCAGGCTATGAAAGTTTGCACATTTTGTTTCTTTGCCATTATTTCTGTTACGCAAAAGCATGATTTTCTTGATAACGAAGCTAAAAGGGGAAAAAAACAGTTCATTTATTGTCGGAGAATGTAGATGTTTTTTTGTAATTCATGTTTGATGCAAGGTTGTCAAATTGATCGTTGGAATTTTATGTGATCCTTACTGCGTTTCGTCGCATGACTCTCGAAGCTATTAAGGAGATCACATCAGGATTTGCACGTGCTTTTCACGTGGTTATGAAAGTATTGAGTGAACGCAGAACCGTTGTCGTGCCACGTGATATCCCCCGTGAAAACCCTGATGGGATAGTTTCGGGTTTGAACTTGCATCATCCTGTTTTATGTCAAAATTCTTTTCGTCATGATTAGTTAGAATCAAATTCAACAAGAATTTCTTGCGTCGATTTTTGCTGTTTTTCGAATTACTTATTAAGAGCGATAAATAATTATTCATAAAAAATAAATTTCCTAAAACCTCCTTTTCGCGCTAATTCTCACCTAAAAAGTTACTTCCCTAAATAAACTTTATAACGCACACAATTTTGAATTTGGTTATGTTACATATTGAAATAAGTAGTTTCATCTGTCATTAAAAGTAACCGTTCATTTTTTTCTTAAATTGCCGCAATCTATGACAACGCATTTCTGTTATTCCACTTTTCGTTAACATTGCCTTCCTAATTTCTCATACTGTATGAAATTCTCAATCGTCATTAAGATGTGCCATGTTCGTGTTTTTGTTATGTGCATGCTAAACATATTTTGCTATAATTCTGAGAAATTTGTGTTTTTGATTCATTAATAGTGCGCTGAATCATAAACTAAACCTAGTTTTGAAAACGTGGTTTGGTTTTGCAAATTTATCATTAACTCAACAAAATTCACACAAACTTTATTGCATGTGATTAAAAAGATCAGTGAAAAAGTACAATTTATAATCAAAACAATATCATCTATTTTACACAGATAGTGCTCGTCTCAATGAAGACTTTCATAAATGGGTTGTACATATAATGTGCTGATTCGAAGTTAGCCAAATGTCCCGTATGATTGAGACTTTTTCAATAGCGCGGTCATGTCACGGAGCGCCTTTGCACGGGTATTTGGAATACCAAGGCAAGGAAACAGTTCGGCATTCAGTCACTAGTAGTACAGACTCTAGGTCTAGATAGCGCCGTCATACACTGGTCTCGTTATGGGCTACAACAATAACACAATCAGCTGACCTAAATAATCAGCTGAAATTTGTTGGTGTTATGACGCCAAGCAAGCACCTCTGGGGCGCTGCTGTGCTCTGGGGCTTAGTTCAGTTAAGTACTTGAAGAGTTAGTCGAGGGGGCTTCGACTTCGTTCGATGCTGAATCGATTTTGATGCTGAATCGACTTCGTTACCGCATCGATTTTGATGGGCCTTCTCCACACATTCTAGTCGATCTTATTGTCGCTAAGGGGCGAGGTTTGAACTGTGGCCTGACTAGCTGAGCAGTCTCCTGCTGATGCATTTCACAGTAAAAACAAACCCCGTTACGGAGAATGCTATACCTGTTTTGGGTGTGAAACCAAAACGGGGGTGGTACGTGTTTTGGTTATTTTTTCAAGATAGGCTTATGTTCAGCCATATCATTCGAAAAGTCTCGGCGAGAGCTTGCCATTGATGTGGCTTAACGTAGGTCTATGTTGAAAAATTACCAAAATACGCACTACCCCCGTTTTAGTTTCACACACGAATACCCAAAACAGGTGTAGCATTCCCAAAAACGGGGGTTATGTTTTTACTGTGTTCCGGCTAGAGTTGCGCAACTTTCAGAGCGACGGCGGCCACGAGCCGGCAAAGCACGGCGGTTGAAGATGAGCGGGAAGTCTCCAGGTAGTCAAAACGCAGTTTGGGTTGTGCCTCTCTAGAGACCTGAGTTATAGAGATGATTCCATAGAAACGTTTGAAGATTTGCCTAGGCCCATATGACCAGCTTTTAGTGCATTTTAGAAGCACGCCTGCTTACGTAATGGATTAGTCAGAAGGTTCTCACGATATAGGTCAACAATTGATTTTTCCCCATAGAAACTCAGGACATTTGTCACAGTGTAAGGTCCTCTGAAAGAAGTCCTGACTGGTTTCGCGGCATTGTTCACGGTTGTCGGCTCCTTTTTACAGCATCACCGATGAACTCGAGACGGTGTGTGGACTTGTTCCCGGCCCGGTGACGCCGAGTCTCCTGTCGCCGCCGACGAGCACCGGAGGAGCGGTGGCGGTCGGGCCGCCCGTCGGGCCGCCCGTCGGCAGAGGACCCCGTCAAAGGGTGCGCCACGCCTCGGAAATGTCCAATTCGGAGATCGCGATCTTCCTCGAGAAGGAGACTCTACGAGATGCCGAGGAGAGCGACTACAAAATTATGGAAGATCTTATCCATAGAAGGTGCGTTGAAGGAATCACCCAAATGGACTGATTGAGGACATGAACTTACAGCATCGTTTTACTTCTTAAGGAACAATGAGACTGGCCTTGTTTGAAGCCTCTACGCAGTGTCGAAAGAGTTGCTATTTATTTGTCGCAGGTACGAACTCGAGGACACGGAATCCGCCTCTCTGGACTTGGAGAGGTTCGGCAACAACGCCTTTTTCCTACCGGTAACTGATGAAACGGACTACCGGAGCGGGTTCGGCGGAAGCGGAAGGGCTCTCCGGAGGAGCAGCGCCATCGAGGTTCCGCCTCCGGAGGAAGTGCTCGCTTCTTTGGCGGCCGCCGGTCAAGCGCCGCCTCCTCTGGCCGAGGAGGAGCCCACGCCCGCCGCCACGCCCGCCGCCACGCCGGGGAGTAGCTCGGCTGCGGCCACAGCGCACACTCAGGCACAGCAACTGTCAGCCAGACTGAGGAAATCGTCAATATCAGACAGCCGAAGCAGTTTGGTGCCGCCATCTCAAGAAACCATGTGCTAGTAATACCCCACAAAGGGGCTTTTAAATCAACTACAAACAATATATACAAGATTTTGTGCTTCCAACTGATAGTATAGTCTATACCTGTGTGTGTATGGAATGGAATTAAATTATTCTGATTTCGAATTTGTTACCGGTATTTTATGAAATTTTAGTTGGTTTGTTTTAATTTGTATCTGTTTCCGATTTTCATCTCTTTACATGTTGTTACTTGTCTTCTACGTTGTGTGTTCTGACCATTTAATTGAATAAAAGATCTTTATGAAAGGAACCTTAAAAATATTTGCGTTCTTATTAGTCCATGCATGGATTCAATGCGGTGAGTGGTTTTTGGTTTTGAACGTTTGAACGGTGGTTTTTGGTGGTTTATGTTAGGAGGATCCTTCTTAGTGTCTGACGTTCACAGGACGTTTTATTTTGCATCTTGAGCATGCGACCTTTAACAATGTTTTACGTTTGTAAGAGGCTTTTTGGTGTTATACGTCTGGAGGACTGTTTGTGGTGTTTTACATTAGGGATAACTTTAAAAGTGGTTTTCGTCCGGGGATCGTATTAATGGTTGACGTTTCGGGGGCCGAATGGGGTGGTTACTGTGGGACGCGTTCGAAAACGGCACCCGAAGATGTTTTATCTGTCTTACGCATTGAGCTGTCATAAGAGAGAAAGACAGAATACGCGTCGAGTGGTGTTTTCGAACGCAGCCCTGGATGGATCTCTTTTGGTGGTATATGTTTAACATTGATAATCGAAAGGATAAGAACCTCCCTTGCGTTGTGATAACCACAAAGATTCCACACGACAGGATTTTTGACCGTCAAGTTCAAATGAATCGCCTTTTTGCGTTAGCTAAAAATTTACAGTGTTACAAATGACTATAACTAATTCACTTCCAGTAAATACACACGTTTTATTTCACAGAACTATTTCGTACCTACCACGCACATAAAACTTAAACGCATATCGCTCAGATCGCCGCTAGAGACGAGAAGTGCGGAGGAACAGTCGAAACTCACAAAAGGAACGAACAGTTTCTTGAATTGACATCGTTGAAAAATATTGATGCTAACGGAACACAGAGAAAAAAAACAGAAATTTTACAGCTAACGAAACATATAACATACCGACACAAACCAATCACAATCATACAACGTTCTTTTACATTGATAGCCAATGATAAACTCGAAGTGAACAAAATATAAACTAAAACTACAAACAGCTGCGCAGGATAAGTTCTCATTTGGAGAGGTATAGTCAGCGTCAAAAGTTGTGACCTCGTTTTAGGAGTTGAAAATGTGTCACGACCTTTGACGATGACTTAACACGGGTTAATTAGCACATCGTTAAAGATCGAACTTATTTACAAAACCACAAGCCGAACTAATTGAAAAAAAATAACAGCATCTCTACTGACCATATAGGCCATGTCAAACATTACATCGGTATTGAATTCGATACTGTGTTCTTGACAAAAACCTTCTCACGTCCATTCAAACTATCTTTCTTAGTATCGAGTACTGTTCGTCATTTTAAGATTATCTTATTGAAATAGATAGACGCGAGAATAGTGATGCAAAGGATTAAAACTCTAAGATCTGCTCGTGCACGGGCTCTTTGAGAATTGTCGGCTATCATGAACGGATAGAAAAAGTCTGGTGGAAGACGAATGTGGATTCCAGGGGGCTCGGCGTACTTCGCCACTGCAGGTGAAGACACGTCTACGAACTTAACCGAAGCGGTCAAGTAAAGCGGCTCGGAGCACTCCTCCGAAGAGGGGTCGGAGTCGCACTCCCACGAGAGATCTTGAGCGGCTTCGAACCTGGGCCAAAACCACAAGTAATCTAAAAAACCCTCCCCGTCATAAAATTGGCTGGAAGAGGCGGAAGTTGTCCACAGCAGATTAGATTATCTGGGTAAGTCAAGGTTAGGATAGGTAAGGTTAGGTTGACGTTAGCTTTGGTGAGGTTGGAGTTTTGTCCGATAACATTTCGCATCTCATGAAAATGCAATTGGTCACGGCTCCTATTAATACCTGATCGATGCCCCGATGATTTTGGATTGTGGGTTGGTGACGGAGCCAACAAAAGCATGGAGAAAACGCATTTCCATTGCAGTGAAAATTGAGTCGCATTTGAGACTGAGAGTGTGTGTGGAGTCGTCGGGGGTGGGGGTCGATCGCTTTTCCGCGCGAGAGAGCTCTGCCGGCGTCATCGAAAAACCGTCCAAAATGAGCGGAATCCAATCCGATAAAGTGTTTGGATCTGAATCGCCAAACGCTCCGATAACTCTGAAAGAGAACATCGAAAATTCTCCAGTGTCCCACAGCCATTGAATGATCTTATCAGGACTCATGGATTCTATTTGATCCGGATAATACGTGGGAAAGTGATTCCAAAACCGGAGAACTCTTTCAGATTCCAAAAGATACATTTTCGCAGATTCTGATTCAGGATTTGATTCAGATTCAAAATCTGCCGTATAATATCCCATTCTGATCGCAGTTTACAAGAAATTCACTGTTTGTGGATAATCCGGTCTGAAGAATCGGTCGCTTGGTCCGAGAACAGAAAAATTATCTGTCTTAAAAAAGATCCATTGGCCGATTTGACCGCTTTGTTAAATCAGAACTAGTTTTTGTCGGTTAAGTGGGATTTAATAACGATGTGGGATAGCATACAGAAGCGGGCTGGCGCCGATTAAGTTATACTAAACAAGCAGGCTCTCTGTAACTTACACTCCCCAGGTGTCAGTATTGGACGCCTTGAGCAGTTTGTTGGTGTAAAGTTGGCCTAGCAGGTGACGGAGTATGTTGATTCGCAACGCAGTACACGTTTGCGGTGAAGAGAAGTGAGCTTTTTTCAACGTTACGCCACATGAAACGTGAACGTCTTCACCAAAAAGCACAGGAGAACGTTTGTTTTCCTCGCAGGGACCTGGAAAAGAACGTCATAATTTTAACACGGTGACCCGACTGCCCCATTTACAATGTATTAGGTTGGGTTCCGTGCGTTCATGTCACTTCCCATTTAAAATGCATTGGCTTGGTTTACGTGCGTTCAAGTCTCCCATCTAATGTACGTCAATAATGTACGTCAAGAAAATAGAAGACGCGAAAGGGAATGCAAGATTTCGGCTGAATCGTGAATTGTCTGCTGGCGTTGAGCAGAGATGCACGTAGTTTAGGGATGCTCCCTGGCCTCACCTGGGCCAAACAAGGACAGCATATCGCGGGGAGCGCTTAGGCGGATCTTCTCTTGAGGCGCGGCCCCCTCGACTCGCTTCCCGCCTGCATCAGCGCTCGGCCTCGTCGGGTCTTCCACGGCGTGGCGATAACCTGCCCGCACGGCCTTGCCGACCAAGTACCCGGGATGTCCACTCCTCTCGGCAGACTCCACCACCCATATCGCGTTTGTTCCATTTTCGAGCGATTTCACGGAAGAGATGTTGAAAGGGGTCCAGCGGTAGGCGACGGAGAAGGACCGTCGGAGAAGGACAGGTTCCGTCGTCGACATGTTCGTTAGAGAGAGATAAACCATAATGGAATCAATCCCCTCCGTCCCGTTGTGGGAGATGACCATCCTGAGAAAAAAGGAACCCTTTAATGTTAATGCGATATCTAAAATTACGATTTGAACATCCCTCTTTAACGTAAAAGAGCTAGGTAAAGTTGAGCCACGTTTTGCGAACGATTTTGAGCTCTCCACTCCAAATTTTACAGGTCATTTTTGACCTGTCCTTTCGTGTTAGCAGAACGGCCGGGCCGCGATTTGCAAGTCGAGAAAATCGCGCATTGCGTGTTGCCTATCTTTCCCTGAGAAGGTTTTGCTAGCCTTTCTACCGACACCTACTTGTATTCAAAACTAAATCAGCATGATAACTGTTACCTAAGATCAAAGATATAAAAGATAACTCCAAGCATGTCTCCGGAATTCAATGATAAATACTTTTCATGATAAGTAAATGAACTTACCGGTACTTTAGCCAAACACAAAGAAAACTAAAAGCTGGATATGTCCATACTGTTCGCGAAAAAAAAATGACTTCACCTGAGGTTCTTGACGATTCCGTGGCAGACATTGGTATTGTTGAAAGAAAACTGCTTCGATTGAGTTATATTCCGACAGGATGAAAAATTTCCTTCCGACATAGCTTGCTCGGAACAGTTGAAGGAGAACACAGGCGCGCACAGCTTCTTAGGGCATGAAATCTGTAAATACAACATAAAAAATTTATTCCTTCCTGTCGTGAGGCCGCGATCGAAAACGATCCTTATGGTGCTCTGTCGGTACCCCGTCGAAAGGGTCCAATGTGTTGGGCGAAAACGAAAATACTCGCGGAAACTGCTTTCTAACAGAGCCACGAGGCGAACACCAACTCTTTGTCACGCGGCGTCTTTCATTTCTGACCTGAAGTTCAACAAGACTCACTATCAATAAGACGGCGGTCATCTATTGAATACGCTTGTTATTCCAAGGCCTAAGACTAAGGTTTGCTTCATAAGTCTTACCGTCTTGTCTAAGGCGAGTTGGGTGCGATTCAAAGATAAGGGGTTTTTGACGATTTCCACCTTGTTGAGGAAATAGTCAGCGCTCTGTTTGTGGCACTCCGCTCGGTCGCGCGGACTTCGCTGTAAACAGGTATTGCTCCAAGGACGGAGAAACCGCACCGGTCGCCTCCAACTGCACACCGAAGTAGCCGAAGGTGCAGGCAAATCTGAACAAACATCAAATTAAGAATAAGCTTTCGTGTCCCACAAATCAAACCACCTGTACTACAAAAAATAGGCCTACTTCAAAATCAACTACCCGTATTTAAAGTTAACTTTTTTAGTTGTTGAGTTTTTTCATAAAGTTTTTTTTCAAAATTTTCAAACAATTTAAAATGCTATAAAATTAGTGAAAACAAAAAGTTGAATTCTGGAGATGGGTTTTCCATATCGAATTCAAAAAATCAGCGGTACGAAGAAAACTAGGTTCAGCGTCGATATATTTAAATCATCTTTGTGTTACGGATGAAGGTCCTTTTTCACCTTGCTTGGAGAACTTACCAAAGCTATCAACATGCTGAGGGTGGAAGTTCCAGAGGAAGGAATCCTGAGTATAAGGTTTTTGGTCGCTGAAGACACGAGAAGGGGTGTCGACTTTGGGCCAGCTCGGCGATCGAGTGCGCGACCAGCTGCGACTAAACTTACTCTGAGACAGAATCGCCTTAAACACACAACAAACAAATTAACTTCTCGTAACAACTCTGTGTGTTGGAACGACTCGTGCAAGGCAAGCGCTGAACTGGGCGGACATTGTGGGATCCTTACAGGTCTGGTAGGATGTACAACCCACGCTGCGAGGTTCGTCCTGACGATGCACAGTGCTCCAGGTCGGTTGACTTGGACCAGCTGCTGCGTGTGGTTGACAACGACCGTGTGGAGCGAGTGGCACATCCTGTCGTCGAAGAGGGGCCGCGGCCGCGCCAGGCAGCTGCTGAACACGGCCAACTGGTGCGGCTGGCAGTCGGGGTCGCAACAGCAGTTGCTTTCGCATTCCCCGGCCTGAAAAGACAAACACCACACAGAGTCATGCCTGGAGAAAATCCCGTAAGAAATGCCGAGAAAGGGGCAACATTTTGTTCCGCGTTTTATCTTTCGTCGCCCGCCCCTCGAGTGGAGAGTTACGATTTGTCCAAGTTCACAAAGCAAATGTTTTACAAGTCTGATACATCTCAACGTACCGTTAAATCACAAGTGCACGCACTGCCCTCAGTCAGATCAGCTTCAGGGTCAGCCTTCTCGCGCATAGGCACCGCGGGTTTAGCTGTCGAAGGCGCAACCGTTGAAGACTTCGGCGCAGGCGTCGAAGGCGCAGTCGTCGAAGGCGCGGGCGTCGAAGGCGCGGTCGTTGAAGGCTTGGGCGACGTCGAAAGGTTTAGTTTTGGGACGGGTGTAGTCGAAACCGCTTGATTTGCTGCGTCGGTCAAATTGGCTTGCAGACTGGCAGCCGTTGTCACAGACGGGATGCCGCATGTTTCGTTTCCCACTGAGCATGTCGTCGTGGCTTCTGTCTCGTTTGACTCGAACAAAGCTGACTGCGTGGACGATTCGATCTGCAAGGTTCGCTGGCTCATCAGCGAAATAACGAAGAAGAGGATTGTTCCGCGAAGAAGCATGGTTATGTTTCGACTCCAAACTTGGCGAAGTTTCTCAAAATAAGCGATAGTTCAAGCTGCACCGATCCCATAGTCTCCGTCTGCAATCTATAACGGTCCGTGGCTCCGTAAACAAGGCTCGGAGTTCGTAGCTGCGGTCCTCCGCCGTGGAAGTATTGTCGAAGTCGGTCAATCCATGTTCCTAGCATCAGGCAGAAAGAAGAAACATTCAGACCGATGCCCCTGACAAATGCGGCATAGGCAACCCGAGCGACACCACTGAGTTGCGGTTGCCTATCCTTTGATCGGCGGGCGCTCTACTTACACACTAGAAAGGTAGACTATCCGACGTCTGGTGTTCCACCTTACACGGGCAAGCCGTGCGACGAAAAAGAAAATCGTGGTATAAACCACGTAATCTAACCTAACTTTACTTTGATTAACCTAAAATTACGGTCGCCGATGCAGGTATTTCAAGTAATCTGCGCGACGGGAACTTAGGTCTTATTTTTTTCTGCAATTCCACTGGTTATCGTTATGATTATCAAACAGGCAACCTTACCAACAGGTCTCCAAGTGACGATATTTATTTCGTGAGTTCCTGGAGACATAGGCACATGACAGAATCCGTATCCGTAGATTTCGCTGCGGCCAAACTGGTCGTAGTGGTACACTTGGACATGGATTTTTGGCCAACCTGAAAAAAACACATGGTGACGGGGGTTCATTTACGCTCTCTTCCTTCCCGGGAAATAGTAATAGAATACCTGAACCGGCCGGATCAGTAGCAGAAAAGTTTTTGGTCTAAGAAATTCAATTTGGATGTAACGTACGGTAGGGATGTCCACAAAATGACATTGTACCGGTACTCGTATCCATGCCTTAACCATCAGGCAGGAAAATCGCACTCTCTCTCATATTTACTTCTCATAACTTCTCCCTAGATGACAACTACCTATCGATTAAAATAACTACAAAAATCGTAGAATTTTAACTTCCATTTGTTGAAATACGCGATAGATATTAACTGTTAGGACGTGGTTTTGCCAGGAGTAGGTGAGGTTTTTCCTTAAAATGTTGTCTAAAACGATAAAACAAAAGCGTTTTTCCTTAAGACTTTCGAGAGACATTCATTGCGTTCAGAGCAAAAACTCCGCCGTTCTTAGCTCCGGCATAAACTTTAAACCGAGTGAACTTTGAGAGCGTGCATATCACTCGAAGGTTTTGTAGAAGCACTCTGCGCTGCATCACGGGTAATCTTACTTAAAGCTTACCTTGAACTCCTTTCGTGGCAAAATGAACATCAATTGGATGGCTCCAATGAGTGACTTCGTTCCAAGAAGGTGTATCAACTTGAGTTTGGCCTTCTTTCTGTCCTGCTATTAACTTCCACCCACCTCCTGGAAAATTGTTAATTATTGAAGAAAATTTTTAATCAAACGTTTTATAAGAAAGTACCGGTTAAATTGATATCTCAAGAAATCCCTATGAACTGAAAATAATAATTACAAACATTAAAATATAAGAGCCAACAATAATCCACGGGACTGGCTACCGGTATCCTTCCACCCTCCTGAATCGAGAATCGATATCAAGTCCATGCATGGATATCCATAGAAATCCATGGATGTCCAAATGGATATCTATAAAAGCATGGATGGTTGAAAACACATCCAAAAATACATGGATATCCATTAATGAATATTTATGTTCCACGCATATCCACTGCAGAACGACCGGATATCCCTGCATATCAATGTGGATATCCATATTTTTATGAATAATTGAAGAATGACATCCAAAAACCATGGATATCAATGATGACCGTGGGTTTATGGAAATCCATGAATGGATATGCAATGCGGACCAGGGAACAAGGGTAAGCCAGGGAAATTTCGCCGGGCTGTTTTGATACTGTTTGTCGACGCAATACCTCTATTCTCGTGCGATATTCTGAGGTGGAGTGTCTATTCCACCCATTGGAATGATGATTAATATAGATGAGGGCTAAGGCCCTGTGTTCCCCCGCCCCCAAGAGGGTTGCAGCCCCTCAAAAAATCTCTGAGGGATGGTCGATCTAAGGGTCGGTAAGCCTCGTAAAGAATAAGAAACTAGACAAACGGTAGGCTAATTAACGGATGAGCCAGACCATCCTTCAATAAGAGGTGCCTCCTTAAAACGTGAAATAACGGCACTCCGATAATTGTAACGGTCGAAGAAGGGTAGCTTTACGGAACTCGCTTACCTGCACTAATACCCCACTTGCAAAATAAGGAAAGATTCGGAAAATCCCTCGCACCAACTATTTGCCCAATAATATGCACTTCAGCCATAGGAGTCACACAAAAACTTCTTGGTTATCGGCATTAGCTACCCACTTGCCATGCAAGACGGGTTGTTTGGATACCGTTTGTTTTGTTTACACCGCACGGCACCGCACTTCCCCGGCCACCGCTTCCTCGAAGCGAGTCACGGCCGCAGGGTTTCAGAGTCGCGTAAGAAAAATATAAAAATCTTAATTAATAAGGTAGTGGTTTCTAGTTGTTCGTGTAACTAAAACGTGACAAAATGCTGATTATTGGCTCTAAAAAGTGGATCACTCATAAACTTGTTTGAAAACTCCCTTTTCGAGATTTTTTTCAACAATGCTCTGTAGTCCGCTTTACACAAAGGCAGTTGGTTATTCCGAAGATGGCGGAGTTAGATTCGGAGGCATTAAAGTTGTGTTCAAATTTGCCTAAAACCGATTCTACTAAATGGGTGCCACTATCCCTAACGTTGGTAGAATATCCCGAAGGTAAGCTACTATTGTATGCGTCGGCTACACCATAAAACATTTATCCTTGTGGAGGTTATACGTGGCACAGCGGTACCAAGGGTTGGTGTTGACACGTCTGGCATTTAAGTTTTATTTATTTATTTGGCAATTTTTTATTGGTCGACTCGGTATCTTCTTGCGGTTTTCGTGTTCTCTGTAGATTATTATTTATACCCTATGTTTCGTGATATAAATATCCATCGATTGTGTCCTTTGGTTGGAACCGACTATGTTTAAAGTCCGTGTTTACGTCTGCTGCATTATTGTTATTGTTTACGTTCATATTTCTCCCGTCGTACTCCGACCAGTCTTAATGCTTATCAAGTTTACTGATGAGCACTATAATTCCGTTTTCTGTTCCCTCAAGTTTTGTTCAGCAAGTTTTTATTCCTCATTAGCAAACTGCTGTGATTCGAGTCTCTCAACCCCCAAGCCTAGGTTACTGGGTTCGGATGAAGTTTTGAAGAGGTTGCTGACTTAATTTCTGTTTCTATTTCTATATTTCTGTTTCTAATAAGTCTGTGTAGCAAGATCCATTCATTGAAGTTCCACTACCACACATGGGGACACTTCCCACCTTTTAAGAATCCATTTATGCAATTTTAATGTAGAAAGATGAAAAATACACTATATTATTTTAGTGAAGCGTGTCATATTGCCATGACTACTGTGTATAAATATTTTTGTTGAATCTCATATGATTTTCATGATTAATGAAACAGTAGCTTCAATCCTCAGTATTTACTTAACTGGAATTGATGTCAATTGTCAATTTTTTTTAAATTTGTGATTCATTTGAAAAGACCTAGCAGCCATTGATGGGGAAGCATCTGTGCTTGTCATGTACCTATTTTATCACGGTGTGTTTCTTTTTTCAGGTGACTGGCTTGGAAAGATTCTGGCATTATTTAGCTTATCTCCTTTTGCTATCATCTTTGGATTTGTATCTCTTATTCTATTCCGGAGGGATCTTCATACAGTAAGCTTTGATGGTATTCATATTCAAAACAGTATGATGTTTCGAGGTTTGACTGCAAATCTTTATTTTTACAGATCTCCTTCTTCCTTGGGACAATAGTTAATGAAATATTTAATTTTATTTTAAAACACTGGTTTTGTGAGCCAAGGCCTATGCATCGCAGTGGGCTGTATTCAGAATATGGGATGCCTTCTTCACATTCCCAATACATGTGGTTCTTTGCTACATATGTGACGTGTTTTGTCTGCATCAGGTAATGCAGCTGTCATTTGATGTTTCATAGCCATTTTCCTCAAGTGACAAGATGCATTGTTGATTGAAATTTCATTTGCAGATTACACCACATGAACAACAATTCAATATTGGAAACAGTTTGGAAAACTGTGATAATCAGCTCAGTGACAGGATTAGCCACTATTGTCACCATAAGCAGGTACTTACTTTGTAAACAGCTTTAGTTGAGAGATTAGTCTCAACTGTGTAGGATGCAATGATTTATTCATTTTTTTTTATAGTTTAAACAGAATTGCCTTAAAGAGCATAATACCGTGTACAAAAACGCCTCTACTTCTGTACAAATTTACTCATGTTTTGCATACCTAGTACCTAGGGTGTAGAACAGCCTTATTTGTTTAGCTGTTCCAGTTTTAAAACCTAATCTAACTATGGATTTTTTTGAAGCAGGTAGAGGGGTAACTATAGCAAGTGAGTTTGTCTGTTTGCGTATGTAACTCTCTTTTTTGTGTGTTCAGGGTTTATCTGGAGTACCATTCATGGGCCCAGGTGTTTTGTGGCTTCCTCGTGGGAGTTCTGCTCGGCGGAGCGTGGTTTGCCTTAGTCTACATCGTGCTAACACCTTTGTTCCCTATTATAACATCATGGTATGTACTGAATTTTTATAACTTTCATTCGTGTTTCGGTTGCTCATTTCGTCGATTGATCGCGTCAGAAAGTGGAATATAAAATGTACGCCTTCCCCTTTAACCACCCTGCCGCGAACTAACTCCTCTTCCGGTCCGTTTAAAATCGACAATCTGAACAATACACACCGGTTTGAATCATTTTTAGCTTCCCCAAATCAGATCCAATCCTCAAAAAATAACAATCCCCAAAAAAATTTTGGCCCAAAAAAAGAAAATTAAAAAAAAAATAGGGCTTAACTAAACTAAAAAAATCCCTTCCTTTTTTTTTCAAATTTTTAGTGGAATTTTTTCTTTGTTGTTGAATTTTTAACGTTTGATGGTTGGAATTGTCGAATTTACCGTCGGCTGTTGCCCGTTTAGTTCATACATCTTTCCTAGACTAAAATTTCGTACCTTTTCCTTTTTAAAAACTACCGTTCCTTGTAAATTAATTTTCGTCGTTCTTGTGAAGTCTTCAAATCTTTAAAACCGTTGGAAGGGATTTATCGGTATATTGTTGACTCTTCCATGCGTCGTTTAGTCCTTTTTTGAGGTGCTTTCAGAAAGCCGTGAATGCCTCTGGTGGTGTTGTTTGGTACCCGTTTTCAACGACGTGTGTGTGGCAATGTTGCTAAATGCAACGTGGTTGCAGGCGCGTTTCAGAGTTCCTGATGCTGCGGGACTCGACGTTGATCCCCAACGTTTTATGGTTCGAGTACACCAACATTCGTCAAGAGAGCCGGGCACGGGGGAGGAAGTTGGTATCCATGAAGAGCCAATGACATCTACTTGGCGGTGCCCCGCTGGACACCTCCGTCCTCGGACGATACTTTTCTTTCTCCACAGCCTTCTGGTCTCGCAAGAGGTAGTGGTTGGGTCAACACCCGCTCCCATTTTCTAAAGACTCTACTGTTCGTCAGTGACTGGTCAGTGATTTAAATGTACTAGGCACCCTATCCAGTGCGGTCTTGCCGGTCGTCCGGCCACACTGGTAATTTTACAGGTTCGATTTTCCTGGTCTTATGTTCCACCTTTCGGCGCCAAACCGAGCGAGGCCGAGCGAAGCCGAGCAAGCCTGAGTGCTCGTAACGTAGTCTAAGCTAACGGTTGCCACGCCTCATGCCGCTTGTTTTGATTTGCAGGGGCTCAAGGCCCGTCACGGAACTGAGGTTGATTTTAGGTCAAACTAACCTACGCAATTATGTTTCGTTAAGCCTCGTCACTTTACGATTAATTTATCACGGGAGGAATACAAGAGGCGGGAAATGCCGCCGTTGAATTTTCCAGTGTTTACTGGCCGACTGCCACTCAGCCAGCCCTCGAAAACTAATTTCTTGAGCTGAAGCGAACCTTCTCTGATACTTCCACAAGTTTATAAGTGATTTTTTTATCACGTTGCGTCGGGTTTGCCTTCCCTGTTCGCGTGGCGACTTTCCACAAGACGTGTCGGTTTGCAAAATCAAAAGAAAACTATCTCTCATCGAGCTTTCGATTCCACTGTGTGTTCTTGCGTCAAGAACTCGAGCGCCAAGAACGCAGGATACACTTGAATGAGCCGGCAAGAGTTTGATCTGCCAAGTGCCGCTTTTAGGCCTGATATTTCTACCGGGCCGTTCGGTTCCAGGAACGGTTCACCTCTGTGTACCTTAACCCTAAACGCTGAAAACCACAGCAATATGTGAACACCGAGTTCATCAACTTCGGAAGGATTTATTTGAGTGAATCTCACAGTACAAATGTTTATCCGTTTTATGCAGAGAATAAGTATCCCCTACCACCCAATCGTTTACGAGTGCTGCCGTGAGGTTAACCAATGTAGTATATGAGTTATTATCGCTGAGGAGTTTGAGTTACTATCGTGTGAGATAAATTTATGAAGATTAGTGTCTTAAAAAAGCTAATGATACAATGTGCTCCATTCTGTTTTCAGATAGCCAAAAAAAAAAGGGGGAAAAAAAATAATGCAGACGCAGCAAAATAGGTTTGCTGATTTTCATGACGTAGACAATTTATGTGTAGGTTACTTCGCTTATCGCAAGCGTTGTAGGTACTTCAATTCCCACGCACTTGATAATCGAGAAATTGTCGGCTGAAATTTTGCCTGTGCTCAGGTTACGATTTACTAATTTAAATGGTCGAGAGGAATTTTGGTCAGGATATATCATTTCGCACCACGCTTAATGCGTCTTTCCAAGTGTTTATTGAAGGAATCGAAAATATTTGAACAGGCAAATATTGAGCATTCTCCGAAAAAACTGGATCAAAGGTGTCCGGAAAGTCGCGATTAATAGTTCAGAAGGCGTTGATGAGCTTGCTGGTCGGAACAGTGGTGAGATATAGATGGCGGCTAATCGACATACGGGAGTACTTACAACGCTCGCCCTGGATCAGCAGCCGGGTTACGGTTGTCAGTATTGCCGCCAGCGGCGCCTTTTAAAACCAGAGAAAACTGTCAAATAATTCCTTACAGTCTTAAAAATAAGCTACGAATGAGGGTTATGCTATTTATCTTGATCGGTTAAATTAAACGCCATTGTAAAATGATGGTGTTTCTAAAAGGAATGTTCGAAGTTGACGCTGTTCATATAAACCTGTTATTCAGTAAAGTGAAAAGTTTTTATTTGGTTACGAGAGGCGGTGCTGCGCCGGAATGGATTGATTCAAGTGATTCGGAAGAGTCCATTCCAGTGAGATGTGGGTCAAATGGCAGGAATTCTTTGACGATGAGATGTTACGAGAATGAGAGAAGAAAACCAGTATTGGTGTGTTTGAATAATTGTGACTTTGATAGGTGTGTCCAATTCAGGCCTATTTTACGTGTGAATGGGTTTTGAAGTGGACGTTTCATATTCTGTTGCTGACTGTTAAGTGTTAAATTATTTTGAAAGGTACCGATACTGAAGAGCTGTGATACTGAGCTTGTGCACATTTTTCTTAGATACTGAACAAACACGATGGTCCCAAAATGCACGTTTCATTGTGACTTGGTTGTAGTTTTTCTCAAAGTTTTGACAGTCCTTGTAGATGTTTGCGAATGGGATGGGGATGGACGCGGGCGGTCTCTGCAAAAGACATTTAATCCGACCGAATCTTGCACAAACTACTTAAGTGTTTGCTAAGCGTTTGAGAGATATCCTATCCGCTCTTGTTCTAGAAGCAGCGTACTCTGTCAATTCGACAGGTTGAATCTTCCACCTCTTGTGATCCATTTTTTAATGAGGAAACCGAGCGGATCGTAAGTGGAGCGAGGCACAAGGCGCGTGCCCTAACCTAACTTAACCTAACCTAACAGTTGCCAAGCCTGAAGCCTATCAGACGAAAGTGAAGCGAGCCACAAAGCATGTGACTAACCTGACCCGGGTTAACTTAATTTACGCGGTTGCGGTTGTACATCGTTAAGCCTCATAATATCATGAAAAATTTAGCCAGAGTGGAACACAAGAGGCAGAAAATTACACCTTCGGAATTTCAAGTTTAAAGAGGTTCAACTGCTTCGAGGGCAACGAACTCCCGCAATTGGTGCCGAAGCAGATAAAATAAAAACACAGCGCCGGTCTAAATGAAAAGAGTTGTTAGGACAGGTTACTCAAAGAGTAAATACCCGAGGTATAACGTGCAACTGTTATTGTGTTCACTTATTTTACTGCGTGTGCGTGAGCGTTTTGTTCCTATGTTCTTTCTTTCTTTTTTACTATTGAATGAGAAATTAAGGGAGTTGAGTTTTGCCTTGTGTAGAGGTTCTGTTGGAATGCTTGCATGAAAATAGAACCTTTATCGGCTTCACATTTGATTCTCGAATTGAGATTTTACCGTCATCACTGAACTGAGCTGGTCTGTACCTAAGTGTACGAAACACGTGGTTAGCTACGCGCGCTGTCTTCCTTTAATTTTGAGTGTTTGTCTAGTCCCTTGCGGAGTTCCAAATGCAAATATCGGTGCAAAAGAAAATAAGGTTGCGTTGGATTCGTTAGATGAAAGGATGGCGTTTTAAATATTTTCTTTGCGGTATATTATGTAATTATAAAAAGCTTACATGACTCGATGATCCAAGGTTAAATGCGGGGTGTTGAACGACCGCAAATCTTGACCAGCATCTCCGATCTTTTAAGCCCTGGTGAAAAAGTAAGCCTAGGGAATCAAATACCCCCCCTTTTTTTCATTTTTAATCTTGTTGGGAATCGTTGGATGGTTATAGACATGTCTATTATTCTACTACTTAAGAACGGCCGTTCTTTATTTTAGTGTTTTCTAGTCTGATGAAAGCAGAGTACTTCGTAACGACTATGCAATAATTTCATGATATTATTAAACGTCTTATCCGTTTGTAACGGGTCACTATTTCCTTCATTCCTTTGTGTTTGTCATTAGATGATCTCGCAATGTTTATTCAAGAATGTTCTCGGTCAGGATATTTGAGCTTTAGGAAAAGAATCATCTTAAGTCCTTTTTTTTCTGTCTCTGCCGGTTGTAACGCGGCGCATCTTCACCAACTGCCTAAACCCGATGTGTTCTGGAGCTTCTTTGAAGTGCCTCCCTGATTTCTGTTACCAGGGGTGGTTGTCCTAATTTCTTTTGTGTCCTTTTTTAAGATTATTTATTACCTGCGTTGATGCGCACTTCACCGAAAACGCAGGCTGCATAATGCTTCTTGGTTGCACTTGAGCGATTTCAATCACTATACTCACGCAGTTTGCCATCGCAAAGTTTGCAATTTTGCGACTTATACTTTTGTTGGTGTACGTATGTTTATCAAAATCCAACGAATTGAAAATCGAAAAGAGACTTTACTACAGCAGAACTTAGAGTGAAGAAAATCAGGAAAGGGACGCTCTGTCAATAAATACCCATAATATCGTTCGCAAAGTTAGAATGTTATATTTTCCTTTTTACCATATGTATATTTCTGGTTAGTCCGCTCTTTTTGACAATAAAGATCCCTTCGAAAATCGGGATGCGATTATGTGTGTAGACTCAAACAAAGTTGCCCTCTCGGGGCCAGTGAAACCCCGACGCTGGCTCAATGGACGACTTATTACGACAACTTCTGACTGCGCCAATCCGGGAGAACATCGTGGTACCGGTACATTGCAATTGCTAACCCCCACCGGTGGGTGGCCCACCCCCGAAGTCCGGACTTTCCTTGGGGGGCAGGGTTTGCTGAGGTCTGCTACGTTCACCCCTTCACTCCCCTTCCTTTGAAAATTTTAAGGGAAGCGAAAGGACATACTGTGGTACGCTAAGTCGTTCATCGCTCAAAAACGGTATTGGTAGTCATTTTTATTTATTGGATGTTTTCTGTCAAAGTAGACCCTGTAGATATTTGTAAAGTCGTTTTCTTCTAAAATCTTTCAGTTGTTCCCTTTCCTGGTTTTATTGTAATATCTTTTTCCTCAGAAAAAGTTTAGGACTTATTTCACTTGCGTTACGAGCCTTCATGACAACCGTAAACTTTAGAGGAGTATTTTAAGACATAGACGTCCGTAATAAACCCCATGAACTTGTGAACTACGATTTGAATGCAGCACTACCAGAATTATACAAGACGGAAATTTTTTGTGCGTTTATGTAATTCCTGGCGAGACCTGTGTCAACTGTTGTAAATATTTTACGATGTAACACATTTCTGTAAATATTCATAAGCTACACTTTGTACAATTCAACTTTCATTTTCTCAAGAAAAAGAAAAGAAAGAAAATAGACCGATGCCTTTACATGACGTTTTGAATATTCAGGTTAGTGCTAGTTCTTAAAATGCTTTTCACCTCAGTGCTGTACCAGTAAATGTTATTAAAAAAAAAGGAAAGACAAAAAAAAAGTTTGTTGGATCCTTTCATACCATAATGTAAGAAATGTAATTCTGACCTCATACAGTGAACATTCCAGTGAGATGATCTGTTGTGGATACGAAATAATTGTCAAATTGGAAATATTTCATTAAAATAATATTCACCTAACTTAGTTGACTAAAAAATCTTTCATTGAAGGAGAAAAACTGCCTTGATGACTTCTCTCAACAGGAGAGTACCTGCTCTCAACCAGTAGCGCCGAGTAGCGCCCTCAGGCTCATATATTTTCACAGGGGAGGGAAGAAGGTAGAGCGTGTTGCCAATCCTAATAAAGTGGTCAAATGTTCGTTAAATGGGGTTGCCTACTTTACGAGTGACCTACTTTCAGGGTGCCGTCACGCTAAGGAGCCTTACGTCACGCCGGAGCAAGGGTATCTAAGGGGCAAGAGAGGGCGCGAAGGCACACCCGGGCGCAAAGGCACATTCGGGCGCGGGCAGCGAGCGCCCAGGCACACCCGGGCGCGACAGAGGATTTTAACCTACTTATATAATCTTTGATTTTAACTTTCCATTTTGTGGAAGGTGGAGGGGGGGGAGGGCTTTACCGACAACCGACGTGTGCTTCACGCATGTCTGCTCGTGATGCAGGATTGTATAGTTTAGTGACAAATCCGTGGGAAACGACGTATGCGTTTGTGATAAGATTTTCAAGATGTTTTTGTGATCAAATTATAACTAACGGTAATTATCCTCCTCGAATTGTCATGGAGTACTTTTGTCACAGCCTCTCATTTTGTTTGTGTCTCGTAGTGCAATAAACGAAGTATGCTGCTCTCACATGTTCATTTAGCTCGCGGTACTAGCTTATTTGTCTATTTTCTAACTTCTGATCGATGAAAACCTGGAGAAGCCCTACAGCGTTAGTCTCAATCATTCTTATCGTCGTTTGTTGTTCTTAGAAATATACCGTTTTTGTAGGTTATGTTGAGTAGCCTGTTATGTTGGGGGTATGACATCATGTTAATGATTAAGGTTTATTTATGTAGGAATACCCTGCCACCATGGAAAGTGGACTAACTGTCATGCCACCAGCTGAGGTTTCATCAGGAGGCAATAAACCTGGCGAGGATACTAACCCTGAATTCTACAAAAATGCTGAAACTTACTGGTCGAATATTCCTGCTACAGTTGATGGAATGCTTGGTGGCTTCGGTTTTGTGTCAAGCATTGATATTAAG
>Ga0058701_10000525_pt1 | contig 26091 bp, 17 predicted proteins | sample AgamicOrMae_FD_97039 | JGI IMG/M metagenome (GOLD analysis project Ga0058701, IMG submission 97039) | Agave microbial communities from Guanajuato, Mexico - Or.Ma.e | ecosystem: Host-associated > Plants > Phyllosphere > Phylloplane/Leaf | place: Guanajuato, Mexico | collected 2012-06-04 | reverse complement strand
GGATTGGGGGTTATTAAACAAACAGGTTTTTTATGGTCGATGGGGTGTTAGTTTAAATTAAAGAACTAATAATTTGGCCGTGATGAGTAAGGTTTGGGTTTGAAAATCAAAGGCTTACCAATGGTTTTGGCTCTATGAGGATGCTCTGCTTGTGAGGTCACTCGGGATTTCACAGCAGCTGAAAATCATAAGTGAAATTAGTCATTATTGTCATGCACATGATCCGATTCTCTCTTGTTAGTAACACTCTAAAAACTCTCATCTGACTGCTGATTCTCGTTAAAACTAACTACATGCAATACTTACTCATTCTTTCAGCTTCGCTAGTTACTCCCCGTTCCGTTATACTCGATACTTCGGTTTGGCTTTCATCTGATGGAGATCTCAACCGGGATGATGAAGGGGCAGTTGTTCCACGAGCTGTGGTAGTGTCTCTGCTCTTAGATCGACCCCTCTCGTCTTCCAACAGCTGCAATTCGCGTACTTCAAAAGTTGTGGGCTTCTGAAGGGCCACAAAGTGCTCGTGTTGAGTGGCAGCATCTTTCTCATACTTCTCGTGCCTCTTGATTAGTTCAATAACTTCCTCAACAGAGTGACCAAGCTCGGTACTCAACAGGTATGGTTCTTGAGCTACAAGCCATGCCTCGGCCACAGCAGCGTCGCGTGCAAACTGATAGACCTCGAGAATTATAGTCAAGTGATCCCAACGCTCCTCCCATCTGTCATCCATCTCTTTACGTCTTCTGCTCAGTTGCGCTAGCTTCTCATTGATCTCTGGCGAAGCATAGTGGTTGTTGGACAACAACTCAGCTCCCAGTTCCTGACATTCTTTGAATGCCGATTGCCTGCTTTCGATTTCTGCTTTCAAATTTTGATGGTTTTTCATCAATTGCTCAACACCATGAACATCACGCGGCTTCTCCGAAGTATTCATTTGCCGTACAACATCTTCCATCCAGAACATCAGTTCGCGGATCTTGTTGAGGAATTTGAATAGATCACCAGTTTCTTCAAGGCGCTTGCGACGAGCTGAGCACATAGCTAGCAATTGCTCGAGAGCTTGTTTAACCTCCAACTCGCGTTGCTTGATCTCTTTCGATTTGGCACCAGCATAAGAAGTCTGCAACTCGTCAGACTCTTTGCTGATGAGCTCTGCAGCATTGATTAAAGGTTGTAGATCATTTTCGAAACTCTCGTGTTTACGCTGAGCCAGCGAAACAGAGGCGGCATCCCGACCAACATCATCATTGAGGCTATTCTTTTTCTCAGTGATTCTAGAATTGAGATCGCGACAATCATGGAAAAATTGATGTAGTCTGTGGGATGCAGCCAGTTCCAGACTTCTTGTCTTTATGATCTCGAGCAAATCGGTCCAAGCTTCCTCGAGTGTTTCCTTCCAATGGGCAATCATGCTGTTGTCTGAGTGACCGCCGAAGATCAATTTATCAGCGGTGGCATTCACTTTTTCAACACGCTCGCTACCGCACTTCTCGGTATCTTTGGCAAATTGCTTGAAGCGTTCTCTCAACATTATGACGTGATCTAGGTCCTGACCTAACTCGTGCGAGTTCGCAATGGCATCTCGTTCTGAAATCCATTCCATAAGATCTTCTATCTCACGGTTGAGTTTGAATAGATCTAGTCCCTCGTCGAGACGATGTCTTCTTTCGTTTGCCAAATCATTTAGTTGAGAATATAGTTTGGTAATATCAGCCTGCCTTTGCATGATTCTTTCTCCGTCTGGGACGTTTTCTCTCTGCAGAGTTTCCGCTGTCTCTTTTAGCTGGTTCATAGTGTTCTGATAATCCCTGATCGCTGCTTCGATCGCCTCATGCTGCCTCTTGATGTTTCTGGACGTGAACTCGTCTTTGCCACGATCATCCGACATCATGTAAAGCTCTTGCTCACTCATCCATTGTTCTGCCTCGTTAGCATCGAAGAAGTATTGCTGGACTTTCTCGTTTTCAAGCAACCTGACTCTTCTGTTATCAACCTCGCGCTTCAAGTTGTCCCAATCTGAAAGGAGTTGCTCTATAAGCCGCTTAAATTCCGGAGCATCCTCATGTCCTTCTTCGATCAACCTGTTACCTGTTTGACAAATGGTCATGATTCTCGGCTCGTGATTATCAATCTCATTTCTCAATGACTGGTTCTTACGCAACAAAACTTGCACGTCGTGAAGATTGTTTCCGTAATCGTCCGATTGCGCCTGTGGCAGCTTCTCGCGAATTCTAGCCCTTTCATCTTCGACATCCCTTCTAAACTGCAAGGCCTCCTTCTTCTTGATCAATTGTTGCTTGCGCTCTAAGATTGGTGCTTGTAGCTTCTGGAAACGTTCCTCAACTCTAATCTTACGAGCCTTGATGATTTCACCTTTTTCTGGCTCAATCTTCTCAAGATGAACGGCTTGATTTTCCAGCTCATTCACTTGACGTGCACGGTCTTCGAGTTGACTTTCAATATTTTGTTGCTTAGCCAATGCCAAATTAACTCCAGTTAGATCCTGTCCGGGTTCTGAACTCAAAATTGGCTCTAGCTCGTCGATCCATTCGTCGATAGCGTCACATGTTTGCTCGTATAATAAAGGCCTGTTAGCGTCAAATAGTTTCTGACCTTTCTCCTTAGTTGCCTGCTCCAGGTTGTCAAACTGATTATCAATATCGTCCAGTTTTCCGTCAACAATCGCTCCAAGACCTGGTTGATCGGCCTTCAATTGCTCTCCTTCCTGCTTGAGCCTGTTAAGACGATCTTTGTTGGCCGCGATTTCGAGCTCATGAGCACGGTGCCTAGTCCATTTGCTATGCAATGTCTTCGCACTCCTGTAAGTCTCATCCTCAGCGACGATTCTCTTTTCTTGCATCCATTCGATTAACTCGTCACAATTAGACAAGAATTGCTGTAATTGCAGTTGGTCCTTGAGCTTATCAGTCATTTCGGCTGCGCGTCTCAAATTTGCGTTCCTACGATCAGCTATATTGTTGGCTTTAGACATCACCCTATCGCGATCATTCTCATTGGCGAACCTGTCGTCAACATTCATCCTTTGTGCAAAGTTGTCAACATTTCTGAGTTTCTCCTCGTTGGCATCCATTGAAGTGAGGAAAGCCTCGTGCTTCTTGATAAGCTCCTCGGCTTCCTCCAAACTAGAGGGTACCTCATCCTTGCAAAGGTAATTCTCTTGTTGGTTCAAAACCGTTTCTGCTTGCTTAGCATCACGTAAGAACATCTGAAGAGCATGCTGTTGACCTAAGAAACGCTCTCTGTTGTCGAGCATCTTGTGTAGGGATTTCCAGTCGTCGTCAAGCGATTGCAAACGTTGTCTCAAAAATAGATACTGCGGGTCCTTCTGGTCCCTTGTCAGTCCCTCGCCGTATTCCATCATCTTACGATGATCGTCGGCATAATTGCCAACTTCTTCCCTGATCTGCTTATGATGGGCCAATAACTGTTCAGCCTCCGGTAGAGATGAAGGGATATCCTCAGACGCAATGTCTTTCTGGGTCTTAGATAGCCATGCCTGGAAGTGGTCCAGATCGCGCAAAAACCTGTGCAGGTCTCCGGCCTCCTCCAACTTGGCGTCGCGGTCCTTCTTAAGCTTGTTAAGTTGGACCCAACTACTGCGGATACGTTCGACTTCCTCAGATATTTGCTTCGCTTCTTGAGGATGCTCCTTCTCTATTCGCCTCTTCTCGGCTTCCAGTTCAGCCAACTTGTCCTGAATGGCCTTGAGATCACGCTCCATACCATTCAATCTTCGTTGTAGGGTCATTATTCCAGAGAGATTGTTGCCGAGTTCTTCAGTATCCTTTAGAGATTTTGTCTTCTCCTCAATCCACGATACCGTCTCACTACAATCCAGATAGAAGGTTTGTACACCTCGAGCAGCCTCAATGTCAGCCCGTTTCTTATCGGTTCCTCGCTTCAAGTCATTCCAGATTTTATCAAGTTGCTCTTGCCTCTTAACAATAGCCTTCGAATCCGGGTGACCTGCCTCGATGAGGTTTCTAGCTAGATTATTGACATACTCGACGCGTCCCTTATTATTGTCCATCTCCTGCTCAAATGTCTCGAACCTATGGCGCATCACTTCAGTGTCCTCCATGTCCTGAGTTGGCTGCATAGAGTCGAGCATCTTTCGTTTCTCTTCTATCCATTGCTCAACACCGTTCGCTTCGTTAAATAGTCTGTACAAGGCACTAGCGTCAATCAAGCGCTGCTTGCGCTGATTGGAGAGGTCTAACAATTCTAGATAGCGTTTCTCACATGAGGCCAAGCGCTCAGCAACTTGGGGAGAATCACGGTCCCGTTCTCCCAAGCGCTCAGTTTGCTCTCTAAGGTTGTTAATGGTATTCTTGTAGGCTTCGAGTTCCTTATGTATCTTGTCATGCTTCTTCAGTAGCGATTCAGCATTGACCTCATCAACACCAACGTCCTTACTTGTAACCAGCCTGAATGTGTCCAACATCCAGGCGTCGACATCATCAGCATCAGTGAAGAATTGGTGGAAGTCGATAGCCTCATTGAGGCGCATAGTACGTATTGCTTGCAGCTCTTTGAGACGATCCCAGGCTGTCTCGATGTCGTTGATCCTGTTTTGAATATCGGCAGAGTATGGGTGACCGGAAGCGACTAGCTCCTCTCCGCTCTTGAGAACATCGTGGGTCTGTTGCTCGTGAGCCGCCATTTCATCTTCCAGAGCCTTATTCTTGCCAATGAGCATGTGCACCGTAGACAGATCATGACCGATGTCATCTGAGGACAATATACGCTCTTTGTCATTGATCCAGCCCTTCTCCTGGTCAACGTCCCAGTAGAACTGCCAGAACTTTCGTGATTCCTCCAGTCGCTTACGACGAGCCATGCACTGATTTACGAGATCGGAGTAGTCTCGCTCTAGCTCGACATTCTTCGACTTGATCTTTGAAGGTTCACATGGTCTGTAAGCCTCAGCTCCATCGTTGATGAAATCCTCCGAGCCTCGGACGACATTACGTATGCGTTCGCCGAGCATGTTGACATCAGCTTCGATCAAACTGTGTTTCTGTAGAAGGTCCTCCACTCCCATAAGGTGTTTGCCATAGTCGTCGGACTTCAATCGCGATCTAAGATCGGCCATAGTTGCATCCAAGTATTGCATCTCATGGAAAATGTGCTGAAGCGTCATGCACTTCTCAAGACGCATCCTTCTATTCGCAAGGAGCTCGAGAAGATAGTTCCAGAGTTTGATTACGTTGTCCTTTCGGGCTACTATACGATCTTTGTCGTAGTAGTTTTCTGCCTTCAATTCATTAGCAACTGAAACGACTGCCTGGACACGGTCTTCGTAGGCAAATATATCAGTTTCAATGGCTTCGTGCTTCTTGGAGGCAGCCTCCACCGATGGCAGATCATCACCAAACGTATCCCTACTGATTAAGCGCTGATTCTCACTCAGCCACTGCTCACGCATACCAGCTTTCTTGTCGAAGCGCCACGCCAATTGTTTCAACTTCTCTTGGCGTATCATCTCCTCACGAAGAGCCAATTCACGCTCGTGCTCAGCACGTTCCAATCGTTCCCAAGCACGATTGATATCGTTCAATGTCTTTCCTTCGCCTGGAGTATAAGGCTTTTGATTATTGGAACGCAAGCGGCTCTGAATGGTGAATAGAGCTATTTCCAGATTTCCCTTCTCCGAGAATTTGGGGGGTTTCTCTCTAGTTCTGTACGTGTTGAACTCTCCCAATTGCTGCTGAACACCTTCGAGAGTATTTGCAAACTTTCTGTCGGAAAGATCAACAATCTTAGCCTCTATCCACTGCAGCAGATCCGATGTAAGCTTTTCATAATCGTTGATGAGTTTTTCGTTTTCCAATGCCTTGCCCATGACACCGCCGATACGACGTCCTTGAACAGTTTCGGCCTTCATCTTAGAAAAGTAGTGATAGTAAGTAACCACATAAGTGATTATAGACTTTTCATCTGGATTATCAGTCCAAACATCCTCCGCGTCTAATAATCTAGCAAGACCGAGTTTCTCCTCCGCAACTTGGAAAGCATTATTGAGGTTCTTAATAGGGTCAGACTTGCTCAGTTTATCATATTGAATCAAGTCGGGCCTGTGCTTGTGAATGATTGCATTAAAAGCGAGACCATCTTTCCAAGAGGAAGTGAAATTCCTCACATTGACGTTGTTGTAACCGGCAGTCTTCATTTGAGCCCAGAGAAGCAGCGCATCTTTTGCAGATTTAGTCTCTTGATTATCAATTTCCTCAATGGTGATGTCTTGAATCTGGAAACGTAATATGATGGTCCAAATGAGACCTAATGTAAGCCTTGGATTACCATCGACAATATCATGAGAGCCGAGATTTTCAAGATGAACTCGTTGTTCGCGTAACAAGAATTGCAGAGCCTTATCGACATTCTCCAGACAATGGATTCTCATTTTTCCTTTTGTGGGTTTCGGCAGTCTCTCACCAGATAGAATTTCCAACAATTTGATAAGCTTCTTACCATCGCGTAGATCAGAATAAAGATCAGTGATCTTGCAATTGGCTCTTACTAGATGAGAATTGACCCATTTGCAAAAAGTTTTCTTTTGCACCGTTTCACGTTCATCGGCAAGAGCCCTAATTCTCGACCTCTCGAAGAGGCGAGAAGAGCTATTGCCACCATCGTAATCGTATTCGATATCCTTCTGATCCCAAGGGACGCTGACCGAAATGTCTGTAGTCATCTCGGTCAGCTAAAATGTAAGTTATTCTAGTGGATGTAAAATAATAATGATGTTAAAAAATCAATGATGATGAGTGATACGTGGTTGCAATTTAAATGGCCTTAAAAGTTGAGTTTAAAAAATATGCATATCGGGCATCCGAGTTGATGATAATTGCATTATTATTTCTAGGTAGTATCTTTAGAAAAGATTTGCTTGTAAATATGGATCTAGTAGTTAGGGAGTTGATGAAAAATTGATTAAAATTACTAGTTTTTAGTTGCTAGTTCTTTTGTTATTGTTGTTTTGTATAAAAAATCTATGTTCAGATATGTGTATATGTATGTAATAAGACTAATAAGAATATTAATAATAGTAATATTAATAGTGAGAGCAGTAGAAGATATGGCTACATGGGATGGGAAGGGAGATGAATAGAAGAGAATTCATACATAGAGAGTTTAGGTCGATAGGGATATTCACAACACATGCATCGTGCAAGAAGGCAAGTTAGCGAAGGAATAAGCGAAAGCATAGGCGGTGGTGGCGGCGATGGCGGCGGCGGCACGGGCGTGCCCCAGTGACATTGTGTGCCGCAACACACTTGCTCCTCCTGAACACACACACAGTTATCGTGCTGTGTTGAGTAGTAGTAGGCAGACAGAGAGAGAACGTGAGAGGCAGAAAGATGTTGCGTCTGCGTGTGCGTGTGCGTGTGCCATTGGGGAGCGGCCGGAGAGGAAAGTTCGCCTGGATGTGTTGTGCCGCCTGAGCGCGCGAGCACAGGCCAGACCAGGGGGGCGGGCGCCTGTGCGATGTTGGATCGTGCACTTGCTGCTTGGGCCTTGGCTCTCTGTGCTCATGATGCAAGCGCACAGCCGTAAGGGCGACGCGCGCAGCCCTGTGTATGTTTCTTGTGTGTACGAGGGCGCTCTCAGTTTGATGATTGTGGTGCATTTGTTGGCTTACTCTCGCCCCTAACGAACAGCGAAAATCATCGTTGCGTTACTCTCTGTCTGTCTGGCGCACACACAATTTTCGAACCAAGAAGCGAGCCTCCTCACTTGGGGCGGCCCGCAGGGTATTGTGAAGCCAGCGTTACACGGCAACCAACCGCTTAGGGCCGCCCGCCAGTGCACTCACTATTGGCGCTTGCTCAACCACACACACGCACCACACACGAAAGCCGCATACACGACCCTTGATCACGCCCTTCCCCCATTTGCCTAAACTTGTTCCACAATCTTCAACGCAAAAAAATAGTTAACTCAGCCCATTGTTTGCCGGTGCCGCAGATGTGCTCGTCTGTCTGCCTGACTGTGCATCTACACACTGTAGACAAGCCTGAGTAGCGTATCCAACCAACTGGCGGATAAAGCCCACAGGCAACGATTAGCTACTTGTTGGCTTACACTACACCATAGTCACTCTCTCGGACGACCATCGGATGCCGAACCTTGTTGATGAGGCATCTTTCCTGCCTGCGAGCTGCGTCGTTCTAACGACGACAGGTTGTTTTTATGACCATGCTAACATTGAAAAATCCTCCTCAGAGAGAGAGAGAGAGAGAGGGGCACAAAATCGGGAATAGCCAAATGATTTCATATTGATGGTGATGAATAAGCCATCGAGCGAGCCGCATTTACTCTACAAGAGTAGAACTTGCAGCGGAGTGAAAAGTTGCGACAAAATCTCAAACAGAAATCAGCGGCTGTTGACTTCGAGCATGCCTAAGCTCCAGGATTCCAACCGCTGATGGTCTCTCCTCAGACCACCAGGTTGGCAACAAATGGATCAAACGATGCATGAAACGCTCTTCCAACGAAACAAGCACGGGCCCAATTCGTCAGTGCGGTGTTGCCAGTCAATGGCGAGCCATAAATGTGGCCAGATCGTCGTGTATCCAAATTATTTTCCGCTAGCTTGTTGTTGTTGTTGTTTTCCTGTGGTTGCCATTAGATTATTTGGGATCTAGACCAGAAAAATGGATTTCACCAAGTCAGAAAAGTAGTCCCTCATTCTGGGCTCTTTACCACACAGCTAAAGGGGTCGCTTGATCAATGCACTATGCTCCACTGGATGGCCCAGCCTTTGGATGCACCTTGATAGCTCTGGCTGTGTGCGTGCTAATTCAAGGTTATCCAAGTCTGCTGAGTCTCATCCAGGCCTCGAATCGCTGGGCGCACCTTTTGCCTTGCTAACTCTTGGCTGCCAACTAGGCGCCATTTTAGTGCCTCTTAAGTCGCTAGATGCCTTCGCTCCAATTCTCAGCCTCGTCAGGGAGAGCTATGCTTGGGTTAGCTTAGCATGGAAGAAGATCTCGCAAGAATTCTCTCTCACTGAACCGAGAAAGAGAGGAGGAGCAAACTGAAGGCTTGTTTACTCGACAGATGATTCAGCTAAGACTATGAGATCTGACTTGCCGAGTTGCACTAATCTTGATTCTTGCCCACTGTTGGCCGCCTCATCTCTGGCTTTCAAAAGCACTCGATGAGCTTTCTAGAATCAAGCGAATAAGATTTTATTCGAAAAATTTCTCTCTTCCGAAAGGGAGAAATCTACACTCATTTCAGCTCCTCCTCAGCCCAGTCGACAGATAATAGTTTTCTCGCCCGATAGAGAATCTTAGTGAAATTTTTTCCGAGCTAATCAATCGGCACGCTCACTGAGCCATGGAATCTCCAATTGTACCAACAACACCACCCACTGAAACCTCTGCAAGCTCCACTCCACGCATTTACGGAAACGATAAATTGTCTAACAGAATATCAAAGTTTCAGAATGCAGCAGAAAAGAACCAATTGAAACAAAAACAGAACCCATTTTCGGGCTCGTTCGAGTGCGCTTCATTGCGAGGTAAACTGGGCAAATACGACCCAAAGTAAGTAACTTTTATGCAGATTTTCCATGACACAATTTCAAAATGAGATCTAGTTATGTCGCTGAGATTCTTGTTGAATTCTATGCTCTCCTGCATCTTGCAAACTAGTACAGCCAACTAATAACGCTTGTTTCAACGTCTTGTGTGTCGCAATTTTTGCATGAAAAACAACTATTAGCTATGGAAAACCAGTTCCCGGTTCCAAAACTGAGGCGAGAGGAATCAAGGCACACGAAAGTATCGAGGACGAAATCAGAGTGTTGTGCTCGGTGATTGAAGAACACGGGAAACCGATAGAAAACGGATTGGCTGAGATCCAATTCGGTGAGCTGTTTCGTCTGTATCAAGTTATTTCAAACAAAGTGGTCGGCGTTCTCATTCGGGCTCGCAAGCATGGTTATGTCGAATTCGAGGGAGAGATGTTGTATCAGAAACGAGACGACCATGTTATAATAAAGTTGATCAAATCACCTCCACGCGGGATTCAGATAACCAAGAATCATATTTACAAGTTGGGCCAATCGTTGGACCAGAATGTTTAGAATTGTTAGCAAATAAAAGGCTTTAGTATGACAACTTTAGCTAACTCTTCATCTTCAGATTCTTGTGGAGAAATGTCTCTCCCTATGGTATTTTATCTGTCCTAGATGTGATTGTGTATAAACAATAGTCATAACTCACAAGTTGTGTTTGTTTTGTCTAGTTTATCCTATTTATTCTGCCGTAAGAACGTCTACTTTCACTTGTCAACGGTCTTCATGCTACTCATGTAGTGGAGATTCGCGAAGACCAAGTTGGCAGAGACAATCCAAGCGCAGACCTTCAGGATGAAGAGCCAGGAAATCTCTGAGGTTCTCAAGAGTGTGAAACAATACATGGGTTCTGGATAGTAATACTTCATGATTGAGGTCCATCTCATTTTGGTGAACGAGATGCTCGGATCCAGTGCCATCACGTTAGCTATCAATGGATACAACTCCAGATTGACGGAACGAGTCATTGCCATTCCAGCAGTTAGGATTATCAGGTATACACAGCCGGAAATTTGCATAATAATGAACTCCTGTTCAACTTGAAGGCTCCTTATTCTTGAGATCCAGAAGGAGATCAAAAACAACGAGGCGAAAAACATTGATAAGATGATAATAATATAAAAGCTAATATAATTTGAATAGTTCTTGATCTTATCGAAGTGGTCCGATAGAATTGTCTGTATCCTAATTACCTCTAGTATTAGTGGATTCTTGAATTCGTCACTCTCTCCTGAATCTAGATATCCAGGCTCTAGAGAGCGACTATCTAACAACTGGAACACCTCCCTTGGAGAAAACGAGCTGGATGTTCTTCTACCTCGAATGATCTCTAATTTGACTATCAAATTTCTCAGGTCGCTCTCTATTGAACGAACATTTTGCATAACATCAAGAGAAATTGCATAGATTATATAAGTCTGGCAAACGAACATCAATTGGAAATCAATGACCCAAAAGTATTGCTCAAAAAAGTCAAACAAAATTCTAACCCAAAAAAACCAACTGTTGATTTGCATCTCCATTGTCAATGGTATAAACGGAGGCAAATCGTCGATGTGCATTTCAGACGCCAATTTTGTGCTTCTATTCAAATGATGTCGAGCATCAAATTTGTCGTAAATATTAGATCTGGATGGAATATAGATCCAAGAGAGAAACTGGCCCGAGCTAAGATCTTGGCCAGCTTGGACACGTTTCAAATGTTTACAGCAACCTGGATAGGCCATCTCGAAGCCTAAATTGGTCATTATCGCGCCGCCAAATATCAGAGGTACCAAGACTAGCGCATTGGTTACAAATAATGCACCGATAATTGCAAATGAGACAGTGGTAAGTTGCATTTGATCCCACGACGCAACACCTCTATTGGGTCGCCTAATCCAGTCGATCTTGGGGACACATTCTTTGTTATTCATGGACATCGATGGTCTATCGTCAACAAATTGAAGCTGGTTACTAATGTAGAGGACGGGATCCAAAGTGAAGTCCTTTTCAGCACTGTTTGGTCTCGAGCCAAACTTAACGAGATCACTTTTTCTCACATTTGGTCTCAAGAAACTGGCACCGATCGATGATGACAATGCTTGGTAACCTCGACTAGAAAACAGCTTGAGCGACGACTGTTGTCTCCTAATTGAACGCAATACTTCATTCTGTCTCGATTGGTGCAGTCTATATTTCCCATCCATTTCGACTAAGTAATTACGATCATATAGGATGAATTCGAGCATGTGGAATTTGTACTCGCGGCCAAATCGTATTGAGCCCAAGCGTATTGTCAAGAAGATGATACAAAAGATCAAATTGAACCAGGGACCGAGAAACGTTACGCGACCCACTTGTCTCAGGCGGCCCACGAGAAAGCAATCAATATGAAGGTATTCCACGAAATAGTCCATATTGACTAGGATGACAAGAAGGTTTTTCAGCGTGGAAAGAGTGTATACCGAGACGGCGAAATTATGCACAAATCTCGCAAGCGATGATACAGTTTCCAACTTTTCGTAAGGTAGAGAATAGAGTGGGTCTTCCTGGGCACTCTTATCTCTCTTATCATCTTGCACAACCTTCGTAGTGGCTTTGATCTTTAAGTAATTCTCCAAACATTGAGCCTTGAGGGGGTGATAGTTGCTTGATAGGCAGGAGATTATCAAGACAGTCCATTTTGAGATGGTTTGGAATGAAGAGCCAACTGTGGGGGAGGACATTTTATGGATTCTCTCGCATAGTCTTGCAAAATTATCTCAATCTCTTATCCTTATCTCTTGAATTAAGATTTTTCCTTCTGGTGTTTCGCCCCTAATCCTTTCTCTTTCCTGGTGATTGTGTCACTCGGACACTTAGCATCGGCAATTACTCTGGAGTCCGACAGACAGGAATGGATAAAGTTTGAATGTCAACCCATGCAATTGACCGATGTAACCAATTGATCGCACAACACTTTGCGTCCTATGCCTCATTACACCCTCGACCTTCTGATTGATTTCACACCAGCACGCTATTTGGTCCAGTTGCGGAGATTCAATCTCGAGGGTTGACCCAACTCGATTACTGACTCTAGACAAAGAACTCTTGAATGGTATTCATTTCCAAGAATATCCGTCAGACAGTTCAAACCTCTAGATTCTTTTGTCGATAGGTTGGGTAGAGGTGAACACAGAGATTAAGACAAATTTAGCAACAAAACACTTTAGTGGTATGGCTTCAAGAAAAATCTGACTTCCGTTGAACTTGCCAGATTGGCAGAGTGCGTGATCAAATCAATTTAGCCTCCGATCGGGTCGAGACTGAGGATCGAGATGCGGCCTTGGGAGAAGTTTGGTCCCTTGTCCCATCAGAGAAATGAGTCTCGAATGATCATGGAATCCCAATTGGTGTCTAGCAATAGTTCAGGAAAGCGGACAGATTAGCCGAGCTGATGTTCGAGCAGCAATTTCAAAGCTGCCACGCCCTCCTGGGCTCCTTTACCATGACGACAGGTTTGTTTTAGGTTTAGAATAAACATCTGCCCGTCGGACGAGGAGTATCGAACGAGAATTGGATTCCAGAACATAGAGTGCAATGATTGGTGGAAGTTTGGCGATTTCAATCTTGATCGTTTCGACTCATTGGTTAGCAGACAAACATTGGCGAAGGTCGACAAATCACAAGCGATACTTGCAAATCAGGCGGGCAAAAATACTTGCAAATCAAGTGGATGCTCGTTCACTTGTGGGCGACCACAACTAGAGCCTTGAATGCGGAAACATCTCAATGATGAGCGTTTTCATGATCGAGAGTTACAGTTTAGGGCGCATCAAATAGGACGACTTTTGAACGCCAGTTAAGGAGATTGCAGCCCATCACAATGGGTAATAGCCGTTGTTGGGGCTCAATTGGTTTGTGTTTGCAGAGGCCGACCAGGAAAAGGGGGCGGGCAAATTTTTGCAGAGTTATCAGTCAGCATTCCGACGTTTGGAGCCCGCCTCCTAAGCGTAATAAATTGACTTCTCTCTCTCTCTCTTTAAAGCTTTATGTAGAGGAGGGCAGTCAGTTTGGGCCGCAGAGCAAGTGCGGCGCACCCTGCGGTTCGCTCCCGCACACTGTCTCCGGTTGCCTGTCGGTGCGAGTTGGCCGAATTTTAGCGTGCACTTGCTGCCCCCATCGGGCCATATTTCCCGCACGGCCTCCTCCTCTGCTGCGGACCAATTTGCTTGCCAGGTGCCGCTTAGCGCTCGTTGCGGTCGCCCAATGGAACTGCGTTGGCGGCGTGCAGTTTGGTAGCAAAAAGCTAAACAAACAAGTACTAACTCGCCGCCTTGTGGGCGGTCAGGCGAGAAGTGCCGCCCAATGAATGAAAATAGCAGAATTGGCAGCAGAAGTGGCGGTAGCGCTCCCAATGGCCACCATCACCACCAGAAGAGAGCCACACTTGGGCCTTGGGGGATCGTTTGTTAGTGATTCTTGGCCAGATTAGGGAGCTTTACCGAGAGCGTTTAACGCTGGCCAATTGTGGTGACTTGTCGATTGGTTGGTGCTTGCCGAAAAGCTGCCACGGTTTCTTTAGCAGCTGTATCTTGACGAGCTCGATCCCATTCTGAGTGGCGCCGCAAGTGGCTAGTTGCAAGTGTGTGCCGCGATAAGTGGCCACATTTGTGCTTCTGCCTTGCAGCCCAGCTGGCTGCTGAGAGTGGCAGCTCGCCACGGCGCCATTATCGAGCAACGAGCCTTTTTACGACCCTTTTGATGAGGCGTCTATTTTGATTAGCTGGAAAGGGATGAGATTGCGGCCCTAATCTAGTCTACGGCAACTCTTATCGACAGTCTTCGGCCGGCAGAGAGCCAGTCTCTCTCTCTCTCTCTCGGAGGGAGGAAAAAATTAACCCATTCCAGTGGCCAGGATATATTGCCTACGTGGATTGTGCCGTATCAATGGCAACAAATCGTCATCATGAGCAAAAGCAGCAACAACAACAACAACAAGTGGCAACCTGTTTGTTGCTTCTTTTGGGCAAAGTGCCACTCTCCGAGGGGCGCGTCTGCGTGTGCATGGAAGGACGGGGGCATTTTGCGCTGGCACGCTCCTCTGCAGGCCGACGAGAGTCGCCACCATGGTTCCGTTAGCGCTCCTTTCCGCCGCCGCCGCCGCCACCGCCACCAGCGGCCCGTCCGAGCTGGCCAAGGGTGGTGGCTCGAGGGCGGACCGGTGGCGGGGCACGCCCTCCCGAGAGAGCAGCCTCCCCCACCTGAGCTTAGGTGGGGGATTTCGTTTCATTGTTATGTCCGAGAGCGAGGGGGTCAGTGTGTGTGTGTGTGTGCGCGACAGCTGCTTTCGCTGCACCACACCAGGTCACCCAGGCGGCACCACAAGCGCGGCCACTTGTTGGCTGCGTGCTTGCGCGCGGGGAAGCCAAAGTGCAGATTCAGATGGCGCGCCCTGTCCCACGATGGAACGCACTCTCTCGAGCCGATCTGAGATTCGCCAGCGACAAAGCGGCCCAGCCGGCCACACAGGAGCGCGAGCATGCAACAGATAGACACGAACAAATAAAATAAATCCAAACATTGCTACTATTATTATTATTATCATTATTACCAATCTATCCCTTTCGATTTTCTTCTTTCCTTCTCAATCTATTCCAGAGGAACGGGCCTTTGGGAAGAAGAAGGAAGCAGCCATGGCCACCGATAAAGTTGATCAAAATCACAACAAGAACAATAACAGTAATAACAACAATAATAACAACAGTATCAACACTCTAGCAAATGAGTCTGATGATTTTGTTGATATTCCAGAAATCGAATTGATTATCAAAGCTTCAACCATCGATGGACGCCGCAAAGGTGCCTGCTTATTTTGCCAAGAATATTTTATGGATTTATACCTATTAGCTGAATTGAAAACTATTTCGCTTAAAGTCACTACTGTCGATACCCTAAAACCGCCGCCAGATTTTCGTTCAAATTTCGATTCAACACCACCGCCTATTCTGATAGATCGCGAACATGCCATATTGGAAAATGATAAAATTGAACGTTACATTATGAAAAACATTCCAGGCGGACACAATTTGTTTATATCAGATAAAGAGACTGCAACAGTTATCGAAAATTTATACAGTAAATTCAAATTGATGCTAACTAAAAAGGATGAATCATCACAGAAGGCCTTACTAAATCAATTGAATAATATCAACGATCATCTAGATAGAAGGGGTTCAAGATTTTTGACCGGCGATACAATGTGCTGTTTTGATTGTGAATTAATGCCACGCTTACAGCATATTAAAGTAGCTGGAAGATATTTTGCCAATTTCGATATACCAACAAAATTTGTGGCCATTTGGAGATACATGTACAATATGTACCAATTAGATGCTTTCACACAATCTTGTCCAGCAGATCAGGATATTATAAATCATTATAAGAATCAGCAAGGAGTTACAATGAAAAAGCATGAAGAATTGGAGATGCCCACCTTTTCGACAAGCATTCCGATAGATTTTAGTGTTGGTGATGGTGATGATGGTGGTGGTGCCGATGGTGTGAATAAGTGAGAGTTGGCGGTTGTGTAGTCAATATGGTAGGATTACTTTGGCTTTGTTGGAATTGTTGCAGCATATTGTGCGGACTATTATTATTATGCTGGTTCATGCCGCCATACAACTGCTGATTGGCAGCCTTAGAGTTGTTTCGGCGATATTTAGCCCGCGCGTTCTGGAACCAAACCTGATTGATTATGATGAGTGTTATCAAGAGAAGTGGGAAAAAAATCAGGGATCAAGATGAACGAGGATAAAAGACTTTAGTTAATATCTTACATTCGGCTTATGTGATATTAATCTCCGAGATTTAGACAAGAAAGAGAGAGAGTGATCGACATTCAAAGATCGTCACTAGTGTGAATGGGGAAACTAGAGAACGCTGAGCATAGATTTCCGAAATGGATTGATGCAGCGATACTTACTTGCAAGACTCGCTTCTGAAGGCCAGTGGTCTCGGCCAGGGTCCTGAGGTCCTTTGCGTCTGGATTTTGGTTCTTCTGGAACCATCGTTTCATCTCCCTGAGTTGATTGTGTTTGAAGGAGGTCCTGAGTCTCTTGGATCGGGCGGCCGTTGTGGAGGCTGCATTAGTGGAGGCGGATGATGAGGTGGTGGTTGATGATGAGGTGGTTGTGATGGTTGCAGATGATAAGGTGGTGGAGCTAGTTTGGCTGTTGACATTGCTGTTGTTGGCTAGGCCCTGGGTTGAGCTAGTTGTTGTATTGCCATTAGTGGTCACTTTAGTGGTTGCCAGCAGTTGGCCAGCGGAGTTATTAGCACAATTTCCGGTGCCATTCTTGTTGGCAGCCAGGCCGAGCAGTCTGTTGTTGTTGGCCTGGCGGTTAAGGTTTAGGTTTAGGTGTTGTTGTTGGTTGTGTGTTTGTTGTTGGTGTTGGTGGTTGTGGAGTTGTTGTTGTTGTTCCTCGAGCAGGACCGAGCACTGTTGGTGGAGTTGGCTGAGTTGGCTGAGCTCATCGTTGGCGTTTGTTTTGTTTAAGGGGTTTTGTTGTTGGGCTTGCAGTTCGCCGTCCTTGGCCAGCAGCAGCTTGGCGTCGGTCTCGTTCTGGGGCGACGAGGAGGAGGAGCCAGATAGGGAGAGGGTCTGGTGGAGCGAGGCGACGATTTGCTGCTGACCGTTGTCCATGACGAGCGGACTGACGGCCGCGCTGGTGTTTCCGGTGTGGCCGCTCTCACTCTGGCTGCTGCTGGCGTTGCTCAGCACGGACATGGACTGGCGCCGGCAGAAGGAGACACCACCGACCACTGGCTGGCCGGCTTGCTGCTGGCCCACAGGCAAGGGCGCCGAGCCCACCATCAGATGGGCCGACTTTGGCGACGTGGTGCTGGCCGTAGAGCTTGCCGTGGAGCTGGATCTGACGAGCGGCGAGCGACACTGGTCGCTGGCTAGGCCGTTCAGCTGGTGGTGCACCGTCTGGGTGTTGTGGTGGGCCAGTTGCTGCTGGACTGTGTGGTGCTTCTGGCCCGAGTGGTAGGCGCTCGCGTTGGGCTGCGGACCAGCAGCCGCCAGACACTGGGCCTGCTGGTGGTGGTGCGCATGCTGCAAATGCGGGTGCGCGTGCGAATGCGGGTGGGCGTGGCCATGGGGTTGGCCGTGCGGGTGCGAGTGCGGGTGGGGGTGTGTCTGGGGCTGGGGGCCCGCGTAGACGAGCGGTCTGTGTGGCTGCTGGTAGAGGGGCTGCTGGGGGTGCTGCTGGTGGGCGAGCACCTGTTGGTGGTGGAGCGAACTGGGTGGCGCGAGCGGCAGGCCGAGGGGGAGCGGCTCGTTGGGCGGGCCCAGCTCGTGTTTGGGCCCGCTGCCCGCCGGCCCCGCCCCCGCGAGAGTGTGGCCCGCCGGGTGCAGGTAGGCGGGCGGCGAGTAGGCCGTGTAGGCGCCCACACTCGCGCCCACCGGCTGGCCCTCGTGCATCGGCAGCGCCGCTCCGTAGCCCTCCGACTGGGCCTGCTGGTGCGCCTGGCCAGCCTGCATCTGGGGGTGGCCCGCGTGCGCGTGCGGGTGCGCGTGCAGGAGGGCGTGGCCCGCGGGATGGCTCCCGTGCGCGTAGGCCAGCGGCTGGGGCTGCGCGTGGCCCGCCGCCTGGTGGAGGGCGTGGCGGGCCGAGTGGCCCACCATTTGGGTCTGTTGCGAGTAGGTGGCGGTGATCTGCAGCTGGTGGTGCTGCTGTTGGGGGTTAGGCTGACTCTGATGGCTGCTTTGATGGCTGCTTTGATGATGGTGCTGCTGGTGGTTCTGGAAGTGGTGCTGCTGCTGCTGCTGTTGCGGTGGCAGCAAGTGGTGTTGCTGGTGCTGCTGGAGGTGTTGCTGGTGTTGCAAATGCTGTTGCTGATGCTGCAAGTGCTGCTGCTGGTGCCCTTGATGGTGCAGCGGCGCCTGCGGGTGGGACTGCGGTTGCGGGTGGGCGTGGTGCTGCGGGTACGCGTGCTGGAGCTGCTGGTGGGCGTGCGCCTGGTGCTGGAGCTGCTGCTGAGGTGGCTGCGAGTGGGCCGCCTCGGCGCCGACCTGCTGCTGCTGCGCCACCGCCGCCCCAGCCCCTCCACTCGCCCCCGTCGCAGACTGTCTGTAGGGGGCGTGGTAGGCGGGCTGCTGGTGCGCGGGGAAGGCGGGCGAGCCCGCGAGACTGTGCGCCATTGCGTAGGGCGAGGTGGGCCCACCACTCGAGGGGGCCTGTTGCGCGTTTGGCCGCTGGCTCAGTTGGCCGCCCAGTTGCGGCTGACTGGGGTGGCCCGCATGGTGCTGGAAGAGGTGCTGCTGCTGCTGGCCGAAGTTCGGCGAGGGACTGGCCGCGAGAGTGGCCGCGCTCGCCTGTCCACTGGGCGAGCTCGGCGACGACTGTTGCGGCCAGCCCGCGTTGCCAAGACTGTTGCCAAGACTGTTGCCAAGACCGTCGGCGGCGGAGTATTGCTGCTGCTGCTGGGCCGCCCCCAGCTCGGCGTAGAAGTGGCCCTGCTGGCGCTGCTGGCCGTTGGGCTGCAGTTCGTGCTGGCCGGCCGCAAGTGCGTAGCTCGACGTCTGTTCAGATGAGTAGAAGCTCTGCTGCTGGACAGTCTGCGGCTGGACAGACTGCGGCTCGCCCTCCAGGCTGAGGCGCCGCTTGTGCTCGCTCGAGACACCAGTCGCTGTCTCAAGCGCCGTCTCGCTGCTGCCACTTGCCACTTCCGGTTGGCTCGCTTGGCCCGCCGGCGAATTGGCCAGCTCGTAGCCAGTTGGCTCGCTGCTGTTGCGCGCCGGACTGGCCGCGCTCGTCTGAGTGGGCGACTGTTGTTGGCCCGCAAAGTGCTGGCTGGCCGCCTGCTTGCTGCCGAACTGGCTCGGGCTCGCCTGCGGCCACCCAATGGTGCTGCTCGTCATTGGCTGGCTCTGCTCGCTGCTCGCTTGGCTTTGCTGCGACATTCCACCATTGGTGCCGAGCTTTCCGCTTCCGTTCGGCTTTTTCCTTCTGCTTTCTGCCTTTCCGCTTTCCGCTCACAGTATTCAACTCTTCTATTTAACTCTTGTATTCAACCTTAGCTCTTGACTTGGAAAACTTGTGCTTTTGGTCTTTGTTTTGGTCTTTAATTTGGTCTTTGTTTTGGTCTTTAATTTGGTCTTGGTCTTGTTGATCAATTGAAATAATTTGCGATTTGTTGCTGATTATTTGCGACTGTAATTGCGCCTTCTTGTTGGTCTAGTCTTTGGCACTCGCGCGCACCAATTTGCCTGTTTGCCTGCGAGCTGCCACACACAGTCTTGTTCGCGCGCCTCTCAAGTTGGACAAAATTGGACAAAATTCAATAAATTTCGATAAATTTCAATAAATTGGATAAATTTCAGTAAATTTCAATAAAATCTCGCAAAATGATCGCAATGAGCGCAATGCAAAGCTCGCCCGAAGCAAAACCGGCGCTCCTTCAGACACTCGCTCGCACGCCTACTCTTTCGGGCTGAAAGTTGGACCGCTTTTGGGCGCTTGGGACTGGCTGTGAGCGCCACTCGGCCAGACCTATCATGACACGGCGCAGTCAGCCAGCCGTCAGTGTTAGTGTCTGTCTCTCGCTCTGTGTCTGTCTGTCTGTCTGTCTTTCTCACTGTCTGTTTGCAGTGGTGAGTTGCAATGGAGTGCAAAGTGAGCTTAGAGGCGCAGTTTTGGCTCGCGAAATTTGGCCCAAAGTGAGCCGGCCGAAGTGAGTGTGGCGCGCCGAGTGAGCAAGCTGCTTGGAGGCTTCACCTTAGCCAAGAGGAGCTAAGGCAAAACAACAACTCCCTCTTCTCGTGCTTCTTCTTCTTCTTCCTCTGCAACTGAGAACTCTTCTCGAATGCGCGCACTCACTTCGCTTCCTCTCAACTTGCAGCTCTCAACTCTCAACTCGCCTCACTTCACTCCAACTTTTCGATTCTCCTCTCTCGAGCCTATTCTTTCGCCTCCTTTATCTTGCTCTATTCTCTCTCTTTCAACCTCAACTTCCACTCATCTTCTGTCGCCGCTCTCGAAAAGTGCGCCAGTCTGCGGCAGTCGCGCGGCCGCCACTCTGCGCCTCTGGTGCTCTATCTGCTGGCCTGACGCTAAGGCTCACAGTCACACTCACACTCTGCCTCTGCCTCTGCCTCTTCCTTCGGCCGCCTGCCAACCGCCACGACAACACACAATGGACAAGCTTTGTCTCGTTCGCGCCCTTCATTGATTTTGCCTCTCTGCTTGTCTCTCTCTCTCTCCCTTTTTACAACAATCCAGACGGCCCAGCATTTAAATAATACTTGGGCGAAATCGTGCTTCTGCGCATGCGCGCGCCGCCGCGCACCACAGTTAGCGGCCGCTAACTAACGACCAGCCAGCCTTTCTCTGCGCGCCCCCCAACTGCTTTCCCCCCCCCCTTCACTGCCTTCCCCCGCTCGCCTCCACTCGCCTCCACTTGCCCCCACAGCTGCCCGGCGCCCCTCTGGGCCCTTCTTGCCGCCCCGCAGCCCGTCCAGACCGCTGCCTCGCCGCCTCGCCGCCCCGCTCGCCGTCCTATAGGGCGCGCTCGCTAAGCCGCCCGCCAGCCGCCCGCAAGCACACGCGAGCAGAAGCAAGCACACGCAAGCACACTCCAGCCGCCCAGCTCGCATCCAACTCGGCCGGCCACTATAAGCGCGGCCGCCCCCACGAGAGTGCAGCGAGCCAACTTGCTTCCAGCCGACTTGCTGCCAGCCGACTTGCTTCCAGCTCGCCGCTGACGTGCATCCGATGTGGTCCTATAAGCAGTTGGTTCTTTGTTTCGCGCGCTCTCCAAAGAGCGCCCAAAAGAGCGCCCAGACCGCCGCGGACTGTCCTCGGCGAGCCAGTGCCCAGCGAGCCAGTGCCCATTGCTGCTCGCCGAGGACAAGGGCAGCCTGGGGCGAGTGGCGCGCGCGCCCTCAGCTGGGCCCGCATGTTGTTGGGCGCGCCGCTGGGCAAAGGCGCGCACAACTCTGGGCCCAAGCAAAACAACTTGGGGGCAATAAAAAGGTGCCCGCTCGAGCCAAGCAGCTCAACTCGTTACGCCCAATTAAAGAGCCTCTCTCCAACTCTTTCCCGCCGCCCAACAGCCAAACAAACGGCCGCCCGATTCTATTTTTACTCCTCAAAGCGCTCCAATTCTTCCACTCTCCAACCTAAGCTCCACCTTGACTGCTATTTTCGACCCACATTTCCTCCTCCTCAAAGGCCCACTTTCTGCCTCCTCTTTGCTCCCCTTTGCTCTCCTTTGCTTCTCTTTGCTCCTCTTTGCCCACAACTGTCCACCGGCCGGCCACCACACTTGACAATCAATTAATCTCCTTTCGCTTTACGCTGAAAGGCCAACAATTTGCCCCACACACAAGCCTGCGCACATCACGCTGGCCAGTTTTTAATTGTCGCATTTGCTGCTAAACTAAACTAAACTAAACTAAATACGAGCTCCCACCCAAAGCTCAGAAGACACACAGGCCGAGCAACTGGAACAATCGGGCCAATTTGCACACCTTTCCACAAACATCACAGGCTTCCACTTTTTTGCGGCCCAATTCACACTAGCCCCAACGAGCAGCCGAAAAACACCAGCCCCTTGGATCCCACTTTCACGCTGGACAAATCGCCTTCGAGCTCCACTTTTTAGGGCGCCTTAGGACACCTTAGGGCCGGCCTCTCGCCTGCTTGCTGGAGCTCCTGGAACATCCAAGCAACCAAAGTTCCCTTGAGATTCGCCGCCGAATCAACAAGCGCCAGTCTCGTGCTGCCGCATGGCCGAACCAAAGCAGCGCACCCCCAGCTCTGCTTCTGTTTTTGGCCCCAAAACATTTGCTGCCGCCCAAGAGGGTCGCAAATCAAACTCCGTGGCGACATTCGAACCGTCTCGTTTGCTGGAAGTTTCCGACGGTCAAACCAGAGCCTCTTGGACAACTGCTGTCCGAGAAACGCTGCCCAACTGGACCGACTGGCTCGACTGGCCCAGTCAGATTGATCGATAGCCTCGAGAAGTCGGCCCAGAGAGCTGCACTTTCAGGCCGCCTCCGAAAATCCGCCATTGCCAGTCTCTGGGAAATAGAAGCGCCTCGTGCGACCTGCGCGCCTCTTGGCCCAGCTCCACGCGCAGGTGCCACCAGCTCCACCTAAGTGCTGCCCGCAAACGCAGGGCTGCAAACGGGCACGCAGAATCTATAGGATGTGCAGGCGAGCGAACTTTCAGCGAATCTTCAGCGGATTGTCAGCGAATTGTCAGCGAACTTTCAGCTAATCCTCGGCACTTGCGAGCGCAGACTATGCACTGTAGACTCTGCGCTGTGGAGTGGCTGAAGCGGCGCTCGTGGAGCGAGTGTCGCAATCTGTGCGGGTCGTCGAGTTTGCTGCGACGGCGAACTTGCATCCAGCTTGTGCGCTTTGCCGAATCTGACGAATCTGACGGAACGATTGCAAGTCCCCGTCTCAGCCAGTTTCGCAACATTCGATTTATTGTTGGCCAAACTTTTACGACGCCCAACCTCCAGTGCACCAAATCTCGCCAACCCGCATTTTTCGCCGCCAATCATCTCACCTCTGCCAACTCTTTTTGCTCGCCTGCTCTCCCAATGCATCGCGGCTTCTTGCAAATCATCATGTAAATGCAAATGAACCTAATCCCCTCCTTTCGCCGAGGTCTCTTTCGAATGTAAGTCTCTTACATTTGGAGGTCGGCGCTCTTTATTTGTTTTTCCCCTTTGGCTCTCACTCCCTTTTTCTCGGGCCTGATCTCTCTGCCAAGTTCGCGCGCAGAACTCCCCCATTTTGCCAACAGCCCTCAGGCTCAGGCCCAAATCTAGGCCAAACTACTCATGGCAAATGCACTCTTGTCGATGAATATCACTTTAATTGCTCAAGATGTTTTCCAACCGAAGTGAGAAGTGATCGGATGCAATCCAGCGAACTGTTTCCAGGCTGCAAAACAGGAGTCGAGTGCCGCCGCAGAGCAAAGCTCCTCGACCTATGCCTTTCAGCTTGGATTGTTCAGGCGCATTGGAGCGCGAGGCGAACGAGTTGGCCCGCATGGTTTTCGCGCGGCTTTGCTGCCACAAATTGGGCGAACTTCTCCCAGTTTAGCCCCAGAAATCCTGCCACCAATTCGCACTTCAATTGGAGCATAACTAGACAATTCTGGGCGATCCTGCGCGCTCGCTGGGCTTTTTGCCCTGCGCCCAGCCAGCCTATTGGACCACTGCCCAGACGCTGCCCCAGATTTCCAGGCGGCCAGTCGTCTCGCGGCGCAAAAGTTAAACAATTCCAACGATGCTTCTGTCCAGTGTCGTCCGGAGCTTGTGGAAAAATAGAAAATTCCACTCCCTCGTGGAGGAGAGACACCATGAGAGAGAGAGAGAGAGACACAGAGAAGTAAAGGTTGGGAGCTCCGGTGGCCGCGGTTGCACAGGGCCAGATGTGGCCGTGTGGCCAGCCGACCGATTTGATTGAAGGAAATCAATCACACAGATCGATCGGCTTCCAGCGAGCGCAGCCTTGGCAGTGCATCCTAATGAGCTCGGCCAGCATACTTGGCTCCACTTCTGGCCGCACTCTAGCTGGTCTTCTCGCTCGTCCTAGTCCTCACACGGCCGCGTTGCTGGCCGTGTGAGGCTGGCTCTTGTGTCGCATCTTGTCGCTCAGTGAGCCGCTCGGTGGGCTCACCTCCGGCGCTCAGACGGGCGCAGAGTCGGCCGGTGGGGCTGCGAGCGGGCGACTCTGGCACATGCTCGGCCGGAGCTTGAAGTCGAGAGAGAGAGAGCAAAATGCACAATGGGAGGCTGGGCGCAAACTGCATTACTGCATGTGCTGTGTGCGAGTGTGTGTTTGCGAAGTTCGCTGGCGAATTGTTTGCAAAGCGCGCAAAGAGCGAGTTATATAGAAACGGTGTGTTGGTTTGGTGTGGTGCGCAGAAATGCGGCCAGAGAGGAGGAGCTGTGGCCGAAGAGAGTGAGTAGGAGCGAAGAGATGCGGGCGAAATGCGGGCAGCCACTGACACTGGCTGCTTGGGACTGACACGAAGGGCACGCCAATTGTGCGGCGCGCAGTCTAGCACTAGTCCTCCAGCAGCAGCCGCTTCTGGATCAGCCTTAGCCTCGGTCTGAGCCTGAGCCTCAGCTGCCGGTGCTTTGGTGTGGCGCAAAGGAGCCGAAAGAGATCAGCTTTTTATGGCCGCACCAGCGTTTGTGTGTGCATCTCTGTGTGATGCACACAAACAGAGCGAACTTGCGAACGGGCGAACTTGCGAACTGGCGAACTGGCGCACAGTTCGCTGGCAGTTTGTGTGCGCGCGCGCCTTTGCGCCTTCGCGCCCGCCACTATGCGTTCATGGCACCACTTTTCGCCCGCTGCCTCACACTGGCTCTTTTGCTAGCAGATCCACACATGCTAGCAGGCCCACCACTAGCTCACTGGCTCTCGCGCTCTCTCTCTCTCGCTCACTGGCCTGCGCTGGTTCCGCGGCCGCTCGCTCGATGATTTAGATACACGCTCCCAGGGGCCCACTAACGAGCTGCGGGCCGCCAGAAGGCTAAGCCGGCGCAGTAGTGGCCAGAGCAGAGCAGAGAAGCAGAGCAGAGCGAGAAGCCAGGCAGAGCGAGAAACGCGCCGCTATAGGAACACTATAAGCCGGGCGGCCAGGTGAGCGCGCACGGCGCCCACTGTTGGCCGGCGGCTGACTTTTGGCCGCTGGCCGAGCAGCGTCGGCGCTTGGCTGGAATGCGCGCTCGCACTTGGGGCCCCGTTTGCGCGCGCCAGGAAGTCGCCGAACGGCCCAGTTGCGGCCAGTTGTGGGCCGCCAGTTCTGAGGAAGTGTCAGCGCGAGGCGGACAGTTGGGGCCCGGCGTTTGAGCGTGATAAATTGACTGGGCCGCCTGTGTCTGTGACTGGGGCTGCGGGTTGGCCGGAGATGGAGGCCGAGGCTAAGGTGGAGGCTGAGGCTTAGGCTGAGGCTGGGGAGCGCGTCTGGCGCCGGCGAGTGTGTGTTTTGGGGCTTGCGCGCTGGCCAGTCTGCCGGGCGGCTGACGTCGAGGCTGACGAGCAGGAGGATGAGGATGAGGAAGAGGACGAGGACGAGGATGAGACGGATGAGGAGGAGACGGACGAGCAGGAGGACGCCAACCGGAGGCGGCGCCTCTGGCTGGACAGGTGGGCCGCACGACCCAGTTTGCGGGCACGAGCGGCGCTGAGTGGCCCTGTGGGGCGACTTAATTGAGGCCCACAGGTCGAGTTTGGCGAAAAACAAACAACTTGTTGTGCGCTTCTCGTGCGCTTCTTGTAAGCCGGCGAACTTGCGGCGGCTTAGAGCGCGCAGAGCCGCGCGAGTGCACCTGCACACTGCAGACTGTTGTCGGCGCACTGCAGACTGCAGTCCACAGTTCGCTGTGCGCGCACTGAATGCATCGAATGCACTGAATGTTCGCTGCACTGCCTTCTCGCTGCACTGCATTTTCACTGCCCTGCAATGCATTTCGACTG
>Ga0058701_10000524_pt1 | contig 26109 bp, 17 predicted proteins | sample AgamicOrMae_FD_97039 | JGI IMG/M metagenome (GOLD analysis project Ga0058701, IMG submission 97039) | Agave microbial communities from Guanajuato, Mexico - Or.Ma.e | ecosystem: Host-associated > Plants > Phyllosphere > Phylloplane/Leaf | place: Guanajuato, Mexico | collected 2012-06-04 | reverse complement strand
TAGCAAAAGCTTTTACGAAACTAGTTTCTTGGTTTAAACGCCTACCTCCTTATAACGTTTACCTCCCTATAGCGTTTGAAACGCTCGGTCCCTTGGAAAACGTTATAGAGAGGTTTCACTGTAGTTGATTGCCTTTATAGCTTGATCAGGTGCTTTACAATAAGCTGGGTATTTGTAAAACTATGTTAGTTTTATGTCAGCTAATTGTTTTTGCCGCTTTCCATTCAACTGATTAATTTTAATGACCTGAAAGTTATAGCTGATAATTTTTGTTGACTTTAAGAAACTTTATCAGATTATTTTTCCTGACCTTGAAAAATTGCGGCTGATTAATTCACTGATTTTAAAAAAATTAGAGGAGGACGTTTCCAATCAAGCTAAAAAAATATTTGACTATAGCACCTACATAGGTGATAATTGCTGTAATTTACCTGACTCAATTCTGAGGTTGGCAGATAATTCTTAGAGATGATCTTTTTTCTATCATTAAGCTGGTTGTGGAATCCATCTGACATTACCTAAATATTTGCTGATTATTCCTGATACGCAAAGGATCTATTTTGAAGAGTTTCTCCCTCAACGAGGATATGTAGGGGTTTCCAGACAAGCTGGATATCCTAGCTGCATGTTAGGAACAGTCAGCTGATTAGCAACGACTGTTTCTCAAAGTATTGACAAGGTGTCCGGAGAAAAGATCGCCGCCGTGCCAAAACGAAAAAAAAACAAAGAATAAGCATAGGCAAGAGTTACGATACCTATGTAGCTCGTGACCAGAGTTCGGAATTTGCGATGATTGCCCTTAATTTCGGGGAGATCCACTAAGACATATTGGAGGAAAGAAAAAGATACAGATGTAGGATTGCGTTTACTCGGTTCACACCTTCGTAAGCAGTAGCTTCATCGGCAGAGACACACCGTGCTCTTCGTCTTAAACACTAAATAACAAATTTGAAGATACTCCGGACTAAACCAGAGCAAAGTTTACAACTAGTTCAATTTCCTTCAGGCACGCTCACGATATCACATCTTGGTTTGGAACCGTGAGTTGCCTCTCCCGATAAAACTACTCTTTGCTCGAATCAAGTCAAAGCTTATACGTTGTAGCACCGATCGTCGATGTCAGGTCACAAAATCAACATTACAATGCTCTGTCAACATAGCAGATACGTAGCTGTAAGGACTGCCGCTACTTAAAATTGTAGAAAATTTCATTTCCGAACCCAAGAATAACCCCAGCTGGACCTATTCTACACGTACAGTGGGTAACGGGAAAACAGCTACTAGGAATCGAGACGGAATGAATTTCTTAAAAGGCGACTTGGGTTCTTCCGATATAAAATACGGGACAGGACTTCTAACCTCCCTCACCCAGCAACTCCTGAGCCGTGCCACAAGTCGGCGCATACACGCGTCTTACCGAAAGCAACGACGCTAGAACCATAGATGAAGTAAGGGATACCTCACTTCATCTATGGCTAGAACAGACCGACTCGACACGGTGCGGTAAGTTGCAAGACAAGAAACGCTGTCAAAGGCAACACTGTTAAGCAAGGGGACGGCGAAATCAGTACTTTCACAGAAAAAGATGGCGGGCGAGATATTAGGCTAAAGGTCTGAACCCTCTCCCAGAGAAGAGGTTCTTTTTATTTCAGTCTTGATCCAGTTCCCGTTGGAAAGTGGCTGGAAGTCTCCTAGCAAACCCCGACCCATATCTGGTGCGTCCCAACCCCGTGGCGTTTAAAGGCGTTCTCGATTTGGGCGTGGAAGGGCCGGCTACGGCCCGATTTGTGCCTAGGTCAGGTGATGTCTGAACACGGCCCATACCTCGGTCCCGTTCGCGAGTCGACATCGTTCCTACAAAAACACAAATCCTCATAGAAACCGCGCGCCTTCTCAAAAGCCGACAGCTCAAAATAAACAACGAAGCAGCTTGGCTACTTTGAACCCGTTGCATGACAACCCAACCGAAAGGCATGACCCAGTGACTGACCCAACAGCCCGAACCCTCACCTGAGTCTCATGTAGGGCGTGTTATGCCCCGACGTGCGAATAGGATAACCGATAAGCCACACTTGCACGGGTTACGCAGTCAATTATCAGGAGAGAGAGAAAGACGCGAGTTGAGAAGAGGGGGCTTTAGGTGTTAGTCGCATAAGTCGCAATGGAAGTTTCTTGTGTTCCACCCAGGTATGATCTTTTATCACATTAAGGATGTTTGATCGCTTTAACAGTACCGGTTTCAGTCGTTAAAACTCTCAAAATTGATTCTGCATGATTAGTTAAAAGTTTAGGACCCGGTTACCGCAGTAATATTAAAATTTCAAGGAGCTAGTACAGTGGTAGAATTTTACACGGTAGTCATATGGACACTACCCTGAAAATAACAGTTTCCAGCGTTTTGTAGAAAAACTTGCCCGGACGAAGCTGTAAAAAAAAGACTTTACTGTTGAATACTTAAAATGAACAAACAAAGCCAAAGAAATCCATTGCTCTTGGATCATTTAAAAGAAGTACAGTGAAACCCGGTTAAGATAAGAATCAAGGGACTGAGACACCTTCGTTTCTTAAGCGGGTTCGTATCTTAACCTGGTTTTATTAAATACCGACTAGGCTCAAGGGAATAAGACTATGCGTATCTTAAACGGGTTCGTATCTTAAACGGGCGTATTTTAAGCGGGTTTTACTGTATTGCACAAAAACCTCTAAATCCGGGCGTTTTGGCGCGGAGATGAGTCAAATTAGCAACTCTTACGTCTCTATAAAATTGAGAGAATCTTGATTTCCGATCGGATTCAAATTAGGACGATTTATTTACGCAAGGACAATGGCTTTGATTGCTTTTCGCATTTTTCTACGTTGACAATAAAGTTTCAACTCAACTTGATTAGTCTGAAGCGATCAAACATCCTTCAGAGGTTTGAAGATCAACCGAAAACGTTGAGTCATGTGCCCTGTGCCTCTCTCCGCTGATACTCCGCTCCGCGACCGCCAAACCTCGGCCGCATACTTCTCGGTAGTGCCGCCTGAACTAAGCGGCATCATGCTTAGCAACCGGATACGTTAAAGTAGCCTAAATATGCACTTGTGCCTTGGTCAGCTGTTGCTCCGCTCGGCTTGGCGACGAAAAGTGAAACATAAGAGAAAATTCCGCCTTTCAAATTTACCGAGTGGGATTCAAAAATGAACAAGACAGTCGGCAGGGTGCAAACTGAAGTGCTGAGGGGGAGAAAACTGATGAGACTTTTAGATTACTGAAGGCGGTTGATCGAGAATGTGAGACACTGATGATAGAAGCAAAAAGGCGATACGGCGAGATGTAAGTTGAAGAAAATGGGGCTGGGTACCAGAAAAAACGGTATCAGGAAAAAAACTACACAACTTATATGTAAGTTGGGTCCGGAAGAATAGAACGGATAAGGAAACACGCGTGGCTCAAACAAGAGCAGACGGTACTGGAAGTGAAAGTGAAAGCTGAGCGAACGGAGAAGAGGCGGTAAAAAATAGGACTGAGCAACACATGTCGACAAAACCGGAGAGATGGAAATGAGACTAAGGTAAATAGACTGGTATATAATGATCGGGAGAGAGAGAGGGGGGGAATACGGGAGGCTACGAGAAACTCAGAGGAGCAAAACAGGGACGAGAAGGGGGAAGGTAGAAAAAGGCACTTCTGTTAGCAAGTAATAATGTTGACGGAAGCTTAAAATCCTTACTACTATTAAATGACGTCATCACATAAACCGGATGCGGACACATAAAAAAAGTGAATGTCCTTGAAAACAGGCTCATTTGCGCACTGGTACCAAATATTTTTCGTCCAATTGGACATTATTACGAAAATATTGCGATCAGTTTAAGCTAAAAATATTTTTAACGCGATTTTTGCAATGACACTCGTTTTAAATCATGTCCAGATTATCACCAGAACGTTCCGTGCAAAAATAAACCATAGGTTTTACGTGATTTAACGGTTTTGACCTCTTCGTCAGATGGGCTCGTCTGTCCTTCACGCACAAAGGGGTTTACCTAAGAGTGCGACAGGGATAACAACAATGAGCAACAAAGACAAAAGGAACGCGAAAATGATGTAAGAGCGAAATCTGAACCACTGCTAATTTGCTTGGGATGTATATGGATGACAGGGTGGCTTATAAATGTCTGTTCGTTGAAAAACTACCAGATGCGGCACAACAGCAGACTTTTTGGCAGACTGGTCAACGGTGAATGTTGCCTAGTACCTCAAAAAGAAGCCAAACCAAAATCTAATGGATTAGTGACTATTAAATATGTTTGTTTATTTCGAAATTTTTAGATGAGCTGAACTGAAGGACTAGAGAAAAGCGGATGAAATAGATGAGGACGATCAGTGTGAGTTGAGCTCAACCAAAAAAAAGGCCCCTGAAGCATGCATCATACCTTTCCCGAGAACTGAGCGAGAAAAAAAACAGAGAGAGAAGGATTAAAGGAGACAATCAGACCGGCAGTAATCACAAAAGAAATCCACATAAATAACCTCATAAAATCGGAAAAAGGACACGAAGGTAAAAGAGTTAATTCCAACTTGTAATAATCCAGAAACCGGAAAAATAGATTAGACAAGACATAAGACAAAACCAGAGGAAACTGAAGTAATGGGCAGGTTTGTAAATCGCATTAGAATGTTAAACGTGTACGTTTAAGGACGCATTTTTTCATCCGACGCAATCGATACCAAGCAGACTTTGCGTGAATTACAGGCAGTAATTTCTTTTTAAGTAATATCCGCAGTTTTTACCGTCGAGAAACGCGAGCATCGATAAAGATTTTAGACGGCTTTTACTTAACCGAACGAGCTTAGAAACATTCCGGCATCCGGTGCATTTTCGGAGTTCTGTCCCGAGTTTAATTTCCAGCCCTATTAACCACCGCTGCGGTTTAATAATTTTAATTCAGGTAAAATAAGCTAGTTTGACATACTGTGGTGACAGAGTCAAGGAAAATCTAGGATTGGATGAGAGAGGGATGGGAAATGCTTGGGAGGATACGATCATTTAAAGAAAAATGTCCTGAAAACTTTAAAAGAGGCTATAGAAAACGCGAGGGCATCGAAAAACCTTAAAGCCATGACTCATGGCGCATGAGCGTAAGTGTCCACCCTCTAAAAGCGAATTTCACATAAAAATGCTTCGGAGTCCCCATCCTCCCAGAAACAAATATTAATTGGAAAAAAGAGTGGTCCGCTATAAACAGTCCGTGATAGCACGGGCGCAGGGTTTAATTTTTTAGCGCCTTCTCAATAAGCCACTAAAAACAAAAATTCTAGCTTTACGAAAGTTAACGGGTTTCTATAACACATCCATGATATTCACGTAAAAAAAAAAAAAACTTCAATTTTGAAGAGAATGAATGGATCCACGGTTCCCTCAAAAAACTGGATGCTTATGAATAATCCTTTTTCCCGTAGTATTACGTTTTCTGTGCCTCACTGATAAGCTAATACCAGTTTTAGCTCAAACCGGGTTATGTGGTATTCCGGTTTGCACTCAAAACAGAGAAGAAAAGTGTGTGCGAAAGATTTTTATCGAAATGGCTATTGAGAGGTGCACCTTGAAACCTCATCTCGAGGTACGAGCTATATGATTTTCATTTTTACACACAAAACCGGTAGTTTCCTTAACAGTGCTGTAATATCGTCATGGAAGAGCGCTAATCTTTAAAGATAAGCTAAAACAAGGAGTCACAAGGACTCACTGTGAATCACCCGACAGCTGATTCATTATGGGAAGCCAATTTCTTTTCTCGGAGAAGCACCAGGATGCGCAAGGAAGCTGGGTGCGCAAAAAAGAGATGGGTCTATTAAAGATCCAACAAGGTATACAGGTCTAAGAGCACTACGAGCGGTAGCCAAAGATATCTTCATCCGACCAGCAGCCAGTTTTAAATACTTTCCACACACTACAATGTGCCACCTGCCTTCGCTTACGAGGTCAAAAAAAGTGCAAACGAAATTTCAGGGCTACGCACACAGCGCCATAACTTTCAGACGAGAGGAAAAACAGCTACTCGATTTGGGCTCACCTTGTCGACCTACGATGCAGCTATCTTTCCTGGAAACTACAACAAAAATATCTGCTTCAAGAAACCGGTTCCGAATTGACCTACAAAAATACCCGCCTCCTTGATACCTCGCCTAAACGTCAACAAAGAACTGCTAAAAAGGCGAGAACTGATCAAAAGAAAACACATAGATCAGATAGCTTTGAGTCTGATATGGATATCGGCGTCAAACGGGTATAACAAGTATTTTGTTTAGTTTTCAAGATAGATTAGTCAACAGCGATATCTACAAAAAGCGTTCGCCTGGGCGTTTCATTCGACTAGGCTATTGATAGATACGCCGTGGTAACACTGAGAAAAGAAGGTTAGAAAAGTTTACTAAAAATTAGTAAAACTAACTGAAAAGTGTGACAGCCAAATTTGGCTAGTAAACGCTAACAGGTTTTCTAGAATAACGTTACCGTTACGCAGTACTGTTTACAGTAACGTTTACTAGCAAATCTGGTACGTTTACTAGCCGAAGTCGCTTTTTTTTTACTAATTTTTAGTAAACTTAGCTAACGCAGTCTTTTCCGTAAACGAACCGACAAAAATGTCATACTCTTACCTTCATACTAATCATAAAAACGCGATTATTAAAAACGATCCTTTCAAAGAAACTGAAAACAAACTTCTCAGCTGCTCCTAACTACTAAAATAAAATCTTCAGCTTCGTGGACCGGTTTGAAGCTCACTAAAACGGTATTAAAGCCCATCCTGGCTGAAGCTGCACTAGAAAAAAAGAACTTGCTCTTCTAAAAACCCGAAGTTTACGAAAACAAGGTTCCAAGGCGCCAAGAGTTCGACGAAAACGTCTGCTTCCGTCAACAAGTTAGGGCTTCAGCCTCAGTTGTCACCTTTGGTCCATCAACGGTCTCGGATTCTCTCCCAAGGAACAGTTAGCCCGCGGTGGTTAACCCATAGTGCAGCCCATACCTGCTCGTTTCAAACGGAAACCACAGTACTAGAGTCCCCAATTAAACTCGCACACCGCCGCTTTCCAAGCAAAGAGTAACAACATCACAAGGGTCCCAAGTAGCAACATTGAACAATTTCCTTGACGTTCAGAAAAAAAAAAGTTCAATTCACCCTCCTTGACAAGCACGCATGGATATTAAGACTAAAACGCACGTCGAGAGGGCCAAATGTATTTAAAGCGGGAGTTTTCCAAAGAATAAATACTTCCAAAAAAATTATAGGTTTACTGTACTTCGGATGAAGAAAATCAAATGGATCAAATGAAATGAAACTGGACTTCATTAGACGACTAGATTAAAAAACGAATCGATCCGGTTTTAAAAAGAAATCATTATCAATCGAGTTCATAGGGCCGAGTTAATCAGTAAAGGCTACGATGACTAACGTTAATTAGGCTATAATGGAGGGGTCACCACGTCGGTAATACCCACTACCGACTCGGTATCTCACTTACATGAACTAATGAGATGAAACATCTGATCAATTCCTTCCTTAAAAAGCACTTACAGTTGTTTTTATTGTTTTTTTTGCCTTTTGAATAGTTGAAATAGTGCCTCGGGAGGTATGACATGATCTCTTGATTTGAAAGCGAGGTCGCTTGTCCAAACAATACGCCTCAGGAAAAACGAAAAAAAAAAAGATCGTAAAAAAAAAAGTCACCGAGGGAAAATAGGCGACAAGGATGTAAAACAAGAAAGAGGCGGGAAAATCCGTACACACCCTCCACTCCCCCACCAGTCGATAAGGCCAAAGCTCCGTCACAACAATCAGGGTTGTCACCAAAACGCTTTACAACGTTGCTCAACAACATGCAGCCTGTAAACCCACCCGAAGTTACTTGTCCCAACGAGCTATCTCAACTTGTGAGCTTTTAACCTAAGCAGAGTCCTTTCCACAAAATGGCCACTAAACAAGGATAAAATTAGCCTAACAAAGCCACAAAACTGCGTCCAAAATCGGTAATTGAAATATCGGTAAGTTGTAACGCGAAATTTCGTTAAAAGATTCTTTCAAGATAGGTAAAGGCTGCTTCAAGCGGCCAATTTCACAAAACTGCTGAGAATTGAAGGTGTTGAGAATATTTACGAAGAAATAAAAACAGCTCTACTGTATTAAATGAGTCAACAGTGACTTAACACGTTGAGAACAGTTTTTTCTAATGACAAGCTATCTATGAAATGAGTAATCTTAAGCTTCTTTCTAAACAGTTCATTTTTCTGTTCAAATATTACCAATGAAGAATACAAGAAATTCCTTTTTGTAGTTTGATCCTCACAATAGGGTTGCACTTTGCATTTCTATTCGCACACGTAATGTTGTGGTTGAAACCTCATTAAACAAGTATACACACCTTAAAAATCCGTTCAATTACTTCGCGAGAATCATTTGAAATGCAAAACTAACATCCGTCAGATATGAAACCACGTAACCTTTACGTACGGTTAAAGTAAGCCAAAAGTTTCGATGCACTTTAAACAACTAACACTAGTTTAATACAACCGCAACTTAACTGCTAGTACCAGCTTTGCCACGAGTAATTCATATTTGAATATCTGGTTGAAATTTCACGTCAAATATTCCTGTTAATTACATTAATAAGTCAACAAAAATGTGAAAAAGTCAATTTTTGGAGCTGTTTTTGGGCATAACTAAGTTTTGATACAACTTAAACAAGACTTGCTGCTCCGCTAGTTTCAATTTTTATGTCTTCAGTTCGTGTTAGGCGATTTATGAAACGAAACGAGCTGGTTTGCTTCGAGAAAACGCCACATTCTATTCCCGCGCGCTTCCCGGCAGAGTTGAGGTTAGGGCTCCAAAATCGTGTGAGTGCTTTAACGTTAATAATAAGTCCTTTTGTATTCGTCGGACCTACTGTCCAACGCGGCTATTGATACCGGCGTAGCCGCGGCGAGTGCGAAGACATATCAGTATTGATCGCGGATTTACTCCGACGTCATACATGACTACCGCTAAAAAAAAGAGCACAGGACTTTCGACAGCAGACAGCGGTTTCAGGTCCGACTGTACAATCGGAGGTCAGGCTTACATAATCGCTAAGCCTTTGTAAATAACTGCGGTACTCTTTCGGGAACCATAAAAATATAACGTATTGACATCGCTACGAAGTTGTAAGAATTGGAGATCGTACCCTAAACGAGTTGTGATCTTGAACTTAACAATGAAGTAAATTAAAAATCACGTTATCTCAATGAAAATAAATGAGACAAACTGTCGCGAGAAAAAATTATTTTACTCCGAAACGACAAGTATATCAAAAATGTTCAAATATAATATCGACAAAAACTTAATTAATCCTTTCTTTTAGATGGGCTGCTCTCTACCCACAGTTCACTTAAATACAAATCTTTCAACTTAAATTGTGAATATTCAGAAAAAAAAAGTCTCAACTTTGCCTTATAAAGAATTTTATCAGTCTTAAGGCATGAATTCACGAAATTTTTAGCCAAAATCTTCTAAGTGTTACGATAAAAACTTAAGGCATTCACTTGGTATACAAATACAATACCAAACGAATCTGATTTTAAGATTAAGATGAGAATCTTTGAACAACTCGTTATAGGGTCTCTATTCAATCTGAAAGCTCGTATTAAACGCCAACGATCCTGAATATTGAAGTAAGGGCCAGTTTTGTAGAGAACCTGTAGAGAAGGGAGCACCGTCCCTTTGTAGTTCGTAAAGCCCTGTACAGGGAAAGAGGCGAAAACGAGGCATAAAAAAAATGGCTGCTATACACTTGCGGTATTTAGAAGTGATCGTCATTTTTAAAAGCTCGCGAGTATGCTTGTGTTTCTACAGCAATTCACTCTCATTTTCTCGCCGACCAATAGAATACTCGTTCACCGTATTCGCCTCTCTACCAATACAGAACAGAGCTTTATTTCGCCGGGGAAATGAGGCAACACAGCATGCTTTGACAGGCGGTACAGTCTCGAGTTCCGCGTTAAAATCTAAATCTGCCACGGTGTAGAAACCTAAGGTTAGTAAGCTGAGTCAAGTTCTTACATTGGGACGGAGTTCGGAGAAAATAAATTTAGCGGGAACGGAGAGAATGAATGGTTCCATAGAAATGTCAGCCCACAATACCATCCCAACAAAAACCCAAAGCGGCGCGAAAAAAAGCAAGCACAAAACTAGAACAAAATAACTCACGTGATGGAATTTTCTTAAAGACAGTCTTGGACATGAAGTCCAAGAACCTCTGCGCATAGAACTTCGGACGGTGGACGGAGACAGTGTCCTGAAAAAACAAAAACAATACAACTTCTTCAGTTAACAATACCTAAAACCATCCATTCTGAAGTCACGCCGAGTCAATTCTGTCCCCGGAGGTCTTAATTTAACAATAAAATGTCTGAGCGATTCTTTCATTTTTTTAGCAACGGCGGTAAAAGTCACTTTACACACGGATTAAAATTAAGTCTGATAACGTCAGTTTTTTTCAATTCATCTCTATCTCTTTTTTTTCTTTTCATTTTACGAGGATATAAATGAATCCATAATCGCCGAAGAGGTAATTACTGGCTTAAGGTGAATATAAATTCACGGCCCAAGACGGGGAGTAGACTGCTTTAAGACTCTTCCAAAAATTACGATTTTCCGTGTCTTCATTTGCTGAATTCACTACGTTTTTAGCAGCGAAAATAATACTACGGTCGATTTCACGGAATAGAGGTCTACAGGCCACAAAAATCAGACAACCCGAAGAAATCGTCATAGAAGGGGTAGAAATCATACGGAAGTTCTCCTGTGCGTGGTAGACTTATTGTTAGTCGAAAGTTCTCAAATGAGGTTCGACTGGTTGCATTATTGTCACACCTCTCGCGTTCGAGGTTGTCAAATGAGTACTCACCCCGTCCGCTAATATTGACTTGAAGGTATGTTCCAGTTTCTTTTTGAGGCGGTAGCTTTGCAAGATGTCGATGACTCCGACAAACAGGAGGAGGCGCTCTCCTCCTGCGTTACGAGCAGGTATACCACCAGGTCTGCCGACAAAACACACCAATCAACACCGAATCTCGTAACACTACACCCATCAAATCACCAATACTAAGTGTGAGCAAACAAGAGAGGGGCAATCTGGTTGAGGTAACTACAACAGACATCAACTTGCAGTTTTTCGTTCGCATTTCAACCACTGTAAATTTGAGAGGTGGAATTTTCCACCTTTTGTGTTCCACTCTGGTTGGAATTCTTATTACAGTGTGAGGATTAACGATACACAAGTAGTGAAGTGGGATTACAAAGTGTGCCTTGTGTCTTGTTAATTCTACAGTCGGCTCCCGCCAAGCCTGATGCTCAACTTTAGGCGGCCGTTAGTGCCGACTGAAAGCGGCATCACGCCAAGCGACCGCACGGTTAACTAAAGCTAGAGGCATGGATATACTAGAGACTAGGCATTGAGGGTGCAAAACCATAGACGCCGCCATCTTGTTTCCGAACTTTCTCCGTAAGCTACGGTGCTTTTGATGGTCCCATAAGAGATGGCTGCACAATGCGTCCTCTAGTATATACAGGCCTCTACCTAGAGCTTGGTAGAGGTGCCTTGTGACTCGCTCCGCTCGGCTTAGAGAGGATTGGTGGAGCACATGAGGTGAGAAATTCCATCTTTAAAATTTACAGTGGAATCCCCCTCGATTGCAAAATAAGCTTTCCTCAAGGGATTTACTTTAAGCGTAGTGAGTATTGCGTACAATATCCTCCAGAAATAGCAACGAGTGCAAGTTCGTTTGCAATCCTCCAGGTGGGCTTGAATCTCTTTTAACGCGACGTGATTTTGACAGAGCCTAGGATATGGCTCTTAATGCCTTAAGGCGATCGAAAGATGTCGTTTGCAAGCCTGATAAACACTAAAATATAGTAAGGTTGCATCTTCCGCCCCTCGAAGTTCCGAATTTTTATCGTGGAATGAGAGAGGCGGCACCTTACCTATCGTTGCCAAGCCTGACAAAGCTTAACTCTTGGCAGTGGCTGCCGAGAGGTAAACGGCATCAGGCTTGGCGACAGCCGAGCAGTGCAAGTCACAAGGCATCTAATCCTGGTAAACCTAACCATCACGTTTGTATGATATTTCCTTAGTGTGATGAAATTAAATTACGGCGGAAAATGCGAGGTAGAAAATGCAACATTTAAAACTGAAAAAGAAGTGTGAAAGGAGAGGCTTAGGTGATGAATAAGCACAAAAATTACTTGGACGCGGTCGAAAGGCTTTTAACGCGAGTCTCCAGAAAGGTCTTCGAAAAATTTAGGCAAGATTATGTCGAACGCGATTTGGCGTTGGTTAAAAATCAGGTAAAATTTAGGCACGATTACGTCGAACGCGATTCGGCGTTTGTTAGAAATCAGGTAAAAAGTATTACGGCTTTCAATCAAGTACAAAAACTTCAATTTAAAAAAATAATAACGCGATTAAAAGCAAGATTTGCGAGTCTCTAAAAAAAAAAAAAGGAAGCAAAAAATACACTGGCTTCCTGGAAGGGTTCAGGGAAAGGCTTTCACTAAGCACGGAAATTACTTCAATGACTAGTCAAGCAATAATGAGGAAAATAAGAAAGAGGCCTCGGTTACGAGATTTGTTTTAAAGCAAAGAGGGGGGAAAAATTCATCAACGCTCTGAATTAAGGGATAGACAGGACTAGAAAGACCGTTTCTTGACAAACAACGAGATCGCTTCGTACCTTTGATGCACAGTAGTCTCGAAAAAACACCTAAAAAGATCAGAAAACTACAATTGATGCACGGTAGTTTTTCAAAAACATCTATGAAGTTTAGGAAACAACTGATGCACGGTAGTTTTTCAAAAACAGCTACACAAGTTAGGAAACTACAACTGATGCACGATAGTCTATCAAAGACACCTGTACAGTTTAGGAATCTACAACTGATGCACGGTAGTTTTTAAAGACAACTATACAGTTTAAGAGACTAGAACTGATGCACGATAGTTTTTCAAAGACACCTATACAGTCTAGGAAACTACAACTGATGCACGGTAGTTTTTCAAGGACACCTATACAGTTTAAAACACTAAAACTAATGCACGATAGTTTTTCAAGGAGACCTATGCAGTTTAGGAATCTACAACTGATGCACGGTAGTTTTCACAGTTTAAGAAACTAGAACTGATGCACGAAAGTTTTTTATAAACACTTATACAGGTCAGGAAACTACATCTAATGCACTGTAATCTTCAAACACGGAATGGCCACAAACTTTACACTATGATTCTCATGATTATCTTCGTCTAATTGGGCAGTTCTTTACCCCTTACGAAATATTGAACCTACAAAACAGTCCTTTACTTGATAGTTGTATCAAAAACTTCGGCCTCGGCGTGGCCTAAAAGAATTTAACCGATTCCAAAATGCCATTCAAGCCAAAATAAATAATGGGGAACCAATTTTTATCGACGTAGCCATCAGAAAGAGCTCGAAAAATGACGAAGAACAGTCAAAAGCCATAACTTCATGCGATCAGTCGATGGCCTTGAAATAAAGTTCCCAGTTGCCTGTGACGTCATAGAATCTGTAAATTTTGCCGAATTCCACGGATTCTATGACGTCACAGGCAACTTTGAGCTCGATTTCCGGGCGATCGGCTCATTGTATCAAGATGTGTACTTGCCTATGTACTTTCCTCCGTCATTTTTTGAGCTCTTTCTGCTACCTCGATGAAAATAGACCACACACCCCACTGTCTTTTGAAATTAACACTTTCAAAACATTTCCGGGGTACACATTGATTCATCATCGTAAATTTAGACAAGCCCTCATAAAAAAAAAGAAAAGGGGAAAAAAAACGCGCTCTCAAAAACTGCTGATTTACTCACGTATTTATTCTCATGAGATTTCCCCCGATACCGAGTTGTGACACCCCTTACAACCAAGGTTATATCGGTTGAGATTTCACGATTTTTTAACCGATTACCGCCTAGCAATGCCGTTCGGAAACAGAAAAATTTATTTAAGAGGATCTCCTTAGTTCAGTGTTGCCACAATTTAACAAACATCACCCCTCTGTAAACATGAAATTTGACAATTTAGGCATTTTTCAAAGCTTAAAATTGCGTATTTTAATGAAAAAAAAATCCTTCCAATTTCTCTACGGCAAAATTTCACACCAAATACTCTGGGCTGTTACGGGTTAACACGTTCATCGATGCAGGGGGCAGGGGAATTTCCTCTACTCGCGCTTTCAAGAGTCCCTATCCAGTAGTTGTCCAGAAAGGATTTCAACTTACGGGACATCGTCCTCTTCGTCAATGGGCTCGCTCTCCGCCTGGATGCTCTCCATGGCCGTGGAGTGGGCCACGAGCCGCTGGCGGTTGATGGACCTGGAGCGGTTCAGCAGCCCCGACGCGGCGGCGCCGCTGCTGCTGGCGCCGGCGTAGCCCGCGGCGCCGGCCCCGCCCGCCGCGCCGTCCTCCCGGGGCATCGCCGACGCGCTGGCGCACGCACTGTCGCCGCTCTCGTCCTCTTGGAACTGCGCCTGGCTCATCTGAGATCTCCTCTCCTGCGACGCGCCAACCGAACACGAGCCATTCATTGGTTGATCTTTATTTGTCCATTTCACTTGATGTTTTGGCGGGAAGCTGTCATAAGCGCCAACGCCGCAAGCGCCAATCCGTAACCGCCAAACGAGAAAAGTCGCAAACGCCAAAGTTCTTAACCGCAATACTAACCTTACCTAACCTAACTTAACCAAACTTAGCCAAACTTAACCTAACCAAACTTAACCTAACCAAACTTAACCTAACCTTGCTTGACCTAACCTAACCTACACGAACATTGGAGTTTGCGACTTTTTTCGTTTGGCGGTTACGGACTGGCGCTTGCGGCGTTGGCGCTTGTGATTTTTGGCGCTATCGGATGCCCCCCGTTTTGGCATCATTTTTAGGGGTGAACTTTAACTTTAGGTTGAGATGGATAAAGCTTGTCGCGCCCAAAACATACACTGAGCCGAACACTAATGGTAAACTGGAGCGTTAAATGCTCAAGATTGTCACAGGAGTCATGACATCATAGGAAATGTATGGGAGCGGGGACCACGACTTTTGCGGCCAATTGTACGTTTTTAGCATTACCTCAGATATTTTTTTAGCGCTAAATTCAGCTTTTCCAGACCGAATATTGCATTTCACGAGAAAAGTTTTTTTTTTCATTTAAAATTACAATATAACTTTGAAATTAAGTGAAAATTTGGCTGATCCAGGATAGCATCGCCAAGCTCTCTGTATTGTCAATACAAACGTACTGTACAATTTTAGTTTCAAGGCAGAAAACGTCCCTTAAAACGTGACCTTATTCTGGGCTTGGGGTAAACGGCAAAAACCGCCGTTTTAGACGAAATGCGATACGTTTTACGACTATGAAATTCTATTGCTCCATTCTGTAGTTTACTTCGAATTCCTCCTCACAGGGGTGCAAAAAAAACAAGCGACTCCGATACGCAAAGTTTAAAGAGGGTAACATTACTTACAGCTTTTTCACGTTGAGCTTGATCTAGGTTATGGAGCGCAAGTAACAAGCTATAATCCATGATTTTAAAGCTTTCCAGCACCTGAAACACAAGAAAGAAGTCTTAAAAGAGTTGAGCAGTTGTGATTTGCTTTGTCCTTTATCGCTGCTCGATACGTAATTTCTATGAGCCCCGTAGAGTCTTATTGAACCAAGTAATTGCTTACAACACACAATATCGACGGTGGGCTATTTTTCACGGACATTATGCTCGGTATCCTTCACTAATAAGCGGTGCGTCCGCTATGATCACCGTCTCAATAGAATACTCATAGATTAGAGCATGCAGGGCTTATCAATTATGATAAGAGATGTTGTCTGCTGAGAAAATGTTTATGTGCACTAACTTGAGAAACAATCAAAAGCGTTTCTTACCCTGCAATCTCTCTGGATGGTTTTTACAAGGGCGCTATACGTATCTGCTTCTAAAAATATGCCTTCAGGATGATGCTCCATAAAATCTAAATCCTTGTAAGTCGGTGATTTTTTACTTCTTTCCGCTTTCGACGCCTGAAACATATCCCCATTCGTATCAACAAACAAAAACGCATATCATCTTTTTTCCCCATTATTTATAATTCTTCGTTTAAAGAGCTAAGAAACCTTAAAGATAGGCTGACACGCCAAAATGGGCGAATTCCGTAGTTAAAAGCTACGGATTCACACATTATAAAAAATTTATGTAAAATCTAAACAGCAATTACCAATTAGCAGCACGTGAGAACAATGAAAGCACAGTCGTTTGAAATCGAATGAATCACTGAAATCAGTAAATTCAGGTTATGCTTGAGAACCCGTGCACAGTGCTATCATTCCTTTCCAAACTTACAAAATCAGACTGCCATATACACGGGCGCCTTTATACATGACGCGAGACTTCTTTGAATAACAGTTGAAAACCCAGGCCTGTAATAGCCATGGTGAACTAAACAATAAGTGCTTATTGAGATGTAACGACTTACCTTCCTTTTATAAGTTGAACCTTTCAAGTCATATTTTTGGTGAAGAGTAATTGCCGACGGTAACAAGTTGTTCATAGCAACAAGTCGAACATTTTTCGCATTACACTGAAAAGAAGCCGAGAGTTAAAATACACTCCGCACAACGTACACCACCGATGCACAGAGCTCACTTACCTGATAACAATACAAGCCAAAAAATTTGGGTAACAACGTACGGGGGTTTTGGTTTAAGTTCTGAAACAGAGAAGAGTCGATTAGAATTTTCAACATTGCGATATTGATGGAAACGAGGTTAGGCTAGTAAATGACCACGCCTCGGAAGTATGTCAAATAAGTGGAAAAATATAGGTCACAAGCAATTGAGTAGTTACCATGTAGTAACCAGGCAACAGCTTTTGAAGAAATTCGCCTTCTTTGTGCTGGACTGTCTTGATGATGAATTCATCATCATCTGTTAAATAGAATATGCTACCACTAGCTCCTGGATTGGATAATTCTCGTAGAGGGGCACTGCACATTGAGATCTGCACAAAAATCATAAAATCCAGATGAAAAACAACACATCAAATTTAAGAAACCAAAATATTCACTGTAAAGTTGGCATTTTGAAAGCTTAAAAGTGACTTAAAAAAAATAATTTAAATATTGGCGCGCTGAGATGGAGAAGTTGGCGATTGGCAATAGCTGAATCGAATCAGCCCCTCACGCGTAGTTCAAGCCGCTGATGGCTTGATAGAGTTGGACAGGTGCTATCGGGTGTGATACACGGAAGGTACGAGCGCTTGGCGGTTGTATCGAGTATTTAGTTGATTAAGAACAGTCTCAGATCTCCTCCCCTTTCTGTGTTACGGTCAGGCAGGTTGGCAGACCGCTCCTCAGGACTGCCGACCTCACGAAGACCACGCGATCAATCTGAATTAATATTGCATTAACCCTGACACCTACACCTTACGGATGATTCATTTCAAATTATTACATTTATTCATGAAATTTAGTAGAGCTGAAGGTTAACAGCTATCTTCCTCAGCTATTTAGATTCATAAAAAAAAAAAAAAAAAGGCGCGTTTTGTACCAGTGCCGTGTCGATGATAACAAACCCCCGAAAAAACTGAAAAATCTTTTAGACTTTAACCCATCACTTAGACGTTAACGGTCTTCATACTTCACATGTCCAGAATGGAAAAAATCTTCAAATAGGCAGTGATATTTACTTTCGGTTCCTACACAAGCACTGAATGACTATGACATTGATTTATTAAAGTAATGCTTATAAGACATTGATGTGTGCAACTGACTAGTTGAAATGTGACCTCTAAGATTTAAAACTAAATTTCTTACCAAAAAATCATCAGGCTGGATACCAAACAAGTCTCTGAAGTAACGGAAGGCAATAGGTGCATATGTCTTGAACACAAAATCTATGTAGTGATGTGCAGGGGTAAGATTTGATCCCTCTGTAGGGAAGTTTGTTGTTTCTACAGTCATGAAGTCCTGCATAAGAAGGTCTCTCTCTGGTTTTGATGCCAAACCACCCACTGCATGTTGGATGCCCAACTGGATTGAGCCCATAATTTGGCTTGTTTGAATCTATAACAGAAACATGCATTGCAAACAAGTTTAAATAAAATTTTGCTTTACTTTAAAAAGCAGTTTCATGATTACAGAGAGATAACTTACCTTCTTGTACGTAATTTCTCCACCAATCCCAACCCTGCGGTGACCAATCTTCTTTTCTCTCTCCGACTTGTGCCTGGAGATAGAGGTGGGGGTCTTGGGCCCACCCGACCCATTTTGGGCAGCTGCTGCAGACATCTGAAGTGAAAATAAACACATGAACTTCTATCCATGGGCCTTTAACTATGAGTAATATAGTCAGAGAACAAGATAATGATAGAAAATATATTTCAGATATGCTATAGTCAAGAAATAGGTGTTGCTCACATAAACAACATTTTCAAAAACATTAAATGCTTGCACACTCTTGTCTCCTAGAGCAAAATCCTTTAGTGCCATTACATTTAATGATATGATGAACTAAACATGGTATTAAGTCATTATCACTAAAAGACAACAGAGGTACTACTCACATCCAAGGGTGGTGGTTTGCCTTTATCATCTGAAAAAGAAAAGTCAAGTACAGTATTTGCCTTATCTTATCTGTAATATTCAATGAGCTCACAGATTAAATCCTATGGCTTGAAAAGTAGATAGCCTCAAGATTAACAGTAAAACAATGCCTTAATCTCACATTAGTTTAGAAATAACTACTGAAGAATAACCTAGGAAGATTGATATTATGAACAAGACAAGTATAGCAAAGTGCGCTTAAAAAGTTACCCTACATGTAGTTTCTTCAATTTTCAAAGTTAGTGAGTACTGCAAGATGAGCAATCACAGCCCTGCCAACTTCTTTAGGGATAAATTCAATCAAATATATTTTTCAGAGGTGAACTAATTTAAAATGGAATGGACAACCATCGTCAGCTAAGACGTGACGAGGAACTCGGGAAAATAAAAACATGATCTCGAGGAGTAGCTCAATGCTCCAACAGGGGGCGGATCATTGCGACCAACAAGTAGCGAAGAAGATGCAAGTCCCGTCGTGGTCGTGGCTAGGGCCACTCCTGTCACATGTCATCGGTTGACAGTGGTTGACGGGCACCACCAGAGGAATGAATGCGGGGTCAAAGATACTCTACGGGTCATTACACTGGTTGTTTCAAGCACATTGTAACAACAGCTTTGTGCACGAACGACGGAATTGTCACCGGTAACTAATGCCCCTTGTCGCGAGCTGCAAATGCACTTGACACTGACACTATAACCTTCTTGAGAGACGGCGCACGGAGGCCTACTTTTCGGTGACCTAGGCACACGGTTATAACCAATCCCGGAGGCGTAGACGATGAAATTACCTTCTGTATCACTGTCATTTTCATTGTCTATTTCACTGTGTTCTAAAATATGTTGATTTGTAGATTTCGCATTAACATTACTATCAGCTACTTCTATTATGTCGACGCTATCACAAGTAGCCATTGTGATCAATTATTTTTGTCAGACTTATAAAAGCACACACTTCACACATATACAAAAAGGGGTACATGACTTAGGTGCACCATTCACTATCCATGGTAACAAAAAAACATCAGGCTATCTCTCAGTCCCAAGTAATCCACTTTCTCTGAGAAAACGCCGTGATTCACGCTCAAAATTCACCAATATTCGTCCATTTTAACTAAGAACACGTATGGAATCGACGAGTGACCCAGATGTCCAATGTGAGCCTGGATGTGACATGGACACCTTCCGATAAAACTCACTAGAGAGCGCTGCTTGGGGAGCTGGAAACTCGTTTGAAGCGTTTGAAGTCTGGCAAAAAGGATATTTCCTCAAGTTCACACTAAGGTTGGATTTAACCTTAGTTCACACAATATATTTTGATTGTAAAATTTGTGTAACTCTCAACACACGAACAAAAAATGAGGTTGTAACCATAACAAAAAAGCGAAACAAGCAAACAAGCGTAGCGTAAGCCCCCTCATTCTACCATCTATGAGTGGTGGGGGGTAAGCAGGGGGAGGGGAGGTGGAGGGGAAAACTAAACTTACCACATGTCGATATTGTTTGTGTTGGGGATTAGTGGATTTTAAAAGTTTTGTTTTTCCTCTGAGAGGTCAGTTGAATTTCAAATGAAAAATTGTTCTTTTTTTGTTTTGTTTTTCACGAGAATGGTTACTTTAAAGTAAGACCTTGTTTGTTTTAAGTGTTGACTATTCCATGCCTCAATGCCGGAACATAACCTCTTTCAACTCTCCTAGACACTTATAGCAGCACCAATATTGACTTCTTAGTATGTACATCTTGTTTAATTGTTAATCAGTGATGCAATGATTTTTTTTAGGTTAGGTGCTTGATTAATTAAAAAAAACTACTTATATTTTAGTAGATTGATTTAAATACATCACCTGCCCCATGCAAAAACCAAGGGATCCCTTGTAAAAACACTAAACAGCAGGCTAGAGTATAGGGAAAACAGTTTCTAAAACCAAACAATCTTTAGCTTTGCCTTTTGCTTAGGCTCACTAATCTTGTTAAGTTCGGCAATAGATCAAGTGTTCCGTGCTCTGTGCAGCCGCCATATCCATTCCAAGGCTTGGCAGTCTCATGCCACGGTCAAACATGAAGGTACAACAAAATGGGAAATTTTCCAAGCAACGAATCAGCGACAATGATAAAAAGCCCTTTAAGGTCCATCATGAGCAGAATAAGTGGACTCCAAAGGCGGAATTTGAATCAAAGGCTGTTGATCAAAGCAATTCAAATTGGTATAACACTGTGAGTATTGAAGCTGATAAGATTGCAATCTTTGATTCCTTTTTCATTTCACATTACCATGAAAAATGGATGGTCTGACATGGGATTGTAATACTCTCTTCCAGGTGCCAGATGATCCAATAGAATTCCCTCCATGCCCACCAGATACCATTACTCAGTTGAAAGAAACAGCAAAAGGAATGATGCAGACAGAGGTTACAGCATACATAGCAAGTAAGAAATTTTTACACCACTCATTATTAGACTTGTACTCCTAAAAATTATAACAAATGTACTTTATTCTTTGCAGAGACAAGCAAAGACTCCAACAAAGGATGGCTTCAAACTGCCATGTCTCAAGGCGTAAACAGGGACAAAGTAGCGGCAATGCTGTTGGCTCTTCAAGAAGATCCCATGTACAATCTCAATGCTTTACATAAATTAATTTCTTTTGTCAAACCGGGCAACAAGAACTGTGCCACAGTCATTGGTGAGTCAAGTTTGATAATTTCAATTTTTGAAGAGAAAATATTTGATGAGTTGTGGGTCTTTTAATTGCAGATATGCTGACGGAGGTACTCGTTAAAAGCCTTCTTCGACCAAACCAACCTTTGCGATCTTTCAATAAGAGACCGCTTTCTCTTCTGGATGAGCTAAGCGCAAATAATCCTGCCGGCCGCCGACGACGTTTAGTCTCTTGGTACTTTGAAGATCAACTGAAGTACGAATATCGGTCCTTCGTGGACGCTATTTGTCTGATAGCGACAAGCGGCAACGAGGTTGACAAGATAAAGGCGACCATTTCGTTGGCAAGATTATTAGCAGCCAATCCCGAACACGAAGAGGTGTGTTAAGTCGCTTATTTTCTCATTAGTGTCCTCATAAAGCAGTGAGTTTCTTGTACTCAGTTAGCAATGTTCAACAAATTTACGCTGCTTGCACGAAAGAATATAACGGATGGCAGACGCGCATGAGGATCTGTTAATGCATCTAAAAAATAATCGAGGAGTATGCGAGCAAAATTACTCCATAAGCTGATATTTAATGACTTTGAAAGTTGAGCCAGAATCTAATATACTTTAGAAAACGCTAGGGAAATCCTTATTAAGATTGCTTGTCAGTCTGATAGTCCTCGTCTGCCGATAGAGATCACATAATATTGCTTTTTGAAAATCAGTGATGGTTTCGCTTAAATGAAGTACATGAAATATTTTTCATGTAAGATGAAATTTTCGTTTGATTGTACGCTCCTCACCTTTTCAGATATTGTTACCACAGTGTAATAAGAATTTCTGGGGTTCGAATCATTGTGCTAGAAGTGACAATAGTGGCTGAGGGTAAATGAGGATTAGAGTGTCTATTGTGACTTACAATATTTTTCCAGGATCAAGATGGTACCTACGAAACAGTCGAAATTATATGCCTTGATTCCCCTCAAATGATCGATTTATGTCGTGTATGAGGTGGTTGCGACTGTGGATTGATACGAAATATCTGTTCCAGATTTTGCTGACAGCGCTTGTCAACAAGCTGGGAGATTCGAGTCCGAAAGTACGGAGCAAAGCCAGTCAATCTTTAAACGGGGTTCTCAAAGTCCATCCCGCTATGAAAGGGGTCGTTGTTGAGGAGGTTGAAAGACTTTTATTTAGGTAAAGATACTCGCTTTGAAGATAAACAGGTTTCACAAACGTAGCTAATTGCTTTGAACTCTCCGACAGGCCTAACATATCCTACAAGACACAACTAACGGCGGTGGATTTCCTCACCTCTATGATATTTCGAGTGGCGGATTCTGGAGTTGCATTGCATCTTCTAAAAATTTATTTCAGTCTCTTCAAAAGCTGCGTTAAAGAGGTAGGTTTATTTTGTCGCATTTTGTGTGTTTCCCCGATACAGCTGTAGTATTCACTGAGTTACGGATACAGTTGAGACGAGATGTTGGAAAGTGTTCGACACTATATGTGTTCGACCGGGAAACTGTTCGACAATTTCGTCGATGACCTGAACACCATCCCCTTGAAATAACCTGTTCTTGCTCTACTTCACCTCTGTTCTCAAAAGTGTTTTTCTTCTTTTCTTTTCTTCTCCTTCTCCTCTATTTGTGTAACTTTGTAGATTAATTTAGGTAATGTCAACGTTGCTCTTTAAATCTAATTGACTGTGAGTGTGAAGATTTATAGAACCCTAAAATTCTTTAATAGACTTTCCTGACTGCCAAAGCATTCTCGAAACGAATATCGTGTTTATAAGTTTTTGAGGTGCCATTTTGGACCTCTTAGTCTGACCCCGACCCTGCTTCAACCTTTCATTACTCTACGACGATTTCCGTCACGCAACTACCTAAGCCAGTTGACACTCGTTAAACCTCCAGGGCTAGGCCAACTTAAGTTAGAGGCCTCGTGCCTCCGCTCGGATCGGCAATAAAAACTGGAGGTGGAAAACGCAACCTTAAAAATCTACACTGTTGTATTATTATTGCGAAGTCTTCCAAAACTTAAGTCACTATATCAGCAGAAACAGCTGAATTGTCAGAGAACACTTACTGATTTAGTTCTTTTGTGTCAGGGTGTTGTAGATACGCGTTTATTCCGGTCGCTCCTGCGAGGTGTGAAGCGAGCGTACCCCTACGCCCATGAAACGATCGAATCCATTTCAGAACACATGGAAACATTACATCGTGTGGTGCATATCGCGCCATTTGGAGTCGCCATACATGCTTTATCATTGCTATTCATGGTAGCAGACTACAAAGCCTCTGTCACTGATAGGTAAGCATCGCAGTGGTAGCAGAAGAGCCAGGGTAGGAAGGTCGTTGATATAGATTCGACCTTGTGATCTCCGGAGTAATCACTTGGTGTCCTCTTTCGTTAAGTTTTGGAAACATCTCTTTTGTAAGGCTTATGTATGTGTCTTGTCAAAGTGTCGCTCATAGAATCTGTGATTCCCTTGGCAGGTTTTACACAGCTCTGTATGAAAAAATCCTCGATCCAGAACTAGCTGTAACCAAGGATCAGAATGATTTCGTTCAGTTAATATACAATGCGGTGAGGAAAGACGAAAATGTCCACCGGGTACGTGCTTTCATCAAAAGATTACTTCAGGTGAGTTCAAAGATTCGAAAATCAACTTTTTAGCTGTGAATCATACGGATTTAGACTCAAACTTCTTCAGATTATTCCCGGAGAAATCTCGAACGAGTTTAGCTCTTCAGCTTAGAAGATAGACACACATTCTGTGATCTTTGTAGCGACCTAATGAGAATAAGATCATGTTCTAAAGGACGATAATTTATTTATTGACCTGCTTGTTGGATGGGAAGTGTCGGCGTTTTGTATGAGACAACATTGTGTTCTCTTTGAAACCCTTTGTAATACAAAGATACGACAGAAGTGCGTCAAGATGTAATATTTCCTTTTTTTTTAAGGCACGTAGTTTAGCTCGAAATAACAGTCACTGTTTCTTCATCGTAAGTTGGGACCCTGCGATTTGCTGGCTCCCCTAAAACAGAAAAATCTACCACCATGCTTTTGGAAACTTTAGAAACTTCAGCATAAAGGGTTCCTCGCTCGATAAAACTGTTACCCATTATTTTTCTCCTGACTGGTCATGTAACTCTCAAACTAAAATCAAGTGTTAATTTTTTCATTTTTGTTACAGGTTTCTTTGCATTTGCCCGTTCAGCTGGCCTGCAGTTTACTTTATACATGTTCTCAAATAATTAGCAACAAACCACTTTTAGCTCCGAACGCTTACGTTAAACTAGAAAAACCGGAGGTCAAGAGTGAAATGCCTCTTTCGTTACTTGAGGATGATGATGATGGGGATGAGCGTTACGAGGATGTCAGAGAGGTCAGTAGCAACTGTATTTTTCTGTCAGGATGATTTTTAGATGCACTGCAAATTTCGAAATGGAGTTTTACACCTCTTGTGTTCCACCTTCCAAGCCTTGCGTAGCAAGGCACGAGGCACGTAATCTTATCCTACTAAAGTCCACCTAATTTAACGTTCGCCAAGCCGAATGCCGCTTACTTATCAGGAGCAGTTCCTGCGTTTTAAATGAGGGGTGTCAGAAATGACGACGGTGGAGCGTAGTATTAGCGAAGCCGAAGCGAGGCCTAAGCTTGTGACCTAATCGAGTCTAGGTTAACCCATTACAGCCCAAAGTATTTGGAGTGAAATTAAGCTTAAGAAAAATTAGAATTTTTCCCATTAAAATACGAAATTTTAAGCTTTGAAAAATAACTAAATTATTAAAGTTCAAGTTTTCAGTGGGGTAATATTTTTAAAATTGAGACAATACTGAATTGAAAAGATCCTCTAAAATGAATTTTTCTGTCTCCGAACGGCATCGCTGGGCGGTAGTGGGTTAACCTAACGAAAGCAAGCCTTACGTAACCTAAGTGAGGTTTACTCCACCCAGTTTACGTTGTTGTATTTTGTTCCTCTTTGGAATATGAAAATAACAGAGCAGGGTGGAACACAGAGAGCAGAAAATCCCATCTTCCAAATCCGCAGTGTGGTTGAATTACTTCCTAAATGTGCGTTACGGATGAATGGACCGATCTTTAGATGTTTTGAGATGGTTTTGTATTTTTGAAGGATGGAGAGGAGAAGTCGGAGCAGAAGCATGGCGTTAGTGGATGGGTGTTCCGCGAGAAAGACAAGCAAGTGAAACGTTCTGGTGGATATGATTCGAAACACCGTAATCCTGCTTTTGCGAGGGCAGAGCACGCTTATTACGACGAACTGTATCCACTACTTCGACATTTCCATCCCACCATCGTCAAATTCGCCTCACAAATTTATGAAGGTATGCTTTCTGATCTGCCGTATTTCCCCACGTATAAGACGCACTTTTTTTTCGATTTTTGAAGCCTAAAAAGTCGGGTGCGTCTTATCTGCGAGTGCGTCTTATCTGCGGGTGCAAATCTCAAAAATCATTCAAAAATGTGATTTTTTGCAATAATTTAAGAAACTCATCAGGAGGAGCATCTAAAGTTTATGTTTAAACCTGAGTTATGTTTAATTGAAAACTATTCTAGGGCAATTTTCAGGCGTTCAAAAAAGTACGTTTACCTACGCTGGAAAAGAGGCGTCTCACTGGCCGTGACCTCTGTGCACACTGGTACCAACCTGACCAACCTGATTGCATTGCACATTAGTGCCAACACAACATAGAATACATGATAATTATTGTGTTTTCTAGTTTATTTTCAATTATTGTTGCTTTTTGGGCGTTTTCT
>Ga0058701_10000521_pt1 | contig 26188 bp, 8 predicted proteins | sample AgamicOrMae_FD_97039 | JGI IMG/M metagenome (GOLD analysis project Ga0058701, IMG submission 97039) | Agave microbial communities from Guanajuato, Mexico - Or.Ma.e | ecosystem: Host-associated > Plants > Phyllosphere > Phylloplane/Leaf | place: Guanajuato, Mexico | collected 2012-06-04 | reverse complement strand
GCAAGAAGAATCTGAAAAAAAGTTAAAATTTCAAACTTAAGTTTTCCATTAAAAATAAAGCTGTTCCTACGATCTGGATTTTAAACCTCTCATAATCATAAACGTAAAAACGTTTCCGCAAAATCTGGCATTACACGAATGGTATTTTGAAAGAGTTCCTTTTTTAAGGAGCCACTTGCGTTCCAATGAGTGACTTACTTAATAGCGATATTTTCATGAATCGTTTACTCGGAATTAAACCGACTGTACTGTACTTTCGTGTTGGCGTTGAGGCCATGTTCGATATTCTCAAACTTCTCAAGAACCGATACGAATTGGCATTGACAATGATTAGCGTGTGTTTTTCCGGCACTTATTTACAAATATACGCCCCATAAAAATGTCTTGAAAGTCGGTTGACAGGAGTTTGTGGAAATTGATATTTAACGACCTTAGACGTCGAGTCAAGTAATTACCTTCAACATTGTTACTAAAACCTGGTCGTAATTAATAAATGAGACAATACCATTATACGCATAGTAACAATGAGAACGTTATGGGAGTTAGTCGCCCGGATTATAGCATAATGCGAGAATCCGGAATTTTTCCCCAGCGTGTACATCTCCACGAAGCCTGCTAAGCCCTCAAGCATTAGTTATGTCAGCACACCGTGCATTTTGAAAGGTCAAATTATGTTCTTCTTTGTCGAACCTTTGGTCATCGCCGAGCGTTTCCTCTGTGCGTCGAAAACGGAGCGAGGGACAAGGCGCATGAGCTTAACTTTGCCCGGAGTTGCCATAATTATATTGCAATGAAAGGTTGCTCGAGGATGGAACAGAGACACGGAAAATAAATTTGTCAATACTAAAGGCACGCACCAGCCAAATCTAAGCTGAACTAAACGCTGCAATACTATGTTTGAAATTGCAAAAAGGTATTTTAGATTGGAGTGGCTGAGCGGAAATGAACACTCACTCACAACTCTAGCAATACACATACAATATGTCTGTCAGACGAATTCGTGAAAGTTGCATGACATCGAAATAAGCGCGTTTAAAAGCGTTATCTGTGTACACAATAGACCCCCCAATAGAACCGTCGCATCCGCGTTGGTGCCGGTATTTGAGAATCAGGAATAGAGCGATAACTCAAATTTTTAATTTCACTCTCAACGCAAAACCATTTCGAGAAGTGACGTTAAATTTACGTAGCTCAAATTTTCGAATCATGCCATTGTGGTTCTCACTCTCACCTTGAAGTTTCCGATCCTGTCCGCCAAAATGCCCGCCAAGGGGGGCATAATAATCGTCACTGCCGGAGTAACAGCCGCTGTCACTGCAGTCTCCTCGACGCTGATTCCGAGCTCCCGCATGTGGATTGTCAGGTACGGATAAAGTACAAACAGAGCTGTCAACAGGAGAACAAGCTCAAAGGACACATGCTAAAACATGAAAAGGGGTGAGCTGTCAGCTACCGCTACCTCAAAAATACCCTAAAACCCTTGCAAAAGGTGTTTGATCAGATGCTCATCAGTCACGGACCTGGTATTGATCAGAAATGGGAGCATTCATCAGAAATATTTGCCTTAATTCCGACACGTGATAACTATTAATTTCTAAATACAAAACCTGATCGAACAGATCAGGTCTGGTTGATAAGTCTGGTGCCATCTTTGCAAAGAAATGTTAAGCGGAGTCAGTTGGGGTCAATTTGGTTACGATAATAATAATACTGTTTTTTAAAAAAAAGATACGTTTTGTGTTAGTGGGAGGTGTGCACTGAGGTGTAAGGCGGGTTGCCGATCCACAAGCGGAACAAAGTTTCCGTCTGCGCCACTTGTCAGATTCAAGTGGCCGTTGCCGTTAACACTACATGTCAGTCATGCCGAAAAAAATAAAGCATCAATTTTCGTTTCCTGTTCTTCAAAACAAAAGTCTCTACATACTCTTTAAAAGAATCTTTGTATCCGCAAACTGCATGGCTTTAGCCCATTTATGCGACATTCTTCTGAGAACCAAATTGTTATGCTTCTCAGAAACTTAGCAGTCTAAATACGTTCTTTAGGTCGAATGCACAGTATAATTATCAATCATTACTGGTTTTTGTCAAGCTCCAAAAGTCATCAGTCGACGGAGGCATTACAGTTTTGTTTTTCAATAAATTGCGCTGTGTGAAAGAAATTCGCGAAAAAAATGGCGCAACACGTGTCCAACAATTTCCGCGGAATTAAAATAATTACGTCAGATTTATTTTTACTGTCGGGGGACAGAGCAAACTAGGTGTTAGAAAAAAGAAAAAAAAAGCGGTTTGGACATTTCGCTTTGTGCTCTGCACTGTCATGCGAAATTATTTCATTATCAAAGGACGATTAATTTCAAACTAGCTCGGACTCATTTCAGCACATTATCACACTTTTTGTTCCAAACTCTAATTGCTTTTGAGGGAGTTGTTCAGCAGGCTTAATTTTTCATTCTCCAGTTTTTGGTTCTCATCATTTTTTGAATTTTTTCTAAGATGGAAAAATGAACTAATTTAGACTGATCTGGCGTCTTCCTCGAAATCAAAAAATAAGGATTCTATCGTATAAAAATAATGCAAATTATTATTATTGCGTTTTGGAAAAATAAAAAGTAACCACAAATAAAATGTATATTTCGTAAGTTTTTAAAAGAAATATATTTGCAATTCATTAATGATTTCTCCGAGATTATCGCGAATTTGGGACGGAAATGTGAAATACAAAAATTTGAGAAATCAAACTTACTTGAGGCGTGTACGAAAAAGAGCATCTTCACGGGGAAGAGCTCCTTTTGCCGAAAGTCGTCGGCGATTCTTTTGAAAAACCCTCTTAGGATCATTTTGGCGGGTGATTCTGGCGAAGAGGTCTCAGGGGCGGTCCTTGGGCAACAGGCCCAGCCGGCGGCGGTGGCGTCTGCGGCGGCGGCGGCGGCTCAGCGTCCACGACACCCGCAAGGCTTCTACGCCGAGGGCATCCAATCTTAACATGGATAAAATACGGAAGGAAGCGAACCTGCAACAAGCGGAAACATCCGTTTCAAATTTCCCGCCAATCGGTCCTCTCCCCCACTGCCCCCCCTCCTCCGCCGCTCTCAGTGAGATGACATTTGACCTTGCTCAGCGGTGATGCACTTTGCAGCGGCTTTGAAACTTCGGAAGTTTTCTGGAAACGGCACTTTTGGTCCAATTTTAGCTTGCCGACAAAATGCTGTCGATTTGCTACTCAATTCCTCACAGACACAGAAAAAAATGTTTAAATATGACTATATAAAAACAAATCTCTTATGGAGGACGTTTGTTCTCTCGCTCTGTCCGTGTCATTTCGTTAAGCGCCAAGGTGGCCGCCAAAGTCTCGTTTCGCCAACGAACCACAAAACGATTTTTTTACAGCCTCCGATATCGGTCAACATCCTGTTGTTAACTGAGACTCACAGTCAGTTTTGTTCGGTCTCTTCGAATAGGGGATTTTAAAAGGCGGAAAAAACGCAAGCGATAGATATTTTCTGATGGAAATTCAACCATTAAGTAAGCTAACTATTCGATTCTCCCCCGGCGCGGCGTGCGTCATGAAAAGCGTACAGTTACTCAGTACAGTCGCAACAATTAGTCCCCACCCCTGCAAGCCGCCGAGGGCGGAATAGTTACCTCGACTGTAAAAACTCCGTGCCCGATTTTCTATGATAAGAATTGACGCGATTGGTGTACAAATAATGGCTTCACGCGAAAACTAGTTTCATTGAAGCAACCAAGACTATCCCACTTTCTACAAAATAAACAATTCACAAGGCTTTAGGATGAACATGACACTGATTTTCCCCAAATTGCTCCAACGATAATCGAAACTCTGAAATTTCGCTCATGGAAGTGTTGTACACAGACCACTGCGACACAAGTCGAAGTACCAATGAATGTTAATGAGAATCAGTTCCGGTACCGGTTCAGTCCTTTGCCACAAATCTTATTGTAAAAGTTTTAAAACACAACGTTTAAGTTGTAACGTGGTTGACGTAGCTGATCTGTGGTTTTCAAAATTTGTTGCCCAATTGTGTGTTTCTTTAATGTATGTAGGTGGTCTTCGAAAACTTGCAAAATGCTAATTGAGTGACTCTAAAGTTATATGACACCAACCAATGAATTTAAAAAAAATGATGTTTAATGGAGATGGAAAGGGTACACAAGTTGAATACTGGTAGCTTCAGTTTCGCGTCAAAAATATCTTCCACGAAGAGCTACTTGTAAGGTACTGGCACCCCGTAGTCGAAGGTAGAACTGTAGCCCCTTGTAACCTAGCCTGCATACAGTAGTGCATCAGATTGATAATCAAGAAATAAATAGGTACCTACAAAGAGGAAGTGCTGTGGTACCGGGACACAGTTCACATATTATTTTTGCGTTACTCGGAATATTCCATGCACAAACGTTGCTGTGTCACGATATAAAATTGTCACTCGATTGGTATCGCAGCGAGGAAAAAGGCACTTCACCTACCCGAGGTTATCCAGAACGGTTTCGTGTGGTTAATCCTCCTAATTTTCCGGTTAGTTGAAGCAAAGCAGGGTAGTGCACAGAGGCGGTAAATCCATGGATTAAAATTAAAACAGAGGGGAAAAGCGAGTATTTCATTGTTCCGAGCATCATGACTTCGTTAGGCATACAGTAGCGGTATAACTCGGCTAATAAGGGAAGCACAGATAAATCGGCGAGCCCAGCATCCGGCCAAAATTATTTCGCGTGATTCACTTGAATAAATGCAACCAGGCACGGGCGCTCTCTACTGTATCAATGCGCGAACAGGAGAAGGGGGTCCATAAGTTAAACTTACCCATGTTAAAGTAATTTAATATAACCAACGCGATTTTAAGTCGTTAAAGTCCTTATTGCGTTGCCTACCGGTACTTGAAACATTGAACCAGGGCAGAATAGAAAAGAATGTGACAATGTAACCTATAACCTTCGAAGCACACGAGCGAATGCACTATAATCTCTGACTAGACAAATTTAAACCTGCTAAAATTTTCCACAGTTTAAGCTTTATAGGTTAGGACGACAATGAGAAATGTTCCAGGGCGCTGTCCCATAAGTCCTGGATTCTTGCCTGTGTTCTCTTTACGTGGAGGTTTAATTGCAGGTTTCCCCATAACCTCCTCGGTTAGCCCAAGATAGTAGAAAGGAAGTGGCCTACTTCCTGTCGCAGATAAAGCACTAAGAAACTGCACACACCTGTCGCCAAATAAAGCTTTTTCGACATGTCCGAAGTCGCTTTGAGGCCGCCATTTTGGATTTGAAACAAAGCATAATAGCATGACGTGCGGCGATGCCTATCGCCCAATTAATCCAGTTTACATCGGCATTGACGCTAACCTTTGAGCGGTCTCGACAATAAATTCGCAAAGCCATTGCCAGTCATAAAGAAGCCAACCTACAGTCGGTTCGGAGCACTTGCTGAAACGTTCAACAATTTTGCAAGAGGAGTGTTTTAAAAGGCTTAACTCACTCGCATCGACGAAGGATGAGTACTATGTGCTTTGGGTACATCAGATAAGACCACAAAGAGGTACCCCAGGCCCAGGTCGACGGTCCGTGCTTAGTCCGTAGCGGATACGCAAGGCGCAAGGGTACGTGGTACCGGTACCATGGAAATCCTTGTCAAATTATCCATACTTTCACGGCTATTCCGTGCTCTCTCACGGATATCTTGTGCTGACCCACGGATATCATCGTCAAAATATCCGTGCAAGCACGGATCCATAAAAACAAGGATATCCATGCGGGTATCAATATAAAGGACAGCTTGATCCGGGTCGAAAAGTTGATCATCATGCATCCCACTCTCATTTATCCTTATCGTTAAAACCTAACCTCACATTATTTAAATTGCCGTTAAACGTAAGTTTAAATTAGCCTTACATTACTTAATCTTACTTCATTATTCCTTGACTGGTTACCGCCAAGCCGTGTAATCTGAGACCAATCAAAATAAGCTAAGAAAAAGGCAATGCCACAGTTTTGGCAGTAAAGGGTTACTTGACAACATAACCTTACATAGCTCAACCTCGATAAGAAACCGTTTTTTAATGTCGATATAAAAGACTTTGAACCCAGATTTCCGCACTCGGGGAACGGTTTTCTTAGCCGTGAGGTCCAGTGATGGTTACCGACCCTCGGGAAGTCCTTACGTGGGTCAAAAGTGTGCGAGAGTTCGGTCGGCGACGACGGTGACTCGAATCGGCGCCAGGGCTGCCGATGAGCCGCGCCGATGCGCTGCATGCAACTTTGCTGCTCAAGGGAAGCGCTGGCGCTTGGCTGGCGCAAGCCGCCCGCTTCCAGCAGGGCTCCTAGGAATGCGTGGGCAAAGGCGCCCTCAAGGCAACTCAATTAAGCGGGTGAAGGTTATTCGCCCGCCACTTTCCAAAATCGACTCGAGGTCGCGTTGCGGTGTTGCAGCCTAGTCGTCTTTGAATAGCCTATCACCGACTTCGCGATCTTTAACTACTTTCTTTGCAACTCCCCGAGTTCCCACGAAGAGACCCGAACAAAATAACGCGCGTAGTTGGATCGCGGTGTAACTTTAAGAGAAAAATGTGGACTGTAAAAATTCTCTCTCTACTCTTTATTGCGCCGAGCGGAGCCACAGTTGAGCGAAACACAGAGCAGCGAAGCTACTAACAGTCAGATGCTGCGTGTATATTGGCGGCATTCACTATCGCTATCATTATGTGAGGCTGAACTCACAAAAGGTGGGAAATGCCAAAATTAAAACCCGCGTTGTAGAGAGGATCCCATTTGTTGAAGATGGAGGAATGCTCCATTCAACGAGGTCTTCTCTTTGTGCGTTGAAAACTTAGATTTTGCGTGTATATCACAAGCGTTTTACAACACTTGGCCTACGATGACATTTAAAAACCCAATTTTTCGCAGTCGCATTTTTGATTACGAGGGTGACGTTCTGCGCGAGCGATGCCGCTAAACCTAAGAAGCGCCCACCGTTGAAGTCACCGCTTCACAACTGTCAATAAAGACCGTTATTTCCTCATTCATAACGACATCGATTGAGTAATTGTGAAACAAAAGCTATTGGAATCTTAACCGAGAAATAGGTATTCGATCGGTACCGTTTGCCGGCAGCTTGAGCCCAACCACGTCGTAAAGATATCGTCGCTAACATCGGACATTCATATTGAACATCGCGGATAGTTTGGGTTTGGTCTAGAAATCTTATTAGAGACGCGAAAAGCTTACTTGCCAACCTGATTAACGAGTTAATTGGTCTTAACAAGTAGCTACTAAGGCTTAATACCACACATAATTAATGAAATGTCTTCCGTGAGTTACAGGCAGGTTTCAAGGGCGCGGAGAAGATTCTGAGTTATCTAGGACAGTAGTCACTCAGAGTCCATCTAAAGATATGGAGGCATAACTCATCGACCTCTGGGCCATGAATCCACAGACCTGTTCTTCGAATATCGCTCTGACGAACCATTCTCCGTTTTATTAAGGATTTCTTTCTTTTTTCAATCGCTAACCAAGATCAACTCACTCTCAGTTTTGCAGTAGATTCTACTCGCACTTTCTGCTCACTCTCTCTTGGTAATGAACGCTGCATTTTCAGATTATTGTGTTCTACACTGATTTAACTGCAAGTATTGCATTCATTTAGATTAGGTGAAGAAGGTTATGTTAACACTATTGGGATAAAAAACCTTAAGAGTACGAGACCCTGTCAGTACTGTCACTTTTTCGTTGTCCAATGATTCTGCCACAGCTCCTGCAGGTATTCTATAAAACACACACTCGGCCTGCTCTGCAGAGATCCTTGAGATGTACATTTATTTCGTCAGCGAGTAACAATGAGCTGGCATTGTTGAACGCGCTTTCCTATCTTGCGCAGTCATTTAACTTGAAAAAAGGGAACAACCAGGAATCACAAACAAACATGACTCTCTCAGCTAAAATTCACCATCAATAGACAACCGGCCGGCCGGAACAGCGCTAACCTATACAATTATCTTGTTTGGAATGATATAACAGCGGATAAGGTAACAAAAGAAAATCAAAGTTCGTCGGTACGGTAGTTGTTTTCTTTTTTTTTTGTGACAGATAAGCGACCGACAATGGCCGATGTCTGATAAACCCCACAAAATATATCAATATTTCAGGACCCTGACCAGACTCCTGCTAAATCAAGACAGGCATTAAAGTTGTTTTGATTAGGAGTGTCTATTGACCCGACTGCCCCATTATTAAAAATTAAGTTGGGTTCCGAGCGTTTTAGTCACTTCCTATTTAAAACGCATAAGGTTGGTGCGTCCAAGTCTCCCTATATCAAAGCATGTCGGATCAATAGCAACAACGTTGATAAAAAAGTAATTTTAAGGGGTACTTAATGAGGTTTTAAAAAGGGGTTCAGTTTTGATAGGTCGTGCTTTTTGAGTCCCGAGTTGGTCGACTATTTTGGCCCTTATCAGCCGTAATAAAAAAATGCACTGTGCACTGAAATTCGCGAACACAATACTAACTGGGGTAATTTGGTTTTGCGATGCTTCCCACATCGGAAACGCGCTCGCATCGGGTTAGAGCAGGGCCGGCGATCACTTTGTTCAGATTCAGGGTTCGTCTCTAAACGACAAAGGCTCGACTTTGCCTACTGAAGCTCTGCGAGGGGTCGTCCTTAAAGCACGTCTCTCCCATTCGGATTCCACTCCCCCTCTAAAGGCGCCGTCAAGTCTCCGTGAACGCCAACGAAACTAATCTGTTAATTACGTTTCATCTACGCTGAATAACGGGGTCACGACGAGGTCATTGACCGCCTTCTAAAAAAAAGGATTCGGAAGCAAAACAAATTGATAAATTAATTCGTTTTCATCCGATATAGGTCAAGTGAGAGACTTCCGTCACTTTTATCATTACAAAGGAGGCGTATGGAATCTGAATTACAGAATCGATGAAACCAGATTAATCCGAATGGACTCGCGTCCGGGTAGCATCAAGTCATCCCAAAAAAAAAAACTATCTGACATTTCACTGGCAATCTGATTTACTGAGTAAATACACTCATTGTCGGATCGGTCAATTTTTCGAGAAGACAGCCAAAGCGAGAATCTGTTAAAGTACCTACTTTTTTAATCTACTCTTCTTAATGTCGGTTCGGTTGTCCAAGGAATCATCTCACTCTCCACGTTCTTGTGACTGTCGATATCTAAAGTCGTGTAACATTCCGTAAGGACTTCTCCATAAAGAGACGCGACTTTTCATTGCCGCTGTACTTCCAATAAAAGAAAGGTCACTTCTATTCGCACGCTTATGTTAAAATACAATTTTAACGCGTGGAAACCAAACAACTAATGCATCTTAAATGGGAGGTGACTTGAACGCACGGAAACCGATATACATTTCAAATGGGGCAGCTTATGCGAATAGTCAGTCAGTCACTTTGTATGAGAAAAAAGTGATTCCGGAAGATGCAAATGTGCTTTTCCGTTTCCGTTCATACCGGCTCATGAACTTTTCACCTCGACTGGAGATCCTAACATCCGTATTAATCCATGTCGAGTACCGGTGCTGAGATGAACCCCATCTTAAAATAAGTTATATAATGTGACGTCTGTTGAATGGAAGACTACCAGCTAAGCGTCGCAGGTAAATTCAAATCCTGCGAAAAACTGGTTTTTACAAGCTTTTTATAGTAAACCTGATCCGGGACTGAGGAAATCAATGACATCGTTTTCGCGGCGAGTGTGTAAACAAAAGACGGCGCGCCGCCCGCCGACGTGGCGTGTGGATAAGGAATTTCGTTGCTCTACTTCCCTTTTCGTAGGAAACGTCTATTCGCCCATTTGACGGATCGCAGCCTTCAAACCACTTCTTTTGGCCTTCACGCCGCGCTTCGGATGGGATGGGACGGGACAGACGACGAAGCGCGCGTTAAGAAAATGCCCTCCTTCACTCTGCTCAACACAGCTCCCACTCCTATTCCCCTCTCACCAGCTTAAGTTAACCTAGCTCTAGCTGCTACTATTAACCCACTACCGCCCAGCGATGCCGTTCGGGAATAGAAAAAAAATATTGTAGGATCTTTTCAGTCCAGTATTTTCAATGTTAAAAAAATATCACCCCTCTGGAAACCTAAAATTTAATTATTTAAGCGATTTCCAAAGCTTAAAATTGCGTATTTCAATGGGAGAAATCCTTTCAATTTCTCTTAAGCTAAATTTCACTCCAAATACTTTGGGCTGTTATGCGTTAAAGTAGTTGCTGAAAACCCTCGGAAATTCGTAGAAAATTGGGAAAATCCATTATAACCAATGAATAATAATGAAAACCTGTCGGTATTTAAGCTCATACATACGAAGATCATTTACCCTGATTAAAGTTGAATTATATACCGGTACCTTAAAGAGGCGGAGCGAATCTCTTGCAATATACGCGCGGTATATTTGACAAAACTGTTTACTTTCATCACGAGGTACGGTACGTCTCAGATCGAGTACTATGCGATCGCCCCAAAACTCAAGCCGATCCGATTCTATTAGGAAAGGCTGTTCTGTTCAGGGAACAATGCTCTGCAAGCAGCTATCTCAACTGTTCATTAAGTCCTTGACGCTTAATCGGTGGGAGCATGGTCTATTATTCGTCCAATTTTGAGCACGGCTACTGCGGCGGTGTATACGCAGCGTTCAACACACACCAAACAAATGGCTTCGCACCTCTAACGTCATCTGCGGGCCAAACAAAAATAAAACGCCGCCATTTTTGTTAACGAGGCGAAAGAATAAAGACGATGACGGAACCGATTGCCATACCCAGCTATGTCAAATTTTATCAAATCCGAAAAGGCGTGAAAATGGAGGTAACGCCGATTTATTTACCAACAATGGAGTTGAATCGCTAAGCACTACGATATCCTTTCATAATAAGTTTTGACCCGGCAAATTTTCAGCCTCAAAATAAGTAACCGTATACATTTTTTTTACAAGATTTGAAGCTTCATTACTTTGATACCGGTTCCTTTCAGATATTCCAATACATTAAAAAATTCTCTATCCCGAAAAAATATACAGTATGTATTACTTTACTTCATCGTATCTATGACCGATTATGAAAGTGTTGATCTATTCATAGAACAATGCGCATAGTTAAGTCCACGCGATTGGCAACAAGACGCACCGACCGAAATCATTAGCATAGATAAAGTTACAATATTGAGTAAGCCCTCATGTCAGTCATCAAAGAAGGTAAACGTTGGGAAATATTATTTGGAGGTAGCCAAAGACAAAAAAAAAATATGGACAAGAGGCAAAACACCAAAACTGTAAATAACGGAGTTTACTTTTTTCTTTTTTTTTCATATAAAGGTCGAAAACACGACCAATAATGAAAAGTCCATTCTGGCAAATCTACGCCTATGTCTGAATTCTAAAATAAATTACGGTACTGCCGAATGGTATGCAACATGATGCAAGCCTCCCTGACTAATTCAAGTACAAATATAGAGAGAAATTGGCTAACAGGTATTAGCGTTGACGAAAGCGCCCCCGCCAAAAACAAATACGAACGTGTTTTGAATAAACTATTGGAAAAATACATAAATTTTGTAAATGCTGGGAAAACCCGAAACCGTTGGCCGTCTTCGCCTTCTCCAGCGGCAAACGCAGGCGTCTCACAAGGCAAGGACGTGCCAGGACCAACTTTTCTCACCTCCCGAAACAAGTCTTTACTTTAGTGCCACTTTAGTGCCAAGTATGGCACTAAATTCAATTATCTTCTGTGGGCGAGTATCGGACGATAAGAAGTCACTCAACTATCCGCTACAATTCGCTTGCCTATTTGCCTAACGCGATCTGCCGAGGCGCACCAAAAAGGCCTGGGTTAGGTATCACGTTATGTCAAATCGAGTTCAGTTGGGCTGCGTTAGGTTTAGGATTATAACAAGTTCGGTTTTATGGAGCTTAGCTCTTGGAGATTGGATCTGGGGACACTAAAAAAGTTAGAACCGATGCATATTGCTCGATCCGTCGACTTTGAACAGACCGGGAGGCTGAAAGAGTTCCGGGGTGAAGGTTGGACGGGAAGGCGTTAATTTTAAATTCCAAATTTGGAGCGGTAAATCGATTAAGTGAGCAACCGACGACGGTAAAAACATTTTTTGGCTTCCCTTGATTAATTCCAACCATCAAACGTTAAAAATTCAAGAAAGAGTTTTTCGCTTAAAATTAAAAAAAAAAGCGAGGGGTACCTTTAGTTTTTTTTTTCAATTTTTTGACCCGAAATTTTTTGTTGGATTTTTATGCTTAGACGGTTAGATCTGATTGAGGGAAACTAAAAAAAGTTAGAATCGATGCATATAGCTCGATTCGTCGACTTTTAATAGACCGCGACGCTGAAAGAGTTCGGGGAGGAAAGGTTGGACAGGAAGGCGTTAATGTCATATTCCATTTTTAAAGCGATAAATCGATCAAGTGAGCAACCGACGACAGTTAACATCATCTTTAGTTCCCCCTAAACAATTCTATTTATCAAACGTTAAAAATTCAACAAAAAGTTGTTTGCTCAAAATTTCAAAAACGTTTAATTTGATTTTTTTTTAATATTTTTGGCCCGAATTTTTGTTTGAAATGATAATTTTGTGACGATTGGATATGATTGAGGGAAACTAAGACAGGTTATGACCGTTGTCTTCAATGAGCCTTTCATAAGCCATCTTAAAAACGTTCTTAGCGTAGGACGGAAGTCGTTCGGGATTTGACCTTGTTTTCTCCGTCCGAACGAAGGCACAATAGCCGCTAAGGACGAAATCCTTAAAACGGACCTTAACAAAACAGCGAAGCGTTATTGCAGATCAGCTGCAACTTTTCAAAGCTTAACTTTCATGAAAACAAGTACGCAATGGTTATCACACCGAAGTTTCTGGCAAGTCTCAAGTAAACATTCCAGCATTCTTTATCTGTAGATTGTCTAAACAATCAGGTGTCAAAGTTCAAACCTTTAGCAGAAATTACGACGAAACTAGACATGAATCAATACAATTTTTACACGCTGATACGGCTATTGTTATCGGGAAACGGTAAAGAGATTTCAGAACCAACAATACTTGCTTTGGTCGCACTATCACTCGAAAAGGGGTGCTTCCGAATTCATATCAGTAAGGAAATTTTGACTGTGCAATACTCCCAGCGTTTGTAATTGTTTCTACCGATTGGTAAAGTAGACTTCAGGTCCTGAAGGCACCTACCCGTTTTAAGAGGCGGAGAGATATGGTATACCGATCGATTGGTACCTACGGTATTTCAGCTAATATCAGTGATTCGCGGATTGTTGGAATTGGTCGGTAATTTCACAGGGTTATGTAGCAAACTTGTCATTAAGAATGATCTCCGTTTATGACGTCTCGCAAAGTATGGATGTTTACATTATTCGTCGTTTATTTGGTTATTGTTATTCGACAGAGAGTTAGTGGCGTTAACTCACCGGAAAAAATAATTAAAGGAGACTGGATTATCGTTGATAATATAAGATCGATTATTCTTTTAGCAAGAAATGAAATCGAAAACAAAAGTCCAAAACTCTGGATTCATGTACTACCAAAGCGTTCCTTTTTGATCTACGTTAAAAAATAGCGAGTGTCTATTGACCCGACTGCTCCATTAAATGTATTAGGTTGGGTTCTGTGCGTTCAAGTCACCTCCCATTTCAAATGCATTCGGTTTGTTACGTGCGTTCAAGTCTCCCTATATTTAATGCATGTCAGGTCAATAGCAACACCCAAAAAAATAAACATCCTTGCCGACTAAAATCCGGCACTAGGCGATTCCAAAGCCTTCATGAGGATGCATGTATATTAGCTGACCATAGACACTCTTGAACGAATCTCTTACCGAAATAAGGTCATCCTAAATGTCATATTTTTAAAAGGAATCTAGATGAAGGTAATCATCATTCTTCGAAAAACACAAAGTCTGACTTTTTATATTACTGAATGATTAATGTTCTTTAACGCAGGGAGATTGTTCGAAAGGTATTCCAGAGGGTCACCGAGTTTGCGATCTATTATGACACCGTTTTCCCCGATGTTTATAGATGAAGGCGGCAGTATACACAGGGCCTAACTCCACCCCTCCCTTTAGCGTGGTTTTTGTTACGGAATGGCTCTATGAGCGGTTGCGGTCTACTGGATAATTTTCGTAACCCATTTTACTTTCCTCCTTTCACTTTTACTCGCCGCTTTGATCTCGCCTGTTTTCTTTTCTTTCCTTTCTTTTTGTATCTTATTTGAAAGCAAGTGAAAGATTACATTTATACAAAGCGACGTCATAACCTAGTAAGTTGATCCGAAATAGATCGCATTCGGTAACTCATTAGATGACATTTCCACGACCCCTTTGACAGCTGCCGGTCTCTGGCGCTTCACGTCCCAATAAGAGAATATGTTGGATAAAACGAACGCTACCATCTCGAACAAGGTACTCATTGCAACACCTAAATTACTATAATTTAATCGCATCCTCCCGTATGCATGTTATGATGAAATTACCGTCATTTCAAACTGGTTAGACGACAGCCTAGCCTAAGAGAACGCGAGTTCGCAAATACAATGAGGCAGTGTACGTTACCATCCACGTCGATTTACAAGAGCATCTCCTGGCACGAGAATTCCAACACACCGCATTCACTCAACTTCCGTACACTTCACCAAGCACTTCGCACTTACTCATTCACGTGGCCGAGTACATAAATAAAACACTGGAACCAAAGGCATGCGTCGAGAGTGTTTCGCGTGGAGGTTAACTGTGCTCACTGGCAGCCATGTGCGGCTAGTACGAACTCTGCGAACAATCTGTGCTGTGGGCCAACAGACTCGGCCCGTCCGCCACGGACCGCGACCGCGGCCGCGGCGCGGGGGAGGGGGGGCGGGGCGCGGGCGCGCGGGGCTGAGCACCTCTCTTCTTCGCTTCTTCGCTTCCCCTCCCCCTACCCCGGCGTAGTACCCCTTCCGCTCCTCTCCGCTATTCCAGGTTCTACGTTCTACATTCCTGGGCACCGAGCAGATGAATTGTCATTCTACTCACTGAGAACTGTTTACTTCCGCTCACTGCCCAGTCTTTCCTGTTGCCGCATGATCTCTAAAAATGCTATAACTTGTAATGAGGTCAAAGGTGCACCATTTCTCCATAAGTGCAGATCAGCCGCAGATTTGCTTACAAAGCGAAGGCGAAACAGTCGCAGTCTCTCCGAAACTCGGTTAATCGCTTCTAGAAACTCTTTTCATTCACTATGAGTTTAATCCTGATTAAATCAGAGTTTGAAACGATATGCTGGAAAGCTGAAACACAGAACTTGAAACCGGGAGCGGGAGCATGGTCGACCCTATTTCTTTCTTACTTTTTTTTAGCCATTTTAACACGCGGATTAACTGCTACTCGACATGAGTCAAGGACTGCTTCATTTCTACAATATAGCATTTCATTTATAAAACGACTCAAGTTGCATACCGGCATGTGTAACGTGCCAAGCTTTCCATCAAAATTATTTTCAGACCGTCAAATCACAAAACGGTCGAAAAATTAAGTGAACGTGATGAGCCATGGCCGAGTCACAAATATGGGTGGAAATAACGTCGTCCCGAAAAGCGGAAAGAAAGGTACCGGTATCTCACGAGGAGAAATTATGCGTACGCGCCACTTACTTTTTTTCGCACGCAGTTTCCGCAGAAACGAAACAGGAAAACCTCCGCTGTATCACAACTTTTCGGAAAGGTGGTTATCCCGCAAAGAGTTGACGTTTTTCTTGTCTCTACCAATTTTCGCCTGCCTTCCAATGTCGTAGGCACACACTTCGCAAGGATTGTCCGTCCGCTCATTCACAAGTTCCCGTTTCATCTCGCCCCGTTTTCTCCGGGGATTTTCCCGTCACAGCACGTACTTAGGGAACGCACACAAGCTGCGTTGCCTTGCCGAAAAGGGGGGGGGGAGTCTTGATCTCAACCAACGATCAAGTACAGGGTAACTGGGGTCTGAGTGCTCAGCCACGAATTTTCCCCTTACTTTTAGCTGTGCTAGGACTCGCTATGACCGCCAGACTGCCCCCTATGGATTATAGCATAACGCTCTACGGTACCGCTAATTCACGATTTTGTGCGGTGGCTCTTATGGGGGATAGTCGAATTCTTAATGAAATCCACCTAGATACGAATAAAATCAGACTTATCTCTAATTTTGAACCACATTCAAACCTCTTTGACGCAAGTGGTCAAAAGTGGCACACTTTAATCACGCAGGGCCAACCGAGTGAAAAGGATGAAGAGGTCTTAAAAAAGGTTACAAGATTTCTTAGCCTTCTTAGCCAAAACAAACTTGGATTATTTGGTAGAAATTCTCCAAAAGAAGTGCTCAGTTTCGCTCAAGTAGCAGTATGGTTTTCATGGATAAAGGTAATGTACCAGTACAGTGTACGGATTACAACGTAACATCCAAAAAAGACGGAAATGTTACGTAAGCCCGACATTTTTTAAGGAAGAGGTAAACGCTTTTCGTTACGCGTTCACAAATGGAAAGATAACAACCCGTATGCGTGTTTCAGCAAAGTATAATAGTAATTTAGCTGTCCATTGTAATTGTGTCGCCGGGAGAGCTTCTCACGCCGATAATTTTGTGTCTAAGCTTTTCCTCTTTGCTCGTCAAAAAAATATCTTCGCTTCAACGTTGATCACGTATTAGCCGCAGTGGATTTTACAATGAGCAATTTAAGACGATTCCTCTCAGTTAACGATTTTAAATCTGGCTGAAAAATACGGCATACCAATAAAGTCTTCCGGAGTTCATTTTAGTAGTAATCAGCTGAAACCCACATACGCCTACTATTTAATGTTATACGGCAATTTATTCCTACTTTACGATGGCGATTTCTGAATGGGTTCAGCGAAATTAGTCCGCATGAAACGAAATAAGTCTGAACAGACCGAACTCAGGAGCTCTTATACGATAAAACTTACATTCTTTGATTTCCTGCCAAGCGCGAGTTAGGCAACCAAGCGTGAAGTCGTGTAATGCGAGTTGCCTACCTCTGTCCGTGGATAGTCTTTGAAATGCGAATTTCATATTAGACCATTGATGACTCTCTAATCATGTGGTTCCATAGTCGCTGCCATAGTTGTGTGCGGCGGAACGCATGGTCTTCAGCTTGGTCTTAAGATGGTGACTTTTGCGCTCGTAGGAGTCTAGAGATGCAACTTTTTACCCCAACGAGCACCTGACTGTCCAGTGTCCAGTCCTATTGAGTCCTTGGTTCGGCAAAACAACTTCTCGCTTTTCAAGAGCGGTCCGAAACGGGCGCAACACTTGCTCTGCTCAACTTGTTACTTTAAAATCTTACTTGCGACAAGTTTCGTACACAAACCATCCGCTAACTAAATACTAGTTCAAGTTAGGTCCCGCACTTCAAAGCTTTGTGCGATGCCGAGCCAGTGAAATCGTTACAGGTTCCAAACTTGATGGTAGGAGGCACGCCAGAAGTATAACACCTAAATACTGTATTACTACAGATATCCATCAAAAGATTACCGAGAAAAAGGAAGTTTAAAAGATATCATACATTTAATGGACACATGCGGCGTGCGAACATGGATAAATTCGAAACGAATACTGCAGGAAAATATTAACGGGGAGGTTTTCACCCCAGCTTTCCCCATAATAAATTACCCCAGCGAAACACTTGAAAAGGACAATCAGTTACTTCTCATTTTAAAACCCAAGGTTCTTGCTTTCTTCCCCCACATTTTAACATCTAAGCTCTTGGAACGACTAGATTGTAACATTTTGAACAATAAAATAGAATAATTCCAAAAATCGGTGAAAAAGCAGGAGTTTCCAGCGAATAGGCGAATGAGCTTCACTGACAACCGACCAAGAACATCAAAAAGTAGACGATGAAATGAGAGATCTGACTTTAAATTGCAGATTTTGTACTGACAGATTATTCTCAGACTTGCTGGATTCGAACAAATTCAAGGGTTTTCTGTTCCGACTAAAGTTTTTGAAAGACCTGACTGCCGATTCAAGGTTTACAACGATTACGGGTCATAGTGCTTTGAGTTCGTTGCCTAAATCAAAAAAGTAACTCAGAATCCGACGAGGGCACAGAGTACTCAATCATTTGAAGTGAAGCGAAGAACTTCAACATTTTATGAAAATTTATTCCATTGCAAAAGTGTGCAGTTCCCAATAGTTGAGGTGGTTTCTTCATATCTCTGGCTATGAAAACAGAACCGTAGCACATATTTATTACACAGGATGCTGATGAACAAATCTCGGCGAGAATTAAAAATGGGAACGAAAGAAATCCGGATAGAAACGATCTCTCACAACTCAAGACACAATTCGCCATTAATTACATCTTTTAAAACCTAAGTAATAGAAAATTATATATTTAAGGAAACTTTACGATCACAGCACACAGACTTGAGTGGGCTTCGCATCAGTCCTCGCGGGTATGCGCCGTGCTGCGGCGGAACGCACTCTACGCACTTGACGCACACGTCGATAACGTACACAGCCGCGTAATGTGACGTGCTGTGACACTGTCCACCGCCTTAGCTGTACAGGTCGTCGTCGCCGTCGTCCTGGAAGGCTCCGCCTTGGTCGCCGCCCGTTCCGCCGCCGGACGCGTTCGCTGGATTCGACGCCGGGAACCTGAAAGACAAAGCAACGATTTACAAACACGGAGATGGTGATGGTATTAATGGAGGGAATGGCGTTGATCCGTTCGGTAGGGTCGAAGCGCTCCAATCATCCAAATCGATCAAGGAGCCACATCGCCGAGCGGAGCGGAGCCACAAGGGCCACAAGGAACCTGTCCTCGGCAGACCTTAGCGTCGTTAATCATAAGGGTGAACAGGGCTAGATAGGCAGCAAAACGCAACCTTACAGGAAGAGTATCTTACCTAAAGTTTGTTCCAAATCCACGAGATTGTTGTAAAGTTTGCGAGAACATCTCATATTTACGAATATCATTATCGGATACGGAGCGGCGTGCGAATCGCATAGCCTCCTCGAAGTGCGCGCGGGTGATCTCTGGAACGGGGTCCTCCTCGTCCATCTGAAACAAACACACCTTTTACGAGCGGTCACGGGCAATGACTCGAAAGGGAAAGGCAGAGGAAGGGGAAGGGGAGCCAGCTTGCAGCTCACTGCACGTTTCTCGGCTCGGCGATTCTCGTTTTACTGCCAATAGCACTAGACACAATATCAAAACAAAAAATGTGGCCAAACAGCCCGTGGGTGAGGCAGCCGATCGCAAAATGCCCGAGGGCTCCAAGCATCATTTTCGGGAGGCGACAAATTCAAACTTACCTCCATCTTGGCAGCGTTCTGGTTCTGGGCCCGCTCCCGTTCTCTCCTCATCTCAGCGTCGATGCTCTGGCGAATGGCCAGTTTGCAGGCACGTTGGCAGACTTCGGTCAAATCGGCTCCGGAGAAGCCGTGAGTAACTTTGGCGATGTACGCCAGGTCGACGTCGTCGGCGACGGGCGACTTGCGCATGTTGGCTCGGAAGATCGCCTCCCGAGACTTCTCGTCCGGCAGGGGAATGTAGATGAGCTGGTCCAGACGGCCCGGACGGAGGATGGCGGGGTCGATGATGTCGGGTCGGTTCGTGGCCCCGATGATGAACACGTTCTTCTTGGCGCCCATGCCGTCCATCTCGGTCAGGATCTGGTTGATGACTCGGTCGGCCGCGCCGCCGGCGTCGCCCACGTTGCCGCCCCGGGACTTGGCGATCGAGTCCAGCTCGTCGAAGAACAGCACGCACGGCGCCGCCGACCGGGCCTTGTCGAACACGTCGCGCACGTTCGCCTCAGACTCACCGAACCACATGGTCAGCAGCTCGGGGCCCTTCACGGAGATGAAGTTGGCTTGGCACTCGTTGGCGATGGCTTTGGCTAACAGCGTCTTACCGCAACCGGGCGGGCCGTAGAACAGGACGCCCCGAGAGGGCTGCATGCCGAACTTGAGGAACTTGTCCGGGTGCTCGACGGGGTACTGGACCAGCTCCTGCAGCTCCCGCTTCACGTTCTCCAGACCTCCGACGTCGGCCCAGGTGACGTTGGGCACCTCCACCACGGTTTCGCGGAGCGCGCTCGGACTGCTCTTGCCCATGGCGTAGCGGAAGTTCTCCATGGTGACGGCCAGCGAGTTCAGCACCTCGGCGTCGATCTGGTCGTCTTCCAGGTCGATCAGGTCCATCTTCTCCCGGATCTGCTGGAGCGCCGACTCGGAGCACAGCGACGCCAGATCCGCGCCGACATGGCCGTGGGTCTCCGCGGCGATCTGCTCCAGGTCCACGTCGTCGGCCAGCTTCATGTTCTTGGTGTGGATTCGGAGGATTTCGAGTCGGCCGGTGGCGTCGGGGATGCCGATGTCGATCTCGCGGTCGAAGCGGCCGAAGCGGCGGAGGGCGCCGTCGATGGAGTTGGGCCGGTTGGTGGCGGCCATCACGATCACGTGCGAGCTCTGCTTCAGGCCGTCCATCAGCGTCAGCAGCTGCGACACGATGCGCCGCTCCACCTCGCCATGCGTCTTCTCTCGCTTGGGCGCGATGGCGTCCAGCTCGTCGATGAAGATGATCGACGGCGAGTTCTTGTCCGCCTCCTCGAACGCCTTCCGCAGGTTGCTCTCGGACTCGCCGGCCAGCTTGCTCATGATCTCGGGCCCGTTGATGAGGAAGAAGAAGGCGCCGGTCTCGTTGGCGACGGCCCGCGCGATCAGAGTCTTCCCCGTGCCGGGAGGCCCGTACAGCAGGATGCCTCGCGGCGGCTTCACGCCGATGGCCTTGAATAAACTAGGATGCCTTAGGGGCAGCTCCACCATTTCTTTAATCTGCGCCAGCTGCTTCCGGCAGCCCCCGATGTCGTCGTAGCCCACGGCGTTCAGCGCCTCCTCCTCCTCCTCGCGCTTGATGGGGTCGCCGTCGCAGTGGATCACGGTGTCCGGGGCGACGATGCAGTACGGCGACGGGTCGGTCTCCACCACCTTGAACTCCACGGCGCGCATGCCTCCCCGGATGATGAACGCGTCGTCCTTGTGGATGGGTCGGTACGCCTCCAGGAAGTACGGCTTAAGGTACACCTCGAACAGGTTCCCTGTCAGCCCCTCGACGGTGTCGTCGATGGGCAGAACGTGGATGCGCTTGCCGTACTTGATGTCCGGGCAGGGCTGCACGGACACGACGTCCGACAGTCGCACCCGCAGGTTGTTCCGCACCACGCGGTTCATCCGGATTTTCTCGTCCGATACGGTGTCGTCGGTCAAAACGATGCACACTGTTTCCTTCCGTCGTTTGCCTTTTAAAAGCACGGAGTCACCTCTGAATAACTGAAGCTCGTCCATTTTAGCCTATCAACAAACAAAAAGCCACTCACAACATTTGCCTCTTTAACGTACACACATCTTTGCGATATTTCTTCCTCACAGATTTAATCCAAGATCTCCAATTTTACGTGTGCCTTTTCTCTGGCAATTGAATATTAGCCATAACACAACCGACGTTAAAAACTGTACTTTAACTCACTTGTGATAATGCTACGACCGAGTTATCGTCGTTGATGGCATCTTCTACGAGGAGCCTGTTGGGTCTGTCCTTACGACGCAAAATCGCTGTCGCAAGATCATCGGGGCTGCAAAAACAAAAGTATGCGTTAGCGAAACTCCTCAGTCACATTTTGTCCGGGGAATCGGTTTCACGAAAAGTAAACGGTCTGAAAAGTTCTTTGATGTAATTACGAATTAGTTTGGTTAGCGAGACCGATCAACGCATGACGTGTCCTTTGGAAGTATTTGACTCGCGAGTCCAAACCGCCGATGTCGGATTACACTCGCTGCGCAAGGAGGACATTCAATGCCATCTCAAGTAGCTGCCTACGCGAAAACACTCATCATGATAAATTAGATAATCGCAGTAACTTGGGTTAAGAAGAATCTGATGTAATGCTAATCCGATATTTTGTGTCAAAATCACAAGCACAGCAAGTTTAAACCAATTTCAATAGCCAAAATTTACAAGAACTGATTCTGCAAGAGAGTTCGCGTCACGCGAAAATTAAAATAAGTTCGGTCGGGAATCGGTCTGCAACTTGTGTAACACAGTAACGGTGAACTTGAAAAATAAAATAATAGATTTATGATTTTTTTTAGAAGGAAACCAGAAGTTTTCTACATATACATAAAATGCGGAAGAGAGAAAGGGAAATCTGTTGTGAGAGCAGCTGAGACTGTTACACTTCCTTGATAACAGCGGATCATCAATCAAATGTCAATAGCACATACATTACGATTCCATTTTCCAGCCGTATTCGCCGATTACCTTCTAATGTATAGTACTACATATTTGGGGAGCGGAAATCGGACTTCGGATCGGAGAAAAAAGAAAAAGGCTGCTTATTAACATGTTGCTTTTTGAATATTGAACAAACTTTCACCGTGCGAATGGAATGATTAGCCGTTGTGTAAGGAGTCTCATAACCTAACTTAGGTGGGAAAACCATAGCGAGATATGCTATCATGCGTTATGAAGGAAACGATAAAATAAACAAAATCGGATCAAAACCTCAAATCGACAACCCAATTTCGTAAGTATAACGGAATAACACAAAAAAGCAAATTAAGCAGGTATGGTAACGTGTCATAAATCAGAGAATACAACATATGTCCGAAGTGTAAAAGAAAATACACGTAATCCTCAAAACCGTGAAAAAAGAAAAAAAAAACGTAGGCCCCGATAATTAGAGGTTGGCTTAATGAATAGATCCCTTTAAACGGAAATCAACTGACTTAAGATGGACGAGCAGGGCCGAGACTAACTTCAATTTTGAAGCGAAATACAATCAACGGAATATTCCTAACATGTCCATTCGAGAGAAATGATAGTGATAAAGAAAAATATACAGATAAAAAGCGAGAATGAAAAACATTAGTTCTGTTGAGGGTAGGCTTACGGGAGCGTAAGAGTTCGTTGAACACAAGTCGTCAGCATAGAACTGACGTATTTAAAAAAATTAAAAATATCGTACCAATATAATTAATGTTAGGAAAAAGCTAAATAATACTTACTTTCTTCCATCAGCCATTTTCTTCTTTGAAATATACTAAACTGAACGAGTGAGAATACAAGAACGTCACCAACCGCAAATCCGCCCGGTCACCACAATGACTGGTGCAATGGCAATGTTGCCAATGCCTGTGGGGAGAGTGAACGGAACGCTCGAAAATTCCACGAACAAAACATGAATCACCATCAATTTATTTTTCCCAAACAAAAGTAAAGTTTTTAAAAAATATTGGTAGCATTCATAATGAATGGCTACATGCTATGCATAATAAGCACGATAAATCGATTTTATTTTGTGAAAAAGATTTAAAACTGATCTGCTCCGTGGTCATTCATAGAGTTTTGTAATAGCACTTCGCCATTCGTCATCTGTTCTCTGTTCAGTGCTGTTCAGCTGCTGTTTAGTATCCCTACGCCGGAAAGGTTCTGCTGTCTTGAATATAAACAAACATCCCCGACTGCGATTTCCTCCCCCGCACCTAAGGTTAACCTTACCCGCACCATTACTTTAAATTAATACAAACGTGAAAAGTTTGATAAAATGAAAACAAATTCCTTGATTATCCTGAAGAGAGGTTAAGTCACGAAATAACGACCCAATACGACCAAATATTGTACAGCAAAATTTGTCATACGACAATGAGCACAGTTGAAAATACCAGGATAATACACGCTAAGAACAAAAGTATCAAGGTTTTCCACTAGAAAAAATAAAGGTAATAAATACGATCAGTTATTAAAACGCGATTCTTATTCATTGTTACATCAAATCTAGCCAATCTGTAAAATAAGCAGACCCTCTCGAATGTCCCGCATTCTTCTGGGACGAAGAATGAGAAATTCATTCAATTCTAAAATGACACCAGAATGACACGATTGTTAGTTTGGTATATGAAAAGATTTTCACTACGCAAACATTTTGAAATTCAAAAAAAAGCTAATTGTTTGCCAATAAGCATAGGGTATCTTACCATAAAAAAATTTTTTGTGGAACTCTTTTTTATCGTGGCAAGCTGATTAGCAGATCACTTTGTATTGAAGTTAAGCAATGGCTGGTATAAAAGGTAACGCATTTAAATTGTAAACACTGGCTTTATTTAAGAGCAATACGTCATTCTTGACAATGATTTCATTATATTTCTATCTAAAATGTCCCTAATTTCCTCCTATTGACCGTTCTTTTCTCCCTATCTCACCTTTGCCAAAAGTACACTATCTTAAGCTCACCTGTCATTGACTCATCGCCTCTTAATAACCATTCTTTTAAAAGTTATTGTTCAGATTAAAGTCCTCTCATCTCCTCAAATTTTGCCATCATTAATTAACAGCCATCCTTTTCCGGCCGTCATGTTTTTTGGGATTTCGTAACCTTGGTCTTCGTAGATTTACAAATATCTCGCCCTTATTATATAATAACCTAATAATTAAAACAATTGCTATAAATATTTATGTTAAATTGCAAATTCATTTGGGATTTCCCTTGAATTACACTCTGATTTTTGATGTGGAATGAATCCTGTTGCATATTCCACATGATGTATCGTATGCTCTATTGTCACTAACTTTGGTTTGTTTACTTTTCATGTGCTGTGTGATCACCACCTGCAGCGTAAGTTCTCATTGTTGTTAAGAAACTTCATTGTGAATTAACTGTTTTCCTTGTTACATATTTAATTTAAGTCCTCCTTGAGAAAGAGATGCAATTGCCCTAAAAGTAATTTGACACAGAAAATTGCTTGATATAATTATCAGTCTATTTTAATTAATATGGCATTGTTCTGCAAATAGAAAATTAATAGATATCATAATTTTCAGGTTACTTGCCTTGGCATTTGCCGGCTCAATAGGTATGACTTTTGTCATCCTAGGATGTGCCCTACCTCAATATGGGTATGTATGGAAACAAAAATAAATGATTAATTGATGAGTCCAGAAGTTACAGTTTGTTATTAATCTTGTTCCAGGGTATGGTGGCCATTTTTTGTGGTATTATTGTACATTCTTTCACCCTTACCAACGCTGATTTCACGACGATATATGGAAGACTCCATGGGCTCTGGCAATTCATGTCTTGAGCCAGCAATTTTCATCACAATGGGAATTGTTGTAACTGCCTTTGGCTTGCCTATTGTACTAGCTCGTGCCCCAGCGGCAGCCCCAACAGTAGGTTATGCCCAGTACCAGCACAATAGGAAAAGTTTTGAGTAAGCCTTTTAGTAATAATAAACCTTTTCTATTTTGCAGATCCAATGGGGAGCTTGCTACCTAACTCTTGTCGGCAATGTTGTAGTTTTTCTCACTCTCTTGGGATTCTTTGTAACATTTGACTTGGATGATTCAGACTACAGTATATGGTGATAACCCAGAGTATCAGTAAGATCAGTGCAAGCATTTGTGAAATTAAAGACTTATTGAAATGTTTTTGCTGTACTGCTGCACCATATATTAATGTGAAAATTTAGACTGGTGAACTTCAGGAAAGATGTTACAAATCTTAGAGGATGGACAGTATAAGTTTGCAGAGAGATTTTTTCACTGTAGGTTTTATATATTTACTATGGGATTAGAGTAAAAATGTGGTTGACCTATTTTATAATTTGTGTAATTCTCATACTAACATGAAGGCAAAGGCATTTTTGAAAGCCAATGATTAGATGAGAATGAGGAGATTGTGTTAAGGTCTGCTTGGAAAGGATGTATTTAATGTGCTGAGTACTTTTATATTTAAGTAATATTTTAGCAAGCATTAATCCTTTGCATTGTCATGATTGCTTCTTTGCTGATATGAAACCAATCTGCCTCTGTCAGGTTTACTTTGAAGAAACAGTCATCTGTGTTTTAGGTGTTGTAACTGCATCCTTGTAGTGACTACTATCACCCTCCAACATGTTCTTAATGTATCTCATGCAGTTGAACTTAACTGCCTCAGCTAAGAGGTGTTGAGAGAAATCCACGTGATTTAATTTTTAGCTTTCCTAAGTTGTCATCAGCTTTTATAACCATCTTACTTTACGCAGTAGTCGCTGGTTAATAAAATCGTCTCTTTTCCACATTTACGCAGACATGTCACCCGCTGGGGAAACCGTCGATCTGTGAATTT
>Ga0058701_10000520_pt1 | contig 26228 bp, 18 predicted proteins | sample AgamicOrMae_FD_97039 | JGI IMG/M metagenome (GOLD analysis project Ga0058701, IMG submission 97039) | Agave microbial communities from Guanajuato, Mexico - Or.Ma.e | ecosystem: Host-associated > Plants > Phyllosphere > Phylloplane/Leaf | place: Guanajuato, Mexico | collected 2012-06-04 | reverse complement strand
GGTCAGTTGAAACCTTTTACAGAGCGCCGGTCACTTGACGGTCCCTACAGCGCCTCGCTCAGTTGGCCCGACCTAATCGTACTTCGCTGAGTTAAAACTCTGTTCTCGGGGGCCGACGATATATCATCAACAGTTGCTTGCTTGAGGTTGGTACTCGTCGGGTGGAGTGGGGTTGATGAATCTCTCTGCATTCATGAACACTGTATACCTTATAAGTTTTCCAATTGGATGTTCCTCATTCATTTGTAAAAGCTGGTCTTTCTATTTGTCCCTTTTTGTGGCTACTTTGTTAATGAAAATGATTTAAGAGTAATTTTTTTAGCTTTACACGGATAAAAAAGGAGGTGGCTATATGATATTTGTGTACTGGGCTGTGATTTGATAGATGGCGGGAAAGTAAGTTTGACAAAGCATCGAATGCGTTCGGCTCTCATTCAATAAAGACGTTTTTGCCGTCCAAATTATATGTTGGAAATATAGTGTGCGTTTTCACAAGAGCTGAATACCATTTAATGAGAAAAGTTGAGATTTATCGAGGTGAAGTCGGCAACGTTGTTTGTAAAGAATCCGTGGCGTGGAAATGATTGGGCATTTGGGTGTCGTGGAGAGATATTGTGTAACCTTCAATAAGAATCGGAGGAAAGTTGGGAAGGTGAGCCGCGGAGCGGTCTTAAGTCAACGCTAACACCCCGCCGAATTACCTGCTACCCTTTAAATCCGATGGGAGAGGAAGTCCCTCCCCGCCCCGCCCATAGTGCCAAATGTGGCGTTACGCGACATGATGGTGAGTAAAGCACCCAGCTCGTGCCGCGCGGTATTTCCATAAGCAAGGAGCATCCTATTCTCAGTGTGCGGTCAGCCTTGTCCAATTTCCGAAGGCGTCGCGTCTTTTCTCGAACTTTACTGGTTCAAATAGATCGGAACAGAAGCCTAAGTTCCTCTGGGGGAAGGGATAGCTGATGGTCAGACCTCCATCCTCCAGCACGGCCCCCAAGGATGCTCAGAGTAGCCGTGGAAAAACGTATAGGTTTGTATTGCCGTCACATAAGTTTGAGGTGGTCGCACTCGCATGTCCCTGGAGGCCGACCGCTGTTGTTACTCTTCATTGTGGTGGACGTCCACGGTGTCGTGTGCTGATTCCGTTTCATTCCTCCCCCTCCCTCTCCTCCCCACTCCACTCGGGGACCACACACGAATCTATACGGCCCCTCCCACCTTCCAATCACATACACTCTACTTTCCCGGTCCAATCTCCGAACTTGAATCCTTTCCGAAGGCGTCGTTATTCACAAACTCCGGACATCCTCTTTCATTTGCCGCGGCTATGGCTGTTATAAGAGAGGAAATCAAACTCTGTTTTCTTGAGAGGAACAGGAAGTGTGGTCATATGTTGCATTTCGCAAGTACTACTGTTTTCGTTGCTCACAACGCGTTCCGTAATATCGATGGAGCTAAATGATTGATGAGAGTGTATATTTGCGAAGCAAGCGAGTTTGCGGGGGAAACAGCGGAGATAGCGATCCATGGAGGAGTGGTGCGAGGTGGAATAGCGAGCGCAGTGGTCGGCTGCTAAGCAGGACGTCGCGAGAAATTAAAGCGAAAATAAGTAAGGTGACGTATATTGCTGGGCGAAACAAAAAGAAATAAGACGTACATTACCCAGCGGAAACATTTCGCCTTTGCAACAGCGGCGCCCAGCTCTCCTAATACGGCATATACATTATAAAGCAGAGCATTCAGCACACATAGGCACGCGTGGCGCTGTGAGATGCGGTCGGCCGCGGGAAGGACCAAAAAGAAGCACTGGACAAAATTTACGTTCGGCGAGAAGAGGGGAGAGGAATTTATATTGTTTTAATCCCTAGCCGCGACGTTATGCACAATGGCACACGAAGAGTCTTTTACGTAAAGTGCCATGTATTATTAATAAAACAAGAGGCCTTTTGTGAGAGGTGGATGTGGTCGCCTAAAGCGAAGCCTTCCGTTTCACCCCCTCGGCTCCTCTCTCGCATTCACCTACGAGTCAAATGCACAAATCGGCTTAAGGAGTCGGGTAGGCGCCAAGCTGCAGAGCTGCGCGGCGGCCACAAGCCTAATACATTTCGTTCCGTGTCCGGTCAAGTTTGTCTTTCGTGCCGGAAGTGGCTATTTTGGGTCAGTAGCCACCACGAATGTTTATTTGGACGAGGAAATTCAATAGGAGAGGTCATCGCTGTAGATCCTTGTAAGCTAGGCGGCCCTGCTGACAGATTTACTAACAATAAGACCGACCTTAAGTTACACTCATTCATCAACGACTTTCCCCCTCCCTTGCCACACGTTCGGTAATCTTTGTCTTTCCCCCACCCTAATCCGCTCCTGGACGAACTTGATGATCCGTCTCCCCCCTCTACTGCTCATGGAACGTTCGGAAATATTCGGCCGCTCAAATATGTTTTCCCCCCTTCCCTAAAATTTAGTCTTCGGTAGTCTACGGATCCGCCCACTTAAGAATGACCTTTGGGTGTGCACCCCCATCGCAATACCTTGCTTTCGAGCTATGGTGGGGGAGATTGCTTGTCCAAATCACCAATACTTAGTGCGGCAAGACTGTAAAGTGCAGTAAGTGTGGGAGAGTCGTTAGTCGAATCGAAGACGTGCCCGAGGCCCAGAGCTGCGGCACAAGGCTGCCGCACTCGGAACTTTATGCAAGCCGAATGGCGGCGTAATTGTGCTGATCTGGGGCTCAGTCAGCAACCTTTTTTCCTCTCGGGCAGCGGGGCACTCGCCCTGACCTCACAAAAGTAATTTTTAATCACCCGGGGAGCGATAGCTCTGCCAACCTGAGGATATTGGACTGGAGGGAAACCACATAACACCCATGCTCCCTTTCCTGCTCGCCTCCCGCGCCGTGCCCGCGCAATTTTAAAAGCGACATTCACGCCTATAAACTTCAACTGGTGTTTGCGCATGCCATCTTTATTTCGCGCTCGCACTCTTTTCTGATGAGAATTCTCTACTCGGGGAAAGCAAGAGGAGGGGAAACAAATATATTGCTACTTTTATACTCACAATCTTATCAGAAGTAAAAGCAGGAGGACTTGAACAAACTTATTCTAAACTCACTATTCCTCCAAATACAAGCGCGCTTTCATCACGTTTGCAGGACATTTTATGTTAATATTTCACTTAAATCTCCGTTTGTTAGAAGTGAGACTTGTTCTTTGTATCCATCTTGTTCGACAGATTTATGAAGCTAAGCAGAGGAGATCCCCAATAAAAGGATCCAACATGTGTACGTTGTATTATAAAAAAAAAGAAATATTTTTTAAGCATTGAAGACGACAGTTTTGACGGTGCCTACATGGAAATTCTTAAATAATTACTTATTAGTTCATATATTAAAGTGCACAACATTAAAATTCTTCATTGATAATTACAGAATAGAAGAGGGCTCGTGGGATCTCTTAAGTCAGATTTTAAAGGCACCCCTTTTACATATCTTTCATGTTAACTGATATTTTGACCTACTAGAGATTCCTAAAGATGAAACTGGTAATACGTAGGTTTTCCATCGCGGTCCAGCAAGCTGGTTTAAAAATGCGGACCCTTGGTGATAATGAGTACCGAGTCAGGTGGTAGTTCGTCGATTTCAAGAAGCGCGGCTGGCTGCGGGCGGCCGGCTGGTGTGAGGCTGCTGGGCGGTCGGCCCATTCCAGCCGTGGCTACCGCATGTCACATTATGAGCGTAAGTTACGGCGCATCTTCGTAACTGCTGGCGCGGTGGCCGCGTCGGGAGGGGGGGAAAAGGGGGCGGTCACCACCCACGAAACGCCGCCTGATTCACTGCCTCACACCTCGCTCACCCTAAGTGATTTCCCTACAATTGAAACTGCGTACACTTGTGCTACCCTCAAAACTTAACTGCCAGCTCCGCGGGCACATCTTCCTCAGATGTTTGAGCGAATTCTCGCAAACATTCTTACAAACGAAATGCGCAGTTACAAAGGACAGCGACACATATTTCAACCGCTCGCCTTAGTCTCCGTTTCATTAGGGATTGAACTGACATAGAATCCAAAAAATGCGGGGAATTTCTTTGAGCTGTTATCTTGGACATGAAGAAAAATCAGACATTATGATTTTAAAAAACTTTTTATTGGTGGTCCGTTGTAAGAATATAATGCAACTGGCTTAGCCAACCATATGCTACTGATTTCAATGTAAGAGCGTTTACGGCCAATGTTAGAGAAATGAAAGTGAGAAAGATGAAAACGAGATTGAGGTGGAGTGCTATGAGTCAAAGAGGAGAGTGGGAAAATACAGGTCTCACTGTATAATTCTGTTGGAAGTGTTCCCTGTTGTTTACATGTTTGCTATAGCTCGTCATTGGTTCTGGTAGTGAAGCTCTTAGTTGATGCAATATGTTAATGTTTGATTTACTTTTCAGTTGGATTCGATTAGTGAGGGTTACGTGAATATCGCCAGGGTGCATAAGTTTGGTCATGTTAGCCTAAATTCGTCTAGTTTTTAGATCGCTTAGTATTGAGTCGGGTGCGTTTTGCAACGTCAAGTTAGGTCGTAAGGCAGGTGTTAGGGTTTCGCTCAAGTTGGAACTTTTCCGTTTCGCAGAACCTTTACGCTTTCACGAAATATTTCTGAGACTGCATGCAATCATTTTGGGCTAGATTGGCTGCATTGTTCCGAAGTACTGCATGACTCTGATTGACCCCATAATTTGCCGAAAACGCCCACTGTAACTCAAATCTGATTTACCAGTGACAAAGTCTCGTTGGTCATTAATTCACACTTGGAGAAACAATCTAAAATCCATTTAGTTGTTCAACAAGAGACTTGCGCAAGTGTTGGGGGTAGCCGTGTTCCTCCAATGATAATTGCTCTTGCTTGAAGTATTGCCATTACGGCTGAAATATGACTACTTGATGTGTATAGATGTATGTTGCGGGTTTGCACCATAAATTAAGTACTTGCGCACTTGCTACTCCTAGTTTACGCATCTCTACATCTTGAATAGATTTACTTTTACTTCGTCAACTTGCGTGGCGTTAGCTTCACTGGACGCGTGAAACGAAGGAAACTTTTTCATATCAAAAACTGTTAAAAAAATAATTTCATTTACGGAAACTTCTATACCCATTTTCGTGTGGAGGTGAAACGAGGCCTTGTATTTTCACAAGTTTTCAAGATAGGTCCACCAACATCCATATCAAAGGAAAGGGCTCGGTGAGAACTTTCCATTAAAATGGCTGTTGGTGGACTAATCTTAAAGGCTTAGCGAAAACATGTCATGGTCCCATTTCGCTTTCACCCCAATATGGGTGCGGGTGTACCCTAAAGAGGAATGGGGTCCTTGACAAATTCTTATGGACATAGTAATCAGAAAGAGCTTTAAAAATGACGAAAACAATCAAATTCCGCACCTTAATGCGACCAGACGACAGACCAGGAATCAAGTTCAAAAAAACCCATGACGACGTAGAAACCAAAATCTTTGCCGAATTCCACGGGTTCTGTGACGTCTCTTTACTCGATCTCCGTGGAATCGGCATGATAGTGCAGCTTTTGCCTTTTTTTCTTAGGTTCATCTGATGACTGTGGCGATGGAAATCGGTCAAGTATCCCATTATTTTTACCAGTGACCTCATGAAACATGCGCAGGAAGTTCGTTGACGTAAATGTAGGTTAACACAGCCTTTATCGTAAACTAAGCCAGGTCCAACTTAAGGAAGCCTTCTCTAATCAAGACTTACAGTTAGTCCTGACGTAACTTCCTCTCGAGGATCACCTTCGTCAAAGTCGTACATTTTCTCATCGTAGAAGATCGCTTTCTTCTCTATGCTTAGAGGGCGACGCACCAAACAAAACTCTGCTCGATGAAGTGCACGATTGTCGTTTGAATTATTAGGTATAGTGTTAGAATTTTTAATATACTTTTTAAAAATATTTTTTAAGCGGTAAAGTTTCAAATTTATCACACTGTTTAATTTAGTATTGGCCTTCTTTTGACCTTGACACTTTTCTTCTCGCGCAACATTTTTGTTTTTCTTTATGGGGTGAAGTCTCGTTTCCAGTAGTCTATGCACGGTCGTGATCTATGTTGGGAGCGTTCCGTCCGTTCAATGAGGGCCGTTTGATCACCTAGGCTTATCCAATCAACGTCGTTGAAATCGTCCGCATTGTTAGCATCCGAGTTGTGAATTGACCAGAGGCAAAACAAATCCCCTGCAAGTATCCGCTAATCCCTTCCCCGTAGTGCTGACACCACATCGCCTAGTGTTGCCTCCCGGTCGGCTTAATATACTTTGGCAACACATCGCGTGCTAAACCCTGTCAAGAGGCAGGCATAACCTTTTGCACAGCTTACAGCGTTAATCTGCTGGTCTCAACCTTGATGAGAACCTTTGTCGCATTCTCGCGTCCCCTGCACACCGCCCCGCCCTACGGCCCTTGGGAGGTTTCATTACAACTTTTTAACGGGGGGAGTTAGAAAACTCGGATGTATGGGCCCAAGTTTTGCACCTGCACGTCCCCAGCTTTTCTAAGCTTGGCTTTTCTCCTGTGACACAACGCTTTTCTTGAACCAAAGACGCGCTCAAACGCATTAATACCAACTTCCATACAGTAGCTTCCTCGCTTGCATGGAAATGCTAAAATGAGGCTGTACTTTTGTTGCGAGTTATCGTCAGCTATATTGAACAGCTCTGGATCTAAGGAGATTGGAATGGTTACGCATTGGGAAAGTTTTTTGCGCACCGCTTCTTCTTATCATAAACATGACACTCATTCCAAGTTTGAATTAACTGATATACGTCTAGCGGATCCGTTTCATGAAAACTTCCTGCAGGAGCAGCCGAGGAGCTGCACTGTACTTAGGGTGTCATTATTTGTGTTTTGAAATGCTCGTAAAAGATTTGATCAAGGCCCTTATAAAAATAAATAATTATATTTGTTTAAAAATACTTACGTATCATACCTTATGAGACAAGCCTCAACCAGCAAATGTAAGACGTATGGGGTAAATAAAAAACTTCAGATTCTTCTGACATAAAATTATTCTATAATTTAAAAAAAAAAACAGTAAAATAATACCAGTCCATTTTTTACCCCCTTGCTCGAAAATTTCTGAAAATAGTTTCAATTCATTTCTCACAGGTATCGCTTCCTGTGACATCATCATTCAGGAACTTAGTATAAATTTTCACCAAATCGTATGTATTTGATCTCCTGTACGTATTCAAACTTTTCCATGTAAGGCGCACGCGAAAGACTCATACCCCCCCAAAAAAAAATATCGAAAAAGTCATAGACACACAACGCAAAACTTAAGCATTGTTGTCAGTAGAAAATCTTTCTTGTTTTAAGTTGTAAAGAGTTCCTATTTTTATAGCAGCGGAATCACGCCGTATAGAAGCCATAAATAATTACTAGTTTGCATTGTAGAAGTGCAAGAATAAGCCTGTGCAAATTCCTTGATGTGTGTATTTCTCCTTAATTAATCAATAGCGTTCTCTAAGGCAGCGTATTTCGAGAGCGCGGAGTGGAGCTTGCACAGGGATCACAGTCTCCAGCCCAAAATCCCTCGCAGGTGACTCTCAAATCCTCTTTAAGTGTTTACGCCGTAACTCAGGAGAGCATCCCACTCGTTAGCTGGCCAGTTACAGCCCAAGACTCGCCCTGCCCACTTGGGAATTTATGATGAGACTCACTTATTCTATGTTCACAGTTCACAGGGATTTTGATCAAACGCTCTGTCCTATTCTATTCAATCATGCTTGCATGTTCCTTGACGTAATCCCGCGTTAAGTGTTGATTAGTCTTCCCTAGTGTTGGAGTAACGTTGTACTGAATAAGTTTATCTACTGCAGATTCGCAAAAGGAAGATCCATGAGCGCGTGAAATTATGGGAAATTGAATTTTCCGATAGGTGAGCCTAAGATTTCCATTTTCAGGAAAGTATTTTGAAAATGTCACCTTTAGTATTCATCCATATTTTTTTGTTTGTATTTTTATATACAAAAATTATATTAAAACATAAAACTTTTTTTGGTTCTGGTATAGCTCTTTAATAGTGTAGATTCAGAAAATGTAAGGAGACGAATTTTGCCAAAAACTCTTTTAGCTATCGAAATTCGTGTTTCCAATTTTTTTTAGTTTTAATGATGTTTTTAAAATACGATCAAACAATTTGAATATCGTTTTACTACAGCCCATTAAGAGACCCCAAAACAGTCTTTCGAGAGCATTACTTGGTCACGCTGTAAACTCAATATTTTTTAGAAAGCCACTTTTCATCAATAATAGATCTACATCCAAAATGATTTGCAAAGGTACCAAGTATAGTTTGTTCATCCCAAACCAAAAGTTAAAATTCGGCGTTTCTCCTCAAATACTTGACTGCTTTTGACTTACACTATTTCATTAGAGAATGCAAAAATTGTCTTCAAAAGGCATATTCACACCCACATCAATCACATATATTAGCCGCACTGAAGGAAAACAAAAGGCAAAGTATCGAAAAAAAGGAAGGTCCATTAGTTTAATTTGTTGCTATTATCTCAAATCACAATACTTCTGAATGCTAAAGAATGCATCCCTAATTTTTTTTGAGAGGCATGTTTGAGGTTAATCAACAGAAAAATGTATCACAGTTTACTCTGAGTCTCCAGGGAGTCCGTCGTATTAGTTGAGTTTGCAAGGTATTGTACCCGCTCGGTCACCTAAATCACAATCTAATGGGAATCACTTTCTTTCGGGACTTTGACACAAAGTTTTGGACGCAGTATTTGTCATAGTGATGAGATCCCGTAGGAAGTGACCTGGAGCTAGAACGAGGTTTGCCCTGGGTAAACCACGAAATATGCTTAATGGCTGATTTATTGGTGCCTGCTGGTTAGTAATTTTGCGGGTTAGCGTGTTGAGCTTTTGGGGCCAGCGATGGCCGGCTCGGAGCGGGCTGGAGTCGGACTGGATCGCGGGGAAGGGAGACGAACACCCTCCAACTTGAGGGTTGCGACGTCCTGACGAGGCCTTTAGGACTTAGTTGCTCACTGAGTTATGGGCCCAAGTGCATACCGGAAGTACGCTCTTTCAACTAACTTAGTCAACTAATTTAGCATTGCCGAAAAATCTGATGACAACCTTATTAAATTAACGTAGGGGGTTAGAATGTTACCTGTCTTTTTTTTAAACCCACACGCATCCAGGATTGACTGAAAAGTTTTTGGTGGAAATTAGTTATGTCTCAGATCAGCGTGAAATTTTCTTTTGAAACTCTTGGTTTGGTCTTGTTTTATCACAAGGTATGAAACAATTATTACATTGGATTACACATAAAATAAAGCAGCAGCAATTCGAATGTTTATTTTTTTTTTATTAATTGAAAAAAGTCAAAACAGCGATATTCATGAAGATGAGTTTTATGATAATGAGAGAATTAACAGTCTGGGGCTACTTCAAAGATAGGCTAAGTTTGGGGTACTTTTCCCCGCTCGTCCCTTTTAAGCTCCTAATGTTTACGAAACTAAATCAATCGCGATGCTTGGCAGAATAGATGTCTTTTTTAAAAAAATAAAAATAAAATAGCAGTATGTTCGAATGGCAAATAACAGAAACTATGTCAATTTACTTATTATGATATTGACCTGTGATGTCAGTCCTGCGAGCTTTACGTTGGCTGTCGTCGGTAGCCACCTTCAGAATAGGCCTGTACCGGAAATACCCACTTTTTATATTAAATTTTTGGTTTTTACCAAACAACATAAAAATAGTGTCGTGCCAGTTATGTGTTGGTGATAAATAAAGGAACTAGTTTAAGGGCGCATGTCTAGTACAAACACGGTGGCTAGCAAATAAACATGATATATTCGCACCGCATTGCAGCAACTTGAAATCCGACAGTATTTTTTCGCCAGCCGCTCTCATTAAGCTGATAATCCGTGGAATTGAAGAAAATCGCGTGATCAACGGAAAAACTCGGATTACTTCTGTGGCCGACGAAGAACTTGCTTATGAGACACTTTTAGCGTATGCTGTCAGAATCCTTTCGGAGCGATTTATATGGTATTCTTAGACATCGTATAAAAATTTACACCAAACCGTAGCTCATGTAATTTTTGTTGTTAGATGTTAGGCTCTTTTGTCTCTTAAGACCATTGCCAATATCAAGACGTTTTGGGGTAATTATATCGTGTTTAAACTACTATATATTTCTACGTTATTCCTAAAGTTTGTGCATTGTATGTTGACTTTTTTTGGGGGGGGACTCTTGTACTTATTTTTCTCCCTCTCTTCTCCTTCTCTTGTTTTCTTTCTCTTACTTGTGTACCAATTCTTCAAACCTTTGTGGCATATTTTCAGAAATGTTACTTTGCACTTACACAATCAACTTAGAATCTCTCCGCTTATTGCTACACATAAGCCTATTGCTCAACTAGATATTTCCCACGAAATTCCTAGTTTTTAACTGTTTATCGTCTCATATTGTTAGCGCACGTGTCGTGTAGTTTAGTATAAAAAAGCATATCCTAGTCGCTATGGGCTCACTGTACTGCCTATTATGCCACTGCTAAGAATCCGTTGACTGTTGATTTTGACGTTAGAGCTAAATGCACTCTTTTCCGAGCGAAAATCTCAAATATTTGTACGAACTCTGTTGACACGGCGTGTATAATGGCATTCATTTCGGCTTGACGATTTGCTTTGAATGGCGACGGTGGTAGAGGCGCGCCTCTCGCTTGGCTTGTGCTTCTCTGCAACGCCATTTAATAAACAGATTAACCTGAAAGTCCATCAAGACGAGCTTCCTTCGCTTTCTTCGCACTCTATACAGGACACTTAATGACTTTCCCAATTTAAATGCTAATCAAATGTAAGGAATAATTTTCATATTTAATTTTTAGACGAGATCGTGCAGTCGGGTATACGCTTGACGATTTTGGAACTCTAGGGATGCTGTGAGAATCATCATTCAAGCTTCACTTCTTTCCTGCCATTGTGTTAAATAAACAATAAGGCACGTGGAAATTTGTACAGTGCGTCTGATCTGAACTGACCTTCCTAACCTAATCGAACTTGAACCAACCCTGTTTCATACGGTAGAGCTGTCAAGCCGTACTCTGTAAAAGTAGAATCTTAACTTCAGATGCAACCAAAGTCAAATTATTGGTCTGAAAAATCTTCAGTCCATTCAATAAAACTCAGGCCTATAGTTTTTAACACACTACTGCCCAACGACGCCGTTCGGAAACAGAAAAATGTAGTTTAGGGGATCTTATCGGTTTAGTATTGCCACATTTTAAAAAATATCACCCCTCTGGAAACCTGAAATGTAATAATTTAGAGATTTCTGAAAGCTGGAAATCTCGTATTTTAATGGAAAAAATTCTTACAGTTTATCTTAAGCGAAATTTCACTCCTAACACTTTGGGTTGTTATGGGTTAAAATAAGAAGTCCCATCCTCCCGTCTCACGTGGTTATGAAAAGCTGTAATATGCGGGCTCTTTGTGGATTTCCGTTCGTTTTTATCAGAGTTCGCTCGGAAACGTATTCACCTGCAGACCAATTAAACGCAGTTTGGACACCGAAATAAATCAACATTCGAAGAATTGCCACATTCCACAAAAGATTCCGCTGCTCGGAATCAAAAGGGAACATTAATAGCTGTTAAAAGGGGCCACAATGTGTGCTCGGGGCTAGGAAGCGGCGCGGTGGCGCGGCGCGGTGGCGCGGCGCCTACAAGGCTGCCTGCCTGCCGGCCGTGACGCTGGCGCGGCGCCGGCGACGCAGCTGGCATTAGGCCCGCCTGCTCCTGATCATAGCTCATCGGGACGACAAGACAAGTTTGGCCGCGATATCTGCGACTATTAACGGTGGCGGAGCGCGGCGAGGCGCGGGACGAACCAACTTTGGTCCATTTCACATGGCGAAGTCACGGCGTCGTCTTGCGGGACCAATCAGCGCTCGCGCTCAGCCTTACTCTCTCCAATCAGAGCACACTCTACGTCATTGACGTCTCTTATCTTGCTTGCACCTTTATCGATGCCTTTTCTCTTCGCGCCATCATATTATTACGATTTTTGGTGGGGAGGAAATATAATTGGAGGTTCCTTTTCATGAATGCATCTAAAAGGTCTAAAATTTAGGTTCGTATTGTCACTTTATTGTGCCATCTTTGTGAAATGCATTTTGAAATGTTTTCAGTTGGTTTTCAAAGTGGAGCTTGGACACTCTACTAAACGAATATCTTTTTAATCTCTAGTCGAAGTAGTCATCAGGAAGACGGGGAAGTCCTCAAACACACGTGCAAACCTATGCCAGCCGCACACATTGAAGTTCGACCTAACCTAACCAAATGCCACTCAACACATCGCTTGCTCATCCGATCCAACCCTCTTTCACTTCCCTAACCTAGCCCCACTGAGGTGTGGTGGCTTCGGGCCCTGCACTCTCTTTCCCTCAGGAATGACTTTTGAAATAACAAATCTTTTGGACTAAAATGGGAGAAGGGGAGAAATATCAGATTGTAGGTATTCCAAATAGAAAGCGGATAAACGTGGGAAGGATATCGAGAGGAAAACAAATATTCAAGAAATAAAAGGGGGTAAAAATCGAGGTGTTGAAGATGGCATCGAGTTGGAGTCTCAACCAAACCCCCTCCAGGGAATCCATGCCTTGGTGCGTCCCATTCTAACCCAGATGAACTCAGTCTACCGATTTCAACCGAACATAACCTTACGCAACCTGATCCAACCGATCTACAGTAGTTCAAGTAATCATAGCACGACCGAACGTATACTTCCTTTATTCCCATATCAGGATCTCTAAGCTTCCGTAGGGTCAACGCTTTCTGCCGCATTTTGACTGATATGGTGACAGCAAGGAAGAGAGCAAGCGCTGTAGATGCGGGCCACTTCAAACAGATTCTGTATTTTTTTTTCGGCAGCGTTGCAAAGTGAATGACCCTTAATGATGTATGAAAACACGACACTTCATAGGTTTGTCGCAAGTTTATACAGAGTAACAGTTTTAACAGCGGTCCGCCTTAATGAACGAAAATAGTTTGTTGGGGATGTTGTCTCGGAATCGGCGGCAGGGCGCTCGTTGGGTCTGATAAAAGAGACTCGTCACTCCCGGGAGCTTCTTACGGGACTTCGCTCCTGTATTTATGAAGCGCAGATGCAACTGACCATGCCTCCCCCCCCACCCACCGGAACCGGGAGGGGGGTGCGTTGCAAGTTGGGTGCTCAACTTGGACTAATTGGGCCCATGGGCGAGCTCTATAAGTGCCGACCAAATGGGCCATTTGGCAGGACGCGTGCAAACTCTGCTGCCGTCTCTACACAGCTATGTCGACACTGCCACAACTTTGATCATTTCTTGTTCCACCGGCATTCCTTTTCTGCTTAATGTCTTCACCGATTGGTTGATCTTTTTTCAAGTTGGGATGAAATACTGGGATCACACACGGGGTGCCATGCTGAGATTCCTCGTCATCACTCGATGTGGTCTTTGATAACATTTAAATATATAGGTGCAAAGATGCCGTGCTAGGCATTTTAAGTTTGATGAAAGGTTTGAAGATATCGTTACGTTTTGATTCGAATATTTATTGATTCGGTTGTTTGTATGTACTGCATATTTGCTAGCATTCTTTATTTCAAAAAAAGTCGGTCAGAAATCAGCTCCAGGGATCCAGAGACATTTAGCTCCTCAGTGTTCAAGATGCACTGTCTTTATCTCCCTAGAAAGAGATAAATAATCGTGTGCATTTTCGCAATCAGAAAAGGAGGTGCAGGTAACTTGGTATTTCCATCCCTCACCACAGAGCACGTTCCGAAATCCAGGCTGTTATTTGTTTTTTCAAAGACACCCGGAACGCAGTAATGTCTGCTTTTAATGGCTCCTCTCTTCTATTTTATTATTTCTATTGTAGCTGCGTCCCCTTCTTGATATACATTCAAGTACTTCCGACCGACTAAAGCATGGCGCCCTGCAAAAATAACACACTCTCTCGCAGGTCATGACGAAGAGCTTTATAGCCGCGCGAAAGGAAAACCTTTTTATCCTTTCATCTTCCTTGATTCAGATTTTTTGTTTTCGCTTTCCCGTTTCCCCCGCCGAGCGCCCTGCCGCCATCTCGTCATTACAAGTATGTGAACGGGATTTCGTAGCCCTCATCAATCCCATCATCTCCATGAATTTATATCCTCCTTGATAAGACCCGGTTTTGCAGAGTCCCTAAAAAATTAACCCCACTGGAAGTTACACACAATAAAAGAAGGGGAGCATCTCATGCAGGAGAAGATGAACCGTAGGAGGATTTGTCTGCCTAAGCATTTGTATAAGACAAGGACTCAACCCATAAACCCATTTTCTGATAAACCTTTTCAAGAGGAATCATGAAATATGACCTTTCGTTGGCTTTATTGAAGTATCACTAAAGCTTGTAGAAATTATGGGATTAATGAATACTTATCGTCAAACTTTTTCAACAGCAGAACATTTCTGCTGGATCACCTTGACATTAATCGGTACATATGGTTCGACGTTGAATATAGTTGATATTTATTATAAATTATCTGAAGTTTTTCTATATGTTTCATTGGCGATTGCAGTAGGACGATTTTAGTAGGAGGACCATATGTGGGTGTTATTCGGGTTGCATTTCGAAGGGCAGTAATCGGAGGAAAGAAGACTAGTCCTTTTTGTTAGAATAAGATGGATCATTATGCAGTCATTAGGTGACTTGGAAAGAACTGTTAAATCGGGCCTAATGAGACATCGCGTGTACTGTGAATATGCATTATCCGACATTATTCAATTGGTTCATGACACAAATTTGCAACCAAGCATTGGTTCTAACAAACGTTTACATAACAGCCAAAACGTATCAGTATTTATTATCGCAAAAAATACGGCTTCCGCTGAGCCTATATAACGTCAATCTCCCTAATTCCTTACCCCATTACACCCATCAAAACAAAAATGAGAATAATGCTTATATCGGGCATTGCATCGAAATCGGCCTTACTTTTGTCGAAAGGCGATATTTTGAAATTACGATCAATCGAAGCCGAGCTTAAGTTTAATGGAGACGGACATAAAGACAATTAACGAAAAATGGATTGAAGAGTTTTTCAGCAATGTCCCCATTCATAAGAAAGATCGCTGCCTAAATCCGTAAAGAGGTTGCAGTGAAACGGGAAATCAGTAAAATTTGCATTTTGATGGCGGATATTTTTCGTGTCTCTCTCGCTCCTAGTCTCATCTTTCTCCCTCTCTCTCCGCCCAGGCGACCATTTAACAAACACAAGAGCGAGCACCATAAACATGTCAGTATCTTCTTCCGAGAATTAAAAATTCTGTCTCCTCAACTTCTAAGCAGATGATTTTTCACGAAACTCACCCTGGCGAAAATGGAGCAGTGACGGCGCGTAAATTTCAACGACTTTTGCTCACTTTGTACGGAAACGTTGCCGTTTTCTTTTGCAGCGCAATTTTAGACAAAATCTTATGTCTCTAATAACTCAGTGCTAACAACGTTAACTTAATTGTTTGTGCGGAGCGTAACAAAAAGAGATGGAAGAATAAAACTTAATATTTTGGGCAAATGTCTCCGTGGAACAAAATGTTATTTGACATGTTGTATATCCTCTTCTTTGCAGAAACCTTGATGCTCGCGACGAGTTTATGTGCCCTTTTTTCGTTCTCTTTTTAAGGCAGGGTTTTTTGTTTACAGCTGCGATTTTTTTCGATCAAGAAAGAAGATTTTTGTTTTCATAATTCTTTGTTCGTGAAAAATATTAACATCGATAAATAGTCCAAAATGTTCACAATTAATTCAGGTGACATCACTAACAACTACGAAGTTTTAGTTCTAATGTTATTTTAGATCCTTTTTTGAGTCAGTGTTTCTTTTGGAGGACGAATCGTTGACCTCTGGTCTATCAAAAGGCTCAATAAATCTCTGCTGTCTAAGGAATTCACCTTCAGTGATCAAAACCCACTTCGTATTAAAATTTAAAACAAGGCCTCTTAACCTAAGAATCGAGACACTGCAGGGCAGGTGAACTCTGTTGTGGATAATTGGTTACCAAGGCGAGTGACAGATGCACGTCTGAACTCTGCACCTCTAATCTTGAATAAACATGAAAAAGGAAAGATGATGACTCCCGCGTTGGTCTGAGAGATATACTGAAAGATACCGCGACTGTTGACAAGATTGCAATCTCGACAATGCTTACTCTATTTCTCGTAAGTAGTTTTAGGTGCATATTGGTTTATATGCATAACTGGCCTTGCAAAATCAGTTCAAGTTGTTATGATAACTGCCATGGATTGGTGATTAGCAATGTTTTGTTCCCAAACTAGTCGCATCTGAAAAAAAAAACTCAAGCACGCGGCAAAGAACGTTGTATTTTCATTTTTTTAAAATTTATACCAAAAAAAGAGGTCAAAGATTCAACACCATCTACAAGTCGTGAAAGTTTGGCTGACTGTTGGTACTGTTCAAAATATTTTGATAAGCACCTCCGTCCTACACAAAGACGTATACATATATGTCATGAAAAGTAAATAATGTCCTCTGAAACCAGATGTGCTTCTTTTTCCGGCTTGTTCTTATCTCATCCGGTACACTGTATCATTGTACCCTTTTTTATTTTTTTTAAATTTCATCAATCATTATTTAATACCAAAATAATCCATGGCTACGAGGTACAGGAAGATAAGAACATAAAACTATAGAATTAAGGCCCCCTACGGAAAAAATCGTTTCTTTTTCTGAACCGGATTAAAAAAAGTTTTAAAAAACACGTTTTTTAATGAGAATGTTCTTTTGCTTGTTAGTGTTTTTTCATACTGTTTTGCATTTTCGCTTGTTTACCCTGTGTACAGTTAGACCTTTTTTATGTCCAGATTACACCTCAATCATTTTTAATTAGAAAAACAATTTGCCAGATTGATTCTTTTTTAATATCAAAAGTAAAATTCGTTACACTGAAGCTGAAAAAAAAGCCGTAATATATTAGTTTTTTTTAAAAAAGAGGGAAAATATGATTTTTTTTAAATGTACGTGTATATATGTATTTTTTGTGTGTTTATCTGTTTATCGGAAAGGGATCGGAATTTGTCCGAGCTGGTCCTGCGAGTTGATCAGATACAGCAAAACAAATTGAAAGCTCCTCCAAGACATCGTAACTGTTTCGAACGAACTGCTCCAAAGCGAACGAAAGAATGTGAAAATAGCGGATATAGTAAGAGTCTTGCGATTGTGACAATGCGCTGCGCAGCCAGCGAGGGAAGGGGAGGGGAGAAGGTGGGGGAAGCAGCGATTTAAACGGTTTCATTAGAATGCCGAGGCAGGCGCAGGGCGATTCCGACACGGCTTCTTTATTGAAGTGCAGAAATGCAAATGGTAATTAGCCTGGGAGGATAAAAGCGACGGAAGACGGAGAAAGGGTTTTAAGACAAAGTCACTCATAGCGGGCGATAAACATATGCCGGCCGAACCGAACATATGCATTGCGGTTTTAATTGAAATCGTAAAGTACTTGGCTAGAAGCGGCTGCTGCTGGCACGGCCTCTGATAGCAGGTGGCCTTAGGGTAGGCATCACACAATACAGCCATGTGCTCTGGTTGCCTACCCCATGCTGGGACGACACTGTTGGTCTTGAAAGATGATTCGCAAGAGCTTCAACCATTTTACATGATGTTGGAATATTGGATGCTCAGTGAACTTCATTTGCAATTACCGCGACTGATTTGTCTTCGAAAAATAACTTCAAAAAAGTCAGGACCATTTTATTTTTTTATTATCCATTAAGTATCTCACTTTCAATGGTACAGTACATCTAGCTGCGCTTGAGATACCTTTTCAGACGATACCATCTTCTTTATGAGCTTTCACTTCAGTTTAGCCATCACAAAAAGTAACAATCTTTTCTATGAAAAAAAGTAGAAGAAAACTGATTTTAAGGTGTTTCGGTAAATGAAAGTTATTTTTTCGGCCTTTTACAAATTATTTTAAGTTTTTTTCTTTTATCTTTTGTTAATTGTCTTAGCTAAAATAGTTATCAGTAGAATATCAGGTTATTCCGCTGCATTCTCATTATGTTACTTGGAGGGAAAGGTCATTAGAAATCTGCAATTGTTCCCAATGAGAAGGCTGTGCCTTGATCCGAATAACCTCCTGTTGTGCAACTTGCACTTTACAGGGAAATAGCACGATGCAGTACGAATTAAACGCACTAAAAGCTTATGGGTAAAAAGGCGCAGGAAATCTAGTCTTTCTGGTAACTTTGAACAAAAGAAAATCGTAATTCACCGTTTCCGATTGAAAATCGTGATAATAATTATCATTTGAAAAACGATGGATATTACCGTGAGCAATTAGCACTGAAAAGGCTAAAATCGAAGCAACATTCCGAAGTTTTAAAAATTAGAGAATAAGTCACTTAAAAAATGTTGTTTTCTAAATGTTTTGGCAGGCCCCGAAAAATCGATTTCTATGAACATTTCCATTCTCGTGCCTTGAGAATATTAACCGTCGTCAACGATAATAATCTGATTTTTCCTTGGCTCTTTTTATGGCCGGAAAAATTGTGTTTGTTTTCGTATTCGTCCTTGTTTCGCTGATTTTAAGAATGATTGAATCTCTTCCCGAGATAAACCGATTTACTAATTTCGCTTATCCATTCGTACGTAAGGAATACAATCAAAAAGTCTCTTATGCACATATGACAAGACAATCATTTTAACGCGAGGCGAAAACGTCAGCAAAAAGGGAAGCAGGAACGATATTGCTACAAAAGCATTTCATACAAATCTTTTCTCAAATTATTCCCCAGTTTACTTTTCATTACGGGCTTAATCGTTACCATATCGAGTCCCGATCTGATACGAGAGGAGATATTACGACAAGAAAATTGATTATAACTTTAGTATTGGTAAATAGAGAGGCGATTTGTACGGTGATAGCCAGGTTGTAGGGGATTACATAGACTGTTTATTGAATTTATTAGAGGAAAACGATAAGCATTATATCATGCTTATTCTCGCTAATTTCTAGAATCAACCTAGAGTCGGGCTCAATGTTTTCTCTTCGGAGTAGCTTACTAGAATATGTGCCTTTTTTTAAGGTTGCTTAAAGATAAGCGCTGTTCTATTTTAATCATCTCGTTTGCTAACGAAAGAGTTAACAAGTAACGTTAGCGTTCAATCACATTGTTCGAATCAGAACGAACGTGTTCAAAATCCTTGCTCCATGAGCAGCAAAAGTCTTTGCACGCCATATCTGAGTTTCTGAATAGGTGTGTTTAGGTTTCAGTTCATTGCAGGTCGTTATATATGCGTTAAAATCGTATACGCCCTTTTTACTCGAACAAAGTATGTAAAATACACTTACTTGTTGTCAGGGAATCAATATATTTAAGACCAAACAAATTCTAAAATAAAACATTAATAAACAATCTTTCCTACTTTGGCAAGTTGATTTTACTACAACTTGGCCAACTTATATTGACTAAATTTCGTGTAAAGGTGAGAAGGGTTTACGAAGGTAAATGAAGCTGATAGTGTATGGGGTGTCAGCTGAAGGGAGCCGATAAGTTCATGAACTAGATCCAAGACATCGTTTAGTATGGTCCAATCCATCAGCACCTGCCCACCCAGGTAATTTGAATCTAGCGCGCTCCTTCGCCGCCGCCAACGGCCGTACCGTCAAAAGCGTCAAACTAACGAACGTGCTTTGTTTACTCAAACTGACATAATAACCTCGATCGTCTTCCTTGACAACACATCACCGCGATCTGGTTCGCAACCTTTAACGACTCGTAGGCGTTTTCGGGGAAAAGTGGAAAGTGTCCTTAAATCGAAACGATAAGCATATACCATGTAAAGTTACACAAATGATTTATGTTTGTAAAGACGAAAGTAGCTGGAACGTTAACTATTTAAAACTACATAATTTTTATGAAATGTCATAGGATGAATTATATAACGTATCTAAAAGTAAGTGTGAGGTATGCAAAGGAAACACTCCGTGTAACGTGTCTGATGTGCATTTTTTTTTCCTTGTGGCTGTGTTGATGGTTTGTAAATGATGCAAGGTGGTTTCGGCTAGCGGCGCCGAGGTGGCAGTATGTCAAACCAGGATATCCTGAAGGAAGAGGTTCGCGCGACGTGAGCTTAGCGTTCCGCGCATTGCGCCTTGAGGCTTAAACGGCGCACCAGATTGAATGGCTTTCTGGAAATCACATAGATTAGGCGCGGATTTCGGAAGCGGGGGCGATCACCAAAGCGTCGAGCTTCACTATCACTACAAGACGATTCGATACACTTCCAAAAAAGTACCTCAGATTTGGTTTATCACCAAAATAGTTTGTATGAATTTTGTCTTAAAAGACACGAACTAACCTCTTTATAAAGCGTGTGTTTGAAATGAAACGTAAGAGTTTTCTCTTTCCTCCCTATATATTTTGTCTCTTTTTTGATGATCAAAATGTAATACCTAAAATAAACGTCTTTCTAACGGAATACTATTTTTAGCGTAAATTTTTAAAAAAGTTAGGATGGTTAATTTTTTTATTTTTTTATTATTAATTTCAAAATGGGTTAAAATTGCTTATGCTTCCTAAAATGTTGAAATTTTATTGAGATGGAATTTGTGGAAAGAAAGACATAAATCATTGTGAGACACTTATTCTCCATCTTTTTTTCAAATCTTCCGAAAATGCTTTCTAAGTGTAACCGTCGGTGCTGGGTTTGAGAAAGTCTTTGTGAGCTACAAGAGATTTATAAAATGAAAACGTCAGAAATATTTTTTCAAGATCTTTTAAAAATTAAGTTGGAAAATTGAATATTCTTTCAAACAAGCAAACACCTTTTTGGGAACGGTTCAATATATTATGATAGTGGTTATTCGGTACACGTAAAAAAAATAGTAAAACATAGCTAAGATATTACGAAGTCTTTTTAGAATGGCCGAAAACGAATTAGCCTTGAATCCGCTTCTGCTCTCAAGGATGTATCCTATAAAACAAGAACGGAATCCGAATTCGTCAATTGAGCCCAGACAAAACAAACCAAGGAAGAGATAAGTTCGTCTTTGTCTTCGGAAGTTGAGCTTGAAGCATTGGGCAATTGCGGTTGAGATGTTATCAAACGTTCTCGTCAACATCGTAGCTGATCCACGCCGAAATTGTAAATGACGTTTCCGAGACGGACGAAAAGCGAATAGAAGCGAGTGGAGCGAGCCAATGCAGGCAGCAGGGATTGACTCGAGTTGCGGGCGTCTCCGCGGGGCGGCGCTGCTGTAGCGCCGGGTCCATCCCAACCGAGCTCACATTGTCTTTTATTGTTATTACTTTTTACTGTCCCTTGTCGCTCCTTCCCCAAAATGGCGGCCACATCTGATCCCTCTCATGTCGTAGCTCTGTCAACTTCAATTTATTTGGCCGGCGAAAGACGCAAACTGCTAAAAAGCTGGGAGACTCGACTGGAGCAATCTCCGACTTGAGACAAGAACCGTCAAAATGGAACTGCTTGACACTACATCCCTTTCTTTATCTTTGCCAGCTTTAAATCCTATTTTTCTACGGCTCCCTTCTTCAGTCATTTTTTTCCTTTCATCTAGTTTCAAGTCGCGCTAAACATGTTAAATACTTTAATAATCAATTTACCTCACCTGGATGCTTTTTTTGTGGCAGAAGTTGCTTTTTTAGTACTCGTTTGAGAACTGATAATATTTTGAAGTTTGCTAAACAAATAATTAAATCCTAATTTGCATATGATATTGGCTAAAATATGTAAAATATTGTCTTTGTCATTTTCCTTTTTTTTAATTAAAAAATTCCCCGTCCGAAAAAAGGATTTTTTTCCTTTTTTTCCCCTGCGCAAGCGGTTATTTTCTAAATACCGGTATTTACAAAACTTCGTATTTTCGCTTATACATCGCCTCACCAGCCGATCACGAAATCACCCTCGTGCCAATATAGCAGGCACGAGTGCGCACAGCAGCGCATAGAAATTAATTAAAAACGTTTCAGCTCGGCGATAATTTCGGAATTTGCGTTTTTGCGAGACGAACACTTTTGTCTTTTACGGTTTCATTATGTAAGGGCTGGTCCAGACTGAAACTATTGTAGCGCGCATATTTTATGTCAGTTTTCCCTGTGTTAATGTGGCTGCGTCGTGGAGGCGTCCGCTGTTGTGTGGTCAGCGTCCCCCTCCCTCCCTCCGTCGGTGACCATCTCTGGTCTTTAGACATCCTTTTTCGACGCCCATTCTGCGCAGTGGGACTCAGCTCATATGGAAATACACATGTGTGCCTTGCCTTTGGCAACGATTAGTTGTTGCGCCTCCCCGACAGCAGATGGCGCCGCACGTTGCTTTTTATTGTCGTCACAAACAAAAACAAAACTGCTAATTCTCCTTCTCTGCGAATTTTAAGGGAGCTGCATCGCTGACGAAAATGCACTGTTGCGGAGGCTGTGGCTAGAATGAGTGGAAGTACAAATTTTTTTCGAGCGGTTGTTACATACGCGACCACGGGCGACTGAACCAGTGCGCTTTGAGGTAGCTCAGAGTACCAAATTTGAGTTTGAGAAATGGCGCGAATAATGAAAAAACAATACTTAACATAAGTCTGAGGATTTGAAATTCATATAGAAGCTGTTAATCTCCCTAAGTCAAAACACTCTTATGATTTATGATTACTGTTTTATTTTTCTGGTTGTAAAAAAGTAACTAATACTTCTGAAGAGTGGGCCCTGGGTGTATTGTATAGTCTGAGATATATCAGGCATTATCAGATTTTGCAAACTTGATTATTCGCTTACCATTCGATCATAAAAAATGATAATTTTATTGTTGGTTCAAAGTTCGCTTTTTACTTGACTGAGCGTAAGCATATTCTTAAGTATATTGTGGCCTCCGCAGCCATATTATGCATTCCGCAAATTCGTTACCTTTTCGATCATAAAGACCTGGCGTCAACTAAGGTTGAATTAGGTACTAGTTCAACGTTTGATACCATTGTTGATCCCCTTGCAAGTGTCCAACTTATAACACACGTGTTTACTAGTTAAAAGGCAATAATCCCAAGTTATAATCACAGTCGTGGTAACAATACGACTTCCCGAAAACGCCAGATTGACTCTTTACGAACGTGTGCACAGTTGAAATAATGTGGCCTTATAATGAACGTCCACTGTAATTAAAACATGATCGCTCATATGCGCGTCTGCAAAAAAGCAAAACTATCCTTTTCTTCAAGACTGAAAAACAATCAAATGCCGCGACTCGCACAGTATTCCCTCATACAAAAGTATCTCTTTACCATCACTTCATGAACAAATAAAAAGCAACGTATGAATCACTACGCAAAACCACACGTCAAATTTGGAAATATATCTCTAGCTACTTTGACGGTTTCTCGCGCCGCCGGGATAAATTTACGTTTTCTTGCTGATCAAGACTGGAAAAGCGTAAATCGCTAAAAGAGCAGTCATTAGAACTGATTTAGTCTGATGACCAGTTGGAGGAAGGGTCGGTAGATGGCGCCACGGGAAACGGCCGGTTATCAGATGGACCTCGTCCACCGCCTTCTAATGATGGGCCTTGATTTGAAATAATAATTTATGGAAATGAATCCAATATGGCGACTATTACATCGACGATAACCATTCATAAGGATGATCGCAGACAGTTGGAACGATCTAGCGAGGGAAGGGCCCTGGTCCACAAGAGACACCGATGCCATGCGATGCCCAGCGTCCAGACACGACTTTAAAACAAGCACTCCTTGTTTTTGTCCAACCCAGATTGTTGCCAGCTTTGAAGTTGTCGATTTCCTCGTAATTTCACCATGAAGTTTAACGATTTTTTCTTTATTTTCTCTTTTTGTTTACTTATACTGTTTTTTGATAGGGTAGTGGTTAACACACCTCATTTTAGTATTGCAAAGATTCATCATATTGCTGACGTGATTTCCAGAAAAGTCCTAACTGCGCAGTTTTTCGACAACTTACGTAGTTAAACAACTTAAATGATTATTTATGTTTTTTTCTTCTCACGTCCCTTTGCATTAAACAATCAGCTAAAGAAACTACGATATGCAGGAGCAGACATCTCTGAAGCAATAGAGCATCCCAACGATTTATCCAAGTCATATCGATTTAAAAAGCTCCCATACTTTATGTTCATTTCTTATTTTTATATCCAAAACCAGACATGGTAACTACAAAAAAAAGGTATCTTCTTCAAAGAGTTTCATTAATAGGTTTTACCCCAAAGCAACATTTTATCATTTTTTGAAATCAAGAAAAGGATTACATTTTATAGGCACCACATTTTTGCAATGTCCATAGCAATGTCTTTAGCAAGAACCAAACTAGAGGCGCTTCCTCCCCATTTTTTGAGATTTTCGCGATGAGCTTTTCTTCCAAATTGACGAACGCCATTACAGCGCAAAGACACGGGACAGCTACGTCGTAACGGCGGGGCGAACGGACGGGCGCAGGTGTGCGCACTTAGCGTAATACGCACCGCGCTGAACCCAGCCCAGACAAAACTTTCATAAAGGATCTGCTAATGACCGTTTTTTGAACGCCTACCAATCGGATCTAGGCAATAAGCTTTTACGCGCTTGCAGGAGTCCCGCTTAATCCGAGTATGTGAATAAGACATTCTTTAATTTGGCTTAGACCGCAGTGGACTTGTCTCGGCGAGAGCTTAGGCAGGGGCTCTTGGAACAGCAATAACACTTGGAGAGCGCACAACGGCAAAAACAAATTAAGAGTCATATGCAGATGAAAATCCGTGCAGTTCCGTATGTTCCTTGTGGAGGCGCGCTCGCCTGGAGCCGTGCTGCTGTTGGCGCTGCCCTAATTGTAATGAGGGCCTAGCAAAGGACTTTGCTAAGGGAGATTCACACCTGGCGGTGCCCTCCGCTTCCTCTAACTTTATAGCTCATGCTTAACTTCTTGACGCAATAGATACCCACATAAAACGAAATATCCCCGATAAAAATGATACTTGTTTTGGCTATTCCCACATTTCTATTTACGTAAAAAGGCTTTAACACCTTTTTAAAAGTTTTGTGACGAATTTGCTTTAATAGGCAGATACTAACGGAGGGCTTGGTGAGAGCTGATTATTTGCAAGGGTATATATTTACCTTCAAAACCAGTGCATGTTTTAATTAGCTCGTTTTATACTGGAACTTGAAACATATTGAACTAAAACAATTATCACTTCCATCAGAACTTGCTTAAATATGTTGAGATGACGCATTTTCTTTGATTAAGGCTCCTTGAATGCTCCGGAGAATCCAAAAGAAAAGCGGTTTTAGTAAAAACATTACATAACGGATACAGTGAAACCCGGATATAACGCTCTTGAAGGGACCGGTCGGCAAGAGCGTTATACGCGGGAAAGCGTTATACGCGGGAAATGAGTTTCGGGCATAACTGAAAGGAATATTATATCAATAGCGACTTTTAATGATTGCGCTCGAACGAAACGGTAAAAAACGATCGGAAAAAATGTGTTATGAGAGTTGGAGAAAAAAAACACAGTATTTTACTGCAAAAGATTTATTTTACTACTTTATCGCATTACTAGCGTAAGTAACAAAAATATATCAAAGGATATTTTCTTTTTAATATACTGTAGGTAAGTTACTCATTAACGTCTCTATCGTGAATTAACAAAACCCTACCGTGAATTGACAAAATTATCTTTTCTTTGAGCAAATCAGGAACACAATGACTGCTCAGTGCTTGCACGAGGGAGAAACGCGAGCACTATTATTGCGTAGACAAGACGCGAAGAAGCAAGGGCGTCAACAGGTAGTCAACAAGGCGTGGTGGCTTAGTGGTCAGCGTGTGCGCCGGTCAATCTCGCGACGCGGGTTCGATTCCTAGATCCGCTGCATTTTTATCTTTCTTTCTCCTGAGGCCACGTCACTTAAGTACGCCTCCGAACACCGCTGACGGATGTCTTCTCGGTGGCCGAGTGGTTAGCGTTGCTACATTGCCAGAAATGGTGTCGAGACTCGGTTGAGGTTCGCGGTTGAAATTCGATCCGCGATAAAATGCCGCGTGCAGCCTCGTAACACCCTATGGGACCTTGGAATCTGGCCGGATGGGTAACACCTCGCCAGCCACGGAGCCGCTGAGAAGACCTACCCAACCTCACTCTGACGAACTACGCGTCGGGAGTCGGGAG
>Ga0058701_10000519_pt1 | contig 26230 bp, 16 predicted proteins | sample AgamicOrMae_FD_97039 | JGI IMG/M metagenome (GOLD analysis project Ga0058701, IMG submission 97039) | Agave microbial communities from Guanajuato, Mexico - Or.Ma.e | ecosystem: Host-associated > Plants > Phyllosphere > Phylloplane/Leaf | place: Guanajuato, Mexico | collected 2012-06-04 | reverse complement strand
GCGATGTATCGCGCCCGTGAGTTTTATTTCCCGTTGTCTGACGACGAGAATCGGATGGGTACGAAAATTTGACAGCAGCCGGTTCCACACAATGCACACGCTCTATTTATTAATTTTGGAAAATACAGTCGATACCACGTGTAATTTACGAACGGTGTAAGTTATGGGCTAAGGTGTATTTTGTAAATACACCCTATGGGTAATGACGCCTGCTCGAACAGTGATCTTCATATGAGAGGCGCCGTGAAAGGCAGCACCGCTCACGTAAGGTTCCTCACTGTAATAACAGTGTATAAGTCGCTTGCCCCGTGCCGCTACTCAACAGGCCCCGATGGTATGGTTTAATGTAAAAAACGAAGGAGGAGACCCGTGAGAACTCATGAGGGGTGATGAGCGCCTCGCGCTCACAGGAGGTACGGGTAGCGACAGCTCTCGCCGCGCCTCTCGTACACGTCCACATATGGTCATGCTGCTTAGGAAATTAAATGTTTGAATCAGAGACGCAAGTAAGGTTACTGTACGGTACTTTATGTTTGGTGACGCGCGCCTGCGAAAAGGGTCTCAATCCAAGGGCGGACTCGCCAGTACTGGTAGTACGGATTTCCGCATTGGGCCTCCCGCACAAGGAACTCTGGGGGCCCCCAACGAACCTTAAGGCTGGGCCCCTCAAGAGCCCCCGTGGGAAGACCGGGGACCTAAATACACACTTTTTAGGGATATCGTCAAGTTAAGGAAAATTAAAAGATGACCGGTGAAAGATGATAGGTGTTCGCACGCGGTCATCTAGATTCAACTCGAATCCAGATGGCCGTGCGAACACTTATCTTTCAGCAGTCATCTTTTCATCTGAATTCATTTTCCTTAACTTGATAAGACCAGGATGTAATCATCTTGGATGTAATCTAACAGCCGTCAGATTACATCCTAAAGTATCTGAGATACTAGATAATAAATTCACAATCTTGCTACCGGTATCCAGATGTTCATCAATACCGTACCGGTATTGTAGCCCAAAGCACTACCGACAGGAAAAAAGTATTTCTCAGTAGGCCTACCTGTCTGTGCCTTTCTTGTAGACGTCCCCGCATTTTTTTTTATTTTGAACGAAAAATGTTTATGTTGTGAGCACGTGAAAAGACAGCTGAGTCCAGTTCAAACTAGTCTTCTTTGTTTCCTGTAAAAAGAAACAAAAAATTCCTACTCAGTCTACAAGTAAGTACTACTCGTGCTTCTGTACGCCCCGTTCGACGGGCATTCATTTTCCAAGGGTCCGTACTTCGTGCGGAGCGTTTTAAATGAGACATCCAAGAAAAGTTCCGGTGCCTGTTGTCAGCCGGTCGTTCGTTCTCCAGTTCCGGTCCGGCCTTGTCGGCCTCTCCGTTCCAGCTCCGGTCCGGTCGGCCCGGTCTCCAGTCTAGAAGCTTCATGTGCCGCCATCTAGCGGCAAAAATCCATTAGGAAAAACAGCGAAAATGCCTCATTTAGGCCCAAAAACAAACTCTGAACGTTCAAACTGCTGTTAAATAAGCTATGCGTACAAATTTACGTTGTTTTCAAGGGTTTACAAATAAAAAAAAGGAATATTTGAACAATATTAGTCCATAGGCCAACACAGCACTACGCGGTTCTGAAACAATGGAGTAAAGAATCGATTCAGGCAAAGCAATGTTCGTGGCAAGCTAGTGACGCTTTTCCTAAATAAGGGAAATTAAGGTGTAAATAATTAAAATGAGTGTTATCTAAAAGACTGATGTGTGTGTGGGCGTGTGTTTCAGTCTCAGTGTTGTGCATGTGATAGTAGTTTGTGATTATGAGTGAACATTTTTTACACCAATCTTAGCCTAACATGAGCTAGGTATCCGGTAACTTTTTAACCCTGATTTATTAAATAATCCAACCTTTTAAATCATCAATTTTGTCTGATGAGCTAAAGTAAGTTCTACATTTTTTTGTTGCAGTTTATTCTCTTTACCCGGGTGCGGAATGCCCTCAGCGACTATTTCTAGTTTTATACGCCCATGTCAATGGCATTTTTTTAGCCGCTCTCACATAAACAATTAACCAAAAGCATACCTATTTCTTGGATTTTTTAAAAGTTTCCCATTATTGAATTCCCTCTACTTAGTAATAATTTTCAATTTTCTATTTTCATTTTCTTGCCGTGGGAAATTGTTTTGGATCAAGTTAATGTTTTCCTTCGTGTACGTACAGTTGTCCTTCACGACGTGAAAATCTGTTTATTCGACTTATTTCTCGTCGCCTAATTATTGGAAACTTAACTACCTCAGAAAAGCCAAGCCCCCGCCGTTGTAGTTTTATGAAGCTCTTAACCTTAATAAGTTTGCCGTGTCAATATTAAGGTTATAGGGACCCTGTGCAGATGTGATTTGACATCCCTGCAAATACTGCAATAACTATTTTTTTTCTTATTTTTTTTCTTGGCTGAACTTGGCATTGAGAAGACTAAATATCTACTATAGAGTTAAACTTTAAGATTACATAAAATCCAAAACAAATGTCCTGATTATTGACTTAGCTGCATGTACAGCTTTGAATCAGTGTTATCTTTTTTTTGTTTTTTTTTTTTGAAAGAAGTCTTTGGGGTTCTAGTTTTTTCTCAGTTTGTTTTAAGGTTATTGGTATTTGCTGGAGGCATTTTAAATACCATTTTAAAACTGTCAGACTGTGTAGGTACTATCCCTTAATAGGTACTATATGCACATGAATACAAGTTGGTGGTCATGCTTTGTACTGACCTTGACTTTTTCAGATTAGTTTGTGAATTTTCTCTTCCTGTGTGATTTTTCTTTTTTTCTTTTATTTTTTTAATTGCTTACTGATAATAGTGCATTATTTATGTATATCTTGATGTTTTGATTTCCCCTTTTAATAATAGACATAATGCTCATTTAATGTGTGGAGTGTGAGTTCTAAGTGGGGTTATTGTTCTTTGACAGATGTAACTACTTACCCCAGTTGAGATGGCAAATCCCTCCCAGGGTGATGTAAGGGCCAATCCTGCAGTTGTACCGGGAGCAGAAACCAATCCTTATGTAAGTATTTGTATTTCCTGAACACTTGTGTTGTTTCAACAATTTTTCAAGAAGTCTTATGCTTTAATAACATTAACCATTCATGGCTTCTTATACATGTCACTGTTTTCTTCATATTGTGATAGCATAAATGCGTGATCATTGCTGATATTGTTTATCAGGCCCATCTACCTGACTATCGCCCAGATTGCATCGATCCTCCACCAGATCCTGAATTTCTGCGGTCTCGTGAGGAGATGCGATGGGAGCCTGGCATGACCTTAGATGGTGATCTGTTGATGTACCTCAGAGCTGCTCGTTCTATGGCAGCATTTGCTGGAATGTGCGACGGAGGTTCACCTGAAGATGGCTGTGTTGCAGCTGCGAGAGATGATACTACCATTAATGCTTTAGATATGGTATGTATCTGGACTTTGTTTGCAATGTAACATATCATTTTGCATCCAAGTATTCACCCATTTTTTTCTGTTCAGCTCCATAATTCTGGGTACGATCCTGGTAGAGCTCTCCAAGCATTGGTTAAGTGCCCAGCCCCTAGAGGAATAGATAAAAAGTGGTGTGAAGAAGAAACGGTTAGTATATCATTTTAGGTGCAATAAAGAAGCTATCAGCTTATTTGCTAAATTTTGCTTGGGCCTTTGCAGAAGCGGTTTGTTAAGGGACTCAGACAGTTTGGCAAGAATTTCTATAGGATACGTAAAGATTTACTACCTCACAAGGAAACGGTGAGTAGAATACTTCAATTGTGGAGCCCTCTTTGACATGTAGCTCATGCAAACTTTGTCTGTTTGCAGCCCGAACTGGTGGAGTTTTATTATCTTTGGAAAAAAACGCCCGGTGCAAATAATAATCGGCCTCATAGACGACGTCGTCAGGGTTCTTTGAGGCGGATACGAACTACGCGGAGTACGCGGAGTGGCACACCGAAAGAGGATGCGGGAGGTTTGTATTGCCAGCAATTTTCAAGCGCAACCACTGCAATTTTCCTTGCCTGCCACAATGGTGTCCCTCATCATTTTCAGGGCTTTTAGAAGTAATTTATTACTCTTTATTCAAGTCGCCTTTCCAGCAATCGTGAATACGTTACTTTTTCTATGATTTCAACTATCTTTGTCACCCACACAGTTCATTTTTTTCTTTTGAGATATCAAAGATAGTATATCAATCATTCCTTTGGTAATTTTTTTCTTGATTTTGCTTGATGTTTGTTTTTTGTTGTCGTTGTTTAGTTTCCTTTTTGTTTATTTCGGTTGTTTCTTTGGCGTCATGTCATCAGCATCTGATGAATGTGCCAATTCTGTTCCAGTTGTCTCCCGGCCGTCACCTAATCCGAAGGAAGGAGGTAAGAGTTCAATGAAAAACTTTTTGAGTTGACCAGGATCGTTTTCGGTGACTTTTCTGTGTTTTGTTGATTTACATCAGGGTCTCTTTTTTTTTTTTAATCTCTCTTAAGTTGGTTGTTCTTGATCTTTCACAAAAACTTTAATGCCACAGTATCCAGATGTACTATTTTTTTTAATTATTTTTTTTAGAAAGTGTAAATTTTGATGAAAGCAGAAATTTCCGCGCTCAGAAAAAAAAAATCTTATTTGTTGTAAAACTGTATGATCCCTTTTTTTCACTTTTAAAACTTTTTACGCATTTTCTGAGCAAAACTGGGCGGATATTTTGTAATTAATTCAAGAAAATAATTAATCTAGAAAAGAACCATCTTAATAAACTGAAGTGACGCATTTTTTCCCCCCAAATTAAGTTCAGGCTTTTTTTAAAATATTTTTATTTTTTTAATTTATTTTTTATTGAGTGGAATTGACTCGATTTGTGTGTTGCAGGTGAAGGAAGCTCAGGTAGTGAAGAGGATAATTCCGAAGACGATTCGGATTCGAGAGATCGGGAAGCTCCAGACCAGTGCCAGCACTGTTTCACTCGTGAGTTTTACCAGATCGCAATATTTTAACATCGTTCCAAAGCCGGAACATGGGATAAGCGTTATCCAAGCTCGTTTATGTAGGGTACCGGAAATTTCAAGCATTTGTTTTACTGGAAAGCGAGGACAGATCTTTCCGATCCATTCACCTTAGCCAATTCATCATTTTCGAATATTTGGTTATCCAACAAAATCGTTTTGACACCACATATGACCAGAGAATTTTGTTCACGGAACTCGGGGCCCGTTGCGAGACTTTGCTTTCTCCAAGAAAGAACCTCGGGTTCACGTAAAGGTGTTCCCCAATCGTAATCTTAGCATGGTGAAGTTTCTTTAAAATGAAAATTACCTAGCTTTATTATAACTGATTTTCATTGCTGTGGGCAGAAAAATATGAGCATCATCTCAAACTCGGTAAAAATACGTATCTAGATTTACGCTCCGAGGAGTTCTCTGCAAGTGCAAACCGATTCCAAAACTGGTATCTGAATGCGAGGATTTTCAACCATTAAATTACGCAAAGCTTGGATTAAACAGGAAATGAAGAGTTTTTTAATATATGAGTTTCTCTGTATTTTATATTAAATTGATTCATATGAATATGACTTGATTGTGTTTGTTGCAGCGACTCGTGATTTGGCCACTGTGAACAAAGATCGGTTACTTCTCTGCGCCGACTGCCGAGCGCATTACAAGAAGTGCGGAGAACTTCCGCCTGCCCCGGCGAACAAAGGAGGAGAGAACCGCGGTGACAGCAACAGTCGAGACGCTCCGTACCTGTTCCGGCCTGTCCAGACGGACAGTCCGGACGGATCACCCAGCAGAATGCGCACCCGGAACAAAAACACGCCCCAGACCAACGAGGTCCGTATCTGACAAACTCCCTTCACTACTTCACTCGAATCCTGTTTGTGCCACGGGGGGGTTACATAGCAACTGCTGTCAATTTTTCACCTGCCAAATCTGCATTTGCACGTGGTTGAGCGAATTTTCGTTTAGATGATTAAAAACGCATCTTTGACCTATGAATGAAGAGGCGGAGTAAAAGGGATGTCGCAGGTCAGGAAAGTCAGGAAAAAGTCAGTAAAAATAAAGTCGGTCAGGAAAAGTCAGTTAAAATGGTTGCAAAGTCAGTGAAATTTCCAATTTTGACCTAAATATTTTAAAAAGAGTCCGTCGGTTGTGACTTGTGTCTTGCATATTATATACATATGTGCGTTTCAGATTTACCCACCCATACAAAGACTTTCTATTTAATACTTAACTATTTAATAATTAATTATAACGGTTTTATTCGTGGAAGTGGGTCACAAAAAATGATCGAATTTGGTCAGGAAAAGTCAGGAAATTTCGAAAATGAGATTTTGTGACAACCCCGAGTTCTTCAATACGGAAGTTTTCACCTTTAAAGTTCAACCTAATCTTATCTACCCTAAACTCATGTAGCCCACCTCCGTACTAAATCCACTGCGTGCGCGAGTATCCATTGTCCTCCCCGATAAATGTTGTAGGAGCGATATGAAGACGGCTAAAATCCGTACGGCTGTTTGCGCTGAGAATGGAATCGCGTGGCAGTCGGTCTCACAAGATTTTTTCTTCTCCAGTTGTTGAAGCAGTGAAACGATCATATCAGCTATGATCGTAGGCTATGGAGGCGTTATTTGATGATAACGTTGTTCCCGTACAGCGACATGTCGATGAATAGAACTTAGCAAAACTGCACAACTTCTAAGTTAAAAGTTTTTCAAGTTTTATTCGCCACCACGGCTGTACCGAAACTACTTTATCAGTCAAATTTGACTTTTTTCCGTGTTTTTCGTGAAAGTGACCGTCTTTTTAGATAAAAGGAGGCTGGTTGTGATTGACTAATGTCAAACATACGTCTGGATTATTGTATTTAACATCAGTATGTAATAGCGCTTTGCTTTGCAGCCCGGCTTCCGCGGACGCCCGAAGCGGAGTGGCACCTCAACGCCGGACAGCGAGGTGGACAAGAAGGCCGGTTGCAAAAGTCCGGGGGCCTCAAGTTCGAATTCGGGGTCGGGTTCTCCGAGCGAAAAGGGAAAGAAAAAGGTAAGTGAAAGGGGCCTTCTTTATTTTGAAGAGATGTCAAGTTCCTGTCGTAACTGTTGTTTGTGTGATACAGCCGAAGCTGGAGACCCCTTCGAAAGGCAAGAAGCGCCCTCAGCTCGACCTCGATACCGAGGATGACAAAGATACGACTTTGTTCAAGAGGAAGAAGGGCGATAGGCCAGAGGTGAGTCAAGTTTTGGAGTCAAGCTGATAAATTCGAACTCAGAAAGTTCTTGTTCATTGAAATAGAAGTGCGATACGTTGGGAAATTGGCATGCTGAAACAGTGGTCGGCAAATTTCCCTCAAGGGTTCGTTAAGTCTGAGGAAGATGATGTAGGATGTCTGGCTTACCAAAAAACTAGAATCATTCTTGAAAAAGCCTTGAATCGCTTTGTAAAAACTTGTCGGATACCCTGTGAAATGAATTTAGATTCTGTTGAACGTGAGATTTTGGTGTTGCAGAGCCCGTCAGAAAGCCTGACAACGGACAGTGGTTCGGTTGGTGACGACGTAGAAAATAATGAAGGGGAGACTGAAAACGGCGAATCCGCCAGTGATAATACAAATTGTGCAGACAAAGCGACTGTGAAAACGGAACAGAAACCTACAGACATTGCCGAAGTGAAAGAGGAACACAAGGTGGACTTAAGTGCAGTGAAAGAAGAACCAGTGCCCTTCCCCAAGGTGGTGAAATCCGAGGACCCTGTTTTAGAGGTTAAGAAGGAAGAACCGCTCAAGCCCTGCAACACCTCCTCCCCGTTGTCTCACGACGTCGTAGCCATGCACGTGAAGCAGGAGTCCGAAGGGACGCAAGCGCAGTTCGGTGCAATATCGGGGGTCCCGATACCCGGGCCCATTACCATATCAATTCCCCTGTCGAATGCGCTCGGCGGAGGTATGCCTGGGCCTCACCCAGGTCAAGCGGCTGGACAAGTCCTGGGTTCGCTTCCGGGGCTGCTACCCGGCCAACTGTTGGCACCGCATGCCGGTCACCAGTTGAGTGGCCAGACGAACCAAGCCAATGGACAGCAGCCGCCCGCGAGCCAACAGAATAACCAGCAGACGCAGCAGTCGAACCAGCAGAGCCAGAACGGGCAGCAGCCCAGTCAGCAGTCAACCCAGCAGACGCCGAGCCAGTCAAATCAGTCTGGCCAGTCTCCGAACCCGCCTTCGGGCCAGCCGCCCGTGCCCTTGGCGAATCAGCAGGCACCTGCGCCTCCCGCGCCGGGTCCCCCCGTGCTGGGCCAAGCGGCGCCGGTGGCCAGCGGGCAGCCGTCAGGGACGCAGCCCCCCGGCCAAGTGCCCCCTGTCCAGCCGTCTGTCGGGCTGCCTCAGGGACTCGCCGGCTCGACGGCGCCGTCGGGAGGGATCCCGCCCCCGCCGGGCCCGCCCTCTCAGAGCGGCTCATCGCCGCCGACGAGTCAGCCTTCAAGCGGGCCGCCGACCCCCGGTGCCAGCGGGCCGCCCCCGCCCGGTGGGCCGCCGCCCCCTGGCAGCCAGCCGCCCACACCTCTGCCAGGGTCAGCCGAACCCGGGCTCCCGCTTACGCCTTTGGGGGTAAAACCTGCTCCCCAAGCCGAGCCAGGGAAAGGCAGTGCGAACGCTGTTGCATCCGGAGACGGCAAGACTTTGAATCAGGCTGTGCCTTCACCCGGTGCGGCGGGCAGCCAGGAAGCCAGTCCCACTGGCCCGATGTCCGAGACCGGCGGCAGCGGCCCAGAGACCCCCGGGGCGGCGACGGAGTCGGGGGTGATCCGGCATGCCCCGGCCGACCCCGAGAAGCCGCCGACGGAGGCGGAAAGGGAAAAGCTGAACCTGGCGCACGGCCCTCCCGGGCTGATCCCCGGGCACCCGCTGCCCCACCCGGGCATGCCGGCCCACCCTGGCATGATCCCGTTAACGGGCATGACACCAGGGATGGCCCCAGCGGGCTATCCCTACTACATGGGGCCTCATCAGCAGCTTCCCTATCAACAATACCTGCAACGTGGTCCTGGAGACAAAGCTCCCCCGTTTGGCCCCCCTCATCCAGCGGGGGCGGTGGGTCCTCCGGGGCCCGGACATTCCCCGGTTCCGGGCCCGCCTGGTGGCGCTCCGCTTCCTCCGGGTAATTTGGTACCACCGAACGCGCAAGTGCAGTCTCCAGCTCTTCAATCCGAACCGCAGAACCTCAAGATTAAACAGGTGAGTTTTTTCATCTTCGATTTATTTTCGCCTCTCATGGAGATCACTGCCAGTAAATGTGTTTAAACGATGGTAATATTGCGTTTTTTCTCATAATATATCAATTGATGGCTTGAGAACGTGGTAGTTGACGTTTGTGTATTCATTTCTGTGGTCAGCAATCGGTCAGTTATTTCGTGTTCGAGGTCAGCAATGTCAGCTTTTTCAAGGGCGCAAGTCGCTGGCAGTTCTGTTAATGTTATTACCAACAAACCTTACCGAGATATTGCTGCAGCTGTAAACACATTTTGTTGATGTCAACAGGAGCTGCCGACGCCTACAGACGCAATGCCTTTACCACCGATCGCGGACCCGCTGCAGTCCTTGAAAGACGTCAAGGTTCCTGGGTACCCGCTGACCCCGTTGGACGCGATCAAGACGGAGCAGCCTGACCCGGCGGCCCCGCCGACCGCCGCGCCGCCGAAGACGCCCCCGAGCAAACCGCAGTCCGCTACCCCGACGGACGCCATGGCGCGGCCCCTCAACACCCCGCCGTCCGTGCCGCGGGCCCCGTCAACCCACACGCCCCCCGTTCACGCCGCCCCGCCCAACAGCAACCCGCCCACGTCGCTGGCCCAAACCATGATGCACCCCTCTCAGCAGCCGTCCCCGCTGAACCGCATCTCCCCGGGCCATCCCATGCCCGCCTACGCGGGCATGCACCATCCCCATCCGCACTTGATCCACCATTCGCTGCTGGCCGCGGCCGCTGCCCACGCCGCCGCTGCTGCCCATCACCCCTACGGTCATCCGCCGCATCCCTACGCCGGCTACGCGTATCCCTTCCCTTATCCGTACCCAGCCATACCGCAGCCGGTGCCGCCGCCGTCGCGCTCGCACGAGCCCTCCAAACCACCTACGCCACGGGAAAGGTAAGTCATCTTAAAACCGTCCGACTCATAATCCTCCTCGTAATTTTCCCGACCAAGTGTAACCTAACCTTATGCAGTGCAGATGAACATGACGTGGAGAAACCCAACCTAACTTCAGCTGATGCGTAACGCCTCTATACCGAAAACTTTACGAAGTCTGACGTGATCTTAACAGAGTAGAGAACCGCCGTGTTGGGAAACACTCTTCCTCCAACTCTTAGCTTACGAAGGATGGCTGAATGTAATTATTAATTTTACAGTGCCGTCGATGGAGGGGCAACTACCCTGACATCGCATTCGTCCGTGACGACCCGACGAGAAGTCGCTCCAGGCCCAGACGATGGCACGCAAGAGACGACCACGACTCATCATTTATCATCGCACCAACACCAAACTCATCATTCGGGGTCTCACCACAAACAGCAGCTGACCATATCTCATTCGGCCAGTAGTTCGGTCCAGCACAAAACGACCAAGGTACGCTCCCAGACTCGCTGTGGCGTCTCTTATCATGTAACGACCTTATCGCTACCGTTCCTTTGCTCTTATTCGCTTTACTTATTTATATTGTGTCACAGCGAGCGTCAAGTCCTGGTGGAAGCCCTTCGTCGACGTGCGTGTCTGCGACGCTCTCTCAAACGACCTCCGCTTCCATCTCCACGAGCAGCCCGGGCCTGCATCAGCACCAACATCAGCACCAACACCTCCACCAAGTCCAACACCAGAGCGGAGCGCCAGGGGCTCCCCAGGGTCCCTCTGGTGCCCCAGGCCCCCCGGGCCCCGCAGTAGCCAGCCCTGGCCCCAAGATGAGCGCTCCCTCGGGCCTGCACCACCCGCACGCCCATCCGGCGATGCCCGCCCACCCGGGTCATCCCGGCCACCCCGGACATCCGGGCCATCCTGGTCACCCGGGCCACCCGGGCCATCCTGGTCACCCGGGGCATCCTGCCATGCCGGGGCATCCGGCGCACCTCGCAGGCCACCCCATGTCGTTGCCTGGAATGCCAGGATCATCCTTGGAAGCTTTAAGGGCGCACGCCCAGGCGGCTAATCTGCAGCAGCAAATGCACAGTTAGTACAATCAATTGCCCTCTCTTAAGTGCAGTCAGGGTCTTGATTTGCTGTGACGTAGTCAAACCTCTCTCTTACGTTTCATGAGACCGACTGAAAACGTTGTAAGATCGTATTATCGATAATCTTATCGCCGAAACAAAAGAAAAAGAAATCGGATCATTGCCCATTGTTGTACTGTTAGGAATCGTAAAGAATTTGTTTCCCAGTAGCATATTCGTCGACCCGAGAATTTATGATCTGGACACTTTACTCCATCATGACTTACGATAGAAATTGGTTTTGGAAATATAATTTGGTAGCATATTTGAAATTACCGCGTCGGTCCAAACCGAAGACGCATCCGGGGTTTCTATCGGTACTACAGTAAGAAACGCCCAATGTTGTCCTCGTCTCGTAAATGCGCACTCAAGCACAATACGCACACGGAATTGTAAGGGTTTTCCAACGTTTATGAAAGTTTGTGTGATACAGGCAGGATTGTTGCAAAAGTATTCCATTCCCTAAGCATTCATGCAGCCTTTATATCCTTCAGTACCTCTCCCCTGCCTGCCAAACCCGTTCGGACGATCATCCCTCGTCCTGTGTTTCCCCTGGCTGCTCTCCCTGTTGATCGGTAATGATGAGCATCAAAGCGCCCAGCCCGTCGCCTTATATCTGTGATACATTTAGTGTTTTTATTGACGGAAGATTTCAACTTCCTAGCAGGTGGCGCCCATCGTCTTGGATCTACAGACGACCTCAAGCCCGAAACAGACGCCGACCATGGTGTTCCTGAAGACGACGAAGTTCCTAGCCCCACCCTGGTTCCTCGCGGACCCAGTCCCGAGCCCAAAATTGAGGATACAGAGTGTCATCGCAGTCAGAGTGCTATGTAAGTTCATACCGTAACCAAATATTTGGACAACCAAAGTATTTGAATAACCAAAGTATTTGGATAACTTAAGTATTTGGTTACTTTCGTGGAAGTGATTTCAACAAAAGGGGAAAAAAAGGGAATGCGTCTTTCTTTCAACTGTGTGTTTTGGGTAGCGGAAACGTTCTACTGTGTCGCTTTCTCGACTAACACGCTTTGTACTCGTGCGCAGTTTCCTAAGGCATTGGAACAGAGGAGATTTCAATTCCTGCTGTCGAACGGATCTTACCTTCAAACCTGTTCCGGACTCGAAGTTAGCGCGCAAGAGAGAAGAGCGACTACGCAAGCAGGCGGAGAGGGAAAGAGAGGAGAGAGAAAGAGCCGAGGCGGTAAGTCACCCTTTCTCAATTACCCCAGAAAAAATGTACTGTCTTGAAATTTTTAAACTGTTCCACGCCGCCTAAATGTTTCATACCCTTTTGACTTCTGGCTTGGAGTATTCGCTCCGTGGGTGCTAAGATCCAGGATGATTTAATTATATCGCTTTTGATTGGTGCAGCGCAAGAATGCGACTCCGGAGAAACAGGAAGCGAAACCGCCTTCAAGAGGTGCGATGGAAACGGTGACTCCGCCGTACGATCGCTTCGGACCGCGTCAAGCTTCCTATCCAGACACTCCTGCTCTGCGCCAGCTGAGCGAGTACGCGCGCCCTCATGCGAGCTTCTCGCCCAGCGCCTTGCAGCGGACGGCAGCTTTCGTTCCTCCACAGTTCATGGATCCTATGGTTCACTATCAGCTTAATATGTACGCTCCCGGTGCACGTGAGAGGTAGGTAGCTTCCTAGAAGCGCAACAAACAGTTTTGAAAAATCGCCCTTTACAGTGGAACTTCTTTTACACGACCCTCCTTTACGCGACGTTTTTCTGCGTTCCCGGAACTTGATGAATTTTAAACCGTCATACGACGTTCTTAGTCGTCCCCTGAACATCGTCTAAATGAGGTTCCACTGTGCGCACCGTATTTTTAAGCGAGATAAAGGTGTAAAAACCGGGGGAATCCGCTAAGGTAGAAGGCGCGAAAAGTTGGTATCCCTGATCTTAAAAGGCATTTTGTCAACAGACTGGAGCTGGAGCAACTAGAAAGAGAGAAGCGAGAACGGGAGATGAGAGAACTGCGAGAAAGAACGAGAGACTTGAACGAACTTTTCAAGGAAGAGCTCATCAAGACAGCGGGGGGCCCTGGACCACAGTTAGGTGGGCCCGTCGATCCTCTTTGGCTGGCTCGCAGGTACGTCATGGTTGCTTCAATCCGCTCCTCTCAAATCCAGACCTTACGTTGACCTTGTATTGTTAGGTGTTACTTTTCTAAGTCACAAGCTTTGTGGTTGACAGGTTCGCTGGCCCTCCAACCGCGGGCCCCGCTGCTCTGCATCACCAGTATGGTCTGTACCAACCCCCGGGAGCCCTCGGCTCGAGTCTGAACCAGTTGGAACGAGAACGGCTGGAGCGGTTCGGTGAGTCGCGCCGAAATCTTTTTGACAATTTGAAATTCTCATCCCATAAAGAGATCTCAACGATAAGATTTTCATTAATTGCTTTAAACTGCTTGACTAGAATTGATCTGAGATTGTCAAAAGTTATTTTCTCTGTACACACTGTCATGGTTTCGATTGCTGCATGTGTGTGCTGTTTTTGGTGTTTGGGACTTGTCTTGATATTCTGTTTTATTTTCCTACCCTCATCAATTATTTTCTGATAGACAGGTTCCAGAAAATGTTCATTTTAGATGTTACAACCGTACATTAATTTTTCTTCCATAACGGATTTCTTAAGTTTAAGCCGGTCAAGTAATCAGTGAAGACGCTTTTTGAAGTATCAACATGAAACTTATTTACCATGTTCGTCTTTTCATTTGTCTTAACATCAGCTGTGGTGATATCATTTACTAGTTGTAAAGATTCTGGGTTTGACTCTCGCCTTCTCCCTGGCCCTTCTCGGTGCCCGCAATCGTGTCAATTCAAAGTCACTAAGTTTTTGTAGAGTCCTGAATAGAAAGAGAAGCGAAATCCTTCGGCTCCGTTTTAGAGCGCCGGTAGAAATGGCGGCAACCAACTCTCTTTTCTATTCAGAACTCTAGATTATCGTAGCGCGCTCTCGCTCAGAGTTTTTTCTCGATATAAATACCTCATTGTACATATTCCTAAGCTTCTTTATTGTGTAGGACCTCTTAAGACCAGTGAGAGTTCGCCCTCTTGTGCCCCTTTTACTTTGTTCATTCATGGTTGCACGCCTTTAGACTTGGAATTGAAACGGTTGAAAATTATCTAGCACTGGTGCCAACCACCTTGTGGTATTAGGGAAAACGAACGTTGTCTCGGTGGTTTTCATGCCACTTCTTTCTTTTTTTTTGTGTTGATGAGCATGAAAACCGGCAGCATGAAACCACATCATGTGGTTTGACGTAGTGTGTTGTTTGCTAAGTCCGATTTATATTTAGTTCGGTAGTGTTCTGCTTCTGGCCGGCGAGTAGCTCTCGTTGCTTGTTATTAAGAACAGTCGATGTGAATAAGATTCCTTTCAGCGAACATTGAGATGCGACGCTCCAATCCCTCGCGACATTCGTTGAAAATGCGGAGGCACGATTACTGGACCTAAAAGTAAAACGTCCCTGTGACTTTGAAGCCAGGAGACCGTTCTCAAGAATGAGTGAGGAATTATAAGAGGATCGCTGGAAAAAAAAATCTTACGGAAATGATCCAAATGTGGTCAGAGTTCCATAACGTAGCCCTTCAACATGGAAATATACGTGACTTTGACATGGATCACTAATTCCCTCTCAGCAATGACGTTCGGAAACACTTAAATTTTCCCTCTGAACGAATTTTCCATGCGATATCGATTTAAAGAAAATTGTCCTGTGGAAGTCCTTGGATTCAATATTTTCAAAAAGTCAGATTTGCTTTTTGAAATGCAGAACAGCCCACATGAATACGAATTACGGGACCACGTCTAGTCGGGCAGCATTACAAGCTGGAACACTGGTAGAACTCAATCTTATGATTGTGACCATATTCATTGGCCGATCCCATCCATCACGGAGTTTACAAACTTACGTATCCGGGTTACCTTGGTGCATATCGGGTATTTAAATGTCGCTTAAGTTTTTTTGTCATTGTCTTGTCTGGAGCAATTTTCGGCTTGTAGACAATTTGAAAAATCGCCTCGTGAATCTCTTGGCTGTCCAATAGCCGAGCTGATAGGAATTGCCTGAGAGGTAATTTCCTCCCGCTTCCTATTCGCTTGAATTCGCAGTGAATTGCCGCGTCTTACGGGTTTACGTAATGGTGAACTGGTCTTAGAGTTGTGACCGTGGACAGGGGCGAGGTGTTTTTCCGTGGACAGGGTGGCTGGCAGGGTGGCTAGGTAGTCCGTTGGGCGAGGGCGAGGGCGAAGGCGGGGCAAGGAGGGACGGTTTAGCGGGGGTTGACCATTCGTCGGTGGTGCTGGTGACAGGGATAGCCGGAGCGGGTCTCGGGCCGGGTGGCTTGGCGACGGCGGCGCAGCTCGAGGTCGCTGAGAGGCTGGCCCTCGCCGCCGACCCCATGTTGCGCCTTCAGATGGCGGCCATCTCCCCGGAATACCACGCTCATACTCACTCGCACACCCATGCTCATTCGCACACCCACCTCCACCTGCACCCGGGTCAGCAGGGTGCTCAGGCAGCGCAGGTGCAGGGCCTCGAGACCGCACCTGCTACCGCAGCTGGCTATCCCTTGCCAGGTGAGGAGTCCGCCTGAAAAAGCGCCAACTTCAAAGCGACATTCATGCAGCTTAACTTGCGGTTTTGCATTGATACGAAAGGAACATTTCCCCAGCTTTGCTCTTCCGTCCAAAGAAAGACACGAGCTACTTCGCTTTCAAAACCACCTTGGCGGAATGGACGATTTGGCCGTATTGCAGGCGAACATGGTCACCAACCGGAAATGACCTGCGTCAATGTTCTCCCGATTCAAAATCCGACACTAGAACCATTCAAAATATCTTTTCGGAAGGTTTTGCCGTAAAATTTAACGACTTTGGAGCCGAATTTTTTGGGCGGGGAGAACTATGCCGAAGGTCATTTCCGGCTGGTGGCCATGTTCACCTCCATTACGGCCAAATCGTCCATACTCAGTCCGTCAGCAATAACTTGTCCACCTCTGTCCGGAGCATTGTTACTCGGGGAAGGCTCGATTCGTAACTCAATGTCAGGCTAAACTGAATTCGTTGATTCTTTGCCTTGTTTTGAACAGTATTCTTTAGCGGTATAAATTCTTTTATGTGAAACTTTTGCCTATACAAGACTATCGAATAGAATATTATCCGCTTTGTGCTCGGATGATGTTTCAAAAATATCATGTATAAAGACGGTGGGGTTGGGAGGTGGAAATTTTGTAAAGTAATGGTTTTAAAATACTAAAATTCTTGCTTCGAAAAAAATATGGCCTCACTGTTTTTTAAAAGAACAGTCATCAGAAAAAGTTCGCTGTAAGATGGAAATTTGAAGAACAGTCTTTTGTTATGAAACGTTTACAATTATTGAGATATAAGAGTAATAATGATGGAAGTAAAAGAAGAATGCTCGTGAGATCTGCCGCAATTATAGTTATATTTGTCGACCCCTGAGTTGCGGAATTTTGGAAAGAAATGAATAAACCCTCATCTGTCCGTTGTCCGACACGATTCGTTTTTGCTGATCGAGTTCATGAAGTTTTGGTTGGTTCATCATAGGACCTTGTGGTCTGATTCCTTTTGAGATGACCTCGAAAAAAAAACTGCCAAATATTAAACTAAAAGGAATTTTGATCAAACATGTAGTGTCTGACGGACAAAATTTTCAGTTTTTGCTTGGGAATGCTGAACATACGGACAAAATGATCTTGGCATGTACGTTGTTTTGTAAGTGAAGTTGGTGCTTTTTTTTCCTCGGACGGAAGTGCAGGTCTCGCTCGCGAGCCAAAACACGAGGTCGTTAATTTGAAAGTTTTAGCTGAATTGATTTTTGAAAAATGGTTAACCCATCCAAAAGTTTTGCTAATCAGCGTACCATCATTTTGAGACTTTGTGATGATAGAGCCTACTAAAGCAACTACGTTAACCAAGGAGCAGTAAAGAAAATTTTAAGATTTTGAACGAACATTGATTTAAACGTCTTAAATATTATCAATGCTGGCAATTCTAATTTTCCTTCAACGATAGCTTTTCAAGCCATCTTTTATTGTTGAGGGCTGAGGGTGTGAAAATTCGGGTCTTTCGTTATGTTATTTGTATTCGTACAGTTTCGTTTTTTAATTGGTCATCATTTTCGGCTATTGCTCTGTAAGCTTTTTCTTTTCCATATCAAGATAAATGCAGTGGTTTGTAAACCTTAAGGTTTTCAGGCTTTTTTTAATAATCGGGGCGACTCTTTTTATTAACAGTCTGGTGTTTTTTGTTTCTCATTTTTTTATTTTTATTATAATTCTATTGTGTTTTAGTCCTCTTTCAAGAAAAGACTTCGTGTTCTTTTAACGGTTCTCTTTTCTTAATTGTGTGTTTTTTTTACTCTCTTAATCGTGCTCAAGTTTTTAACGAATTATTGGACATTACAATCCCGTGTACACCGTGGTAAACATTAGAGCCCTCATCCGTAATTAGAGTTGGGAAGAAGGAGTTTAGGCATTTGACAATGCAGGAAGGTCTCATCAACGATACAGAAGGGTTACGAAACCTCTTGCGCGGGAAGAAACTCCCAATGGCGGTATGGGGGTCGACGCTCGTGGAAGGGAAGGGGAAGTAATCTTGTGGAGACGTGAGAGCCTTGAAGGACGCTTACCGCCAATTCTTCCACTCCGATAAAATTTCTCGGGAAAGTAAGATTGGTCACAGCAGCTGAGACAAAAAATCATGACCTCAACCCAAACACACGAAGTATCCATGTGAATTGAATCATGAATTTTTATCTTGACTGTTTATTAGATCAGCCACGGGCGTCAGTGCTGAGTGCGTGCTAAAGTAAATTTGTGCTAGTAAAAAAATAAAAAATAATTGATTTTGAGAGATTTCTTATCGGTAATTCTTATGTTGTTCAGACACTCGAGCGCCAATGATGTTGCCTACAAAAGCACGGCGCAGCGATCGGCTTATTACACATCTCGATATGTGATGCACATTTCAGCACTTTTGTCTGTCTTTAATTTGAAAAAAAAAGAAGTATTCCCAAATTGAGAAGTAATTTTGCTTGCAATGAAATATTTAGTAGTAATGCTCTGAAGCAGATCTTGTTTGCGGCTTACTGTGTTCCTAAGTTATTTCATTGTCAGAGAGCAGTTTCTTCTTTTAGTCCTTTTTTCTTCCTTCTCTCTTTTTTTTCGTTGAAATCTTAAGGAAGTTATCTATGGTTTATTTCAAATTAAATTTGTTTGGCGGAGTGAATTTTTATTTGTTTCTTGAATTCACGCATAATAATATCGAAACCGATTGTCTGAACAGCTTCTGCATCAGCTGCTTATCCCCGCCCTGGGATGATGCCCACCCGCGATGGTGCAATGGCTATGCATCATCAAGACCTGCTAGGCCGCCAGTACACCGACCAGATTGTACACCAGGTACGGACAGCCAAAGTCATGCATCAGTCATGGAGCTGATGCTGACCTCACCTACATACCAAGTCACGCCCTGCTACTTTGTATTCATAGTCCATTCTGTTGCTTTCTCTTCATTGAGATCATATTCTGCTGACATTCTGATCCACCAGAAACCACCTTGTGCTGAGGAAAGCCTTTAATAAAATCGGCATTGAAAGAATTGACATGTGTTCAGGTTGGTTTCGTAACACGGTGTGCCTGAGAACTGGCCAAAGTCTTACGTTTGGCGGAGTGACGTATTTTTGCCTTGAATACTCAAATAAAAGAGATATTTTTGTGTCAAGTCAATACTTGCATCGGGTCGAGATCAGCTTGTTGGGATGGAGTGGGATTTCAGTGGGTTGGAAAGATTCAGTTTAGTATTTTATTTAACGTTTATGTTCCATCAAGGTGCAGGTTTGTCGCAGTCACCCAAAGTACGCTCTGTCTTTTTTTTAATTTGATTTGGTTTATTCTTTGTTAGCAGGTTGCGGCCCATGAACACCTTCAGCGACAAATGATGATGGACAGAGAGAGGTTGACTCATCACTCGATAGCTGCTCATGAAGAGTTCATGAGGTATGAAAGAGCTCGACAGTCGAACCGGTAAACTGATCGAAAAGTTTCTCATATATGGTTACATTTTGCAGGCAACAGAGGGAAAGAGAGCGGGAACTGAAAGTTCGCGCCATGGAGGAGGCCGCTCGTGGGTCAAGGCAATAGACATCAAAGTAAGTATCAAAAATCGCGCTGCAAGAGAGAAATCTAACTGCAGAGCTCTTGTGGATGAAGTGCAGCTCGGAGAACTGCCGGACGAACGGTACCTTTGCTTTGCGACGTGCCAATCACTGACGCGATCCCTCGAAATCTGACGTAACTTAACCTAACCTGTATCCTAGGTCAGTGGGAGACAAGTCAAGTTGGGAGAAGTGCATGGAAACAAGTGCTTGGAATTCATATCAGAATACGTCTTGCACGCCCCTGGAAACAATAAGAGACCTTCACAATGCCTTTTTTTCTTCGGAAGTCCTGTCGTGATCGGGATTTTCACGGTCGTGATCGGAATTTTTAAGAAATCGTTTCGATATCGGTTGGACTCTCTTTCGTTCGGCAAGTGGCCTATTTTAGTTGTTTTCTTGCAAGTATTATGGGTAAACTCGGAGACGCAAAGATTTTTATGTATCGATCGACGTGTTTTAAAAAGGAAAACAAGCTAATAAACTAATGTAAAAGAAAATAAATAGATATGTTAATTATTATTCTTTTTTTTTAGTTTCAAGCGTTCAACGTGTCCTCATAAGATCCGGGGGTGGGGGCATATGTTGTATGCGGTTTTTGAAGTCATTTTATGCTAGAGTGGTGAACTTCGTATTTCTGGCGTGACATGGGAGTGTGTTAATATAGAGAATATTTTATGCCAATTTTTCGAATTTTTACCGATATCCGAGCCTTGACAAAGGTCTGAACTACCACCTAAATGTAGCTTAACCAAAGCTAACCAACATGAGATTTCTTTGCAATCAGAGGCCTCGGCGTGGGTAATCGAGGACAGTGTGTTTGTGTGAAAGTAGGAGTGCGCTAGGTGAGAAGAAACGCTGGGAGCCCCCATAAAAAGTGCATTTAGTAGTTAATGGACTTGGCGAGATCCTCCTTTGAAGTAAGTTTTATTACTGATGAATTTTCTTGTTTTTTGTTTCAGACTGGGTGCAGACAAAGTTTATCGCCCGACTTACAAAGTGCGCGTGCAGAAATGAGAAGTATGAGTGACGGAGTGAGTGCAAAATATAGTGTGGATGAAAGAATGATCGCTCAAAATATTTATATGAACATTACTTAGAGCTTCTTTTTATAGTCCCTTTATATAACAGAAGTATCGTTTGTAGAGCGTTTTTATTATTGTGTACAGCATTAACTCCCAGTGAATGACGGAGATGCTTTTGTTGATACGACAAGAAGAACTGGAGTGGTGCTGTGAGTCTGTTGACATCACCTGCCGATCATCAGTAATGCCTTGAGCGCAGCCAGGACTGAAAGACAGTATTGCTAGTGACATGTGAAACCACTCCATTCATGTCCGCTTTCAATTGTTATTTTCTTTCCTAAGCTAATGAACTCGTCTGTAGCACAATTTTTTAGTTTATCGGAGCACTTTTGGTGCAGTTACCCGTAACCGGGTGTTGTGTATTTTATTTGTGCTTGGTACTTATAAGTCTTAGTATTCTTTTTGTTTAACTGACCTACTCTGTGAAAGTGTTGAGGATTTACGGAAGCGGCTCGGCGCCGCGCTGCTACGCTTGTCGTTCTCAAAGATTTTCCAAAGATCGTATTTATTTTTTCTCGTTACCAAAACAGAGGATGGTAGGTTCACGTGCCTGATAACGAAGGCCATGGCATCCTCTCTGGTCACTCCCTTTGTAAAATCTCATGTATAATCTGTGATTTATTTGCAGCTATCGGACGGTTATTTTCACTTCTAGTTGGACTATCGCAGAAAAGTTCAGTGGGCCCGAAAAGCCGGCAGCTCTGCCCCTTGGCCCACTGCACTTCCTTGCGATAGCCCCACATCGTACGGTACATGTCCCCGTCGGGGAACGCGCTTCAACATCGAAATTAAGTTTTATGTGTTTTTAAAAAACGACGCGCTCTAAGTGAGGTGCTTCAAATGTCCTACACGATTCACGTGTTCTCTTCGTTTATTCAGTAGCCTGTCGTGTGGCAGTTTGTGTTCACTACTTAAAAAGACTTGCTTTACGGACAAAATGGCTTTATCGTCTGTGATATCGCTGTTCAGGATTGGTTGCTTAGCGAAATTTTTAACCATGCTTTCTCAGTTCCTGTTTTTGGAGCATATCATGCACGTAATAACCCTAGCCTCGTGTCATGTCGTGCCAGAGAGCCTTAAACGGAAGGGATGATGCGACGTGGTCCTCTTCGAATAGGACCCCGTGTTGAAGGCCCAGTTCCGCGAAACTCGGGTCCTCTCCGCCCGGTTGAGACTTGTCGACGACTCGCACAGTTTTGGCTCAGGGTGGTGCATTGTACATGACATGTGAAGGTCTTTGAGCTTCGTCCCTCCTCTGAAATGGGTATTCCTGGTCGCGTTTCAGTTTCAGCTCAACTGCAGTCTTACGTCTTACCTTTTTTTTTCATAGATCTCTTAATCATTGTTTCAAAACGTAACCATTTCGATGTGGACTTCTTTTAACATTTGAAATGTTTTGGAAGTTTTTTTCCTTATAGAAATTTCATTCATACAGCAGTTGCTTGCTGCATCATCGATCAGAGACGGTAGACAAGTTTCAAATAATGTAGTTCAAATCATGTATCACAATATTAGTTTCTATCATACCTCCACCTCAAAGAAAAAGTCATTGGAATTAACAACCTATTGTTTAGTTTTGATCTTGTTTGCTGCCAAAATCTCTGCATCATGTAGCCAGTTAGTAGCGGTCGTAAGAGTTTTACTAGTACTTTTGCGTTTGCTCTGGTGATGTACCGGATTCAGCTGACAATTTTTTAAAATGATTGAAGTTATGATTTTCGTAGCATGGAATGGTTCTTGAATTTCAATGCCTTGTTGAAGTTGTATTTACCAGTGACTTCGGATTATGCCCTTGCTGAGGTAATTTTCTCAACAATTAAGCCCTCGATCCTTTCTAAAATTTCCTGAATTTTCGTTGTTACTCATTGGTCTAATTATCCGTATTTTTGTATGTGACTTTCTTCAGCTATCAAATTTTGTCTCCCTGTGTGATACTTTTACCGGTATTTTTTGTTATTTTCCTGGAATAGAAGAGAGTTATCCATTGCCCTACCTATCAGTGTAAACGTAGCCCTGTGGAGAGTCAGTGGCGTAAGTGGACCTCGACTTTAGAGGGGTTCCCTAGAACCTCCCCCTACTCCCCTCCTGCAGTTACGCTATTAAGGGTTGACGATTTTGTACCGTGGTTTGGTTGGGCCATGCTCAAATTGCTCTTCAACTGACTTACACTGTCTGTTAGAGATTTAAAGCAGCGATTTATCTATTAAACGGACGTGTACTTTCGATTGGAAGTGAGTTAATGACGTGCATAATCGTATTTCAAAACCTTAAAGAATAGAAGGAAGGATCTTTTGAATTGCAGTGCTGTCTCGCGTGTTTTGCTAACATATGTAATGGCGTGATTCACTGCAGTTTTGAAGAAAAGCAGGGAGGCTTAAAGTAAGGATCTTTTGAACTACAGTTTACATTGGTAGTGGTTGAGATTCTGTTGCATGCCCTGCAATTCAAGAAAAAAAGGATAATGTCCGAATCTTACGAATTGCCCTTTATTTTATCGCGCAATGGATGTAACGTGGCTAGTTGCGACGCGAAACTAATGAGTTAAACATAGAATCTTCTGCAGGTGTAGGAAATCTTCAATTTGAATTTGTAACCTATCACAGACATAAAACTGGTATTGGTGTGAGTTGTTAGCTCACTGGTAAACTCTTAGTTTTGCTTGGAGTACAGTATCATTTTTCTCTACTATATAATGTGGATGAAATGTTCAAATGAAAATCATTTATAATATGTTCCTGTGTTTGAGCTGAGGAATGTTGGATTACCTCAGACAGATCGTTTCCTTTCCTTATATTTATGAGTGTTGCACCATTTGTGATGTCATGTACATATGTTCTGATATGTAAATAGCAGCTAGCAGTATATGTGTGGATGACCATGAACGATTATGTATGACTGTGCGCTCTTAAGACCCAGCGGCACGGGAGATTTTTTCTCTAGTTTGTGTTTATTTTTATACCAACTCGCCAGGCCTTGTATGGTTTCTCGAACGTTGAGGGTAAGTGTCTATGAGAATAAAACTTTACTCTACATTCTTTTGCCGTCATAGTGTAATGTCTCCCCCACTATCGTCTCTTCGATCTTTAGTCATGTTGTCCTATAACTACCTTTCAACTACGGTAATGATCAGTTTCCTTGCGTTTGACAAATCTATTATTTTTTTTAACCAAAGTCTGAGGACACTCTCTACACGATCGTTCGCATTGCAAGTCTTTATGCGGATGTTTTTTTTTTTTGTATTTTTTCATTGCAAACATATCCACTTGTCGGGTAAATAAAATTGCCGTTTTCAATGCTTTTGTAAGGAAAGGTGGCTGATTTAAAATCCACGCGATAATCCTCGTTTATGGAAGTTTGTATCACCCTCTCACTTGAGGTGCATTTCACTCCACAAAGTTGTAGAGATTATTAGTGGATTACCTTATTCAAAGATTCTAGTGAACGAAGACAGCCCTACAATTTTCTGTGCCTTAAAGTTCTCTTAAGAAAAATAGCTGGTATACCAAAAAAGATATATATTCTCTTATGCAAGCTTCTCTTATCGTTGGTGCTTTACGTTGAACAAGAAAATCAAAATAGAGAGTTGAAACAAAACGCAAACTATCCACTGCATTATAGATGGTTTACTGACTACTAGGTTAATGAACAAGTTTCAAGTTTCCAGATTTGAGATAACACAAGAAAAGGTATCTTCCATTTTCCTGTCACATGTAAAGGCAAGGATGAAAACTCAAAGGACAGTATTCCACACCACATTTGCACAGGTTTATTGGTAAATTGTTATAAGTTCCATTAAAAAATCTCAGATTACAAGCGTTAATTTAAACAATCATTTCAAGCTCTCTGGCATATTCAATCACTTGTGACGCCAGCTCACATGAGGGCAAACCATCATCGGTTTTCTGCTCCACAGGACCAAAGTGGTAGAATTGGTCAGGTTTCAGAACCCATCCCCTCTGTAACAGCACAATTGAAATTAGCTAACTACCTATGTTGCAAAAAATGACAATCTTCAGCAACTCACCTTAGCACCATATTCCAAAATAGTGGCAGCAGAGTTGAAATGCAGCATACGAGCTGCTTCATTCACTGAAATCTTGTCATATGCCTTCTCCATGCATGCTGCAATTTCTCCTCTGATTGTGTCCAGAAGGATATCAATGAAAAAATTGTAACTGTCAGCTGGAACATTGTCCTTAGCCAAGAATATCTGTGAACACAGAATGCCAACACAGTTAATGGGTAATTAAGGCTATTTTGTAGTTTTACTTGGTCATGCTACTTACTTTGTTATAAGAACCCTCCATTAGATACTGCTCTAGAGAGAGTGGATGTTTTATGTAGACATTGGTTTGAATTGTTTCTGCCGGTAGCAACTCCAATTCAGTATGGAATTCTGCTACTCGATTTTGAGATAGCAAGAACAATAAATTCAAGCCAAGAAGTTGGAATTTGAAGTCTGACTCAGGCAAGGTCCTGTAAGAAAGATCAAACCTATGCAATCAAAACAGTCACACGAAACACGAATCAAAACAGAGAAATTTACTCACGATTTGTAGTCCAAATAGTAACATTTCAGCTGGGCCATGTACCGTTCAAATGATGGAATATCCTTTGTGGCAATGCTGAACTGGACACCAATCTCAAGGATGTTTCCTTTAAGCAGAAAAGCAGGATGATAACAAGGACAATACAGTGAGCTCTTGGCACCTAGATTAATTCATTAGTACTTACTAGCAAGAACTATTTCTTGTTCAGAGGGTTCTGCATTGGAAGTTGGTAAAAAAGTCAAGCTAGTCAACCCAACCTGTGAAAACCACAAGCAAATGTCACACTCAAAAAGTAAGTTGATGGGAAATAGTTGTAAGGAGAATAGAGTCTACCAAAGGATTAGATCAATTTTCACGTCTTTATTACAGACTCGCTCCTTAGGTAGAAGCCGATTAACCAAAAAAGTGCTTGTCATACAAGTGATGAAAACACTAACAATGACATCGCAGCACTCATTCTCGCAGCATAATTTATGCTCACCTTAAGCTTGTTAAGTAATTCACCGCATTCTTTTAGATTTGGTGGTTTTGCTGTCCATTTCGTATGCAATTTTGTGTATAAAGCCTTCACGTCTTTCACAGCAGCCATCGTGTTTATTTTCGACAGCTTCTCTCTGTTTTTTCTGTTCCCCTGCGTCTGCGCACGATGGGGGGTGGTCTCCCTCCATCGTGGTCTGCGTCACGGTGCAGAGAGTATACGGTATAAATAGCTCCACTTGGCTCGCAAAGTGAAGCCCAAAATGATAGCACATCATAGTTCTCCGCGCCGCCGCTAGTACTGCGCCACTTGTCATGAAGGGGCCGACTTTTTGCTGGGCGCTTAAGGAGTCTCGCAAAGTCGTCGCTAGCCAAATCGTTATTTTTCGCTCTATTCAAATTCTAAATAGCCTTCTAGGAAGCTTAAAGTCTAGGGCTTATTTTTCACACCTCGACATAAAAAAAGGACCACAAATAAAAATTTGGCTAGCGACGACATCCGGTCACACGCAGGTATTTCTTTACCTAAAAAGGTAAAACCGGTGTGCGACCGGCGGGTCTCGTCGCTAGCCAAATCTTCATTTGTGGTCCTTTTTTATGCCGAGGTGTGAAAAATAAGCCCTAGACTTTAAGCTTCCTAGTAGGCTATTCAGAATTTGAAT
>Ga0058701_10000518_pt1 | contig 26371 bp, 27 predicted proteins | sample AgamicOrMae_FD_97039 | JGI IMG/M metagenome (GOLD analysis project Ga0058701, IMG submission 97039) | Agave microbial communities from Guanajuato, Mexico - Or.Ma.e | ecosystem: Host-associated > Plants > Phyllosphere > Phylloplane/Leaf | place: Guanajuato, Mexico | collected 2012-06-04 | reverse complement strand
GCGCGGGCGCCGAGCGGGTTGTCCTGGCCGCCGGCCATGTAGCGGGGCAGGTCCGGGCGGCGGGCGAGCATCTGGGCCGGGGGGCGCCAGTCCGGCCACTCCTTCTTCATGGTCACGGTCTTGGTGCCCGACCACGAGAAGCCCCGCCGGCCGACGCCGACCCCGTAGCGGATCGCCTCGCCGCCGCCGAGCACGTAGTAGAGCCGGCGCTGGCTCGTGGAGACGACGACGGTGCCGGGCTTCTCGGAGCCGCGCCAGGCGACCGTCTCGCGGGGAATCGCCTGCGTGCGGAAGACGTTGAGGAAGTCCGCGATCGGGCCGCTGTCGAGGGGGTTGGCGCGGGCCGGCACCGCGCCCGCCGCGAGGCAGAGGGCGAGGATCGCGGTGAGGTGCTTGCGTCGCGCGCCGCGGAAGGGGTTGGCTGTCGGCATCGTCGGGATCGTCCTCCGGGCCGGGCGGCCGTGCCGCCCCTGGACGGTCGGTGAAGCCCGGCTTCGCGGCGGGGATGTGGTCGGTCAAGCCCGCGGGCGCCGATCCCGGCCGGCTGTGGGACGGCGGCAACGCCTCCGCGGAGGAACGATCCTCTCCCGTTCGGGATGAACGAGATGTCGCAGCCTATTGCGAAGCTCGCGTCGCAGTACCACCCTCCCCTCGTGAGACCCGGCACCACGATCGAGAGCGGGCGCTTCGGCGCGGCCGTGCAGCGCGCCTTTCCGGCGCTGCGCTCCGGCTGCCGTGCCCTGCTCAGCTTCGTCGTCGCGACGCTGCTCGTCGCCCTCTCCTCCCTGCCGGACCCGAACCCCGAGCCTCCGCGCGGACCGGTCTCCGCGGTGTCGATCCATTCGATCCACGCGCCGGGTGCGGGCGGAGCGGGCCGGCAGGCCCTCAGCGCGATGCACGCGGATGCCGATCTTCCCCCCGGCAACCTCCGCACCGCCGCGCCCGCCTTACCGGCGGTCGAACGGCGCCTGGCCGATGCGGGCTTCGCGGTTCCGGCCGCCGCCTGGCCGCCGTCCCGGACCGCGCCCCCGCCCGACCGGCCTCCGAGAGCCGCCTGACGCCGCCCCCGGCCATCCGCACGCTCGCGGTGGGCCGGATCATGCTTGCGCCGTTTTCATCGTCCTCGGATACCGGACGCGCCGGCCGCCGTGCCTGCGGTCGCTCGCGATCCGTATCGGGATCTGCGGCGCCGACCCGTCAGACCGCCCCTCAGGAGCGACGTGCCCTCGATGTCTTCCCGCCCCGTCAGCTGCCGGCCCCGCTCGTTCGCGTCGCTGCGCGCCTGGTCCGTTCCCGTGGCCGCCGGCCTCGCGCTCGCCACCCTGTCGGCCTGCAACCAGAAGCAGGCCGCCGCGCCCGTGCCCGGTCCGCCGCCGGAGGTGACGGTGGTCACCGTCGCCCCGCAGCCGATTCCCTACGTGCGCGACCTTCCCGGCCGGGTGGCCCCGATGCGCATCGCCGAGGTGCGGGCCCGCGTCTCCGGCCTCGTCGTGCGGCGGCTGTTCGAGCAGGGTTCGACGGTCAAGGAAGGCGACATCCTCTACAAGATCGACGCGGCCCCCTACGAGGTCGAGCTCGCCAGCGCCGAGGCGGCCCTCGCCCGCACCGAGGCCGCCCTGGTCCTGGCGAGCCAGCAGGCCGAGCGCCTGGAGACGCTGCTCTCGCGGGCGACCGCGAGCCAGGCCCAGTACGACGCCGCCTTCGCCGCGAAGAAGCAGGCGGAGGCCGAGGTCGCCGGCGCCAAGGCGACCCGCGACCGGGCCAAGCTCAACCTCTCCTGGACGGACGTGCGCGCGCCGATCAGCGGCCGCATCGGCCGGGCCCTGCTCACCGAGGGCACGCTGATCGAGCAGGGCAGCGCCCAGGTGCTGGCCACGATCCAGCAGCTCGACCCGATCTACGTCGACATCACCCAGTCGGTGGGCGAACTGAACAAGCTGCGCCGGGACCTCGCCAGCGGCGAGCTCGACCGCCTCGACAAGGACCACGCCAACGCGCACCTGATCATGGACGACGGCACGCTCTACCCGCTGGCCGGCCGGCTCCTGTTCTCCGACGTCACCGCCGATCCGAGCACCGGCCAGGTGACGCTGCGCGTGCAGTTCCCCAACCCGCACGACGAGCTCTTCCCCGGCATGTACGTGCGCGCCCGCATCAAGCAGGGCATCGATTCCGACGCCATCGCCGTGCCGCAGCAGGCGATCCAGCGCACCACCGACGGCAAGGCCGAGGTCTGGGTGGTCGGCGCCGACGACAAGGTGATGCTCCAGCCCGTCGAGGTCGGCCCTGTCGTCGGCCAGAGCTGGCTGATCCGCGACGGCCTCAAGGCCGGCACCCGCGTCGTCACCGAGGGCTTCCAGAAGATTTCCACCGGCAGCACCGTGAAGCCGGTCGAGACCGGCACCCCGGCCGAACAGGCCGCGCTCGGCAAGCCGCAGGATTCCGACGAGACGTCGGACCTGATCGACGTCCGCGGCCGCTGACGGACCGGAGGAGCCGCGATCATGGCACGCTTCTTCATCGACCGGCCGATCTTCGCCTGGGTCGTCGCGCTGTTCATCTGCTTGGGCGGGGCGCTCTCGATCCCGCTCCTGCCGATCGCCCAGTACCCGATGATCGCCCCGCCCTCGATCGCGCTGTCGACCGCCTATCCCGGCGCCTCGGTCGAGAACCTCTACACGGGCACCACCCGGCTCATCGAGGACGAGCTGAACGGGGCCGCCAACATCCTCAGCTTCGAGTCGGCGAGCGACTCGTTCGGCAACATCGAGATCACCGCCCAGTTCAGGCCGGGCACCGACCCGGCGCTCGCCGGCGTCGAGGTGCAGAACCGCCTCAAGCGCGTCGAGGCCCGCCTGCCGGCGGAGGTGCGCCAGCAGGGCATCCTCGTGGAGGAGGCTTCGGCCGCCACCCTCAACATCATCACCCTCGTCTCGCCGGACGGGTCGATGGACGAGGTCGCGCTCGGCGACTTCCTGACCCGCAACGTCATCAACGAGATCCGCCGCATCCCCGGCGTCGGGCGCGCGACGCTCTACTCGACACAGCGCTCGCTCCGGGTCTGGATCGACCCGGACAAGCTGCGCGGCCTCTCGCTCAACCCCGCCGACGTGACGCGGGCGATCCAGGACCAGAACGTCCAGATCGCCTCCGGCGCGGTCGGCGCCGCGCCGAGCCCGGCCAAGAACGCCGTCAACTTCCCCATCATCGTGAAGGGGCAGATGACCGAGCCCGAGTCGTTCGGCGCCATCGTGCTGCGGGCGAACCCCGACGGCTCGAACGTGCGCCTGCGCGACATCGCCCGGATCGAGCTCGGCGGCGAGGACTACAAGTTCACGACCCGGCTCAACGGCGGCGAGGCGGCCGGCATCTCGGTGACGCTGGCGCCGGACGGCAACGCCCTCCAGACCGCCCGCTCGATCCGCGCCAAGATGGAGGAGCTGGCCCAGTTCTTCCCCGACGGCGTGAAGTGGGACATCCCCTACGACATCACCCCCGCCGTCGACGCCTCGATCCAGAAGGTGCTGATGACGCTGATCGAGGCGGTGGTGCTCGTCTTCGTGGTGATGTTCCTGTTCCTGCAGAACATCCGCTACACCCTGATCCCGACCATCGTGGTGCCGATCGCGCTGCTCGGCACCTGCACGGTGATGCTGCTCGCCGGCTTCTCCATCAACGTTCTGACGATGTTCGGCATGGTGCTGGCCATCGGCATCCTCGTCGACGACGCCATCGTCGTCGTCGAGAACGTCGAGCGCATCATGAACGAGGAAGGTCTCTCCCCGAAGGAGGCGACCCGCAAGGCCATGGGCCAGATCACGGGGGCGATCATCGGCATCACGCTGGTGCTGGTGGCGGTGTTCATCCCGATGGCCTTCTTCCCCGGCTCGGTGGGCATCATCTACCGCCAGTTCTCGATCGCGATGGTCACGTCCATCGCCTTCTCGGCGCTGCTGGCGCTGTCGCTGACGCCGGCGCTGTGCGCGACGCTGCTGAAGCCCGTCGAGAAGGGGCACGGGCACGCGAAGCGCGGCTTCTTCGGCTGGTTCAACCGCATCGTCGAGCGCGAGACCGCCCGCTACGGGCGCGGCGTTGCCTGGTTCGTCGCCAAGTCGATGCGGGTCATGGTGGTCTACCTCGCCCTCACGGTCGGCCTCGCCTACGCCTTCGTGCGCCTGCCGGAGGGCTTCCTGCCGGTGGAGGACCAGGGCTTCTTCACCGTCGACGTGCAGACGCCGCCGGGCTCCTCCTTCAACCGCACGCTCGCGGCGGTGAAGAAGCTAGAGGAGCACCTGATGGCCCAGCCGGGCGTGGCGACCGTGACGATCGTCAACGGCTTCTCCTTCTCCGGCCAGGGCCAGGTCACGAGCCAGGCCTTCGTCACCCTGAAGCCCTGGGGCGACCGCGACGCGGACAACTCCGCCGCGAAGCTCGTGGAGGGCACCAACAAGGCGCTCGCGACCTACCGCGACGCGACGTTCGACGCCCAGGAGCCGCCGCCGATCGACAACCTCGGCAACGCGGCGGGCTTCTCCTTCCGCCTCCAGGACCGGGCGCAGCGGGGCTACTCGGCGCTGCTCGCCGCGCAGGAGCAGCTTCTCACCCTCGCTCGCCAGAGCCCGGTGCTCCAGAAGATCAAGGTCGAGGGCCTGCCGCCGGCCCCCCAGGCCGAGCTCGTCATCGACCGGGAGAAGGCGGCCGCGCTCGGCGTCAACTTCGACGACGTCAACGACACGATCCAGGTCAATCTCGGCTCTGTCTACGTCAACGACTTCCCGAACCGGGGCCGCATGCAGCGCGTCATCGTGCAGTCCGAGCAGCTCCAGCGCCTCAACGCGTCGGACCTGCTCAACTACGGCGTCAAGAACGCGCAGGGCACCATGGTGCCGATGTCGTCCTTCGCCGAGCTGAAATGGGGCGTCGGGCCGGCCCAGATCGTCGGCTTCAACGGCTACCAGACCGTGCGCGTCACCGGCGAGCCGGCGGCGGGCTACACCTCGGGCGACGCCATCGCAGAGATGGAGCGCCTCGCGGGCCGGCTGCCGAAGGGCTTCGGCTTCACCTGGACCGGCCAGTCGCTCCAGGAGAAGCAGGCGGGCTCGCAGGCGAGCCTGCTGCTGGCGCTCTCGGTGCTGATCGTGTTCCTGTGCCTCGCCGCCCTCTACGAGAGCTGGTCGATCCCGTTCTCGGTGATGCTGGTGATCCCGCTCGGCGTCATCGGCGCCGTGGCGGCGGTCTACCTGCGCGGCCTGCCCAACGACGTCTACTTCAAGATCGGTCTCATCACGATCATCGGCCTCTCGGCCAAGAACGCGATCCTGATCGTGGAGTTCGCCAAGGACCTCTGGAAGCCGGGCAAGTCGCTGGTCGAGGCAACGATCGAGGCGGCGACCCTGCGCTTCCGGCCGACGTGATGACCTCGCTGGCCTTCATCTTCGGCGTGGTGCCGCTGGCCATCGCCTCGGGCGCCGCCTCGCGGAGCCAGCAGGCGATCGGCACCGGCGTGATGGGCGGCATGATCTCGGCGACCGTGCTGGCGGTGTTCTTCGTGCCGGTGTTCTTCGTCGTGGTGATGCGCCTGTTCCGCCGCAAGCAGGTGGCGGCCGAGGAGACGGCACCGGCACGGGCGGAGCGCGCGGCGCCCGCTGGGGGCGTCCCGGCGGAGTAGGGTCCGCTCGAGCCTTTTCAGCCGAAGTGGGCGCCGGTTCGGCGTCAGAAAATGCGGCCGAACGAGAACCTGAAGCCGCTTCAGCGCCGGGCGAGGTCGCGCAGACCCTGCCCGGCGATCCGGGCGCGCTCGTGCGCCCAGGAGTGGCCGGGCCAGAAGCGGCCCTCCGGCGTGTCGAAGAAGCCGCAGAGCAGGAGGCCGCGCGGGCGCGCAAGGCCGAGGCGGACGAGCGCCCGGTGCCATCGCCCGGTCTCGCCGCCGGGTAGGCCGTGCGCCCGCAGCAGCATGAGAACGGCAAAGCCCGTCGAGGGCGCCGCGAAGGCGATGTCGGGGACGAGCGGATAGTCCTCGCGCACCGCCGGGTCGTCCGCCGCGAAGCGGCTGCGGGGCACGGCGCCGGGATCCGGGAGCGCGCCGCTCCGCGGGTCGTTCAGGCAGAGGAGCAGGTGGAAGCGCTCCGGCGCCGCCTGCATCGCGTCGAGTGTCCGCGCCTCGGTCGGCCAGCCGTGGAAGCGCCCGGTGTCGAAGTGCTGGCGCAGCACGAGCACGTTGAGATGACGGCCGGACAGGAACCGCGGCAAGAACGGCGCCCGGTTGAAATGCACGACCGCGTCCCGCTCTGCGCACGGCACGGCGGCGAGGTCGCGGGGCGTCAGGGTGGGGTTGTTGGCGAGCAGCGTGACGCTTCGCCGGCCCCGCAGCGCCGACACGAGACCCGCGATCGCGACCGGCGCGCGATCGGGCTCCGAATCCGGCGGCGAGATGGGGCTCGAAGGCGGCATCGGCGGTCTCGCGGATGGGACGGCGGAGGAGACCTGTTCAAGACCCGGCGCCGGCATGGTCAAGAGGCTGTCGGCTCATGGACGCCGTATTGCGATCCCGTTAGGGTTGTGGCCGGGGCTGATCCGGGAGAGCGTCATGCGCAAGACCGTCCTGACCGGCGTCGTCCGTCTCGGGAGCACCTGCGGCCTCGCCGCCCTGCTCCTCTCCACGCCCCTCGCCCCGCCCGCCGCGGCGCAGGACGGCGCCTCGCAGCCGGGCGCCGCTTGGCAGGATCCCCCTGCCCGCCTGCCGCCGACGCCAGCGGCCAAGGCCCCGAAGACCGAGACGCGGGAGAGGCCGGTCGCCGAGGCGAAGCCGAAGGCGCGCAAGGTCGTTCGGGAGGTTCGGGCACCGCGTCGGGTACGGGTGTCGGAACGCCGCGAGACCTCCCGCCGGATCGAGACCGTACGCCCCGCTCACACGCGTCGGGTGGCGATGACCCCCCGGGGTTCGGTTGTCGCGCAGTATCCCGCCTATGCCGGCCCGCCGGTGGTCTACGGGAGGACCCTCGAGGACGAGCGGCTCGCCCGCATCCGGGCGGCCCAGGCCGCAGGCTACATCGTCGTCCGCTCCCGCTCCGTCGAGTTTCCCGACGGGCGCTCGCTGCGGACCTACCGTCCCTACGAGGACGAGGAGGACTGAGTGCCGCGCCTCAGCGGACGCGCGGCGGCCGGCTCGGCTCGAACACGATGCGGCGATGGAACGCGCACCAGCTCTTGCCGTCGGCGACGGGCGCGCCGCAGCACAGGGCGCCCTCGCTCGGCTCGCCGATGATGAACTTGCACACGAACGCGCCCGATTGCGCGAACGGCACGCGGTAGGTCTCGGAGGGCTCGGCAAGGCTCTCGGCCTCGGCGAATTCGGAGAAGCGGACCACTTGGTTCATAGCGCTCGACGGTTGTGCGGGCATCGGCGGCCATGCGGCGCGCCTGCCGAAGAAGGGAGGAAGTCTCGCCGGACCCGGCGGCTCATCCGCATCGGCACGAAAGACCGGGGCGCGGGCGAATCCGACACTGCGACATCACACTGTCATAGATAGTCTTACCGCACCGCGAAACAAGCCCGTCATGCATCATGCACAGGGGTGCACAGTGTTCCGCAGCGGGGAATGCGTAGCCGTGAGGAAGGTGACAGATTCGTCACCGATCTTCCGCACGCGAAACCTCGGTGCCCGGCCTGCGTCGAGACGCCGCCGCTTCCTTGAGCCCTCGTCCGCCCCGTTGTAAGGCCGCCCGGTCCGCCGGGGGGATCAGGACCGATGCGCGCGCTCGTGACCGGCTCGGCCGGCTTCATCGGCTATCACCTCAGCCGGCGCCTCCTGGGCGAGGGGCACGCGGTCGTCGGGCTCGACGGCTTCTCCGACTACTACGACGTCGCCCTGAAGCGGGCGCGCCACGCCGAGCTTGAGCGCCTGCCCGGCTTCGAGCCGGTGGAGGGCCGCCTGGAGACGCCCGGCCTGCTCCACGATCTCCTCGGACGGGTGCGGCCCGACATCGTCGTCCACCTCGCCGCCCAGGCGGGCGTGCGCTACAGCCTCGAGAACCCGCAGGCCTATGCGGATGCCAACCTCACCGGCTCGTTCAACCTGCTGGAGGCGGTGCGCGCCCATCCGGTCCGCCACCTGCTGCTCGCCTCGACCAGCTCAGCCTATGGCGGCAACACCGCGCTGCCCTTCCGCGAGACCGACCGGGCGGTGACGCCGCTGACCCTCTACGCGGCCTCGAAGTCGCCATGGAGGCGATGGCGCATTCCTACGCGCATCTCTTCGGCCTGCCGACGACGGCGTTCCGCTTCTTCACCGTCTACGGGCCCTGGGGCCGGCCGGACATGGCGCTCTTTCTCTTCGCCCGGAAGATCCTGGCGGGCGAGCCGATCGAGGTCTTCTCCGGCGGCACGGCGGAGCGGGACTTCACCTACGTGGACGACCTCGTCGACGCGATCCGCCGCCTGATCGACCGGCCGCCGCCGGCGCCCGGCGGCGAGGGCCCCGCCTGCGCGGCCGACACCCTGAGCCCGGTCGCGCCCTATCGCCTCGTCAACATCGGCGGCGGCCGCCCGGAGCGGCTCGGCCGGATGATCGACGTTCTGGAGGCCGCGATCGGGCGGCCGGCGGAGCGGATCGCCAAGCCGCTGCCGCCGGGGGACGTCGCCCGCACCCATGCCAGCACGGAGCTTCTCGAGTCCCTGATCGGCACAGTCCCCAGCACCCCGATCACGGACGGCATCCCCGCCTTCGTGCGCTGGTACCGGGACTACTACCGCGTCTGAGCGGCCCGGCGGCGGGGACGCCGCAGAGCCTTCTCGGTTCGAGCGGAGCCGCCCGATGGGATCAGGAGGTCGACCACTCCCGCTTGGCCTCCTCGGCGGAGCGGTCGAGGCGCACCTGGCCGCCCTCGACGGCCTGCACGAAGTCGACGGGGATGTAGTGGTGCAGGCCGCCGGCATCCTTGTCCGTCTTGGTGAGCTTGATCTGTCCGGCATCGACATGATCCACGGTGCCGACATGGGCGCCGTCGGAGCCGACCACCTCGGCGTGTTCCTTGATCTGCGAAACGTCGACCATTCGAAGTCCTCCTCTCGGGTCCCGGCCAACCGCCGCCGGCCGCCGGTGTTCCGCGCCGGGGCACGGGGCTGCGCCATCGATCTCGCCCGTTCCCTCGGGCGCGCGGATCGTCCAGAAGGGGCCGGTTCGAGAACAGAACGGAGCGCATGCGGATGACCGGTTCGGCCCAAGCCCTCGTCTCGCCGGAATGGCTGCACGAGCGCCTCTCGGCGCCCGATCTCGTGGTGCTCGACGGCTCCTGGTACCTGCCCGCCGCCGGGCGCGATCCGGAGGCGGAGTTCCGCGCCGCCCACATCCCCGGCGCGATCCGCTTCGACATCGACGCGATGAGCGACGAGGGCTCGCCCCTCCCCCACATGATGCCGCGCCCGGAGGTGTTCGCCTCGCGGATGCGGGCCCTCGGGGTCGGCGACGGCGTGCAGATCGTCGTCTACGACGGCATGGGCCTGTTCTCGGCCCCGCGCGTCTGGTGGATGCTGCGCAGCTTCGGCGTGCGGGACGCGGCGGTGCTCGACGGCGGCCTGCCGGCCTGGGTGGCCGCGGGCTTTCCCACCGAGGAGGGCGAGGCCCGGCCGCGCGAGCGGCGCCATTTCAGCGCCCGCTTCGACAACGGGGCCGTGGCGGATGCGGGCGACGTCGCGCGCGCCCTCGACACCGGCAGCGCCCAGGTGGTCGATGCCCGCTCCGGCAGCCGCTTCCGCGGCGAGGAGGCCGAGCCCCGCCCCGGCGTGCGCCCCGGCCACATGCCCGGCGCCCTCAACATGCACTATGCCGCCCTCCAGTCGAACGGCCGCATGAAGGACCCCGACGCCCTGCGCGCGGCGTTTGCCGAGAACGGCATCGACCCGGACCGGCCGATCGTGACGACCTGCGGCTCCGGCGTCACCGCCGCGATCGTGTCGCTCGCCCTCGAGACCATGGGCCGCCCGGCCCGCGCCCTCTACGACGGCTCCTGGTCGGAATGGGGTGCCGACACCGCCCGCCCCGTGGCGACGGGGCCGGCCCGGTAGGGGCCCGAAGGACCGGCTCCGTCATCCGCCTGTCATGGCAGGCGGGCTCGGCTGGCGGCGCAGTCCCGCACCGGGATCGCGGAGAGTCGTTCAACTTTTCGTGCGTCGGATTGCCGGAAGTATAGCATTTGCTATGGCCAAGGCGGGGCGTTCGCGGGGAACAGCGCGGTGGCGGAACGGCGGAGAGCGATGGGGCGGAGCGGCCTCGCGGCCGGAGCGGTCGCGCTCGCTCTCGCCGTTCCCGGTGCCCGTGCCGCCGATCCGGCAGCGCTCCCGGCGGAGCCGGCCTTCATCGACTGGTCGGGGCTCTCTCTCGGGATCGAGGGTAGCGCCGGCGCCTCCTTCGGCGCCTTCGGCTTCGGGCCGACGACGGTCGGCGGCCGGCCGGTTCCGCCCTTCCGCACCGGCGACGCCACCGGACGCAACGATCGCAGCCGCGAGGCGACCACCGCCGTCGGTGGCGGCTTTGCCGGCTATGCCTGGCAGGCCGGGCCGTGGCTGTGGGGCATCGAGGCCGACCTCGCCGGCTCGAACCTCAAGCGCCCCGTCTCCTTGACGGTGCCGGGCTTCGGCACCGAGGCGATCGATCCCGCCTTCAGCCTGATCCGCGCCAAGACCGACCTCTACGGCACCCTGCGGGGCCGCTTCGGCCTCGCCTTCGAGCGCTCCCTCGTCTACGCGACCTTCGGGCTCGCCGGCGCCCGCACCCGCTACCTCGCGAGCTATCCCGACGCCGCGGGCGGCGTCGCGGGGGCGCAGGCCGAGCGCACCGGGATCGGCTTCACCCTCGGCGCGGGCGTCCAGTACGCGGTCACCGACACGATCGCGCTCGGGCTCGACTACCGCTACCTCGATCTCGGCTCGACGGGCCGCTTCACCCTCGGCGCCGTGCCGGGCCTCGGGCCGGTCTCGACCCGGGCGGCCTCGACCGCCAACCAGATGCTGGCGCGGCTGATCTGGTACCCGCAGGGGCTGCGCCTGCCCCCGGAGGCCGAGGCGCCGGAGGACCGCGAGGCCCGCTTCTCGCTCCACGGCCAGACCACCTTCGTGAACCAAGCCGTGCCGGGCTTCCGCTCGCCCTATCAGAGCGGCAACAGCCTCGTGCCGCATCAGGCCCAGGCGACGACGACGGCGACTCTCTTCCTCGGCTTCAAGCTGATGGAGGGGACCGAGCTCTACTACAACCCGGAGTTCTCCCAGGGCTTCGGCCTGTCGCGCACGCTCGGCATCACCGGCTTCGTCAACGGCGAGGCGCAGAAGGCCGGCGCGCCCTTCCCGAAGCTGCGCTCGAACCGCTACTTCGTGCGCCAGACCTTCGGCCTCGGCGGCGAGACCGAGGAGGTGCCCGACGGCCCGAACCAGGTCGCGACCCGCCGCGACGTGGAGCGGATCACCGTCGTCGCCGGCAAGTTCGCGCTGGGCGACTTCTTCGACGGCAACGCCTACGCCCACGACCCGCGCGTCGACTTCATGAACTGGTCGCTCTGGGCCTCCTCGGCCTGGGACTTTCCGGCCAACCTCCCCGGTTTCACGCAAGGGGTGATGGTCGAGTACAACCGGGCCGAGTTCGCCCTGCGCGCCGCCTATACCCAGGTGCCGAAGGAGCCCTCGAGCGACGTGCTCGACCCCCGCCTCCTCGACCGGGCCGGCGCCAACATCGAGCTGGAAACCCGCCACACCCTGCCGGGGATCGACCAGCCCGGTCGCATCCGGCTCGGCGCCTTCTCGAATGTCGGCAACACCGCGAACTACCGGCAGGCGGTCGTCCTGACCCAGGCGGGCCTCTTCGCCGACGCGGCGGAGGCCGCCTCCGCCACCCGCCGTCCCCGCCGCAAGAGCGGGGTCTACGCCAACCTGGAGCAGGCACTCACCGCCGATCTCGGGATGTTCGCGCGGGCCAGCCTCTCGGACGGGCGCAACGAGAGCCTGTCCTTCACCGACATCGACCGCAGCCTCTCCGGCGGTCTCTCCCTGAAGGGCACCGCCTGGGACCGGCCGACCGATACGGTCGGGATCGGCGGCGCGGTCAACGGGCTCTCGCCGTCGCACCGGGCCTACTTCGCCAATGGCGGCCTCGGGCTCCTCATCGGCGACGGCCGTCTGAACTACGGCACGGAGCGGGCGGTCGAGACCTACTACGCCCTGAACCTGACCAAGATGCTGACCCTGACCCTTGACTATCAGTTCGTGACGAACCCCGCCTACAACCGCGACCGCGGGCCCGTGCACGTCTTCGCCACCCGCCTGCACGCGGATTTCTGAGGGCGCTTGCGGCAGCGCGCGGGCCGGTCCACTGAGCCGGCATGAGCGAAGACGACCGCCCCCGCCGTCCGGCCCCCAAGCGCCCGGAGCGCCCGCGCAAGCCCTTCCCCGGACGCGGCGGCCGTCCCGGCGTGCCGCCCGACCGCCGGGGCGGCCCCCGCTCGGGGCCCGATGCCGGCCCGCGCGGAGGCCCCGACGACCCGATCGTGCTCTACGGCTGGCACCCGGTCTCGCAGGCGCTCGCCAACGAGCATCGCGCCCTGCACCGGCTGCTCGCCACGGAGAACGGCGCGGCGCGCCTCGCCGAGGAGCTGGGCACCCTGCGCATCGCCCCGGAGCTGGTGCGGCCCCGCGACATCGACCGCCTGCTCGGGCCGGACGCCGTGCACCAGGGCCTCTACCTCGAGGTCGATCCCCTGCCCGCCCCGGACCTCGACGCGCTGCCCGAGGACGCGCTGCTCGTGGCCCTCGACCAGCTCACCGACCCGCACAACGTCGGGGCCATTGTGCGCACGGCCGCCGCTTTCGGGGTCACGGCGATCGTCACCACGGCCCGGCACTCGCCGGCCGCGACCGGGGTGCTGGCCAAGTCCGCCTCCGGCGGGCTGGAGCACGTGCCGATGGTCGTGGTGCGCAATCTCGCCGAGGCGCTGATCAGCCTCGGCGAGCGCGGCTTCACCCGCATCGGCCTCGATTCGGAGGCGCCGGAGACGCTGGCTGCCGTCGGCCCGCGCCGGCCGGCGGTGCTGGTGCTCGGCGCCGAGGGCAAGGGCCTGCGCGAGCGCACCCGAAGCTGCTGCGACGTGCTCGCCCGCATCCCGTTCTCGGGGGCGATCCGCAGCCTCAACGTCTCGAACGCGGCGGCGATCGCCCTCTACGCCCTTAGCCCCGGGGAGGCCTAAGACCGTAACACCTTCGAACCGAAGCGTTCGAAGGTGTGCAGGCAAGCCCGAACGGGCGCCCGCGCCAATGCGCGGAACGCAGCTGGTCTGTGATCCCTCATCGCCAGAAGGGCTTGGCGTCCATGAGGTCGTCGTAGGCGTCGGCCGCGGCCTCGATCAGCCCGGCGCTGCCGGCCTCCCCGTCCGCGGCGGTGAGGCCGGCAGCGAAGGCGGCCCGGCCCGAGCCCGGCCCGCCATCGGCCACGTCGGCGAGCACAGTGTGGGCGGTGGCGAGGTCGTTCAGCGCGCCAAGATGATCCTGAAGGTCGGAGAGCGCCGCGGCGAAGGCCTTGTGGCGCTTCCGGGCGGTCTTCTCGGGGAAGAGCGAGGCGAAGAAGTCGGCCCCGTAGCGCAGCTTCTTGGCGGCGATCCGCACCCGGTGGCGCGCCTCCGGATCGAGCCCGGCGAGATCGCGCCCGCGCTTCTTCACCCGCTTGCGGAAGCGGTCGAGCACGAGGCCGGCGAAGTCGCGGGCGGGGCCGTCGCGCTCCGGCGGACCGCCCTCCCCGAGCCAGGGGCCGGTTTGCGTCCAGGCGACGAGATCGAGGAGCAGGCCGCGCCACTCCGGCGAGGCGAGCACGGCGAGGACGGCGGCGTGGGCGGCGTCGCGGTCCGCGCCGAGGCGGGCGCCGAGATCGGCGAGGCCCGGCTCGTCCGGCCGCCGCTCGGCCGAGGCGGGCAGGGTCTCCTCCAGGAAGACGTCGAGGTTGCGCGCCCGCCCGAACGGCTCGGCGATGCGCTTGATCTCCTCGGCCAGCGCCCGCGCCGCCGGGTCGTGGGCGAGGATCGGGTCGAATAGGCTGAAGGCCGAGCGCAGCCGCCGCAGGGCGACGCGCATCTGGTGAAGCGCCTCCGGATCGCGGGAGAGGAGGAACACCGCCTCGTTGAGCCTGAGATGCCGCAGGCAGGCGCCCGCAATGGCCTGGAAGGCCTGCGCCGCACTCGCGCCCTCCGGCAGGGCCAGGGGGGGCGCCTTGCTCGGCGCGCGCCCGACGCCCTCGACGAGGCGGAAGCCCCGGGCACTCTTCGACAGCGCGCCGAGCCGCAGCGGCACGCTCTCGCCGATCTCCCGGGCGAGACCGAACAGCTCCCCCGGGTCCCCGGAGACGAGCTCGAGCTCGAGCTCGCCGAGAACGGCGTCGCCGGCCTCCGTCTCGATCCGGCCCTCGTCGACGACCGCGAGGATCACGGTCTCGTTTCGGGTGACGCGGCTCTGGCGGCGGGCGACCACGGTGCGGAATACCGGCACCAGCCCCTCCTCGCTCCCGGCGAGAAGCTCGGCGGCCGGCGTATCGGCCAGGGCCTCCGTGACCGGCGTCTCGCCCGCGACGGTCGATTCCCACTCGTCCCGGTCGAACAGGCCCGGCGTGCCTTCGCCGGCCTTCACCGTCTGCACGAATCGGGCGCCCTCCTTGCGCACGCGCAGCGTCAGGCCGGCGGCCTTGAGTGCGTGCGAGGGGGTGTCGTAGTAGGTCGAGAGGAGATGCTTCGCCCGGCCCTTGCGGCCGCCGAGCAGCCTGTGGGCGGCGAGGGCGGCAAGATCCGGTCCCTCGCACTCGAGCTTCAGCTCAACCTCGCGTCCCACCTGCACCTGCTCCCGATCCCCGGCATCCGATATGCCGCAATCGCGCATAGGGGCAGCAGGTTGCCCCCGGCGTCAACCGTGGCCGTCACAAAGATATCGCATTGCAATAGGAAATCTTCCGCAGTGCGGCGCGAGTAAAGCGGCCGCCTTCGACTTGAGAGCCGGCTAATCTCCTGCGCGGGTGAAAGTGAATTTTGTGTTACGAACTTTCGCCGCATTCAACTGTCAGGACGAGCAGGATCTTCCGGAACGGCTGATAACCCTGCTATTGCCCGCTCTCGCAAAGACCCGAGCCCGATGCCCCGCCTGTCTCCCGCCTTTCCCCGCCTCGGCCGCCTGACCCGCGCGGCGGCGCTCGTCGCCGGCCTCGCCGTGCTGCCGACCGCGGTGCTCGGCTATGCGAACCTGCTTCCCGATCCGTTCGAGTTCGCGCTGCTCGGCCTCGGCGCCCCCTCGGCGGACCTGCCCAACACCGCCCGCCGGCTCGCCCAGGGCGAGTCGGTCCGGATCGTCGCCTTCGGTTCCTCCTCCACGGAGGGCGTCGGCGCCTCGAGCCCGGCGATGACCTACCCGGCCCGCCTCGAGGTCGCCCTGCGCAAGGCCCTGCCGCAGCTCAACGGCGCCGTCACCGTGGTCAACCGCGGCATCGGCGGCGAGCATGTCGACGACATGCTCAAGCGCCTGGACCGCGACGTGATCGGCGCCGAGCCGAATCTCGTGATCTGGCAGACCGGCAGCAACGATCCCCTGCGCGGCGTCGACCTCGACCATTTCCGCGAGGCCACGATCGCCGCCGTGCGCCGCATCCAGGAGGCCGGCATCGACGTCGTGCTGATGGAGCCGCAATGGTGCCCGAAGCTCGACGACACGCCGGGTGCCTACCGGTTCCGCGACGCCGTGCGCGAGATCGGCGAGGAGCTGACCGTGCCGGTGATCCGCCGCTCCGAGCTGATGCAGGACTGGGTGGCGCAGGCCAAGCTGACCCGCAAGCAGCTCTTCTCCGCCGACGGCCTCCACATGGCGGATGCCGGCTACGCGCTGCTCGCCCGCGCCGCCGCCGACGAGATCCTGCGCGATCTCGGCACCGCCGCCGCGCCGAAGGTGGCCTCCGCCTCGGCGGAGTGAGACGGGCCGCGTCTGCGGCCTCGAATCCCGGTCCTGGTCCGGTTCCTGCGTGATGGACGGCGGGCGCCGCGGCGTCCATGCTCCCGCCGGACCCGTCGCGACAGGATACCGGACCGCATGCATCATCTGCGCTGGCTCGCGCTGCTGCCCTTCCTCGGGATGCTCGTCGGCCCGTTCTTCCTCAACCGGGTGACGCCGTTCGTCCTCGGCATGCCGCTGCTGATGGCCTGGCTGGTCTTCTGCGTGCTCGGCACCTCGGCGGTGATGGGCGTGATCTACCTCACCGATCCGGCCAACCGCACGGCGGGCGGCACCGATTCGTCGGGAGAGGGCCGGTGAGCGTCGCCCTCGCGATCATCGCGTTCACCTTCCTCGGCGCCCTCGCCCTCGGCCTGCGAGCGCGCTCGGGCCGGCAGATGAGCCTGGAGCAGTGGACGGTGGGCGGGCGCGGCTTCGGCACGCTCCTCGTCTTCCTGCTCATGGCCGGCGAGATCTACACGACCTTCGCCTTCCTCGGCGGCTCCGGCCTCGCCTACGGCAAGGGCGGGCCGGCCTACTACATCCTCTGCTACCTGGCGCTGATCTACGTCATCTCCTACTGGCTGCTGCCGCCGATCTGGGCCTACGCCAAGGCCCGCAATCTGTTCTCGCAGCCCGACTTCTTCGCCGCGAAATACGAGAGCCGGGGGCTCGGTCTCCTCGTCGCCGTCGTCGGGATCGTCTCGCTCGTGCCCTACATGGTCCTCCAGCTGAAGGGCCTCGGGATCATCGTCTCGACGGCCTCCTACGGCGCGGTGAGCCCCGCGGCCGCGATCTGGATCGGGGCGGCGGGCGTCACCGCCTACGTCGTGGTCTCGGGCGTGCGCGGCTCGGCCTGGACGGCGGCGATCAAGGACGTGCTGATCCTGTTCGTGGTCGTCTTCCTGGGCCTCTACCTGCCCTACCACTACTACGGCGGCATCGCGCCGATGTTCGAGGCGATCGAGGCCGCCCGCCCCGGCTTCCTCGCCCTGCCGGAGCGGGGCCAGAGCGCGGTCTGGTTCGCCTCGACGACGCTGCTGACGGCGCTCGGCGGCTACGCCTGGCCGCACGTCTTCGCCTCGCTCTACACGGCGAGCGACCCCCGCACCTTCCGGCGCAATGCCGTGATCCTGCCGCTCTACCAGCTCGTGCTGCTCTTCGTGCTGTTCTGTGGCTTCGCGGCCGTTCTCCAGGTCCCCGGCCTGAAGGGCGCCGACGCCGATCTCTCCCTGTTCAAGCTCGCGCTCCAGACCTTCCCGCCCTGGTTCGTGGGCGTGATCGGCGCGACGGGCGTGCTCACCGCCCTGGTGCCGGGCTCGATGATCCTGATGTCGGGGGCGACGCTCGTCGCCAACAACCTCTACCGGCCCCTGAGCCCGGCCGCGACGGACGCCTCCACCGCCCGCCTCGCCAAAGGCATCGTGCCGGTGCTGGCGCTGGTCTGCGTCGGCTTCGCGCTGCACGGGGGTGACACGATCGTGCAGCTCCTGCTCATGGGCTACAACTTCGTGACGCAGCTCTTCCCCGCGCTGCTGGCGAGCCTGATGCGGCGCAATCCCCTCACGGCGGCCGGCGCCATCGCCGGGATCGTGGCCGGCGTCGGCAGCGTGGCGGCGACGGTGATCCTCGGCCTCAGCGTCGGCGGGCTGTTCCCGTTCCTGCCGGCCGCGCTTCAGGACATCAATGTCGGTGTCCTCGCGTTGACCCTCAACGTCGTCGTGGCGGTCGCTGTCAGCCGATGGGGCGCCCTCGCAGTCGCCGCTCCGGGCGGCCGGGCGTATTGAGACAGATCGTCTCAGTTTCGGGGCGTGACATCACCGCCGGGCGGTGGAAGATGCTTCCGAAGACCTTGATTCGGGAGGAGCGGATGTCCCCGGAATTGCGGGAATCTCGGGTCGCGCTGCTCTTGCTGGCACTGTCGGTGGTCTCGGTGCTCGTGTTCGGCGCAGCGACCCTGATCGGTCTGACGAGTTGACCGGCAAACACAGAAATTTCTTCGGGTTTGGCAACCTCAAGTTGACGTCGCTCTGGAACTTAGTGATCTAGGTTATAGTATCTGTCTCCGAGACCGAGGAGGCTCGGATATGGCGACCCTTGCCGTCGGACATGCTCCGACGCTCGTTGATTGCGACCTCAGAGCGGCCCTGGACGCCGCCGGCGTCATCGGCACTTGGTACTGGTCGGCCTCGAACGGTCGTTTCATCCTCGACGAAGGGGCCGCGAGCCTCCTGGCCGGCGACGGGGCGCTTGCCGGCGCGATGCTCCTGCCGGACCGCGCCCGCGCGCGGATGCTCGAATCCGATCACGCCCGCTTCGAGCGGCGCTTCCGCATCGCCTGCCGGCTCGGCGGCTCGTTCTTCACGGAGTATCGGGCCCGCTCCGCCGAGGGCTACCGATCCGTCATCGAGCGCGGCCGCCTCTTCCACGACGAGGCGGGGCGGCCGACCCACGGCCAGGGCATCGTGCTCGACGTGACCGAGCCCGCCGACAAGCCGTTCTCGATCGTGCCTGCCGTGCATGGCGAACGCGCCGAGGCGCTCGATCTCGCCGCCGACCACGCCATCGCCTGCCGGCAGGCGCTCGACCGCCTCGCCCATTCCGAGCTGCGTCTCCTCGCCGATCTGCTGCTGATGCGCCTCGGTCAGGAGATCGCCCGCTAGAGTCGGTCCGGGAGACGTGGAAGCCGGTTCTCCGTCAGGATTATCGATCCGACGGGAGATCAGGGTCTGTCAGGCGTTTTCATGAACGCCCGACGGACCCTGGGAAGCCTCCCGGGACCCGCTACTGCACCAGCACCGCCTGGTCGCAGCGGGTGCCGTCCACGCCGACCTCGGCGAGGCCGACCCGGATGCCGAGCGTACGCAGGGTCGAGTCGAGGAGCTGGTCGAGGACCGGAGCCGCGGCGGCCAGGGTGGTTGCGAGGGCCGGCCGCAGGAGCGGGGAGAGGCCGATCCCGTTGATGTCGAACGTGGCATCGCGCATCAGGCCGGCGGTGGCCGAGCCGACGAGCCCGCTCGCCGAGACGCTCTGGACCCGATGCCGGGTGATGTCGTCGTCGCCGAAGGTCAGGGTGCGGGCATAGGAGCCGCCGAGGCTCGTGCGCCCGGCCGCCCGGATGCTCAGGCCCGGGGCCCGCAGGATCTCGCTCGGCTGCGACAGGTCCGGGCCGGCACCCGCGGCGCGCAGGGCGGAGCGCGAGACGTCGGCGAGGGCGAGGGTCAGCACCCCCGTCTGCGCGTCGACGCTCACCTGCCGCTGGCTCGGGCTCGTCCAGGGGCAGGTCACGGAGCGCAGGCTCGCCTGCGCCGAGGCGGCCTCGGCGTAGAGGGAGAGGTTGAGGTCGGCGAGCCCCAGGGGTGCCGCGAGGCCGGCCTCGATGAGGAGCCGGGTCTGCGCGGTCCGAAGGGTGGCGTTGGGCGTGCCCGGCTGCACCCAGCCCGAGTTCTGGCGGCGCTCGCCGATCGCCAGGGTCAGCCGCGTGCTCGTGAGGCCGGGCACCGTGGCGCCGAGGTCGACCGAGATCTGCCGCTGCCCGTTGGCGACGGAGGCGGTGGCCGCGACGAGATCCATCAGGGACATCTCGGGGCCCCGGCTGCCGCGGGCCGGCGAGAGGGCTGCGGCATCGCCGAGATCGAGGATGCGCCCTACGGGCAGGCTCGCGCCCGCGCCGGGCAGGGCGGCGGAGAGGGCCGCGAGGGCGACGCCGGCCCGCGCCTCCCGGCAACCGCCACCTGGAGCGCCGAGAGGACCTGCCCGACGCTGGCACGGGCGCCGAGCACCTCCGCGTAGCTGCCGGCCTTCAGGTTCAGCCGCGCGTCGAGGGCATCGAGGAAGCGGAAGGCGTCGACGCGAGTCGAGAGCAGCGCGTCGTAGTCCATCGCCCGGAGGGACAGGCGGGTGTCGAGGAGCGCGCCGAGCACCGCGTTCGCGATGCCGCCGTCGAGGGCGGCGAGGCCGGAGCCGACATGGAAGGCGGCGAACTGGGCCCGTGCCGCCGTGCCCCGCGCCCGGATGCCGACCTCCGCCGGCAGGCCCAGCGCCCGGGCGAAGTAGGTGCGGGCGGTGGTCGAGAGATCGATCCGTACGGCGTTGGCGGGCGTGTCCGCCGCCCGGAAGCGGGCCTCCGGCGCGAGAGTCGCGTTCGCCTCGTAGCGGCCGGATTCGATGCGGACCGCGCTCGTTCCGTAGCCGTTGTCGGCGAGCGAGCGCCGGGCCCTGTCCTCGGCGGCGCCGATCTCGGTCGCGGCCACGAGGGCGGCGACGTCCGCGGCGCCCTGGGCCTTGCGCGAGGCCTGATGGAGCATGCCGAGGTCGACGCCGATCGCGGCGGCCCCCAGCAGCACCGTCGCCCCGAGCGCGGTCATCACGGCCACGGAGCCGCGCCGGTCGCCGCGAAAGCGCCGGACGGCGCTCACAGGCCCCCCCGGCGGACGGCGACGCGGCTGCGCATCATGTCCGGCGGCAGCGGCACCAGCCTGGCGAAGCCGCCGAGGCCGAGCGCGGTCGAATCGTAGCTGAGGGTGACGACGTAGAGCGTCGGATCGCCGAGATCGGCCCCGACCTCGACCCCGACACTGCCGGGCCGGAATAGCGAGCCGCCGGCGAGGCTGGTGTCGACCCGCTGCCGGGCGAGGCTCGCCCGCTCCGCGTCGGTGACGCCCGCCACGGAGGCGCGGGCCGCCTCCGCCGCGAGCTGGCGCAGGCTGCTCATCGCGCCGAGATAGAGGCCGAAGACGACGATGCCTGCGAACAGCGCGATGAGCACCGGCGCGACGATCGCGAACTCGACCGCCGAGCTGCCGCCCGCGTCGGAACCGAGGCGCCGGACCGCTGCCCACCCCCGCCTCGCCGTCATCGCGCCCTCCCGGCCAGTTGCATCGCCTCATGCAATACAACCAAAAGTGATAGAAGCCGGTTAACGGGTTGTGTCGGGTTGTCGGTGTCCCTTCAGCCGCCTAGGCGTCCGGGCCGGTTTTCTCCCGGCGTTCGAGGAACGCTCCGAGATAGCCGGCCAGCGCCTCAGCGCGCTCGACAGCGAGCATGTGTGCGGCGCGCGGCAGCAGCACCAGCTCGGCCTCGCCCAGGCCCGCGCAGATCTCCTCCGCGAGCGTCGGCGTCGTGGACGGGTCCTCGCGGCCGGCGACGACGAGGGCCGGCACCCGGATCGCGGAGAGCCGCAGCCGAAGGTCCATGCCGCCGATCGCACCGCAGCAGGCCGCGTAGCTGCCGGGATCGCAGGCGAGGAGCGCGGCGCGCAGCCGCTCGACCGCCTCCGGCGACCCCGCGCGGAAGGGCGCCGTGAGCCAGCGCTCCAGGGTCGCCTCGGCGATGGCGGCGGTGCCCTTCTCCCGCACCGTCGCGGCGCGCTCCGCCCAGCTCGCCACGCTCGGCAGGTGGGCGGCGGTCGCGATCAGTGCGAGGCTCGCCACCCGCTCCGGCGCGCGGATCGCCAGCGCCTGCGCAACCATGCCCCCGAGCGAAATGCCGGCGCAGTGGGCGCGGGCGATGCCGAGCGCATCGAGAAGCCCCGCGAGGTCGCCGGCGAGGGCCTCGATCGTCACCGGCGCGTCGCAGGCCTGCGAGCCGCCGTGTCCGCGCGTATCGTAGCGCAGGCAGCGGTAGCGCGCCGCGAGCCGGGGCATGACGCCCTCCCAGAGGCCGAGGTCGGAGCCGAGCGCGTTGGAGAAGGCGACGACGGGGGCGCCCTCCGGCCCGTCGAGCCGGTAGTGGACGGCGCGTCCGCCGATCGCGACATGTGGCATCGTGTCAGCCCTCCGCCCGCAGGCCCAGCAGCGCCCGCGCCTCGGCCGGCGTCGCCGGACGGCGCCCGTGGCGCGCGATGGCCTCGACGGCGAGCGATACGAGCTCGGCGTTGCTGCCGGCCAACCGGTCCTTCGCCACCCGGATGTTGTCCTCGAGCCCGGTGCGGACCGCGTCGGCGCCCCTTGCCAGCGCCCAATCCATCACCCGCGCCTGCTCGCGGCCGATGCCCGCGGCCGTCCAGGTGGCGTGCGGCAGGACGCGGCGCAGCTCGCCGAGCAGGATGTCGAGGAGGCGTTCGTCCGCCGGCAGGGCGTTCTTCACGCCCATCACCACCTGCACGTGCGGGCGCGCGTTGATCAGGCCCTCGTCGAGGAGGCGGCGGGCGCCGTGGAGATGGGAGAGGTCGAAGATCTCGATCTCGGGCCGCACCGCGTTGGCGCGCATCTGCCCGGCGAGGTCGCTCACGAGCGAGGCGGGGTTCTCGTAGACGATGGTCGGGAAGTTCACCGAGCCCGTCGAGAGCGAGGCCATGTCCGGCCGGTGCTTCAGCGGGAGGCCGCGGCTCGCCGGATCGCGCCCGCGCCCCCCCGTCGAGAACTGCACCACCATGCCGGGGCAGTGCTTTCGCAACCCCTCCTGCACGGCGGCGAAGCGGTCCGGGTCGGAGGACGGGCTCTCGTCGTCGTTGCGCACGTGGATATGGGCGAGGCTCGCGCCGGTCTCGAAGGCGCCTTGCGTCGATTCGATCTGCTCGGCCACCGTGATCGGCACCGCCGGGTTGTCGCGCTTTCGCGGCACGGAGCCGGTGATCGCGACGGCGACGACGACGGGGGATGCGCTCATGGTTCGGGGCTCTCGCAGCCGATGCTCGACAGCCGGAACCTAGCGCGCGGCGCGCCGCAAGGGGACCGCGGCGTGGGCCGGTTTCGGCCGCCACGCCGTCGGACGCTGTCGCCGGCCCCGCGCCCGCCGCATCCGATGCAGACGCCGAAACGGCAATTTGCAACTTAAGATTTAGTTCATCCTATAGAGGTTGTATTTCAGGGTCGATGCCACCCCAGCGCGAGATCGGACAGCGAAGCGTCGTCCCGTCCGGCTCGCCCGATCCGGGTGTCCTTCTTCGATCCCCCGCAACGGAGACGCCGGATGGGCGGCCTCGGACTCAGCGTCCTCATCGTCACCCACGACGCGGCCTCGGAGATCGGCCCCTGCCTCGCCTACCTGACGGGCAGCGAGATCGGCCGGTCCTGCGAGATCGTCGTGGTGGATAACGGCTCGCGCGACGGCACCGGGCAGATCGTCGCCGGCCGCTGGCCGGAGGTGCATCTCGTGGCCGGCCGCCGCGGGCACGGTGTCGCCGGCGGCACGGCGCTGGCGTTCGCAGCCTCGCGGGGCCGCTACCTGCTGCTGCTCGCCCCGAACGTCCTCCTGATCGATCCCGGAACGGTGGCCGGCCTGATCGAGGGGCTCGACGCCAGGCCCGAGGCGGGAGCGGTCGGCCTCCGCCTCGTCGCCGACGGCGGCGCGGGCGCCGCGCCGGGCCGTCTCGCCGCGGCCGTCCGGTCGCTCGGCATCGGGCCGCGCGGTGCCGCGACGGTCGGGGGAGCGTCCGAGGCCTGCCTGATGATCCGGCGTGAGGCGGCCTGCCCGGCGGGGGCGAGCCCTCTGTTCCTCGGCGGCGGGACCTGGCCCGCGCGTCTTCGCGGAGCCGGCTGGGGCGTCGAGGTCCTGCCTCGGCTCGAGGCGATCCAGCTCGGCCGATCGGTGTCCGCGCTTCCGGCCCGCGTCCGTCGCGAGCGCCGATCGGGGACGGCGCAGGCCTGCACCGTGACGGAGATCTCGGAGCGCCGCCGCGCGCCGTGAGCCGCTCAGAGCGCCTTCTCCAAGAGCCCCTCGATCCACTCCGGCTGGGTCTCGCCCACCGAGCGGCCGACCTCCCGGCCGCCCTTGAAGACGATCAGGGTGCTCTGGGAGCGCGCCTCGAAGCGGCGCATCGCCTCCTTGCGGGTGTCGAAGTCGATGTCGAGGACGAGAAGGTCCCGGAAGCGCGGATCGGCCGCGAGCTTGGCGAGGATCGGCTTCTGCGCCTTGCAGATCGGGCACCAGGGCGCGCTCACCGCCACCAGGATCGGCCGCCCGCCGCCAGCGCGGCCTCGAACGCCGCGTCGGTGTAGGGGGCGGGGTCGGCGCGGGCGGGTAACGCGGCGGCGACGACGGCGAGCGCCGCCATGGCGGCGGCTGGACGGAACGGCATGGGGCGGCCCTCCCGCCCGCCGTCTCGGGACGCGGGCGTCGCTCCCATATAGGGCGCCGTCCTGCCCCGGCTGCGCCGGACTCCGGGGCCCCGTTCACGATCCTGCGCGGGATGGCCGCGCCGTCCGTAGTCTTCGGCGCGGTCTTCGCCTCAATCTTGCAGTCCTGCGGTGCTAGAGAAGCTCTGTGAGTTTGGGACGACGGATCGTGAGAGCTGTGGCGTGTAAATCCGGGACGGTGCCGCGGCGTGCCGATCCCGTCGCGGGACGGTGCGTGTCGGCCGGCCGGGCCCTTCTGGTCGCGCTCTTCTGTCTCGGCGGCGCGCTCCTGTCCGGATCGGCCGGGGCCGAGCCCTTCCGCCTCGGTCAGGACGACAAGGTCGACGTGCGCGTCTTCGGCCGGCCCGATCTCTCGATGAGCCTCAAGATCGACGCCGACGGCAACCTGCGCCTGCCGCTGGTCGGCAGCGTCCCTGCGGCCGGCCAGACGGTCGACGCGGTCGAGGAGCGGCTGAACGCCGCCTATCGCGACGGGGCCGGCATCGTCGGCCCGAAGGTGACGGTGACGGTGCTCGAGACCGGCCCGATCTTCGTCGGCGGCGCCGTGCAGAGCCCCGGCCGCTACCCCTGGGCGAGCGACCTGACGCCGGCCAAGGCCTACGCGCTCGCCGGGGGGGCACCGCGCCTCTCCGAATCCGGCGGGCCGCTGCTGGCCTTCGAGTCCTACCGGGCGGTCGAGCAGGAGGAGCAGACCCAGACGCGGCTCGCCTCCGCCGTGCTGCGCCGGGCCCGCCTCGGCGCGGAGGCCGCCTCCGCTGCGACGTTCGAGCCGCCGAAGGGCTGGGCCGAGGGCCTCGCCACCGCCCAGGCCGACGAACTGCTCACCCGCGAGCGCCACCTCTTCGCCAAGCGCCGGGAATCGCTCGCCGGCGAGGTCAACAACCTCAAGCGCCAACAGCAGATCCTGGTGGAGCAGGACGCCGCCTATCGGGCGAGCCTCGTCAAGAAGGCGCAGCAGCGCTCGCTCCTCCAGCAGGAGCTCAGCGCCATGGACGGCGAGGCGACCACCGCCCGCCTCGTGCCCGTGACGCGCCTCCTCACGCTCAAGCGCCAGATCGTCGAGGTCGAGAACGACCAGCGCGACATCGAGCGGCGCATCACCGAGACCAAGCTCCAGGGCACCATCACCGAGACCACCATCGCCAACCTCCAGAACGCGCGGATCGTCGAAGCCTCGACGCAGCTCGCCGAGGTGGAGCGCGAGCTCGTGTCGCTCCGCGACAGCCTGGAGCCGAACCGGCGTCGCGCCGACATCGCCCGGCAGGTGATCGGCAACGGCGGCGCTGGTGCCCGCGGAGCCCGGACCGAGCGGGACGCCCGTGCCCGCGAGCCCCTCTTCTCGATCCGCCGGCAGGTCGCAGGCCGCACGGAGGTCATTCAGGCCGGGCCCGACACGCCGCTGATGCCCCGCGACCTCGTGCAGGTCGCCGTTCCCGCGCCGGTCCCGGCCTCGGCGGAGCGTGCGCCGGCCGAGCCGCCGGCGCCGCAATCCTCGGCCACGGGCACCCTGCCCGGAAAGCCCGGCGCCGCGGCCTCCGCCTCCCGCTGAGGGGCACTTCCCGACACGCCTGACCACCTTCGGGACAAGGCCCGAGACGGCGGTTTAGCCCGGCATTAAGCATGCCGGTTTACCGTCTTCGCATGGTCTCGACAGGCAGAATCTCGGCGCGGGGACGGCTCTGCGTCTTCGCACTCCTCTGCGGCGCGGCGCTTCCCGCGTCCGCCGAGACGCTCGACAGCGCCCTGATCCGCGCCTACGCGGCGAACCCCCAGCTCAACGCCAGCCGCGCGGGGCTTCGCGCCACCGACGAGAACGTCGCGATCGCCCAGGCCGGCTACCGGCCGCGGGTCGCGGTCGACGCCGATCTCGGCGTGCAGAAGTTCGACGGCGTGCTCTCGGGCACCCGAATCAACCAGACGACGCTGCCGGGCGGCGCTGGCATCACCGTCAACCAGACCCTGTTCAACGGCTTCCAGACCGACAACGCTACGCGGCAGGCGGAATCCACCGTCTACAGCCAGCGCGAGGGTCTGCGCACGACCGAGATGACCGTGCTCTACAGCGCGGTCCAGGCCTACATGGCCGTGCTGTCCGACACCGCCACGCTGGAGCTGCGCCGCAACAACGTCGAGGTGCTGGAGGAGCAGCTCCGCCAGACCCGCGAGCGCTTCCGCATCGGCGAGGTGACGCGCACGGACGTGGCGCAGGCGGAGGCGCGTCTGGCAGGCGCCCGCTCGGACGTGAGCGCGGCGGAGGCGCAGCTGCGGGCCTCGATCGGCCTGTACCGTCAGTTCGTGG
>Ga0058701_10000517_pt1 | contig 26429 bp, 32 predicted proteins | sample AgamicOrMae_FD_97039 | JGI IMG/M metagenome (GOLD analysis project Ga0058701, IMG submission 97039) | Agave microbial communities from Guanajuato, Mexico - Or.Ma.e | ecosystem: Host-associated > Plants > Phyllosphere > Phylloplane/Leaf | place: Guanajuato, Mexico | collected 2012-06-04 | reverse complement strand
GGCAAACACGGCAGATTCTGGGGTTTTTTAGGCTGCCCGACGGCAATTTTATCGCCCGACGGCACTCGGGCAGCCGTTTGCCGTTTGGCTGCCTGGCTGCCGTTTTGGATGTCGCACATCCAAAACCGCGTTGTTCTATGCAGCAACGAGCCACGTGCCGTTTTGCCGTCGGGCTGCCGCGCTAGGGCGCACGGGGATTCTCTCCCCAGAATCTGCCGTGTTTGCCTCGCGGCAAACACGGCAAACGCAAAAATCCCTGACCGAAAACGGCACTGCCCGACGGCACGCTCACTCGAACACTACTCAGCACTGGCCAATTGGATTTCGGAGCAGAATCGGCGTCTCAAGAGTGCTCGAGACTGTTGCACAAAGGCAGCCCCATGCACAAGTGCCCTTTTTTTCATCTCTTTCCATCCGGCCGAGTGGCTGGCGTTCATTTTCGGGCCGCCATCTTTCATCTTGGGCTGCGAACTGAGGCGAGTCGGCGATGGACAACTGTCGCCAGAAATTGGCCGAACAATACGCGAAAGAAAAGGAGAGAAGAAAAAAGGAGAAAAATTTGCCCGAATTTCGTCCCTTTTCCATATTCTTCCATCGGAGCCAGTCAACAAATGGCCCAAACAAATGCCGCCAAGCAAAACTCCACCACCGAATGCTCGTCGTCCTTTCTCATTCGTTCACTCGGCTGGCTCCATTCAAACAGCGAGCAACTCTGCCAACTTCAAAACTCACTCAAACTCTGCTCACTGGCAATCCAATCCGCCACGAATCGGCCGCCACTCAACCACGATCCGCATGAACGAGTGAGTGTAAAATGGTAATTTCCTTCCAAACTTCCGGCCGGAAAACAACAACAACAGGTGTCATTTTCATGCCCGTTGCTTGGCCATCGCAATCCTAGTGGCTGGCACGAGAAAGAGAAAGAGAAAAAGAGAAGAGTCTAGAATGAGAGAAGGAGAGGCAGCCAGTGCTCAGGGGGAGCCCATTTGCAAGTGCCGGTGCAGCTGGAGACTATCCAAAGCTCAAAGCCCAAAGCTCAGAGCCAATGGCCAAGCCAGTTCGCTTGTCATCTGACGAGAGACTGGCCGCGGCATTTTGCGAATCGATTAGCAGCTGACCGTTTCCGTTTCCGTTTTTCATCTGGCTCTTTTTTGTTGCTCGCCCGAAAAGGCAGCAGAGAAAGAGCAATCTCTTGGCCGCACAGTTTTCCTCCTCGTCCTGATCGTGCACTCGTGGCCAGTGCTCAGTGGTTAGCTGTGGACAGTCAGTGGTCAGTTGTGGCCAGGGGGGCGCCTGTTTGCCACACTTGGACACAGAGGACAGTGTCTGCTGAGCTTGGTAAAAGTTTGGCAAAAGCTTGCCAATTGGGTGGAGCCAAGGGCCAATTTGGTCGCCTTGTTAGTTAGCTGACGAGCAGAAACTGTGGACACGCAAGGCAACGAGTGCCAACTGGTTGCATTCATCCAGTTCACACTGTCCGATCGGTGTCAGTCTGTTCTGTGGACTTTCTGGCGTTTGCCTTTTGGTCTCGTTGGGCCAACTGTTTGCGGCTCGACCATTGCGGTTCTGCTGCTTAGCTGCTGTGCGAGTCTGGCTCATTGTGGCAGCAAAGCCCCAAGGAGTTTTGGGCAAAAATGCACACTCCATGAGAGCTGGTGCTTAGCAGTAGGGCAAGAGTTTCCCTCGGACGCGCCAAATTGTCCGCCCGATTTCAGCTCCAATTTTCTCCTTCAACTCAAACTCAAACTTTCAACTCGAGAAGGCACGAAACGCTAAGGCGCCCAAATCTCAGCGAGAGGCAAAAAGGAGGAAAAATACAACTGTCTTGGCGGGACACAATCATTGGCCAATGCATGAAACAGGAGCAGTTTGCCGATTGGAGTTTTGTGTTGTTTTTCTCTCTCTCTCTCTTTCTCAAGTTTCCGCTTTTCTCCCTCAGCCATTTCGCCACTCGCAATTCTCACATCACACCAAGCAACTGGCAGCCAAATAAACACACACACACGACTCATCAATGAACCACAGTCTGTCTGTCTGTCTGTCTGGTGGTCTTCTTTGCGCCCAAGCGAGCATACAGACTGGCGCTCACTGTCAGCCGCCAAGTGCCACTAACTAGCCCAGCAAGCAGCCTGCCAGTCAGCCAAAGCTTTTCCGTTATCGTTCAGGTTCCCCCCTGCTGGAATAAAGTGAAATATATTCAAAGAAGGAGGAAAAATAATAATAATAATTTGCATAAATAATAAATGAGCCTGAGGAGAGCGTCGAATAGGCGAGCGAGTGAGCTTTGCAAATGTTTTAGAGCACACCAAATGCTGCCACAAACAACATTCTTCCACTGGCTAAGACAGCCAGAGAGAGCGACCAAATCTCACGCCAAATCTTCATATGATTATTCTCTCTCTCTCTAAACTTTTGGCGAGGAGATTTTGCGCAAAAGTGGTCTCTTGAGCAGCAGAGAGGAAAACGCTGGCCAAAAATGAGCAAAAACAGGTTGCACACTTTTTCTGTTGTCTTTCGTTTTGCAAGAAATCTTTTTTACTTTTCACCCTTTTTTTAGCCCAAAATCAGTGGCCGCGTCCATCTGGCACTGTGCTGCTGGCCGTTTACTTTGCCTTCCCTTAGGATTCATGAGAAGGGGGCCGAAATCGAGAGGGTTCCATGTGGCCTTTGTTTTGGCAGATCGAGACAAAGGGAGACAAGCTCGCTGAGAGAGACAGAGACAAAGCAGAGTTTTGGTGCCACAGTTTGAGACTGTGTGGAGGAGCCAAGCTTGCAAGTGAGCACAGAGAGAGAGAAATGGCTGAACAGTAAAGCAAACAAAGAGTGGCCACTCTTTTCAGCAGAACAAACACTGAAAAGTCTGAACTTGATCTTGTCGCCAACCAAATGGGCCAGTGAATTGCCGCTCGCAAGCTCAATTAGTGCACTAGTGACCAATTGCGTGCCCTTTCACTCGAGCGGCACACTTTTGAGCCCAACTGGAAGCTGTTCCACCTTCTTCCACCTTTCTCCTAAGGAAGCGGAACCTTACATTTGACTCCCAGTTGCGTCCACTTTTGTCCAGTTGGTGCGCTCTCGTTGGGCCGCCAAACGAGAGGGCAGCCTCGTTGGGTGGCCACTTGCGTCAAGCGAGTCCAGCTGGGAGAAAGTTCACGGGCAGAGATAATTTATTGCCAGCCAGCAGAGCATGAGGCTCGTTATGGGCGCAGAGAGGCAGAAAGCGCTCCAAATTGGGCCAATTTTTCCAACATTTAGACGATCCACAAAAAGGATTTGGAGAAAAATTTTCGTCCGAAAACCGTGCTAACCTAAGCAATAGAACTCAACTATTCAGGCGAATTTTTAAGCCTGGCAAATTTGAGGCAAAATGAGCTCAGTTTTGAGGAGTGAAAAATTTCTAATTAATTGGCAACCACTTTTCGTCTCTTCGATTTGGGCCAACTGGACTTGCAGTGCAGAAGCGACGAGCCTTCGACCAACTGGGCGCCAGATTAATTTCTCTTCCGGCGGAGAGTGGATCTTGCAGCTGGCAGGCGGCAGACTCGAGCTTAGGGCTGGCCGAGTGGCAGGAGAGAAATTCGAAGAGTGAAAATCACCTTTTGCTCCACTTTAGGGCCACCCAAGAGTGTGTCCGAGCGGGCAAATTGGCACTGGACGCGCGGCAACACAATGAGAAGCAGTCCAGCGGGCCAATTGCCTATGGATTGCAGAAGTGGTGCAACAGGTGCCAAAGCGATTAGAGAGAAGCAGCGCGGGAAACAAACGAGAACGATCGATCAATTTCGGGCGCTCGAATTCAATTTCCGAACTGAAATGGGCAAACTTGAAACTGGTCCCAATGATTAGCAATCCTAAGGTTCGGGATTCGGTTGGGCCAGCTGATGGCGGCCAATTGTGCGGGTCTGGCGAGTTCCTCTCGAACGGGCCAACAGACTGCCATTGGGACTTGCCCTTAGGACTGGCGCGCAAGTGGTGCGCGATGAATTCCGGCAAGCTCCTCTCGATCGACTCTCGCTCACTGCTGCTGCTGACGAGGAGCGGCCGCCAAGCTCGCCCTCGGCTCCCATAGGGCGCCTCTGCGGTCATTGCGAGTGGTTGAGAGTTCGCGCACAACGAGGGGCAGTCCGAAAGGCGGCCAGTGGTCGACATGATCGATCAGGAGGGCAAAAATGAGAAGAGTCGGAAGTTGGAGCTTGACTGTGAGCTGCCTTTTGGCCACTCATTTGCGGCCGCAAAAAGGAACACTCTGGTTTCCATTTTCATTTTCGTTTTCATTTCCATTTCCATTTCCATTTCCATTTCCGTTTGGCAAGCGAGCGGCACTTTTTATGTCACACTATGCAACACAGAGTGAGAGAGAGAGCGAGACGTCGAAAGTGAAAGTTTGAGTGAAAAGTTTCCACTCTTCGAAGAGAAGTGGCGAATCTGGAAAGCTTAATCGGAAACCAATCGGGCGCAAAACAGCCACTCGTCCATCATCATCGGCCAGTGGAAACGGGCCAGTTGGCGGCCCACTTGGCAGACACTCTCTTGGGGGGGAAGGCGCAAAGGAGCAGCTCGCCGATTTGGTTGACTTGGTGGCGTTTGTGTATGGCTGCATAAACATTAAAAAAATCAGGTGCTCTTGTTTGCACGACCACCAAGAGGCCGTGCTAACAACAGTGCACAGTGTTGCCAGCCGCCAGTGCACAGTGCACAGTGCACAGTGTGCTTGAGCCGGCCACTTGCACGTCAGTGCGCGCTCACACTCTGCCTGCTGTGCTATGCTGTCCTGCGCTTTGCTTTGCTGGGCTGCCCTAAGTTGCGCTGAGGGCCGTTGGATAAGCAGCGGGAAATTGATGGCTAATTTGGCACAACTGGCGCCGCGAGCAGCCCTCCAATGGCCAATGGCAAGTCTAGTCAGACAGACTGAGAGAGAGAGAGCACAAAGTTGAAAGAGTGGAAAAAGCAGAAGATCCATGACATTTATTAGCTACTTCGTCTCCTTTAGTGTCATGATTTTACGCTTTCTCTCCTCTTCCCATTCGGCGCCCGCTTCAATCCATCTGCATGAGTGGCCAATGCGATCCAATGGAATGCAAATGAATTGGCCGAATGAACCATCAAAAAGTGTGCTCAAATGTGTGCACAAACAAGCAACAGTGCCAAATGACAGTGGAAAACTAGACAGCCCATTGAGCGAGGCGCAGGCAGCTCATGAGTTTATTTGCAACAACAACAAAGACAACTCTTCCAAACTGGCCCATGAACTAGGCACACAACAAGAGCGGCCACAGCAACAGTCTGCAGCCAGTTACAGTGCCTGTGTGTGTCTGTGTAACTTGGTGGCGATTATGAGCCCGTTAGGCGTGTGCTTGTCTCTGTCCAATAGCTTCGCTCACTTTGGTTTGACTGGCTGCTTGGGTAAACAATTAGATGGAGATCAGAATAGTTGCGCTCAAGTGAGAGAGCGAATGAAGAGGCAAAAGGCAGGGGAAATAGAAATTGCCCACCATGTGCTTGTGAAGGAGAACTGGCTGGCTAGCTTGCTGTCTCCATTGCGGACTGGCCATAAGCTCTCGAAAGGAGAACTCTATGAGAAAGACATTGACTGCAAGCGCGGCCATAAAAGCGGCCCGCCGAGCGCCCCGAGCAATGCGGCCCAGTAACTATCGTCCACTGGGCAGGCGCGCAAACTGAGCTCTCGAGATCGTCCCAGAAGCTGGCCAGACGGGCAGCCAGTTAGACGAGCAGGCGGTCAGAGTTGAAAAGTGGAGAGAAAAATGATATAAGAGGAGAGAATATGTCACCAAATAATGGGCTCTGAGTGGGCAGCACAAGAGTGGCGCGCTGGGCTCGGTTAGTGTGGCAGCAGTGCATTGGGAGGCGGCGGCCGTGCGCGTGTGCTTAGGAGTGGGAGGCGAGTGGACAACATTGGGACGAGCAATGCAAACAGGTCTGTCTATCTTTTTCCTCTCACTCCTCTCTCCCTTTTGCTATCCCTTTAAGCTTAACTGGCCGCCCAATGGGCCGCAAGTGCATACTGGCGACTTAAAATTATCTCGCTCGCTTGTGTGTTTTTGTTTCAGCCAAAAAGAAGCGAGCAGAGAGTATCAGCATCCTTGTGCCCAGTCGTCGCCCTAGGCAGACACACTCTTGTTCTCGGCTTCCATTTGGGCGGCCAATTGAATTGATTGCCGGCCAAGAATCGGCAACCACCGTTCTCCATTCAATTCATGACTCACTCACCGACTTTCTCTCTTCGCCTCAAGTGCAATTGGCTTTGCCCAGAACTTTTAACCAGCCCAGAAAGGAGACCGAGTTTGGGCTCTCGGGCACGGAAAACGTGCCGCCGGCGCCCATTGTTATCGCTCCAAATGCTTATCAATTTTTCATTACTTTCCTCGAACGATAAAAATAAAAATAACAACACCTAAGGGCGGCTTCCAATCTTGAAAACTGCTGTGATCCCAAGCGAGAGACACAAAGTGAAAACGGATTAGCCCTCCTCGCTTGGTGGATGCATTTTCTGCGCTTGCTTATGGGCAGCCGGCCGCACTCGCCCATAGGACACGGCAGCCTCTGCGCCGAGTGGCCCATTGCAATGTTGGCAAACAATGGCAATTGCTTTTGGGGCACAAAAAGCGTCCATCACGCGGCCAGATTGATTCTCTTTGGCCCTTTTTTGTTTCTTGCCCAATTTTTTCTCACCTCTTCCACAGCCAAATAATGGCTCGCCAAAGTGCCAAGAGGCAACACACACTCTAGCCAGTGTGTGTCAGATGGATGGCCCGCCGCCGCAGCTCCACTGTGGCCACACAATCGAGCTGGCCGGCTAATCCATTTAGGCTCTTTGTCTGTCCCACTTGGGCTCGTCCATACCAATGGGCCACTCGCCAGACAGCTGGCCAGCTCGACCAGCTTGACGAGTGGACGTCCTGGAGATGAGGAGGCGCCAGTGTGGCTTGGCGTGCGTCAACAGGTGCACAGTAAAAGACAGTCTTGGAGAGATAGAGAGAGAGAGACAAGTGAGGCTGAAAGTGAAACGGGTGTCGTATGTGTGTCGCGGCGGTCATGGAGAGTTGCACTAATGATTGGGACGGTCTCACTTCATCAGCATCATTGTTTTTGTGTTCCCCAGCGAGCTTCTGTGGGCTCTTGGTGGCGTTTCCTCGAGATGGAGAGGAGGCAAGAGGATGAAGAGAATGGCGATGAGGGAAACTTTTTGCTAACTGTCTTTCGGCTCACTTTCTCTCAGGCCAGCCAGCCAGCCAGAGACAGACAGAGACAGAGAGAGAGAGAGATAGACTCTCTCCCGTGTGGCCCTTGTGTGGAAGAGGAACAAAGTAAGCGGCTCACCTCAGACCTGTTTCTCTCTGTTGCTCTTCTCTGCCTCTGGTTGCCTCTGAACGTGGGACTCTTTTGCGCGCCCACTTTCTGCTTTGCGGTTTCAAATCCTCACCAACAATAAACTGGCTACTCTTTTACGCCACAACAAAGTCTTTCTCTGGGCTGCTCTTTGCAGGATTATCATTAAGACGAGAACGAGGTGCAGCAAGGGAGCAGCAGCAGAAGCAGAATGACGAGCAGCAGCTCACAAGGAGGAGGAGGAGGCGGAAAAGGAGGTGGAATGAGAGGAGGAAGAATTGCAAGAAGTGAAATGAGAAGAGCAAATGGCAAAGAGAGAGAGAGAGAGAGACAGACTGGGGGGTAAACACTTGGGCTTAGGATGGAGGAAAATCGGGCAACGTTTCCCAGTGGCACCTTGCCGAGTTCACTCCTCTCACTCTTGAAACTGTGGCACCACTTTTTGCACTAATTTTTGAACCAAATCGCTTGTTTGTTGTCGCTCCTTTCAGCCAACTTTCTCCCCAGACTCTGTCTCGCCGAGACTGGCTCGAGCTTGGCGCTCTCCTCGGCTGACTAGGGCGGCTTTTGCCGCTCGCATGGAGCAGCACCATTTCCGGGCCACTATTGTGCATGTGTGGCGCCAATGCAGAGCTCTAATGGCGCCTCCACGCCAAGCCTAAAGAGTGGAGAAAGGTTCACACACACAGACAGTCATACCAACAAATACACCTGTGCTGCTCTTGTTGGCCGACTGCTACGAGCTTGAGAGGGCGGCTTTCACTTAGGCCCAGGAAGCGCCCAGTGGGAGCAAGGCGCCGCCGCTTTGCAAACTTTGCCAAGCTCTTGGCGCCAAATCAAATTATAACACTCGGCGGCTACCGAATGGCCGCCGCCAAGCTACACTACAAAGCTCGGCTACAAAGAACACCCAGTGGTTGGCCACTAGAGCAAGTGTTTCGCACCCGGCGCTTAGCTGGTCCAGCGAGAGGCTGGAGGAGGAAAGAGCAACTGTTGTAAACTCTCAAGTGTGGGGCAACAAGTTCCACTGGGATGAAACCAAAACGGACAAGCTAAAAGACAAACAACTCCTCACAACTCGTCCACTTACCTGATCTGCGTTGATCTTGAGATGCATTTGGGCTCGTCTGTTGTTGTTGTTGTTGTTGTTGTTGTGGCGAACAATTTGCATTCATGACGAGACTCAATAGTGCAGCAGTGGTGAGGGCCAGGATTATTGTGCGCCTGTTTGCATTGGCCGGCTTTTTGGTTTTGCTCGCAAAACAACTTCCGACAACTGTTGGAAACATTTTGAATTTGCTCCTCTTCCTTTTCTTCATGCTAATTAACTTTTGCCTCTTGCTCAAGTGGGCGCCTGTTTTGCTAAGGGCCGCAAAGTTGGCCCAATGTTTCTTCTCTTCGCTTGTTGTTTTTGTTGTTTCTGTCGCTCTGTTTGTCCTCGTCGCATCGCTTCCGACCAATTCTTCTCGATGGTCTTCCGCTAATTTCCCCAAGCTTGACAATGGCCAACTCGCCAACTCGCCGAGATTGCTTCTCTCGGACAACGTTTGACAGTTGGAGGAAATCTCTCCTCGCTTGTTGTCTTGCCAAGCTACCATTGTGTCTGCGGCCCCTAATTGGGCACCCGAATTTGCTCCTTTCAGTCTGCGCTTGAAATTCGACACTGGACCCCCACTATCCTCAAATGAGGCGCCCAACTTGATTTTGCTCTTCTCATCGTCGCCTCCAAGTGGCCAGCTTCCGCTTGATTTACTCTCCACGTGATCTTGGCCAAATGCTCTCCCATGCCAATGAGAATGCATCACTGGAATTCACGAAGCGAGCTTTTTCTATCTTCTCGCCACAGTCACAATCGAACACTCATCCCACTCTCTTTTGGCCACAAACACTTCTCCAAATGGACGCTGCTATTCCACCAACAGTCCAATTGACTGACTCGAATAATCGATAACTTTTAGATCTCGTTCGATCGACTCGAACAAGCACAGCTTACAAATGATTGCACCCTTTTTTCATCTTCCCACACACACACACATACAACCAGTTGGCACACTTCTCACTGGCCAAAGGATACACGCAAATTATGTCTAAAGATGCAAGCCCTAAGGGACAACGTGCAAAACAACCACACGTGACTCGCTTGAGAGGAGAAGCGCAACTGAGCCGGCTCTTGGCAAGTGCCAAGGTCTACTCAGTGGGCGTCACTTGCCCAAGTCTAGCCAAGCTGCTGGCCACGGATTTGTCGAGCAAGAGCTCGGCAGCGGTGCACAAGACGCATGCGCCTAACGGTCCTTGCCGACAACTGGTGGCGCCCTCAGATGGGCCAAGAGAAAAATTGCAGAGAAAAATTATTTCACTTTCAAGAAAAGTTTGCCTTCTCAGTAAATGTCATGAATGACGTAATCGTTGGAGATGCCTCATCCCTTATGGATAGTGACGCAACAAAATCCGTTAATTTATTCCCAGTTAATTACTACTTGATAATACGATGTCATAATCCATATATAAACACCTCTGATCACAACAATTCCTAATTGTTCTGTGTCGATAAATAAAACAAACCCTTGCCTTCTACATCATCAATCCTTCGTCTCCTCCTCTTCCTCTTCGTCGTCCTTTTCCTCCTCCATCAATTTTTTAGCCAATTTAATTGCCGTAAATTCGTTGTAATGCTTTTTTCGTTTCAATTCAAACTCGTTCAGCCTTTTCCTATTGTTCCTTGTTTCAGTCGTTGATGACGAGCAAGGCGAATGCATGCCTGAAAGATCCGTTTCTCCAGCTGTAGTTGTTGAGCTTATGTCGGCGTCACCAGCTTTGCAAAATTCAACATCATTATCTCCGTCTCCGTCTCCATCTCCATCGTCGTCAACATCGGATAACAAAGCGATATCGACATCCTCCAGGGTCACTGGTGGTTCCTTAATTTTTCTGCTCACCTTTTCCAAGAGATCGTTTGTATCTGACTTTCTTCTTTCGAAATCACCTTCATCCTCACTATTTTCGCCACTTTGAGAATGAGGGCTCCTACTGAATGGTGTCGGTGGCTCGTCTATTTTAATACGTCCATAATCTTTGTCATCGGGATGCAATGTCTCTTTGATATTATTCTCATCCCATTTTATAGCGTCCTTTTCGACTGAGTTACTCCTACTCGAGCCCCTAGAGAATCTCAATATTCCCTTCGAGGGACGCTTATTAAGATTGTCCATGATATATAGCACCGAATTCACAGTGAAGATAATAATTTGCAAGGATACCTAGTCAGTTATCACGTGCTATCATATTCGTCAATGTATAATATATTGCTTGGTGTTGAATTCGAAATTTTTCTCGTGAGAAGAAGAGTTGTGCAGGTGGAGTTATATGACTTCTTGTTAATAATCATCAGTCATAGTTGGATTTTATTGAGATGAGATCAATCAGGAAAATTCGCGGCCTTGTGAAGCGGATCACGATTTCTGTGCTTGGTCCACAGGCTACATGTGTGTGAATGTCTGGGATTTTCGCCACTCTCTTTCCTACATGATTTTGCATGAATTTGGGCGCGCACCTCGACGGTATCCATGTTATGGAATGCGTCGTAAAAACGAATTCGTTGCGCAAAGCGACACGCGCACAGAAAGGCTCATTCGCCGGGGGAAGTTTTTTTTTTATTTACTTTGGTCGAAAATCGATTTTGGGACACACCGTAGGTTATTAGATATTTAAAAAACTCGCGTTAGGGCCTAGATAAGTCAAGAGCATTCGAATATGTCGTTGACTGAGGCTACTAGGAGATTACAAAGTAAAAAGCAGACACTGGACGACGCCTATGCGGCGCCGGCTAATTTTTTGGAGATCGATGTAGTTAATCCGATAAATCATGGCGTTGCAAGAGCTAAATACACCGACTACGAAGTTAGGATGCGAACAAATCTACCAGTATTCAAATTAAGGGAATCAAGTGTCCGCAGACGCTACAGTGACTTTGAGTGGCTTAGGAGTGAATTAGAGCGTGATAGTAAGATTGTCGTTCCCCCTTTGCCGGGAAAAGCATGGAAGAGACAAATACCTCTGTTTCGTGGTGATGATGGTTTATTCGAAGAGAAGTTCGTCGAAGATAGACGGAAGGGTTTGGAAACATTCATAAACAAGGTTGCTGGTCATCCCTTGGCCCAAAATGAACGCTGCCTACACATGTTCTTACAAGAACCAGTCATCGATAGGAACTATGTGCCAGGGAAAATTCGGAATCCTTGATCACCAAACTCAAAAGATGATGATACTACGCGCAAATTCTTCTCAAGCCCGCGAAAGAAAGTGCTTGTCCGATCGTAATACTTGAACGGTGAATAAAGTAACTCACAAATTCTTTGTATTGTGAATGGGGGTTCGCTGAATGTTGAAATCAATTCATAGATCTCGTCACGAGAAATATTCAGATCAAATTCATTATCATCATACTCATGCTGCTGTGCTCTCTCTTGATAAGTTTTTATGATTTGTTCCAATCTATTTCTTAATGCACGTTGTAAATCGGCCCAGTCGATGTCAACGACATTTCCTGTTTCAGCTATAAGTCTGAGTTGTTGGACATGGTGGGGGTTATGATTGTTTAAGTTCTGTTCCCAATCCGTTGTGTAATCACTAATTTCTGCATCTTGATCAAGTTCATTTTGTGGCTGCTCTGGAGGCGGGATCACAAGCACTGGCGATGCGGGTTGTGCGTGGTCATGCGGTGGTGGCTGATCGTCGCTCATTGTCTAAATTTTATTGATGGACTAATGCATTTAGGTAATAAGAATAAGGATGGTATAAAATAAAAGTCTCTTGATACGAATTGATGGATTTCACGCGAAAAAATTCTCTATTTTTCGCGTGTTCGCGTTGATTTCTGGAGATGTTAACTGAACTGAAACTAGATTTATTCACTGAACTGGAACTGCCGACTGAGCAGACTGACAGTTAGAAAGACTTAGTTTCAGTTCCTCGTTCAGACTGTCCAGTCCAGACTGTGCCGTTCGAACTCGCAGTTCGCGCGCCAACAGTCCAGCTGGACTGGCAATTACGACTGCACAGTCGCAGTCGAAATTCCAGTTGCCAGTCGTCAGTCGCCGGCCCATTGCGACTCGCGACTTGTCAACAATTCGCCCGACACGTTCGCTCGTCACCACCGCAAGCCAACAGCGGCACGTTTCCCTCGGTTCCATGATCGGAACCAAAACAAATCTTTCTCCTAAAATTCTCAGAAACCATAGTTTATCCAGGACAGTCATCCCTTTGAGACTCTTCACTCACCATATCATAGTAGGTTTGAAGGTCTAGTTTGTCTCTCGCTCTCTCGAGGGTGCAAGAAGAGACCCATCCATATCTCATCACCAGCGAGTAGCTACGGGAGAATAATTCACCATGAATCGAGCTGTACAACGTCAAGGATGAACACTATAAGCAACCCGGCACATATCCCCAGGCAGTCCGCAATGATGACCATGCTCATAAGCTGTGCATTGAGGATCACTGAAAGCTATCACTCACAGATAAATGACTGAGGCCGCGGCTAATCTCGGTGTCAATTTTATACTGAAGTGTCCTACCCCTCACGAACACTGTAACGACATCACAAGGTTATCTTGTCACTATTGTTATCGCTCACGAAGGTTAGCGCCACTAGTTTATAAAGCGCGTGAGAAAGTGTTCCAGACGAGAGGAACGAAAAAAAGGGACCGAGTGATCAAAGCGTGCAGCTTCCCATCTTCCGAGCTCCCTTCAATCGCAGAAATACTGATATACTGTATTGTTTGGAAATCACCAATGCGACAGCGCTAGATATATGTTCTAGAGAAGTCATATTGACAGCAGATTGCAGATATCTGGCGCTTCTGACTAGACCGTTACAAAGACCCCCTCATCGTGGAGAGAGAAATCAAGCTGTCGGATATGATTCTAACCAAGGGATGCGTCAAAAACTACCATTGGGGAAAAAAGGGCGGGGACAGTTATATAGCACGTTTTCAGTCAGTTGCCCCAAAGCCTCCATCACCCGAGCTCAATGCTCTCAAATTCGACGATCAAACACCGATGGCCGAGCTTTGGTTCGGCTCGCACCCATCAGGTCCGGCAACTTTGGCCATAGGGGATCAAATAATCAAGCTCAATAAATTTCTTGCTAGGGAGCCCGAGATGGTTGGTGTTGTTGAGAAATATTTGAAATACAACAAACAATTACCGTTCTTGTTCAAGATACTCTCTGTCGCTGAGCCGCTGTCTCTTCAAGCACATCCGGACAAGAAGTTGGCCGCAATCTTGCATAAACAAGATCCCAAAAATTATCCCGACTCGAATCACAAGCCGGAGCTCGCTATTGCCCTCACTGACTTCCATGTATTATGTGATTTCAGGCCTCACGAAGAAATACTCAACTTCCTCAAATTAGTGGGCCCGTTGAAAGCGGTTGTTGGCGAGAAGAATTATCAACATTATAAAGAAGTATTCGAAAGTTCTACTTCAACCTCGACCACAACCACCACCTCAACAACAACCTCGACCCCCACTTCGACGTCTACTACAACTTCGACTACAACTTCAACATTATCACGCAAGGAGGCCGACGAAAACCACCGAGCCAACTTAAGATTAGCACTAGCCGCCTGCTTCAAAAGCTTGATGACCAGCCAGAAAGAAGTTATTCTCAAAGAGACGGAGAAACTGAAGCTAGGGGACGTTCAAACTATCGGTAAAGATTTGCAAAAGTTGATCATGGATTTGGCGCAGCTATATCCAGGGGATCCGGGCGTTTTCGCTCCTTTTTTTCTCAACTATCTTAAACTCAACCCTGGTGAAGGAGTGTTCCTGAAACCGAACAAATTGCATGCCTACTTAAAAGGCGAATGTATCGAATGTATGGCATGCTCTGATAATGTTGTTAGGGCTGGATTGACCACTAAGTTCCGTGATGTTCTAACCCTGGTCAACATGCTCGACTATGAGTCAGTCAAGAGCGGAAAGGATCTGATCTTAGCAGCAGCACAAGGAGTGGATTCAAGTGGATGTAGTTGCACTAGTAGGGGAGGTTACTCTGTGACAATGTACAAAACTCCTACCGAGGAGTTTAAAGTAGAGAAGTTGACAGTAGCGAATAAGACTGATGTCACACTGGACTCGAAGTTAAGCGGTTCATTCTTGATTGTTCTCAGTGGCAAAGCCACAACGAGAGATTTCTTTGATTTAAAACAAGAGCATATTATGGGATTTGGATTCGCAGCTTACATACCTCCTAAGATTGAACCCAAGATATTCGACATCAAAGGGACCCTAATCATGTATCGCGCCTACTGTTAGTTGAGAGGTAAGTGATAAACGCCTGTAGGGATGAGAGCACTATTACTATGAACTCAACTCTTTCCCCACTGGATCTCTTGAGATTGCGAACGATTGAAGTTGATTCATCTGATGGTACGGGAAATTAGTTTGATAGGACAACATTGATTCGGTCAAGACAAATCAATCTCAATCGCGAGTGTCAAAGTTGGCTCATCGAAACACTTGAGGAGAATTGTTAGAAGATGGTTTGATTGACCCTCAGTTAGATACTGCAATAAACGATGAAGATCTAGTCACTATTGTGATACAGCCAATGTAGCTCACTTTGGTTATTATCTCGTGCATTAACCTCATGAAGCTGGGAGGGCTACAGACGATGTGTTTGAATTCGAAGGTTCTTGTGATCGGCGTTGTCCATCAATCGGCCGTACACTACCTCATCTTGAACTAGGCGGTTTCTGCAAGGGCGACAAGACTTTCTTCAAGTGTTCGATACCGATAGCTATATCGATTGACTTCAACGACTGGAGTGAGATGACTGATCGGATGAGCTCGAAGAGCGGTAATGGTCAACATCAATCAACCTCGACCGTTGACGAGAAGACTTTGCTAACTTTATTCCTACACATATCGTTTTCATTGTGATCATTGACTAGACTGCTGACGTTGTACCTTTCTGGTTAGAGTTATAGTGTCTAACTTCACTAGAGATCTGTTCGTCTTAGATGCGGGGGTAATTTAGACAGATAGCCATTGTGAAATTCTAATGCGCTCATCCGGGGTTTGCCTCGTGGAGTTGCACAAGCGAAGGCGGCCCAATGACCATCTTGAGCCTTGATACAAAGTAAATACTTGTGTTTGTGGAAGTAGATTGTGCCAGGGGGAAGGTAGTGAGTTTTGAGCAAATCACAGGCTAAAGCATCGATGTGTAGCGATTCAACATTTTTCGGATCCCAATAATCTTCGACTCTAACTGTCAAGCCATTTAAGCATTCAATATACAAACTGATGAAACCCGTATAGGCCAAAACTTTCCGATCGATAGTATCAATTGTATCTGTTCTGAATTTAAGGCATCCCTGGTCTTTCTTCAACTTTCGAGCAAGTGATTTACCCTCGTTAGATTGAGGTGCTGATTGACGTATGAACTGCTCGTAATTGAGCAGAAAATCAATCGACATGGAAGCCCCAAGATCAGCCAATCTATCTCTCAAATCTATAGCGTATTCTCTAGGCTTGATCTTGAGCTTCTTTTGACTTATAATATCACCGATGTCAAACTTTTCTATTGGAGGAATTCGAATGATAGTGCAGCCTGTCTCGTCAAGCCTGTCAAATACAGCTGCCTGGACGGGTGTTGAGCCACGATACCTCGGCAGCAAGCTTGGATGCACATTAAATAGACCATGTTGGAACTTGGAGACAGTTTTTGGATCTATCAAATGGCCGAATGAGGCTACAAGCCCAATATCGAAAGCACCATTGTCGACGTTATCCAATCCTGGTTTCCATCGGTATTTGATAAGCTGATACCTGTCAGCGAATCTATCCAACTGTGAAAACTGATTAGTAACAATTTGTATGCAGCTCACGTTAGCTTTCAGTATGGGTTCCAAGACACGCACCGAGAATACGTCGGAGCCAAAGAATAGTAATCTGAATCGATTAACTGTCATGGATTCATGATAAATGAATAGAGATTATTAAGACCTGGTAGTTTTGGAGATGTTGCTCCAAACTTAGAAGAGACAACAGAGTCGCGTGGAGAAGTTTCGTATGAGGCTTGTCGTGCGGCTTGTACGAAAGCCCGCGCAGTAACAGACCCACCAAAGTCCAGCTAGCTTAACAATCGTGCTAATCAGCAGCAACATGATTCATTGTTTGAATCAAATCCAGGTTAATTTGGCCATCAGTAAGCCCGCATGGGAAGTGCTAGATAGAGGAAAAAATGTGGAATTGAAAAAGTATAACAATCGGTCAGGCTGGCAGGTGGATTGGAATAAGCCGACAATGGAGAATGAATTTCTTTGTGTTAGTTAGCTCGGAATTGAAAATACACCTATTCCCTGGTTGTCTGTGATCAATTAACCGAGACTACCCAATATGGCAACACCCTATGGGACTGGAAGATATGCAGGCTGTTGTCAACGGTTGTGAGAGCAAGTTGTTTCTGCTCATGAACAGGGAAAGATAGAGACAGAGAGAGAGAAGGAAACGGCGTGGAGCGGGATCAAGAGGGAAGCCAGAGAGATCAAGGTGGAGGCACAGTCATGGCACTGAATCCTCGGTTACCGACTAGGGTTGGCAAGAGCAGAGGGCTGCCTAGAACGCCCCCACAAAAAGCCGATCAGGAGCAACAGGCAGGTGAGACTGCATGTGTGATGGGCGCACTATGCCCAGATCTGAGCCATGGCGCTTGCTTGTTGCGCTTGTTGTTGCCGTGCAACTCTTGCTGGTCGAAGCTGGAGAGAGAGAGAGAGGAAGATTGAGAGACTCTCATATTAGTTGATGGAAGGCGCCAGTTCAGATTCGTGGCTGAGCGCCAAATAAATGGTCGCGCCCAAACTTAAGGAATTTGAATGTAGGCTAAGGAGGAATCAGCCACAGTCGTGTAGGTTCGCACCGAATGGAAGTTAACAAGATCGTGAAAAGGAGGGTCTTCGCTTTGTTTGTAGTTGGCCTTCGAGTCAGCTCGCTGGGCGGCCCGGCTGCTCAACCATCGGGAGGCTTGAGCTCAGGAATTCGAGATACTGTTCCGACGTCAATGGGCTGAGATTGAAGGCGCACAAATTGGCATCCAGAGAACAGTAAATGCTCGTTTCCAACGCGCAACTGCCTCGTGGCTCCTCTTCTTTGCCCTATCAAACAAGCCTCCTCGCCCGTCTGTCCTCATCACGAGCCATCGAATGCTTGCTCATGCTGAGGGAAACACGCGCTTGTGGCAACAAGGTAGAAACAGTTTAAAGACTTTGCGAAGATTTCGGGGGGCCAGCAAGTGAGAGAGAGAGAGAGAGACAGACAGACAGACAGGTAGAGCAGAGGGCGTGGAAGAGAGGCAGAGAGAGAGAGAGAGAGAGAGAGAGAGAGACACGTAGAGAACCTGCCTCCTCTCGATTTTCTCTAATTGATGCGCTGGCAATCGGGGCACATTTTCCTGGAGGTGCCTTGACTGACGTGAATCTTCGAGCGAAACTTTCGGAGTTTATTTCTTGGCGCGAAGTCTGTTAGTAAGCCAAGAGAGAAAGAGTTGGATAGATCATTTAAGAGGTGGCAACTTTTTCACCTTTGCTCCTCTCCCTTTTGTCAACATTAGTTCATTCCTATTTACACAAAATCAAAAGTTATGATACATTCAGCCGGCGAAGAGCAGTCGAGATAATAACTGTGGGCAGAGCTTTGCAGCATTTGGATCGGAGTCTCTTCTGACACCAATTTCCTCTCGCAGCTGCCCACTGCCCACTCGAAAAAGAAAGAACGAGACCAAAACTAAAAAGAATGTGCCAATGAGCTAAGCCCCACCATAAAACTCCACCCCATTGCCTAGATCCCAGCAAGCAAGCAAGCCTTTGTTCAAGCAGAAAGTTGATTGTTGGCAGCGCCTGTTTCTGTTTGTCCCGATTGCATGCACTTCGGACCACAGGCAAAGGGCGGCGGTCAAAGGCTTTCGCCTGCAGCAGGCCAGAAAGAAGAGGCGCTATAAATTCCAAGACAAGCTTGCCAGCTTCAGGCGGTCGTGTGTTAGTGACCACGCAGCTGGCTCCAGTTGAACGTTCGGGCATAGACTCGAGACTAGAGCCTCACAGGCAAGTGAATGTGGCCGGTCGTGTTGTGCGTCAGCCAGTTGGAGGAGAAACGGCCAAACAGTGAGAGGCGAGAGTGAACTTGCGCCTTTGCCAAGCTCCTCCAGCTGCCCTGTTGCGCCCGCCCAGCGCATAGAGAAGCTCGATAAAGGATTGGATTGGGGTCAGTAAGCCAGCAGAACAACTGGCTCCATCGACGGTCCAGCTCAGCCTGCAAAGCCAACTCGAAGGAAACTCCCCGGGATACATGGCAGTTTAGTTATACTACGAGAAAGTGCCAAAAACTTTTTTTCCACACCACTCAATGGAAGATATCGCAAACTAGTTCCGGAGATGCAATAATAGCCCTCTTAATACTCCATTATACTCGATTGAACAGCCAAAGGAAGTGACCACAAGATGGTGGTCGAAACTGTTGAGAGTGGAAGTAACGAATATTACAAAATTTTAGGCTTAGCCAGGAGCGCCAACGAAGTTGAAGTCAAAAAGGCCTACCGTCAGTTGGCCCTGAAATGGCATCCGGATAAGAATCCCGATAATAAAGAGGAAGCTGAGGCCAAATTCAAACAGATAGGCGAGGCCTATTTTGTGCTGTCAGACTCTAAGAAACGACAAATATACGACCGCTATGGGAAGGATGGAGTTAGACGCGCCAATGAGGGACGCAGTTATGCCAACCACCAATCGGCGAGACAGTCGAACGGAAATGGACACCACCATCAGAGGACAAGATTTCATTTTCCTCACTCCTCGCCGTTTTATCACAACCATTTTCACAACTTTCATCATTATAACTTCCCAAATGGAAACCAAAAAAGGAACCTCTTCAATCTGAACTCTGAGCTCTTCGACGAGGCATTCAGAGAGGCATTCAAAGATCCATTTTTCACCCGAGCAAGACAATCAGCTGCCAATGCATCCAGACCATTCGCTGATGCGAACAAAATCTTCCGCGATTTCTTTGGTCCTCAGGATCCCTTCAAGACGACAAAGAATCCACCGAATGGAACTCACAGAACTAGTACCACAACAACCACTACCAAAACGAGCACAAAGCCAACCGCATCAACAGGGCGGGCCTCTGAAGCTCAGCAAGACACTGGTAAGCCTTCATCCACGTCGACGACAACAACAACGACATCAACCACCACTACCACGAGCACGAGCGCAAAGACTGCAACCTCAAAATATGATGGAAGGAATAATAATAACAATAATAATAACGATGGTGAGGGAATTCACGGTGCGGACCTTTTATCGGAAAAGGGACGAGCCAATGGTGTACCTGTTATGGTGACCTATACTACGTTCTCGTCGGGCGATCTCAGTCCCAAAGTCAACAAGGTCGTAGAGTATAGGACCAGACTATAGTCAACTCTCAAATAAAAGACAATATAGTGATTGGTAACAACTTTATCTATTTCCAGTTTAATCCCAGTTCTCGAACTTACGTGTCCTTTCAAATTTCTCCATTATCTCCACCGCATAATGCTGCCTCATGGGCGCTTCTAGTTTACTTGTGTACAGAGGATCCACATCTTGATGCCTACGGCCAATCGATTCAAGGTAGTCTAATTCTTCGTCGACCGTTACATATGGGGCTCCTATAAGTTTCAGATTTTCCAACTCATCCCTCCAACCCAACCAGAGTCGATACCTGACGCCTTTAGTTGCAGGGGGGACAAATCTGTGTTTTCCTTTCAAAGCGGAGCCTTTGAACTTGATAACGTTTCCCATGAATACGGGATGGCATTTTAGCAATGCATTTGTTAATCTCATGTTTGAGTCCAATATCTACGTATCATAATACGAAAAACACCAGTGAAAAATGAATGAGTTTCAAGTTGGTTCAGCACATTATCAAAACAGACCCATGTGCTTCGATCCTGCGCGGCGCAGGATTGCCAGGGTTGCATAAGCGCTACAATCAAGGGAGCATAGCTGCCCGATCTTTATTCTCCTTTTCACTAGCATTCGCATAGATTAACCCGATTGTTATCTCTAAAACATCTGTATTCCCAGACTGATCACTTCTTCCTCCAACTCTGTATCAGTCGGCTGACATGCCTTGTCAAGAGTATCGAGATCCCAAGACGAGCGGGCAACAGAAGTTTGTGTATAGCATAGGCAACGAAAAACTTTCCACCTTTTTCTGCCGTATCCATGAATCGTTCACCAATTCGCTGCCAAACCGCGTCAGGTATAACTTGTGTCAGATCGACAGAGAGCAGTATAAGCGAGCAGAAGAACCCAAGCGAAGTGAGACTGACAAGTATGTGACACACTACAAAAACTGGACCATAGAGGGTGTACACCTGTTTGATGACATCTTTGATTTTGGGGCCTCGTTTGAAAGTTATAGTATATTCGATTCCATCATCGTTCTTTTTGCTTTTGTTTTCCCCCTTAGGTGGGTTGGGCGAGTCTATGTTGAAATTTGCACTTGTCGTCGACAACGGCTTCAGGTGAGACACCTGATATGGAGGTTTGTTATATAGTGAACCGACAGACGTTGTATTGCTACCTAATAGACCACTAGACATCAATGTTCGAGATTGAATTAACGAGCTCTGTCCCCTTTGGATCCAGCGAAGAAGATTAAACATGTTTGTCCGCCTTCTTGTCTCTCTTGACGGAGAACAGCTGATGATTTTCTCCTTGTTAACAAATAATTACGAAAGACATTGAAGTTGACGAGCTTAAATCACCCTCATCTATGGCGGCAAGTGTTTCGAGAGATATTCACTAGGTTCGAACTTTAGAGGGAGTCTAGTTTCTTCTCCTCATCATCTGTGATGATACATTATGAACCGTACGACAGCCCCGCAGAATTGATCTTAAGTTGACACGTGTGTATTCATAAGCGCCGCAGTATCTACAACACAACTTGGCACGATGACCGGTTGGCATTAGATAATTAACTAATCATGTCTCACCTTGTTGTGATTATTGATTGCTCCCCTTCGCCCTTGGTAAATGACAAACAGTATGTCAAATGGCTCGATTCTATTGTAACATTCTGCAACTCGCATGTGATGCTGGATGAGAAGAACGAACTAACAATCATAGCAAGCAATCCGAAGCAGAACAAAGTGGTCTTAGATACCGACAGCGGCTTGAAGCCATCCAGGAATATAATACCTCAAGATGGCCAGTTCGAAAAATTTGCTTTTGTTACCGACCATATTCGCAATGGTATAGTCGATCTCATGAAAAGCTCAAAGATGATAGTTTCAAATGATTGTCTGCTATCTAGCGCAATGGGTATGGCTTTATGTAGAGCAAATAGTTTTAAGAGGTTACCTTCAAGAGTCCTCGTTGTCAGTTGTTCGATGCAAGCTGGATCCTATGCTGGTCAATATATGAATCTCATGAATAGCTTTTTTGCTGCCCAAAAAATGAACGTGCCAGTGGATGGTTGCGTATTCACGAAGGAGGAAAACAAACGTGGATCTATACTGGAACAGGGTTGTGATTTGACCGGTGGCCATTACCTAAGCATTCCAAATATAGCTGGTAATCTGGAGTACCTTCTGTGGATATTTCTACCAAGTACAAGTGTTCGAGAAACCTTGTTACTACCAGAGAGACGGAGAGCAACTCACAGAGCCGCTTGTTTTTGTCATAGGAACATCATAGATATTGGTTATGTCTGTTCAGTTTGTCTGTCTATATTTTGCTCCTTCAGTTCCACTTGTTCAACTTGTCAAACACATTTCAACCCGGAATCATCGCCAGCAAAATCTAACAACCAGCTCTTGGCCAACAATAATGTGAACTCAAATTCGAAATAAGAATGTTCTAAGAAATTTTATTATTGTAATATAATCGAAAATTACATCATCTTATAAATATGTGTATGTGATTTAGTAGAAGTGTCATTACTACAGGATAACTCCATCGGTATTTCTCTATAATTGAAACAACAGCTGAATTAGCTCCATATCACTGATGCTACTCACTGTTTACAGACAAGATTGTGTATTTGTGTTCCAAAGAAAGAATGCTGACATTAAATCACGAGATTCTTTCATGAGATGGCTCGAGTATAACTAGCTTGATTAGCGGAAATCATGATGTTCTCAATCTTCTTCTCCAAGGTGGTTTCTTGTTTCGCTCATGTCAGTTTGTCAAACTATAGTGCATCAACTTTGCGCAATCGACTCGATTGAAACTGAAGATGGAACTGAATGGTTGGAAGCTGAAGATGAGGAAGAAGAAGATGAAGAAGAGGAAGAGGATACCGATGATGATGAGAGTGGAGAGGAAGGAGCTGAAGCTACCTGAGATGATTGTTGTATGGGCACCAATTTGGAGTTGCTCACTGATTGGCTATCAGCGATTGACCAATTCTGCAATTGCTGCTGGTTGGCCACTGCGGATGATTGGCTGCTCGGGCCCGAGGCTACCTTCTGATTGTGAGAGGATGATGATGTTTGAGAGATAGATGACGATGAGCTAGGTGATTGCATGGCAGATGATTGCGAGGCGGCAGCCATTTGTTGTTGCTGTTGCTGTGGAGCAACGACACTTGGAACTATCTGCGACGCTTGGGCGGCCAATTGCTGGCCCTGTTGTTGTTGCTGTTGTTGCTGCTGCTGCTGCGAGGCGTACAACTGTTGTTGTTGGTAGAAGTTGTTCAGGTATTGTTGGACTTGTTGCTGTTGCAGAGCTCGTTGTTGAGCCAGTTGCTGCTGGCTGTTGGCGCCCGAGGCAGCCGATGAGTCGCTCCTTTTGACGTGCTGGTTCAGGAATGGGATGTGCAACTTGTAGCGGCCCTCTTTTTGTGGATCATCATTGGATGAAAGTGAAAATGGGAACGAGATGAGCTTGTTGAATTGGGCGCCTGGAGCTAACTGCTCAGCGAGACCAATCATGCTGGACTTTTGGCTAGCTTGTTGTGGTGTGGCGGCAATTGAAGAGACACCCGAGGGAGAGGCCTGCTGGACGGATGATGCGGAACCTGCGGGCGAGTAACTTTGGATCTGACTCGAGCTGGACATGTCCTGGTCTAATGGCATCGATGCTGCCTGTTGGAAGGACATCTGTTGCGGTTGTTGTTGTTGTTGCTGTTGGCCAAACGGAGAGCCAATTTGTAAGGGTCTTTGTTGCTGTTGCTGCTGTTGGAGACCGTTACCACTTCCCGCTGTTTGTGCAACCATTGAATCCAAAATAGAGGCAAACTCCTGATACTGTGTTTGTGCCTGCTGTTGTTGTGGGGTGAGGGACATCTGTGCCTGCTGCTGCTGTGAGCCTGCTGCAGACGAGGACGGTGAGGAAGCTGAGGAGGAAGACGATGGCGACAAGTATTGAGCAATCAGGTGCGATGCTGATGAGAATAAGCCACCCGTAGAGCCTGAGTTTGGACTGCCGGATGAAGCCGAGGAAGGCGATCCGGAAGAGCTGGCCTGTCCCGGACTTTGAACAATTGAGGGCTGGCCACCGATTGAAGCCTGTGCCGACATTGTGTCAAGACCTGAGCCCAGTGGGTAGGAGCCAAACTGAGGGCTGGAGGCACCTGCGCCCGCGAGGAACTGGCCAGAGCCTGATGCAGCCGAGGGCCATTGGTACTGGGAGCCGGCGCCCAATCCTGAGTACTGGTTGAACTGCTGATTGAAAGCGTTCATCTGATGTAGGTTTGTTTTAGGCGAAAATTGATCGATTCAATGAGGATATTAATTTCCTTATCATTGAGGAAATGAGCTCATGGACAAAATAATCTCAACAAATCAACTACTTACATCCCAGGCAGGTTGGCGTTGTGCGCTCGAGGCAGCGCTGAACATCGAGTTGGCTGGCTGAATGAGTGTCGATTGGCCACTGGCCGCCGTTTGCTGAGACGCCACTGCTGATGATGACGAGGACGACTTCTTGTTTCCAAAAATCTTGCTCTTCATCTTCTCAAACATATCGCTTAGGCTCCGCGAAGACCGCGACTTTGGCTGAGGCAGTAACCTGGAGGCAAATGACTGCTGCACTGGTTGCACTGGTTGTGGCTGCTGCTCTTTGGCTGCCTGACAGCTGGCAACTGCCAAGCATACAAACAGGTAGGCACATATTAGTCTGATTGATAACTGTTGATCAGAGGTGCATGCATGAGTTCATTTGATTAGTGTTTGTTGTTTGCGAAATGTTCATCAGGCTCGATCTTTCAAACGGAGCTACACTTACCATCGTGATGCTTTTGATTTGATTAGTTTAGTTCTATGAATTTATTTGGCTTCGTTGTCTTTCAACAAGATGAACAAGTGTTGCGATGATAGAGGAGAGTTGTCTTAAGATCAAAGATAGATCTTCCTATTTGGCTGCTGATTAGCGAATGGTTTGCCGAGATTGGCGGCAAACTGAGTTGAATTTTCTTATTCTAATCTTGGTAAAATCTTGGTACTGAGCTCGAAGTTTCTCGCTTCTCGATTGAGCCGAGCTCTTGTTCGGCCGAGTTGCTTTTGAACAGTGAGCCTCTCTGGGTTGTCACCAAAGAAATAAGATGTGGTTGCAACGATGGCAATGCAGCAGCAAGACCAATCTATTCATAGGCTCTACCTGGCGCGCTTTCCTTCTCAATGTGAGTGTCTTCTCTCGGTCAGCATCTACTGGTCTTTTTTCTTATTCTTCTCTCTCTCTCTCTTTCTCCCTTTTTCTCTCCGCCTTCCAACCTTGCCTGCTCTCTCTCTCTCTCTCTCTCTCTCTCTCTCTCACTCTTGAGGTTGTTATGCGGCATAGAGCTTTGAAGACAGCACGCCAAGGCAAGCAAACACAAGTAATGGATTCTCTCTCGCTTTCTCGCCACACACCGCACCACAACTGCCTTCACTGTCTGTCCAGCCCCGAACACTTACCCACTCACAACCATGGAAACATCTCCTCCCTCTCCACCACAACTACCACCACCACCACCACCTCCTCCTCCTCCGCCTCCTCCTCCTCTTTCTCCTGCAACCTTTTTCAATCTAGCGATAATCGAGTGAACCGGTTCAGTTTTTTCCTTCTTTCACCGCCACTAAACTGGCCATTTCTGTGTCAGCAGTCCGGAGAGCTTGCTTCATTAGTCCTCGAGTCACACACACACACACGCGCACACAGAGCCTAGCAGACACAGAAACCGACAAGCTTGCAACTGTTCCCTTAGGACCGCCCCAGAGTGTTTCACCGTTGCTGCAGTTTCGAGCCTGCAGAAGTGGAGGCCATGTATCGAGGCAAATAGTAAACAGGAATTGGGAGAAAGATGATGGCCAAGCTCGGTCACTTGAGAATGGCGTGTGTTTGTTTGTGTGCAAGCCAGACCTCCCGTTTGACCGTTAGTTTTTCTGCAACAAGACCACACCAAGACGGCCATTTGTTGCGCTGGGCGTGGCAAGTTTCTTTCTCTCAGCCCGCTCGTCCTCGACCGTTATGCCTGCCGTGTATCTGTGTATATTGTAGGCACTCTTGGAATCCACCGCAGAGGATCCACTTCATCTGTTGGCTGGCCATCATCATTATTTAGGTGGCCGTGACATCGCCCGCTCGATCGTTCCCGTCCGACAATTGATTCGCCATCGGAAGATTGGCCATCTCAAGTCGGCCTGTTGCTGAATCTCCACCGATTCAAAGCTTCAATGAAAGAGTTATGATGACCGGAGGCAAGTCCTCCACTTACCTCGAAGTTAGCCCATCCGTCTTCCACTCGAGCCGATGTTTCAAGAGGAGAACAAATAAAGCGTGATATCCCCTTCTTCTTTTCTCTCTCGTTTCTCTTGAGATGAACTTAAATTTTATTATCGAACTTGTTGAGCATAGAGTTGAGCCACCGAGGTAGCTGATCTCCATCTAGCGTGTCTGCTTTGCTCGCTCTAGTCTCCAGTTGCCTCGGGTCAACGAAAGTCAGCCCAAAGAGAGAGAGAGAAGAACAAGAATAAGGACCATAATAATTGTCGCGTACAGCAGTCAAATTTTGGCAAGTCAATGGAACGAGTCGTCACTTTCTCTCTCTCTCTCTCTCTC
>Ga0058701_10000516_pt1 | contig 26491 bp, 10 predicted proteins | sample AgamicOrMae_FD_97039 | JGI IMG/M metagenome (GOLD analysis project Ga0058701, IMG submission 97039) | Agave microbial communities from Guanajuato, Mexico - Or.Ma.e | ecosystem: Host-associated > Plants > Phyllosphere > Phylloplane/Leaf | place: Guanajuato, Mexico | collected 2012-06-04 | reverse complement strand
GGAAACTTGATTCTAAATGTAAAACAAAGCATTTTCAAAAATGTCTAAGCGAGTGAAAAAGCCCCTCATGTTGTAAATGCTCCCGTGGGGTTTCAGTGGCATTTCAGCTCATATGCATGCATACACTACAACACTTTCTCGTATGCTCGGTAGGTACGTACCGGTACACTGATTGTGAGTAGAAACCTAATGGTAATTCTATCAAGCTTTGGATAAACAGTAATCATAGGGTAGGTAAAAATTTGGGACCACGAATTTTGATACTAAGTCTCATTACATCAGTTACTCGCTAAAATTGAGACAAACCCTTTCAGCTCCACATAAAAAGATTAGCAACTTTTTAAAACGGGAGGGGGGAAGATCAAACTTAATCGCTCCCTAAATAATATTGACCAGAAAGAGAAACCAGTCCTATTATTCTATCCTTGGACCACAACAATAAAAAAAAATACTGTGTATTAAATTCTTCCATAATACTGATATGTTAAAGGGTTGGGAAGTTACGAAAAAGCAATATTTATGAACTAGTTATCTGCTTATACGTCATATTCATTATCATGGAGTTTTGATAAATACCTATCAATCATCCTATCAGTATCAGCCTGTAAATGCCATCAGCAATCAAGTCTTTTAGGTTTCAACTGCATTCTAAATGCCCTGAAAAGGCCGAATTTTATTTTTGACAACTAAATAGTTTTCATCTCTTTTTTTGCCGTTAATTTAACTTTAAGCCAAAGCATACAGCATCCTAAACAGACTCTACACACGGTTTCTACTGCCAAAAATTACGAATAACCAACACATGGGCTGAACGAAAATTGGAATTCGTTCCCTTCAGGAGAAAAACACTGGGTCAGTTTTTACGCATAATTTCTCAAATATTCCAAGATGTTTCGGTTCAATTTATCCTCGGATTATTTCCATAGTTCGAAAAAAACATCCAAAATCGCTTAATAGTCAAAAGTTAAAACATTGGTTTCGAAAATTATGACGAACGATGTAAAAGAGAAAACTGGAGGCATTTAGGGACTGACTGCGTTAGACGAAACAAAAAAGTGGACCGTGTCCGAATACGGTGACCCTATTCCTCACAGCAAAACAAATTGATAATTTTATATTAACCACTCGCACCTTTCTTAGTCTTTGGTCAATGCACCAATCTTTCTCACCTCATACCATCAATACTGCATACATGGAACTTTAAATAAGAAGGAAATCGGCTACTATACAGATAAAACATATACATTTGTACAGAATAAAAGGCCTAATTAGGAAAATAAATCACAATCAAGTAGCTAACAATCTGCCCTGACGGATGGGTTAGCGGGCGGCGCGGGCGGCGGCGGGGCCACAGCCATGGCTGGCGCCGGCTGCACCTTTTGAACTCGCTGCAGGTGGTCCACCGGGATGCCCGACGCCACGTAGATCGGCTGTTCGACCACCGCCGTCGATGACACTGCCGTCAGCTTGGCCTTCGGCGACACCCGCGGCGACGACCGCGGAGACACAGAACCCATTTTGCTACTCCGCGAGTGACGCTCCAGGCTTCCCAACCCGCTGTCAACGGTTGCTGTACACTCTGCAAGAAGAATCGCAACACTGAGTTCTATTAGTCGCCCCAAAAATGCCCAGGGTGGCAACGGCGAAGAATTATAAAGATTTTCACGAACTCGTGGGAGAAGAGAAAAATTTCAACTATCATGCTTAAAAGTCCGTCATCATGAGGTAAATGAATTAGACAGAATCCCGACGGAGAGAAAAGAACAAACGACATAAAGAGTCGAGTCCCATGTGACAGATAAACCAGGCCACACCCTGCTCCTGTTGTGGTAGCATAGCCCGCCTCGCTCAGCTCCGTTAAGCACATGCGTCCCCTACATGCCACGGGTCGAGCCAAACTTGAAATCAATACTTGACAACCTTCATAACGTGACACCAGGGTTGCCAGCCTGCTACAAATTACAAAAATCCTGTTAAGAGTGCTATAAGTCAAAAGGCTTTAAGTAAACACTCTCCACATTTCAATTTTACAACTATTCTGTAATATTAAGACCGTAGAAGCCCGAGAGGGTGCTACAGAGTCCGGAGAAAAAGCTCTAAGGCCGGATTTCGGCAGCGCTTTCACTCTAAAAAAAAAGTATTTGGAGAAATATTCAATTTTTGAGCAGTTACTCGGATTTTTTTCGTATTTCTCGACTTTTTGACAAAAGGTAAAGATCCTTATTAAGGTGCTGTTCTTGGATTGAGGATCGTTAGGGCGCAGTGATAAGCTACCAGCATTCATCTTACCTGAATGCTGGTCCTGATGTTCGTCTGCTGAAACTGAAAGTGGCCGTTGAGCGTGATAGTCGACGCCGTCCACGTCGCTCCCGGAAGCGACGCTGCCGGAAGCGACGCTGCCGCCATTGCAGATCATCTCGTCCACTTCGCGGTACTTGATTCGAATCGAGTCCACAACGTCCAAAAGGTTCTTCGCGTCCATCGCCAACACGTGAGCGGCTGAAAGCATTCCCCTTCAGGAAAAAAGAAATCATTAGCCTCTAGATTACATGCCGTTTCACTATGATTCCAGCCACTTCTCAACCTCTGTATAACAAAACAACTTTCTATTTTCACAAAACGCTACATCCCTTAAAAAAATCGATTAAACCAAAACGGGATGTAAAAAACAATGAGGGGCCAACCAGGTAATATGCGCAATAATCCAATTCATTTCTTTTGAAAAATTTCGAGATTGTCTCTCAACCAAGCATTGCACATAGCGCGTCATCGTTCATCAGGTGGCTTTTTGAGACTTTCCCCCGATTTGAGTGCACATTATGGGTCGCGCCTCCTTGCCACATTTGATCAATTTTATGCAATCTCATAGAAAGTGGCGAGTTCAGCATAAAACTTACTTTCTGTATTGGGCATCTAATGTTGTGCTACTGTAGGTTTGAGCAGATCTCATGGCATTCACCAATTCACTCATATCCTTGCCGAGAACTTTGTGAGCCATCTCCACCTGAAAAAGAAAGGAAATTTGTAAATATTCTTCCCTTTCATTATGCTCTGCTGAATTTCATTATGCACTGTTGAGCCTGATGAGGGGTGGATGGTGCCTGATGGGTAAGGTTGGATGGCCAGCACGAGAATCGTGCGAACATCATAAATGTTCACCACAATTAATAAGGAATATTGATAAAGGACTTACCTGACGATGCGAAGCCGACGGGAAGATCGGTAGAAGTTCATCCACAGTCGCCAGCAGTCCGCGCAGTTCGATTCCGACCTTCCTGACCAGATCGAGATATTGGTCAACCTGCCCTTGTTGCACACCTAAAACAAAAGCAGTCGTTCATTTCAATCGATTTATGACATCAATAGTTCGATTAAGGGCGCAGTGCCACGGGAGGTTTTAAAGACTGGTTGCAGATGACACCACAGCAAAAACGAGTGGGGAGGAATAACCAGCATAGAAGGGTTGGGCCACACAGCAATTCAAACAAGCAAGCTTACAGCGTCCCAGCTGATTATCGATCGCGACCTGCCAACCGGGCTTTTTTCAAGGTACGAGACCTGAGGTGCCAACCTGCTGGCAAAAAAGTTATTCCCTCATGTGACAAAGCACCGTCCATGTCTGTACCAACCGGCTAACATATGCCAGGAGAGGGAACTTGATATTGTAAAGATGGTTTTACGCAAAGCTGAACGTTTCCAGAAACGAAAAAAAAACAACAAAATCAAAACGAGAGGGAGAAGGCCTTTAAATGATAAGCCTCTATTTCTCACATGTCGTGTTTTCGGTAACTTAGTCCCATGGATGACCAGTTTTCAAGTCTCTCCACATAGCCCATCAGTAGTATCCAAACATATGAAGCAATACTTTCCGAACGAAAATCCCCGGTAAAAATAAGTAATTGACATCTGTTTAAATTTTTTCTGACTTAGTTTTCTATCTAAATGACAATTAACGATTAAATTCAACCACGGATTCTACAGCGAGAGTAAAGAAGTTGTTCAAACACATCAACGTTCTTTCATCGATTGGATGAAAAAATTACTAGAGAGCTTTACAAACGGTTTCACTCGGAGGAGTCGACCATTATTGCTAACTCAAAAAGACTCGTCCACATTTTTGTTTAAAAATTGTTTAGGTAAAAAGCAATATTTTCTACATTACTGATACATCGAACAGATTTTAAGGATATTCCAGCGCAATGGGCTAAAACTAGACAAGGACTTGATATTTTCAGGATTAGTTCAAAATGTTTATGTCTATCGAACGGCGAAGTCTAAGAAAATTTGACCGTTCCGTTTTTACGCAATTAAATTCTAAAGTTGGAAAAAATGCATGGGCTCTTATGGCAGCTCCCAAAAATGGCGCTAAAACTGTTGAATTAAGATTGATAGCGTCTGATTGAGATTAGAAGAGGATCGAAAAAATTGTTTCCAGTGGAGATTGGAGTTTCATAAACAATTTAGAAAAGTTTGACGACAATCCACCGTTTCGTCATTTTTAAAAACTTTAAAAAGAGCCGCATTTTGTAGAAAAAAGAGTCAAATCAGCAACTTCATCATTTTTTAACGTAAGAAATAAATTTTTACTGAGGTGAAATCTAAAATGCGAAGAACAGCTTGTGTAAATACTTGTCGAAAGCGATATTTTCTCAATTATCAGATTTTTAACACGCGTTTTGAAGTTTTCAACAAACTTGACTAGTCGGAGGCGCTGGAATATCCTTAAGAACAAGAAGGAGCAACACGTGATTGTATTCACCTTGAGAGAGAGCCATGACAGCTCGAACCACTGCGGTGGTACAGTCGTAGGTGCGATCATTGGACCGGTCGAGATCAGCTGTTGGAGTGGGCTCCATTTTCTGCGAAACGGAAAATGCAAAACATGACTTCAGCTCAGTAAAGAGACATGAGCGGTGAACTAGCGTTTGGGAGTCCCAAAGCCAGGAGTCCCAAATAAATCGGCAAGCTAGTTTAAACGGGATCACAATTTAAAAAAAAAATGTTTAAAATTTACATCATGAGCGTCTTATTTCTTGGATTCGAGATTTTTTATCGCGGATTCGGATTTCAAATTCGTTTAAGTCAGTGGGCTTCTCCTTAATTTCATTCATAATGGCTATCTGAATTAAAGTTATCTCGTAACGTACCTTGACTACAATCACTCTTTCTTCCCCTGAGCCATTTGGAACAGTTTCACAAGATGGCGATTGCCCTCGGTGAGGAGTGATTGTCGACGGAGGCGTGTTGGGAGGGTGGCTGGACGATTCGCTCTCGCAGTCGCTCCCACCGATGATGGACAGACGTTTTTTCTACGAGCACGAAAAACAACACACTGAAATCATTCCTACAAACGGTTAAAAAACTTCTGCCCAAAAATCCGAACAGTATACCCATGATGTCTTGCAGTTTCTAAAATAGCGGAATCGCTCCTGGCTTTGCAGATTTTCATTTATGGAGAACTTAGCTTCCGTTTTTCCCCAACTTAGAAGTCACTTGCAAAAACACCTCGACTGTAATTTCAGCCCACTTACTCTTGTTGCATACTTTGTGTTCCTCAAAGAGGAATAAAACAGTTAATAAAGAAACAAAAAAGTGACAGAATATTAGAAATGCAAGTTTACCAGATTAGTTTCCTCCTCTGCTAGCCAGCGGCTGTCTTCCTCGGACTGCCTTTGCTGCTGCCTAAGACGCTTCTCAAGCATTCTCGCTTCCAGCTCGATCGAATTCCCACCCACGCTTTCCACAGGACCAGCTGCGTTCTAAACAGACCACAACCACTGTCAGTCCTTGCCATCTCATTAAATCAGTAAACGACCTTCCAAGAATCTATCTTTAAAAACGTAACAACTATTGCTTTTTAAACTTTTCAATCAGGAAAGGCAAAGAAGAAAGTGTAAATACTACCAAAAGCAGTTTTGGTATCCCTAATACGGTAATCTAAGAATACATTCAGGATTGTTTCGCATCGACGAAGTTTACGTTATTTTTTTATGGTTCTGTACAAATTTTAGAGTGATAGCTACTCAATACTGCGGGCAGCCTCGCAGTGCACAAACGCTACAATGTTTTCCTTAGAAAATCTGTAGATGGTAATACTGAAATGAATAACTTCGAGAAATACCAAGTTAGCAAATGCGAAACACCCAATAAACGAAGTCCGAGCTAAAATCGCTCTCTCACGTTGCCATGAGGACGTACGTCCGGTATCATGACAGCGATAGAAGGCACTCGACAATATTTTTGAATGTATATCTCTTAAATCACATTCCTCTCAGGGTTTTTTTTGTTTTTGTTTTTTACGCTAATGACTTATGTACAGTTTGATACTTTGAAAATTCTGAGAATGTAGTCAAATAAGAATTCGCCTCTATCCTGAAATTTGAATTCGGTTCTGAACGGAGTCATGGTTTTGGTCAAACCGATATTCTTCTCTACATCCAGAGATAAAAAAGAAACAGCTGAAAAATAACACTTAAAATCGCAAATCAAAAGTATTTTTTTTTAAACTCATCTCTATATGATAGAACCAACTCTCAACACGCTAGTTTTATTTGACCTCGCATAACTCCATTCAAAAGTCGAATCGGCCGTAAATAGACTAGATTTCATTTGTACAATAAAAACAAAAGCGGTGATAAACACCAATAAACTACGAAATAAAATATTTAAAAAGTTGAGGGTGAGGAAAAGGAAAGAGAAAAAAAGAAATTATGCAACTCGCTCGAACCTAAAATATAAACACTTAACACTAGAAGGGTGAAAGCAAAGAAGTTAATAAAACACAACAGTTCACTGCAAACTAAAAAGAAAAGGGAAAAAAATCATATTAGTTGTTAAATGGAAGAAAGTTCAGCCGCAGGAGAAACACGTCATGCCAAAATTCTTACGCTGGATTCAAAAAGATGAGCGAAAAAAGTTTGTCGTTAAGGTAAAACATCGGTAGATACTTTTACGAAACCTGAGCGCGAGAAAGGCTAAGAAACTGTACGGTGGATAAAACGTTGTGACATGCTGGTTTTCCATGACATGTTAGGTTGGCAATGCTTATAACATCAACTCGAGCAAGTCAACGGCAATACCAACATCAAAAAAATAAAAAATTACTGAAAACCGATGGCTTGCTACTTTTAAACTTGAAGGTGAATATCTAATGATAATAATGAGAAACTGAATACTACAAAAAAGATGTTCATAAATCCACCCTACCATCGCGTCATCTCTGAATTCGCAAAGCATACTGTAACGTGATTAAACTTATAACTAACAGCCATCAATCGTTTTAACGATATTTAAAAAATGCTGGCAATCGATGGTGAATCATGAATTACAGTGAGTACAGTTTCCCTGACGAATATGAAAATCTTACCAGAACGTAGAGCCGAAACTAAAACTTACGTCAGTGCTACAACCAACACTCAATCAGCACGCTGTTATTGTAACCATGCATCTAGAGTAACAAACAACAAAAAATTATGTCAGGCAACTCACAAGAAAAACTAAGAAGAGCACGAAAATAAAACTGCTTGCAGAAACAAACAAAAAAAAATTGAAGAAAAAAAGCTCGAGTTCATTATAACAAACACGTTTTTTGATTACTACAAACATCATGCACTTGCGATGCCCCTGTTAGGAGTATTATTGGTTAGTACACATTTCATTTAAAGTTTGAGTTGAGATTTGATCTGAATTTCACTGATTGGGAAACCCGTGATCGTTAGCAGTTATGAGGTTGGATATTTTAAATTTAAGAGTTAATATGGGAAATACGCCACTGAGTAAAACCCTACTTCATATCTTCTAGATTTAGGGAAAAGCACGGTGGTGTTTAAAATGTGGGATCATAAATAAATATATTAGAAAAAACAACATACCTGCCACCAAGTATATGCTGTACAGTGTTGGAAATGTCAGTGAAGCAACGGATTCGAGGTACGGGAAGTAACGTGGCGGTAAGCTTTCGTGGTATCGATGCATACTTCGCATTATATTTACAAGTGCAGCTTTGGCAGTTACCCAAACCTCTCATCACCTGACACAACAATCCTGCACCTGAATTCTATTTACATTTCACACAGGGGCACTAAGAATCCGTTTGTCCCTAGAGCGATAATTTCAAGCGACGTGCGTCTTATCTCATGTTGAAATAGAAGTACTGCCGGGAACCAAGGCTAAGAAAGTTCGCGTATCTTGTTTATTAGGCAAGCTTCAGTTAAGCTAGCTTTAACATAACCTCGCTTAAGGTAACAAAGGAATGTGATGGTAAACATCCACGACAGTCGTGAATGTAAAAAGAGCATTCGACTGGAAAAGCTGTCCACACAGCATGCTCGAAAGCACAGCGATCCACAACGCCGTCCTCACCGATCCGGAGTCCAGATCCAACGAGGTCCCCATCATCGACGCCGACAGGGACGCGGAGGTGGCCGTCGACAGAGACGACGCCGACATTGACATTTCGTCCGAGTCGTCCCGGATCGAGGTCCCCGATGTCGTCATGGGCTCTGACGGGTTGCTCACGCACTGCGCCTGACACTTCCTAGACAAAGCACGAGGTAGAGATTGCCTGCCGAGCGAGCCGCAAGGGGAGGAGGTGCCCGAGACACGCCTGGCGGACAGGTGCGGGCTGTCGGGGCTCTGGGTGGGGGAGGAGCGGGGAAGGGTTCCCGGCGGGGTGCTGTTCACCGCTGATGTCGCCTTTTTGTCTTTGAAATCTACCGCTAGAGTGTTGAAGGCCGACGCCGGGGTGGTGTACACCGCCGGGCTCAGCCCCCGGTTCTCGTTCTCGCGGAGGAGCTGCACCAGGACCTCGGGGCTCTGCGCGACGATGTAGGTGGACACGGCGGGCGGCGCGGCCGCGGCCATGGACCGGCCCATGGACCCGGAGCCCGGCGACGACAGCATGGCTAGCGACGACGAGTCGGCGACCCCCAGCTGCGTGTTCCCCATCTGCCGCGACGGCTTCGGTGGCGGCGGGTCGTCAGAGCCCGCTGAACCTGATATCAAAGCCATTCTGAAATTATTCGAAACAATATTTGTCTCTCAAGAGATGATCCAGCTGAAAACGCATTACTGCGCTAGTAAGATACGTGATTTTTTTAATTTTTTTTTTTCCATTCTCTCAAGAGCCAACTTGTTCACAGAAACCTTCCTTTTTTCTTCAAGATTCGATGATTTCCAATCGGAACTCCACTCCAAACCGGATTTTTTTCCGGAACAACCGGAAAGAATTTTAGAAAAGCACTCTCAAAATGAGGACACACTTACCCCATGACATCGCTTGTACTCGCCGGTTCTCCCTTTTCATGGTTTCATGAGCTTGGCTCTTTTCTTCAAAAAGAATTTCTCTGCAAGGGGATTGAAAAACGAATTACAACTGGTTCACCCGCGGAAGAAAAAGACTTGAGCTGAAAAACTTACTGAAGAACCTCTTTGATTTCTTTGAAACTGGGCCTTTTGGAGGGCTCGTAGCTCCAGCACAGCGACATGAGACTGTAGAGGCGCGGCGGGCACCGCGGCGGCAGAGCTAACCGCTCGCCGTTCTCGATCTTCCCGATCACGTCGTTGTTTTTAACACCCTGGAATGGCTTCACACCCAACATCAAGATTTCCCACATACATACACCTGGAGAGAAAGAAGTCGTCGCTTAGAGAGTAACTTTTATTTAGAACATGGCCTTCGGGTACACTGCAAATTTGAAAGGCAGTCTTTACCTCTTACTTTCAACCCCAATGTCACCACGCCAGTGGAGCAATAAACGGGGCAAATTATTTAGTTTAACCTAACCTAGAGGCATCAGGCTTGGCAACAGCCGAGCGGTGGCGACACCGTAGCGGAATGGGGCACATTCTAACGAACTCTAACCCATGCAGTTGTACGTAGTTAATGCTCGGAAAGTAATGAAAGATTAAAATAAATATGAATACAAGAGGGAAAAAAGACCACCTTTCACCTTTACCTTGAACAGACAAAGGATCTACTCACCAAACATCCATACATCACTGGCAGTGGTATATCTCCGGAAATTTATGGACTCCGGAGCCATCCATTTAATGGGCAGCTTTCCTTTGGACGCTTTGTAGTAACTGTGGTCCTCCACCCATCGCGACATGCCGAAGTCGGCCAGCTTGACGCACGTAGGCGACGATACCAACACGTTGCGGGCGGCGATATCCCTGCGGCAAAACATGTCACAGCTGTCACAGCATGTCACAGCTGACGCGAGCCTGCAACCTAACCTGACTTTACCTTCCTCCTCCGAGAGATTCTACTCTCGCTCGCAACTGTGGCTTTTCCAAGTTTAACAAATTTCCCTCACCTTTCGGCCAGAGAAAACCGTTTCCCAAATTCTTCACCACACACAAAGTCAGCTGACCACCATGCATAGCAATCTACCTTCCTCGACTTCGTTTAGGTTTGCAACAGACCTCGCTTAACTTAACCTTAGTTTGCAAGGTAGTTATCTCGTCTAAGTTAAAGAGCCTGGCTTAAGCTGACACTAAACACTCCGTAGTTTTCCACGACAAAAAGGATTCCCCGATTTTTCCGGGTAGCCTATTGTTGGTGTAACTACCGGCTGTCGGAATACCACTGTGTCTGAATCGATCGCATGAACGCGATGGAATCTTACCTGTGTACGAATTTCTTTGATTCAAGGTACGAGAGCGCAGTGCTCAGTTGGAATGTAAAAAGCAGAAGAGAAGCTAAATCTAATCGAGTCGAATTTTGTATGAGATAAGCTCTCATTTCTCCTAGGCGCGCGAGCTCCATCACGATCCAAATGGGGCTCGACGAACAAACTCCGATCAGCTTGATGATGTGCTGATGATGAAATTGCTGCATGATGACTGAAACAGGGAAATCAGACACAGTCTTAACCACAAGACGTTTTTATCCCTTCGTTCAAACTCGTCGAGGACGTGAACATGAATGAAAAATATGATTCTGCTCTCTGACGAGAGTAATTCAAGTTGTTTTTCAGAACAGTTACCACGACACCAGAGAAAACCTTATTAACTCCGAAAGATTTCGTTCAATTATTATTTTCTTTTTAAAGAAATTAATAATACAACAGAAATCTTTTGGCCCGTCAATCTAAAAGCTATCGTTTCCCATTGATGACAGATATTGGATCGAGCTGAAAAAATTACTTTGTGTAACTTTAAGAAAATACTCCGTAATTATTGTCTAATTGTACTGGGGAGCACAAAAAAATAAGCGCTGTAAATACATAGGCCATTTAAATTTATAGGACTCAATTTCATTTATTTAAATAGAAGTCTACATAAATCAACAAAAAAAAGTCGAGACAATGTAAATGTATAAAACTTTGGAAGTCCTTAAAGAGCAAAGTCGTTGAAGGGATTAATTAATAAATGGGAAGAAAAGCTCTCCTAAGGAGATTTCTTTACTTACAGGCCTCCTCCAGAAACTTTTCGGCAGTTGAAAGGTCAGCATCCGGCTTACAAGTTTTCACTGCAACTTCAGTGATATGACCATCTTTACCCGACTTGTATTTCCCTTTGTGAACATCTCCGAACTGCCCCTCGCCAATGATCTCCAGAAGTTCGATTTGATTCCGGACAAGTTCGTAGTTCCGGTCTGGCAAAGAACACAAGTTTTACAAATAATCCTTACAAAAAAGAAACTTTTTTATTTTTAAAAATCAAATATGATGAAATAAATTATTCACTCATAATCCTCTTCAAACGCTTTCAAAAGCTTCTGAAGAAAATGCTTTACCCAAGAAGGCCCCTTACAAACTGTGGATAGGAAACACGCACAACACGTATGTGTTGCTGGTGCCTATCCACCGTTTCTCAGGGGCTCTCATGGAATCAAATCAACTCAATGAGACTGACAATGAGCTAAACTTTATGCTTAAGCTTTAGTATGTACCAAAACGCTACGGCTAAAATAATTAAATGCGTTTCGATTTTGGTAGACACACAGATAAATATTCCCTGTGGAGTTTATGCAAAACCGAAAAGTTATCAAAGCCAACTTTAGGTATTCTTTTCAACATCTTTGCACAAGGAAGAGGACGATTTCTAACTGGCAACTATTAAACGTTACAAAAAAAATTATTATACATTTTTCGTAAATTTAATGCTCACAATTCCAAAGAAATATCCTCTTTACAATGATTCTTAGATAATTTCTACGCTGTCATAATTACTGAGACTGTTTTTGGAACAGTTTCAGACTTCATCACTCGAAAAAGAAACTCAGGAAAGATTTAAATCGCGATTTATTTTTGGGATTTCTTCTGAAGGCAAACTGAACTTACTAGCTGGTGTTGAGTAGTCTCCTTCTTCATCCACAATTTCTGCGTAATCCTCCGATAACATCCCACGCGAGTCTCCCGAGCGACGCGACGCTCCAGAACTGCGATACTTCGGCGGCTGGGCGTCTGTCGAGCAAACGACATTCACAAATCACGAATCACGGTTACAGTCAAACAAAAAAAATCTATTTCATAGGAAGGGAAAACATGGGATCAACACTCTCCCAACCATTTTCCATCTTACTTAATGGAAATGGAACTTTATCTCTACTTCAATTCGCATTCAAAGTTATCATCAGTGCAAACTTTGCACTCTTTTGCACGTGCGATGAGGCACTTTCAAAATCAACTTCGATGTATTGTTCCTTGGCTTTAAGAACGAAGTTCCATTGCAAATGAAAAAACGGATAACGACAATCTCCTGTTCACCAAAAGATCTCAGCTACACGTTTCGCTTTGAAGTCCCAAGCGAGAATGACAAGCAAATGAAATGATTTTGGATTCAAAGCATTCAGCAAAGGAACTGAGGCGAATCATTTGAATGCAACACCTTCATGGCATGCTTCCTTACAGATATTTAGATCTTCACTTCGCAAAGAGATGTATGCTCCCACAACTCGGAGTTTACATGCTCGCAAAGTTTTCCGCCGAACAAAAAATGTCAACAAACCAAACTAACCACATCATTCTCTGAAACAAAATACATTCACAGTCCCGGGCTCAAACCATCATGAACGCCCGCGAGACTCCTTAGACAATGAAAACACATCCAAAAGATAAAAAACAAAGGTACTGATATTCAAACACTTTATATTCTAAATATCAGGTCTAAAATCAACCGAAACTAAAATAAAAAAGTCTGCAAACAATAACGACACAGATAAAACAAGATAGTTGGAGCACTTTGGATAGTCGCTGGAACTTCCAGGGGCAAGGTGATCTTCCGCCAGCAGGGATGTTCCTTGCGAAGAGTTAGAGGAAGTTCTAAATTAGGGGAGGTAAAGTGGGTTGCATCCGTGTCATCTAATTCTCTAGGTCAGAGTCTCGTGGCGGCTGAAAAAACTAGCCAACCAGCGTGCCTGCTGGATTTTACTGTTTTCTAGCATTTTTAGGGTTAGAAACTCGGATGAAGAGAGGAATTCGAAGCAGTCGGCTCACAGCGGGAGTGACTCGTATCGCAGGCCAGGCCGGCACCATCGGTTTTTCCGCCAGAAGCTCAGCGAACTGTTTAAGTGGGTGCAGAGAATCTAGAGACTGCAGTGAGCAGGCCAAGACCTTGCTCCTGATTGGTTCATCTAGCTGTCACGTGACAAGTTGACGACTTTCTAAAGCTCTTTCCTTTCAGCCCTTCGCAAAGCGGCACATCTGCCTCCTCAAAATGACACGAATTAAAAGCTGCCCTTATCCTCCAAATCGTCCCCAAATTTTACCAGAGACATGCCTTTAAAAACTCAAAAACGACCATGCAAAATTTATAAAAAATAAGAAATTTAACGATCGCATTTTCCCCAAGGTCGAGTGCAAAAAAAAAAAAAAAAGGATTGGAATTTTGAATTTTGGGGGTGAAAAAAAAGCAAACAGCATTCTTGGGGTTGAAGTGTCGACCAACCTTTTGTTGCTGCACACGGGCACGGATACCGCTTCCATAGACCAGCTTAATAAGACACAAGGTTAATTAATTAATAAGAGAACCTGTTAACTGTTCCCAGTCACGCTAAACCCACGTTAATATGTATTAGAAAAACTACTAAAAACTCGGTATTGTTAGCTAGGCAAAATCATCTTTCCCGAAGCCATATAATATTCCCAATTAATAAGATTAATAAAAAAACTTCAAAAATTTCGATGTTTTGGACAACTTGAGACACACCAAAATACCCAAGAAAGATCTTTCCTCAAAAATTAGCGATAGATTATCTTCCGGAATTCGACTCAAGAACAACACGAAATATGTTATTTAACAAAACTGTAGCGGTTCATATAATCTCAGAAAAGCTCTGTCCCATGCGTGTCATTTCTGTCAGAACCACGCATTTTATATTATCCCCATTAACTATTTGAGATGCCTTGACCAAAGTCTTTCTGCTGAGCAGTTGCAGTTGCGCATTACCTTTGCGGCTCCACAGGGACGTGGTGGTGTTGGCGAAGAGGCGGCAGTAGCCGTCGATGAGATCCGCTAGGCTCTCGGCGGCGTCCAGCGACGCGCACGTCAGCGTTAACGACTCCGACGTGCCGGCCACCCGCAGCTGGACCATGGCTTTCCGGTGGGCCTCGCACTCCGTCACCAGGGTCTGGATGGCCTGAATACGCTCCAACTCCGCCATGTTGGTGGGCTAAACAACAGCAACACACGGTCACCATTACCGCTCTTACTATCACCCATGAACTTCCCCTTGTAATTAACCCAATGAAAGAAACTACAAATAAGAATTGAAACAGTTATTCCCGTTCGAAAGGTTCGCTTGAGAAACGACGCGACGAATAGTCTCCCTTTGTCAAGACGAAACTTTACGGTACATAAACATGATTCCTAATGGAATCATATTGACAGGCTTGCTATGGACAAAGCAGAGGGACAACATGTCCGGATATACTTGAATCAATCATTCTGTAAACTTTTGGAGCTGTCCGCTGCATTTATTTATTTCCCTCGTGAAGCACCAACCTTCCCACTTCTTCATTTTCGTCCACAATTTACGGATATTCAGACATTGTCGTACATCAAAAGACGAAATATAGCGGAGCACTTACCGTGGTTTCGCTGTGAGGTAAATAGGAGATGCCACAGTCCGGACCAATAACCAATTCCACCGGTATCGACCACCCTGACTGTAAGATAAAAAACAAACAAAAATTGTAGCTCTGCTAACTAGAATTGGAGGCAGTAAAAACAGGAATACTTACTCCAAGAGAAACGTGGAAGCGCTCTTGGTCGAAGCGAAACTGCTCTCTGAGCATTTCGAGAGCTTTGAAGACGCACTCTCTCTCTGACTTGGAGGAAACCTTCTTAAACTGGTGCTGGATACTCTTCCTCAGCGTTTTCGGTCGGACGTTAGCGAGGGTCGTTCGCGGCAGGAACTTGTGCAAACCGATGTCCCTCTCTAAGTACTCGATGTTGCTCTTCTTGTCCAGCGCAATGTGAGTCATGTCTTTGAAGTAATACCGAATTTGCAAGCAACACAATTGCACCGCTAGATCCTGATCTAAGTCCGCCCGATCTCGGAGTAAATAGTCGCTCCACACCTGAAAACCAACCAAAAACCAAAAAGTCCAGTTAGTCAATTCACAGAGCCCTGAACAGTATTGACTTTTCGAGAAAACCGTTTCAAGGAGGCATTTCAGATTCCGTCAAATTTACACGAGGTTAGCACTTCAACTGAAATAGATTACTTGGTGATTAGCCCCATCTTTTAATTGGTCAAAGCGAATCAAAACTTACCCAACGAACTAAGTTATCTCAATAAGATTTAAACGCGCTCAAATTTGACGGAGTCGTTATTATCTACGCTTTCCTGCACAGAGAAAATGGGTATAAGGAACTTACCTGATCATAATAATAATAAAATGTGACTCGATCCTTATCGTATACGTCATTTAAGTCTTTTGGGTGATACCGTATCCTGAGTTCATATTTCCATTCAGACTGAGGGTGCCTTCTCTCGTACTTCTCTTGAACCTGCAAAATTAAAAGTCGATTCAAACGAATGTTTCACTTAAAGAAAATTCATTTAACACTTGGTTTTCTCTCCTTCAAATCGATGTCAGTTTTACAGGTTGGATTGTCCCCTTGTTTACACTTTCATTACAGCACGAGCATTAGCAATACAACCGCCAATATAAAGTTAGAGCACTGAGCCTCGCTCCAGTCGGCTTGGCGGCGGAAGTGGGATTCCAAGAGGTGGGGCATTGTATGCACTTCGCAGTGTACTTGCCTGGTACATGGTGCTGTCTTGATGAAGCCAATAGGACTCCCCGGACGCCGGGTGGCTCAGGCGCATGGCATACATGTTCTGGTAGACTCGCTGCGACGTTGATTGGCTTACAAGGTTGCTCGTCACCAGATTTATGATGCCCTGCAAACATACCGCACCGATTAGGCCTGCTCACTGCGAACGCGACTCGGGACAAGTCTTCCATACATTTTTCATATTGCAACCATTTCGCTTTTTGTGAATTTTCTTTGCCGATTATTTGGCTGTGTTCTTGATCATGACGTAAAGATCAACAGTATTTCTTGCGAAACAACAGAAAACGTTTTATATCCCACACTCGTAATTCCCTTCCATTTTATCCTCTAAAAAATATAATAATAAATATTTTTTGAAAAAGAAGTGAAACTTACTCCTTTGACAAAAACCTTAGTCACAGCCACACGAAGAGTTCAATGGTTGTTTTCTGATAATTGATCGACTATGGATCTTGAACAAGTGAACTTGGACCTTAGTCAAGGGGATTCCAGCCCATTTTCAGCGCTCACCTTGACGTCAATTGCATCCCCATATTTGACTACGTTGACGCCGTCGTTGGGCAGGTGGACCTTGAGGGTGGCCTTCGCCTCCTCGGCGCCGGCGCCCGGGTTGCCGGGGGCGGCAGGGGCGCTGGCGGCGGCGCTGGCGGCGGGGGCGGGGGCGCTCTGGGGGACACCCTGGGGGGCTGCCGAGCGCGCGGGGCTGCCCAGCGGCCGCTCCGCCGCCGCCGGCTCGCCGCCCGCCCCGGCCCGCGCCACCTCCGCCCCGCCGCCGGCGTTCATCACGCGGGACTCATGGCTCCTGAAAACAAACAAAAATCACCATTACTACTCACTCCATGACCGCTTTCATGGAAACGACAGTAAACGCTGTCCGACTGACTTGAGAGATGATTCTGTTAATAGAAAAAAAAGCTTTCATCCGTATAACCAAACTTTCATTGATATGAACGCTAGATAATGGAGTTGAAATCGGATTGAGGAGAATCCAGGCAACCTCCACACTTCCCAGGGCGCTTAAGCCCTCGTGTAAAGACGAACCGTTGAGGTTGAGGCAACCGACTCCTCCGAGAGAAAGACGACCAGAATCGTTCAGTGTGCTTGCATGTTTGCGTTCCGGGAGTCGATCCCGCAGCGCGCAGCGCCTCCTAACCTCACTCAACAAAGATAAACATAAAGTGTCCGGGCGTGTTTGATCGGGTCACAGCTGTCAGTAAACAAGGTGAGAGGAATAATTCTAGCGCAGTTTACGTTTTGTATTCCATCTTGGCGCTAATAAAACGTCCGCAAACACGGAACCGAACAGAGAGGCGGTTGTTGTTGGCGTTAGCGGCTCCCTCCTCCTCCTCAAAAAGTGTCGCGGGCGAGTCGTTGTCATCGGCACTTCACTTCGCCTTGTGCCCCTCTTTTCGATGGAAATGCCGTACAGTTTGCAAAGCGCACTCTTATGGCGACGCGCGTATATCAAAATGTCTCATTTCGCAAAACCGCTTTTATTATTAAGCGCCTTCCACGTACTGTAGAGGAAAGCTGGGCGACAAAAAAATTCCCTTCTAACCGCAAGGAAATGATCTTTACTTAATACCAAACTCAATTAACTAGGAACTAGAAGACGCTCTTGAGATATTTTATAGGGTTCCTACGAAATAATAGGATCTGATCTTCTTAAACATTAACTTAGCACAGATATGCGCAACAGTGACAACGTTCTTTCATCAATGAACAGATGAGGCCCCGCAGTGTCCCCTTTTGAGTCTTAATTTGAATCAGTGAGAATCTCTCAGATTTAGTGATTTTTCACTGATTCTCAGACTGTCACTGATTCAAATTAAGAGTGAAGAAGTTACAGTAATGGGAAATAAATAGGTCGCTCGCAGACCGGTTCAACGCTCCTCATTCAAAGACAATCCCATATCGTTATCAGTTATTACGTGGATTACCGTCCAGCCAAACACTATCAAACCTTTCTATTGTGCCGTGCGAGCATTGTTTCGCAACACTCAAACGATGTCTCACAAGATGGCTGCAAATTAAATCAAACTGAGAATCAGGTCAATATATAAATTACAGCTTAACATGTGAATTCATTCCCTCGTAACGTCCTTAACGTACGTGGAGACTATGGGAAAATCTCAACCGAGGATAGGTCAAGTTTGATTAGGTTATATTGAGATGGGTTAAGATTAGGTCAATTAAGGATAGAGGAGGTCACATTAGGTGAAATTACGATGGGTTGGAATAGGTCAGATTGCAGAGTGCCTTGTGATTCTCCTTTTCGAACCGTCGAAATGAATGTCAGACGGCCCTGGGAAAGTTTGCTAGAGGTTGAAAAATAACCGTCTATTGAGGAGCGTGTGGAGATTGAATACGATCGCGGCGGGACCGGTGACCAACGCGACCGGCGCGGCGCGGCGTCGGACCATCAAATGAAATTCGATCTCGTGAGAGGCGTGGCGTGGCCAAAACTAGCGAAGCAATGGAACAGCCGAGCCGAGCGGGGAGAGGAGAGGAGCGGGCTGTCCTCCTCACCCGTCCCTTTCTTCCTTCCTTCGTTTCACACAGTTTCTACACTTAGACTACCTTTCCAGTTTTGCTGTTATGTAAATCACATTGGTTGGCCTCGTTTGGATATGCGCGCGCCTTGCTTTGGTGCTCCGTTCAGCAAAATCCTGTCAACGAGAAGTACCGACAGGTACTTACCTATATTTACTTACAACCTAACCTATCTTCCTCCCAACAACAAACACTATAATCCACGGCCCGAGGGAAATATTACGCGAAGAGAACAACGCTGTTTTCGTAAACCGAATCGAATTTTCATGAAACGAGTGAGGTGTCAGCGACTGAATCCTGAAACGGAAAGAAATTCCTTCAGGTCCAGTCGGTCATTCGGGTAGTCTTGTCCGCGCGCTTGTCCGGCACTTGGGCTGATCCAGAATGCATTTCGACATATCCTTCTTTGCAAGGAAACGCAAATCAGACGTCACGTGACCATAATTGCCGCGTTTCGGAAAACGATGTCGTTCAGAGGGGAGTTGGCTCCACTTGGCTTAGCCATTCGGGTTTGGCTGCCCCAGTGGGCGGAGCAGCCAAAACAAAAAGCAACATCTCTTGGGACACTTCAAGCAACCCGGATTTCCCTCCAAGCCTAAGACGGATGTATAGGCCAGGACCATGGCTATAAGTCCATTTCCACACAACTGCTAGTTATAGATATCGGAAATTGGGAATTATTCGTTCTTTAGGGGGGGGGGGAACTACAAAAAAAAGAATAAGAAAAAAAAACTAACTTAAAAAAAGAGGGAAAATTATAATAAAAGTTGCTAGGAAAAGAATGGTAAAATTCGATACGGTAAAATACTATAGAACTTAATACAAGGGAGAAAAAGTACTGGGATAGAGAGAGCCCTTGTAGTAAAAAATATTATCACATCTCTAAGGTAATACCAAACAACAATCATAGAGAGTAAAAACGCAAAGGCGCGCGAGAAAAAATAACACTGGCCCATGGGGGGATCGAACCCACGACCTTCGCGTTATTAGCACGACGCTCTAACCAACTGAGCTAATGGGCCGTTATACATGCAAAGCTCCCGTGCGCAGTGTGTCGGTTCGATCGTTCCCTCAGAGCGGTGAGAGATACAGCGCATGCGCGATGCGGCCAGGCCGGCCTTGACGGGCCAGGCAGCGCGCCGCAGCGCAGGGCGCCGGCCTACCTGCATAGATTGCATATGCCAACTAGACCATCGGCCTATCCCTCCCCTTCACTCCACCCCTCTGGTATACAGGTTAAAATATTGAATTTATGCGACACGAGATAGTTCAGAGCGTATTTGTTTTGTTTTTTCTAATGGTTTTGGTCCCAGCTAACTTGAGCGGTTAGTTACTTCAGCTGGGCGGTGATCTTCCAACATTTCCGTTCAATTTGAGCTTCTAAACTAATCGCATGTAACAAGTAAATATTGTGGGCGCAGATTACAATAAAGAAATGATTTCAAGGCTGTATTCGTAAAAGTTTAGCGTGTTCTCTGCTTTTAAAAGCAAACTCATTTGTAATTAATCAATCCTTGAGGATAGTGTTAAGGACATCGGACAAGCAAGTGTATCCGCGATAGTAAAAAGATGAATGGCGCGCCTTTGTGTTCGAAACATGGCCCATTGTTTCCATTGTCATGAAAGGTTTTTGTCAACGCAATGACAACCGATTTCTCAGTTAGCACAATTATTCAACCTGATAATTATTTTCACGAAAAATCGATGACCAGCAAAGGTTTTGTTTCAACATTTTATGGTGAGTAATCACACGGGAGGAAACTAATTGACCGCTCGAACAATTGCATTTTGTTTGAGGGGAAAAACAAGAGTTAATGAAGGATAAGGGCAGAGGACGTAATTTAAGGAAGGCCCCTTGGCCCCTTAGGGGTCTTGAATTGCGCGCCAAGGCCAGCCCCACATTGCGATTCCCCTAATAGGAAACGCGGAAAATGATTAGTATTCAAACGCAGAGCGAAAGGTTCAACGCATCTAACACTCTTGGACTTTTCTCGCGAGGCCAGTGATAACGGTAAGTGACAGATACCTCAAATTCATCATCCATCGGCTGTCAACGCCGAAGTCGTACGTATTACGTTAGCAAAGGACAAGGTCGCCAACAATGGGCCGTCCCTGCGCACCATTAGCCAACAATCAATTATATCTTTTGGAAAGTTGTGAGTGAAACTACTTCTTTGTGACAGCGTATTATGGATGTTAAGGTTGTTGGGTCGGGTTGGGATATTGCGTTAATGTGCGTTAAGTGGGATACGGGCCTGCGATCAGCTGTAGCCAGAGATTTTAGGAATCATATTTGGACAAACTATCGGGATTATTAAGAAAAAATGAGAAGAAAACATGGATTCCGTTTCTCTTTTTCTACGTCTTCTCGAGGTTTTGAAGTTATTTCCAGGGTTTTTAAGGATCGCAGGTTGACCTTGAGAAAACTCGTGTCGTGCAAGATCACGACAGAGAAAGCAAGCAATGAGTTGAATGGAGTCATGCTCTCATGATGGAGTCAACCTCGTCGGTGGAGGGAAAGAGTCAAGACCTCTGAGCTGGGATGTGCGCTCACTCACTCACTGCCAATAGTTCCCGTTCTCTTGGTCACCAACACAAGGTCTGTATGACGTCACGGCTCCACGTTGGAGACACAATAAGCTGTCACTTAGAACTCGTTGCCCGGCCCGGTCCCGTCTAATATGAATGGACAGATATCTGCGCCGTGTTAAAGGGGGCTATGGACTGGGATATTGAGGCAGTTAAAAATAATTTAATACCATGGGCATTATTGGCTCTAAGCATTAATTAATCTAACAAGCCTACGTTTTTATCATTAATTTTTCGGAGAAACGGCAAATTATGTACTCAAAAAAGAGGTTGCAGGAACAGTCTGAAAGATCTGCTGTCGATCATAAATGTCCGAAGAAATTATTTCCAAAATATGATCCACAAAAATATTATCATGGTAAAGAACGCCGAACAACACACCACGAATAGGTTTTGGATATTGGAATATAAATAAAAAATGAACTCAGACAACGATCCACAACTCCCACAGTCTTTGTCACTGCAAATCATCACAGAACACGATAATATTGTTCTTTTTTGTTACTGCCGCCGAAAATGATCCGGAAATAGCGCATAAAGTAAGATTCTTTTGTGCGATTTCGTCCCAAACAGGTGTAATTGGGGACATCTTTATGGTGAATGGCTCGGCACCTCCGAAATCGCAGCCCATAAATTTCGCGGGGGTTTCTCTAATTGATGTTTTAAGACGGCTCGTGGTGGGTGAATCGTCTGTCTGCCGCCTGCCACGCTCGGTGGGACGAGATTCGTCGTAAGCTATGATTGGTTGGTCGCTGTCGGCGTTCGGCTTCTTTTTTTGTACTTTACGGAGGTGTCGTCATTTAAATCAATGGAACCGTGATTTGAGGAGAACTCCTGAGGTTGCGTTGCGTCGAGTTTGCTTGGCGTGGGTGTGGGTGTGCTGCTGGCTGCCTATGGGACACGCACTGCAAGGCGCCGCGCCGTGGTATGCGAACACCGTCCACTGCCCCTGGACGATCTTAACTTAGTCATTACGAAACACTAGCTCTGTAAAATGAAACTTGTTTTTGGGAAAAAAATGATATCAGTGATTTTATAAAGATAAGAACTATAACTATCGGATTTATAGTTATGTATGTTTTGCGGACTGCATTAATTTCATAGAGATAAAGGTCGTTAACGTCTGGATTACATTTTCAATTTTTTATTTAAAATGTATTTTATTTTATCAATTTCTTTTTTAGCCTCTATGACTTTTACGTTTATATTTTTGTTTTTAGCTTAAGTGAAGAACAACTGTTTTCCTTGGCTCAAAGAAAATTATTGTACCTCGGATCAAAAATTTTCCATGTCAAAAACTGTTTAACTAATTTTCTTTTGCTATATACCCAAAAAAAATTCTAAGAGACAAATTTCCCTCCTGAATAAAGAGGTTTGGGAAGTTAATAAACACTCCCTAAGATGCGGCCAGGTCATTCCCCCTATGCGGATTTCGTAGTTAAAAACTTTTGTTTACTTCGGTGTTGAGGAGTGTGGTAGGCTGTAGCCTTCGTAAGGTAGGTAAGGAAGGCGGCGTGGCCCGCCTGGCCACGACGAAGCGCGGGGTCAACATGAGGAGGGCGCCGGCCCGCCACGCTGCCGCCCGCCTACGACGCGGTCGAGGCGAGGAAACGCCGCTAGACGCCGCCGCGCGCCGCCGCCGTCAAATGAAGTGGCACGCCCCAACAAACGCCCTCCCGAAGCGAAGCCCATCAAAACGCCCAGCAAAAACGTTCATTCACAGCCAACGTATGAATGAAACTATCGCGTTCCACATTTATGTTTACATAACTCGAAAATGACACAGTAAAAACTACATCTCCTTCAAACTATCTGCACCTTGAGGATAACGCAAAGGCTAATTTTCGATCATAACCCATGCAAGCAGGTCGAGTGATAAAAATCTCTCCAAGTAAATACACGCGCGCTCTGACAGTATGTCACATCAGGACTGCAAAGCCAAAACTTCTCCGTTAATTTAAACAAAATGTCTCCTTCCAAATTCAACGCGTCTCATGAAATATCGTTTTTATTTGCTAGTCCTCAGAGCAAATAAGCTATTGATACCTGAGGATAATATAACAGCTCTCGGCTATGGCAATAGCCAATATTGGCAACTCCGTTAGAGCAACTTGGCCGCAGTCCGCGAGGCGATTGCACCACGAGCTTGATGACAGATACCATTGTAAACGCAGCCGCACCTCTGCAGATGACTTATTACCGTGTGCGGGAGGAGAGAACTTGCTCACCGCCCCACTCACTTATTTTTCGTCATTTTCCGTAGCACGCCACAAACATGCAAAACGCTACTCGCTTCGCATATTTTAAAACAAGGCAAGCATCGTTTTATTTCCAAGAGCCCGTAGAACGCATAAAGATACAACTCGTGCTATCCATAATTTTAACATTTTTTAAACTTAGTTTGGCAGTGTAGCTCTTATCGGAGAGAAAAGACATAGGGCATAAAACACTTCCGGAAGTATACTTTCTTCCGCAAAGAGAAAATGACGTGACTGTAACTATTTTAATACCCGTGAATTTCGAAATATTGACGAGTATTCATAGGCAATGCATCATCAGCTGATGCGACAACTGAAACGGGTATCTTTCGAAAGTACTCATGAAAAAGCGCGAAAGCCGATTTTAACGCGGCGGGCGACTTTTACGGGTACTCACGGATAATTGTTTCATCTTTCTTATATTACGCTGATCGTAAATTACGGCTCTATACAAAAGAGAAACCATCAACTTACCACTGAAATGAGTGTTCGCACATGAAAGCAAAAACCATAAAACACACCAAATGTGAATACTTTTTTAAACATTCTTCAACGCCAACAAGTTAAACTCTGAATATTTTTTTAAAAATTAAAGCCATGCAAAATTTATATTCCACAAAAACTTCCTTGCGGGGATATGATTAGGAAATAATTAAAATCTAAATTCAAACAAAATTAATTAAATGAGTTTGAACACGCATTTCCTCCTATTCTTCTTTGCGAAGGATTCCGAAACCCTGCATATATTTCCGTCTATTTTATCTGACATGATTCGTTTCACGTCGGTGGTTTCGCTATATTTCGAATAAGTGATATTCGAATCTTAGGAAAAGGTCAGACAAATAAATGATGCGAGGCAAAACATTTGAGAGTGGCAATGGGGCCTCGGAGTATATTGCGGTAGGCTAAATGCAATTTACGGCTAAATGACGACGAATTAACTTCACACTTGGCACGGCACACAGTCTACCGTTGAAATTGAAGGCGGTTAATCAAGTGCGGCGCGGCAAACGCATGTCTCTCCGGATTCGCCATCTGCAAGATTCAAGATAATACTCGGCTTTTCATCGACTCGTTTTGATATTGGCGCGCAATTTGCAGACAGGCAACTTCCGTTTCCGAATACAACAAGGCTTCATTCTAATCTGCAAATCATCATTGTGGACGATGAGTCGCTGAACCATGACGTGAATTAAGGCTGAATTCAGGAACTTAAATGCTCGTCAAAATTTAGCTTTCGAATGAATTATAACTAAACTAAAAGCTGGACTCTCCTTACATAACTTCACTTGCAGAGATTTGCAATACGTTTTCAATACGAAGACTCGAGCACACCGTTTAATTAATAAGCATACGATTCTCTTCTCGCGATTGCTAACAATAAGTCATATATAGAATAAACTACTCATTGTATCGTCTTCTAAGCCACATGATTCTTGGTGGGTTCGGGCGACCTCACGCGGCGTACGTCACGCGGCGCGTCGCGCTATAGGCTTGGCGGGGTATGGCCTAACCGGCGGAAATGCGAAGGTTACCAAACTTGGTAGTACCTACTTTTTCCGCCTTTCAACAAAAGGGCCGGAAGACAACAACTCAGTAGGAGACGAGACGCAATTGCGGCGGGGACAGGGAAGGGCCAGCTGGTAGCGCGCTATATCCGGGTTGGGGCGTTCCGCCATGGGCCAGGTTTCCCTGCTCGGAAATGGGCCCGCAAAGTGGCGAGGAGAAACTACGTAGCTCCCATGAATGAAATTTTAAAGGGGTCCCATGGCCCATGGGCACTTGAGGGTGGAGTGAATTGAGGGGAGTTGAATTTTGTAGCCTTTGAGGCTATGCAACCCGCAGTGCAGCGCGAGCTCCGAGCGAGCATCGGGCCGGGCGTCCGACACCCACGAGCTAAACGCAACGCGCTATAAATTAGCTGGATAAACGCAGCTAATGCCGCGCCTACTTTGATCCACTTGTAATCGTTGTAGACGGCCTGCCTGCCTGCGGCACGATGACGATGTCTATGCTTTGTTTTCTTCCTCCAGGCAACACTTTTGACTTGGTGCCTGAAAAGCTTCCATTCCCATTTCGGCGTTGGGTGCATTCAACGCTCAAACGCCGTTAAAAGCTGGCATATCCTGCCTCTTGCGTCTCAGAGCGGAGCGACAGCGAAGAGAGGCAATAAGCATTTGGTTCAAAGTAAAATTTACGCTAACATTTTTTAAGCCACCCTGTTCTAAATGCAGTTATTCTTAAATAAATACCGCCCAGCGATGTTGTTCGGAAACAGATTTATTTTAGGGGATCTTATCAGTTCAGTATTGTAACAATTCAAAAAATATCACTCCTCTGGAAACCTGAAATGTAATAATTTAGGCATTTTTCAAAGCTTAAAATTTCGTATTTTAAAGGAAAAAAAAATCCTTCTAGTTTCTCTTAAGCTAAATTTCAATCCAAATACTTTGAGCTGTTAAGGGTTAAAGTTTCTGCTATTCTAAATTCTATTTCAAAAGCTCTTTTTCAAAAAAGATTGGGGAAAAAACGCGACTGCGCTGGCTAGTTTTTGTGGAAGGGTTTCGGAGAACGTGCCTAAGCCTTAACCTAAATGACTTGTCACCTTTTGTTAGGCAGACGCCCTCAAAGGCGAGTCCGGGGTCTGCGTCCCCGGAAGCAGTGCCACAATGGCGCGGCGCTGCCGTGCATCTCACGCGGCTCGGCGTATGGGACAGGCAGAGTCGTGCGAGTCGTGCTGTTTAACGAGTAATTTGTGCGACTCAACGAACGGCTCGTTCAGACTGAAGCGATGCGGTACTTCAACGAACGACTCGTTTAAACGTATTCGACTCGCAACG
>Ga0058701_10000514_pt1 | contig 26499 bp, 26 predicted proteins | sample AgamicOrMae_FD_97039 | JGI IMG/M metagenome (GOLD analysis project Ga0058701, IMG submission 97039) | Agave microbial communities from Guanajuato, Mexico - Or.Ma.e | ecosystem: Host-associated > Plants > Phyllosphere > Phylloplane/Leaf | place: Guanajuato, Mexico | collected 2012-06-04 | reverse complement strand
GGATATAGATTAATGAAGTTATCGTTATATTTACCCTTCATAAACAACTAGTTACATACTCATTTCTTGATGCTTGAGATCAATTCCATTTCTCCCTCTTTTTTATCCATTGGTTCTTATCTCTGCACTCATCTCTTCTTTCGGAAATTTGATTTCGGAAGTCTTCCATCTAACCAGTATTTCTAGGATATGAACTGTTTTAATTTCTTTATTGGATCGACTCAGTCGCTTTCGAAGGACACTGCTCTTCGTTCAGCGGTTAGAATAGACCAGAATCATGCAATGAAGAAATGCGGTCCGGTGATGCTCCGTTGTAGGCGCGTCATGCACGCGGACGCGCATACCGCTTCCCGACGCTCAAATGTGGGGAAAAGCAAGCCCATCATTTCAAGAGGCACTGTATGATATCATTATGTAAATATTTAACCACCAATCTCGTGGCATAACACAATCTTGGTGGGTCTAGATTCCGTAACACTATTGTTAGGGAGCCGACCTTCATTCCAAGTCTATGGTGTGGAAAGCCAGAGGGTGGTTAAGAGTTGAGGAATTCAATGGGAACTGCATAGCGAACTGCATCATCGCTCCCGACATTTGAATCACGCGAATACCAGATTAATGTTGGCCTATCTGTCAGCATATCCTGGATCCTCGAATTCAGCACATCGATTGTCTAATTTTTGGGAGCCAACAGTGCCCTTCGCCGCAATCAATCGAGATCCGTTATCTTGAAGGGTAGATCGTCAAATATTCGTTGGTTCAATGCATCTCGCGAATCAACCAATTGATAAAAACTTGGAGGAAATTTAACCATGTTACGGTCGTTGAGTGGAGCCCTTCCTTCACTTATCATAGGAAGCTTCCTGCAAAATTCTTCTGGACCAGATTCTTAATAGCGGTGGACACGCATTTTTATCGTCAGTATGAGTTTCTCCACGCGGCTCCAAAGAGTTTACTGCTTCAGGCAAGCATCGAGTTCATCTGTTGGAGTTGATCTAGGTATCACAAGCAGCGTCTGCCTGAAATTTTCAGCCAAAATGATGATCATTCCGCCAAAGAATGGATGAAATCTTCGCGTAGCTCCTTCAGGGTTCGTTCCAGGTCATCCAATGATCTCTTGTGCGACATGGTGCATTCGTCTCATATTATTGCCACACATTCCCTCAACAGACGGCCTCTCGCGGATCCAAGATTTGAGGATACGTTGCTTCTGTCGGTGGACATCGAGAAGTAACCTGAATGCTGACTCTGTCGTGCGGCTATCAGGCACAAGAGTCGCTGCTAGGCAGATGAGGCTGTTGCCAAGATGATATCCCTCTGAGATCTCACGTCGGCGAGCACGAGATTCAGCAGAAAAGCCTTCCCTGTCCCTCCAGGTGCGTCTAGAAAGAAGAGTGTCCCTGATGTAGAACGATCTTGAATGGCATCACGAATAGCGAGCCTCAAAGTATTGAAGGCAGATTTCTGCTCCAGATTGAGAAGATCTACAGGGTGACAAACCGCCTTTAGTCGTTTTGAGATCGTCATATCTCGCGTGTTTCGAAAAATAAAAAGACCAAACTTGGACCACTCGTGCTACAAGTCTTTAGATTTCATATGCACACACTTTCTATGTGCCAGCCCTCTTGTAGGATGAACAGTCTTACTCTTTTCTCGAAGCTTGAGATCGCTCGCGCGCAGATCGACTCGTCAAGCTCGCGCGCGACTTCGAGAATCCTCTCTCAGCTCTTCGATGGAATTGGGGTTCTTTTTGTAAATTCTATCTTCGAGGTACCCCCACAAGAAATGGTCACAGGCCGAAAGGTCTGGACTATACGGTGGCCCGCTGAGGCCGCATCCAAATTTTTCTGGAAAACCCTTTGCAATAATGCGATCTCCGAACTGAGATCTGAGCAAACTGAGATTTTCCTCAGTACGATGATGAGGCGCCCCGTCTTGCTGCCAGTGGAAATTCCGCAGCAAACGGCGAGATCTAATCTCCACCATTGCCTCAGTAAGAATTCGATGGTAACTTTGCGAGTTTATCGTTTCCTTACCGTTCAGAATGATTGGGCCAATCAACCCGCGAGCGCAAATGCCAGCTCAGACCGTGACCCTCTGTGGATGAAGAGGCTTGGAAATTGCGACATGAGGGTTCTCACTCCCCCAAATGCGATAATTTTGGCGGTTTACGTATTCACCGGGCCAAAAATGGGCTTCATCGGTGATGATTATCGCATTTGGGTCCAACTGCTTGCTGTCAATCAGCTCACAGACACGATTGGCAAACTCGTATCGTTCCCTACTGTTGTCAATTGTTAAAGGCTGAACCATTTGAATTTTGTAGGGATGGAGATCCAAGTCTTTCCTGAGTATGAGCCTCGCCCTCTCCCTGGAGATGTTCAGCTTTTGGACGAGTTTACGGACTAATGTCGTGGGGTCTTGCTCGAGGACTTCTTTGGCGACATCCCGGACTTCTGGCGTTCTCACACGTGTCTGGCTGGTTTTCAACGATTCTTTGTCCTCGTTCACGTTCCCTGTCCGATTGAATCTCTTCACGAGCAGTTCTATCGTTGCTCGAGGGGGAACAGGTTCACCATTCTTCTGAGATCGCCATTTGTTTCGCGCTCCCTTGACCGATTCGCCGGATCTCATATAAGAATTATACAAAAATATCATTTCCTCTGGAGATAATCTCTCCATATTTGGGATTTAGGTTGGGTAGTTGTAGCTTCTGGAAATTAGAAAAAAAACAGGTCGAAAAAGCATCAATTTTTCATAATATAACACAGAATTTATCAAGAGATAGACTCGCCCGTAGGCATGGCGTAGAAATGCCAGACACGCTGGCGCCAGCGCAGACAGACGGGCAGCGCGCAATTTACATCGCGGTATGCGCACACAGCGTTCTAAGAGGCAGGTGCACACTGTTGAAAATTTGCTTAGAGTTATGAAGGATAGTTTCTGCAATATTCGAAAAGAAAAATGACTAAAGGCGTTTTGTCACCCTGTATGTTCAGCACGAATACCTCCAGGTGGTCGACATAGTAGGATGTTTCCCATGGAACTTCACTGGCTAAAGCGGAGTCGCTGTCGCGAACTGGGGAATGAACGCCGAATCTCGACAAAGTTTGTTTTGTCTTAGCGAGAACGATATCTTCAATCCGTATCAATGCTTCATTGGATATGCGTTCATTGAAATCGATAGTGATGTCCGGATTCATACACCTTTGGTGTGCTAGGATACCCTCACTCATAGAAGTCTTGAAGTTAGCCCAGGGAACTGCAGGCTGGGCCGGAGAATATTCGCACACGATGATGGCGGATAGAGAACTTAAACTGGCTGGCGATCTGGTATCTTTGGCCTCTTCGAGAGCATTCTGCCACTGTCTATCATCATCAAGATAGCCTCGCCTCAAGCAGGCCTCTCGGAATGTCTCGCAAAGAGTTCCAGCAACTGATTTCAGGTGGTCGAATGAGGTAGGCCCACGTACTTTGCTCAATAAGATGCGCAGATAGAAGCATTCACCGTTATTCAGATGCACACCTTCAATTCTACCGATCGCAGGTCTCCTCTGTCGCCTGGTCCACATTTTTCTCGCCTTGTTCCAAACATAGTACCTTGAGACATCTCGATATAGCAATCTCGGGATGTCGGAATCATCACGGCATAGACTGAAAAATGCGGTGAGGGTCGTGTCAAGGGGATTCTGGGCTACCTCGTGGGCCCTTTCGGGTCAGAAATAAACACCCTGTTGGTTTTCAAGATGAACTTGCAGATGTTGGATTGCTGGGTTCCGACCATGAACTTGGAAACCGTAGATCCTCCAAAAGGCTTCATCAGTGCTGAGATAGCGACCCAACTCATACATAGTAATTTCATCGTTTCTGTTCACTGATTCCCTTTGGAAAACTGCCATATCACTCCCTTTGATGATGTATTTACAAATGCATTCGATGGAAGTGACTGAGTTGTAATGCTCGGCGTTGATATGGAATTCGAACATACGCGATAAGACTGGATTATAGGGCACAACCCATGAGTTATCTATGCATAGTTGGGTTCTCGCAACAACATAGGTTATCCACCATCCTCTGGACTTCTCCATCGGTAGACCGAGTAACTATCAACCCCAGTCTGAGTTTCGCGCATAAATGTCCTCGGATACTTTTTGCTACGCCTCCGTGTTTCAGCATTCATGCACGGTGAATTAGGATTTAATATTCCGCAAGGGCCATGAATCATATGCTTTGAAACAATATAGGAAAGTTTTGGGTCACTCAGTCAATCTGGTAATTCTGCCGATATGACTTTATCAATCTAGTTGGGATGCATTCGAGTCTGTAACCAGATCAGCGAGTGGGACTAGGGGAGTCCTCGTTTTTGCCATCCGATCCAGTACATCTAGCATCTACAGGCTCAAATATTTCCAACTTAATGATGACATCGATCATTCGTAAATGCTTTTGTCTGAGGACTCTTTCCGTAATGTCATGTCTGTGGATAGACGACTGCTCGGATGGGATCAGTTTGACAATGTCGTCCCATTTTGGATTGCATGTCATCGTGATGAAAAGATCGGGGCGTCCATACTGACGTCCATAGGCCATAGCATCTTGAGCATACTCATTCATATGTCGTGGACCACCAATGAATGTCGAGGGCAGTATTACATGACTGATGTCATCCGGGTTGAAATCGTTCGAAACCGCATCACGAAGATGGCTATAATCCTCTACTCTAATTTTAGACTGATGGGGACGAATGAATCGCAGACGTTCGCCTTCAATCTTCGCATCCATATCCATGGCGAACTGATTCAGCAATGCTCCGCACTTGAAGACGGAAAAGAGCCAAAATAGGCCTGTCAATCCCGCTGGAAAGATCGAACCTGAAATCAAGTTCGATTTCACCATTAACGATGAAGTACATTTGGAGGAATTTAGGAATCTTATCCGGTAAAACTGAGCTAATGGTATGATAGATCTGGCCCTGGATCCTGAACGTCATGCTGTTACTCGCTTCCACGCGGCCTGTGACTCAAAGAGATATCATTTGGGAACAGCAGTTGCACTTGAGTATGTCCCTCATGAAGCGATGTGAGAGCGGACTACAGCCCGAGTAGAGGTCAGCAAGTGATGGATCCACTGGTTCGACAATCCTATGCGATTCTAGTAGACTGACCTTTCCATTACTGCAACAAATCCCGGCGGGTTCCTCTTCGAAAACAAGTGCGTTACATGAAGGACAAATTGAATCCATTGGACCGATCGCAACTCTCGGGTGACTTGAGTAATTTATTGTTGGCCTGTTGTTGAATCCTGCCATCCTCATCTGGAAGTTAACCTGACGGTTGCACGCATTTTGTTGGCGGGCGAGTTCTGACTCTCGCCACCGATACTCGACTCTTGACTCTCGCTCTTCAGCACTCTTGAGGGCTCTTCTCTCTCGTCGCAACTAATTGTGCTCACACAAACGCTGTGCTGCAAGCATCTCTTGCTCTCTCTCAAAAGAAGAAAAATGATGGGACTGGATCCCAGGAACCCCGAAGGAATTAGGGCTGACTGGTTGGGGAAGGGTTGGCGCGGATTCTGTAGGAACGGGGCAGGGCCACACCGCAGATAGACTGCTGGAAGAGTGAGAAGATAGGGTTGGTGGGGACAATAGAATCAAAGTCGATATAGACTCCGAGGGCGATCGTGGATCGCCAACTAACCGTGGAAGATTAGCGTAGGCTGCCAGTGAGAAGAAGGTAGGCTGGCTCGGTGAAGAGACAGACATGAATCAACATTAAAATTCACAGCAATCTGACCACTCTCACCTCTCGCACACTGACCTCTCGCACCATAATTGCCTTGCCTTTGATCATTGTCCAGATTCGATTGCTAGGGTCTAGCCGTGAATGAAAAATTGTCCGAATTCATTCTTTGAGATACGGGGATCCAGTGATTCCAAGACAGAGAATGGTCCGAATATATCCTGTGATGATGGAGTTTTGTGGCAATGCATGGTCAGTTGATATGCAGCAACGTGAGCTTGTCGAGGTGGCGAATATAGAGGCAAACGAAAGTGGTAGATGATTGAGGTCGAAGTGGAGCATGATCAACGGAGAATGATTGTAGCGATGAAGACGTGCAGATCGATCGGCAGACATGAGTGTAGGGGCGATAGTAATCGAAATATCTAGTAGCTGATCCTCCGAAGTTTCCCTCAGCATGGCTAGCGCTCACTCTGATTAGTTTCATCTGGTTGAAATAATCGGGAGCAAAGCGCCCTCAAGCTATTCTCAAACTTCAAATAGGTGATATGTGTGACATGCTTAAATGATGCCAAATAAAATGAGAATATACTGGGTGCTAAGTGGGCTCTTTATGTAAACAGATTTGGCGATGCGGGATGGACCAAAAGGAAAGTTGAAGGTGCCAACAAAAGTGAGAATATTTTACTTCCCTTGTCTGTTATGTTCCTCTTGTAGTTCTTGTCTGTGTTTCATCAGCTTTCTCTTGAAGCGATTCTCTTGAAGCGATCCTGATATCGATATCGGTACATTGAGGAATCTTGATGGAATCGTTCGAGGTAGAATCTTGACGTGTCTCGCTGATCGAGTCTCTTTCTTGTGTTATATTTGTCTGGAGCATTGACCGTTGAGGATGGAAGAAACTAATAAGGAAACACACCTTAGGTGTAACTCGCGCATGAATTTTTTTTATTGATTCTTATAAAACTCGAGACGAGAAACACGAATACATATATCATATGCCCAACTTATGGATGGTTCACGAGATATCGCCACTGAAAAATGGAAATTCTCATGCTCTCAATTCGTCATGATAGTGTTGCGTTTCGTTGACCGGTTCTTGTTGCCCACTCGTGGATGGGAGTGCATCTTGATTTTCGGCCTCGTACGGACCCAGAAGGTACGGGTTGTCACGGTAAAAATGAGAAAGCCTGAGATAGAAGTGCCGTTCCCGATCAGTATAATGCTGCTCTCCCGATCTTCTTACAGAACGCCCGACGATAGTCATCCGCGAATCTTCATTCGAAGGACCCGCCCGAGGAGATGCGCTGCTGTCATCATGGAAGCAAATTCTTTCCAAAAAATGCTTCAGACAAAGTAGCTTACCACAATGTGAGCATTTGATGAACGCATGAGGTGCAATGGCGCCTCACTCGAAGAGACGGAGTGATGCGGCTATTGCTAAGCTGATCGTTCGCTCTGCGGGCCAGCTCACGCACTCCTAAGGCCACTGCTTGTGCGACTGGAGCCAGGGAGCCTGCCACAAAATGTTCGAAAAAAGGTGCTTCCATACCATGACTAAACACGAGCAGAGCCATCGATGAGGCTTTGATCCTCCGTTAGCGAGGTTGGACTTATGGACAGATTAGCGTCCATTTTGGGTGCTCATGCTCAACTATTTCTAGACGACTGAAAACTTATGATTGTGAGCGGAGGCTCAAGCCTCAAAAAAGAGCGCGAAAGAAGAAGATATCGAGTGAGCGAATTGCATATCTGGAAAGGGTGATCACTCCCAGGGGAGGAATCCCAGCTCACTTCAAAGGAAGTCAGGGATAAACTGGACCTTCCAATACATTGGTCAAATTTAGGCCGATATGCCAAGACACTCAAGCGTCCGAAGCGCTCAGCGCCCAACAAATTTTTTGATAAATCCCGTAAACTGCCGGAAGAGACTAGACCCCGCCTGGTCTCGGCTAAGCTTTTCGCCTGAGCTTTGGAGAGACATTATTTTCACTGACGATCCTGGAATCGATAATTCAGGTCAATTTCGACGCCGAGTTTTCAGACCAATCCAGAATCAGGAGAACTCTAATCTTTTCTTCCCTCATGCAAACATCCCAGTCAAACGTATCGATTTCTTTCCTTGGATTTCAAGGTTTGAAGTTGGATAGATTGTCATCTGGGAGGAGACTACGGACTCGACAATCTATTGCCAAATTATGGCTGATCTGATCGATCACATGAAAGTTGTTTTCGGCAATGACGAGTTCCTCATTTACCACGGTAACGCTGCATTTGCCAAGAGTAGAGAGACCATGCAATTTATTTCAGACTGGAACTTAGAGAAGTATTTCATTTTTGTGCCCCGTACTCACCAGATATGAATGTGATCGAGAATCTTTGGGAAATTCTAAAAAACCAAGCCAGGTTGAAAATTGTAACAGCTAGCCAATCGGAAAAAGAGGAACTTTACCAGTTGGTGTGAGACGTGTAAAGATATCCCGCAAAATGTGATCGACAATTTACATGAGTCTTTGCCTGGGAGAATGTTGAAAATTGTTGAATCTGAAGGCACACTAACAGAATATTGAGAGATTAAAAGTTATATATATGGCAGCCGCTCTGAATGACGCCGAGAAAAACGTGTGCTCTGAGAATAGTGATACGTGAGATGCTCCGTTTTATGTGGGAGTTACTGGAGTCTGTTGGTGAATCCTGAAAATGACTTACCCCCAGTCATCATGATGACTGTGCCGGTGATTCATTTTCAATTCGTAGGATCAGATGCCCAGTCAGCATCAGAGAATGCAACCAGTCCAAAGTCCAACTGTCGTTTGTAGACAAGACCCAGCTGCACTGTTCTAGCGATGTTGCGCATTGCTCGGCGAATCGCTTGCCCGTGTTTTTACTTCGCGTTTTTTGAGAACTTGGCATCTAGGGTTACGGCGTGTAGTATATCTGACCTCAAGTTGGCTGCCAGATATAACAGTGAGTCAATGGCCTCGCAATAAGGACACTGGTAATCGTCCCCGTTATCGTCAAACTCAGTTAGTTGATGGTTTGTTGTCAAAGGGGTCGACACTCCCTGATCATCTCCCTTTACAAAGTGGTCAAGAATTTTCTTAGCAAATGCCCGCTAATGGATAATGAAACTGCTACTTGACTTGACGAACTCATGACCCACAAAGCTGATGTTCGTCGCCTCTCGCATGTCGTATGATTCTTTTAGTTTTGATATTAAGTCTTCGGTTTCAGTTTCATCACTAGCAATGACTATCCCGTCATTGACGTAGACGCATAAGTGGATAGATTTTACCTGATGTTTGAAGACACAGTTGTCAGAGAAAGCTGCCCTGAAGCCGAGTTTCTCTACAGTCTCCCGAAACTCGTTGCTCCACACCCTTGGGGACTGTTTAAGCCCGTAGAGGCCTTTCATTAACTTGAGCGCTATGTTGGGCCCTACATCGAGCCCCCTGGGTGGATGGATATACACCTTTTCATTAGTTGTGCCATTGAGGAAGGCTGTTGTTACATCGAACTGCCGCATAGCTAGCCCGACTCGCGCTGCAATCGCAGTCAGCGTCTGATTAAGTCATATCGAGCTACTGGGGGATACGTTTCGAAGAATTTCCCACCGTGTTTTTGTTCAAAACCCCGGGCCACTAGGCGAGCTTTGAAACGCGTCAACCTTCGATTTCAGCTCGAAAACCAACTTTTTACTAATTCGTTTCTTGTTAGGAGGTCAATCAATGATCTCCTAAGTGCGGTTACGACTGTATGCATTGAATTCTTCGTTGATGGCCCCGACCCACTTGTCTGCATACTCACTGGTTGTTGCCTCTCCATACGGAGACGGCTCAGGAGCTTGGACTATCATCTCCACGCAGTCACCTCTCGCATCATGATCTTCTTCGACGTGTTCAGCAGACTGAGAGCCTTCCGCTGGCTCAACGGGATGGCGGCTTATCTCTCCCTCGATAGCTGGAATGGTGCTGGATGATGGTGATTCTACCTCCTCATCATAACTCGGTTGAGACTCATCTGGCCTTGAAGGTGCTCGCTCTCGTTCAGGCCTGGCAGGTGTCTAGGCCGACGACTCATAGGACATAGTTGACTCATCAGGGTCGTCGTTTGATGCCTCTGGAATGGAAGAAAACGGTAGGTTAATTGTGACTCGAGGCTGCTGGAATATGGATTCTTAATCTTGCTCCAGAAGGATCCAGTACTTAACCATATGAGGAGAGGATCCAAACAATAGGATGATGAGCTCCTTATATGGAAATGCTAAAAATAGATTTCGCCATGTATGCGCAGTCCCATGGCTAACATGAGTATAAAAAGGGCTGCACAATCTAGAGAAGTAGTCCTTCGAGGTGGTTGGGATGGGATAGGGTTGTATCGTGATTGGTAGAGGCTGTCATCATAACGACCTTGTCTTCCTGAGCAAAGCTCTGATCTGGGTGAGATGTCTCGTATAGCTTCTTCGAAGAACTCCACGGAGACTTGTCCTGAGCCTTCAAGAAACTTTCGGGTCCTGTTCGGCGGCCCCCGACCAGGTGCCCACGACGATTACACCTTTCGCAGTCTGTGCCACTCCTTGAATTCCTGGTCTTCCTCCTCTTCTTGTGACTGTTGACAATGAATACACTCTGTATCGGTTCTGAGTGTCGCAAGTCGTCTTCAATCTTCAAGATCCGTGAGCGCATTCCGGGTACTGCCTTCTGACATGGGCGTAGATAATCACAAATCTCTTTGAGTTCGAGTACTCCAGAAGCATTGCCTGGAGTATACGATCCATGGAGACCTCGTCCGTTGGGCCTCGGTTGATACTTATTAGTTAGTCACGCATTGCTATAGTATATTACAAAATTGGCCACTTCTCGACTCCCAATTGATTTGCTCCGTCTCATTTTTGTCAAACTGATGATAGAATTGGATTTTTGTGTTGTAATAGGTTAGTGTGCGGCTTATATTTCGGCCACGTGTCACTGTGGATAGATACAGTATCCCGCGTTTAAAATTCACCACCTCGCGCATCGCGATTTTTGCTCCACGCGTTTTCTCGAGCGTCTTAACAACTTTTATTGACTAATACTTCGTTAATCGTCCCTGAGACTCCATAATCTTTAACATCCGTCTCGGCAGCGACTCATATAAATTGTTGACGACATCGATTGGAATGTCTTTCCATGTCGTACAAACTAGTTCGTAAAGTTCGTTTTCACTCCTTGGCTCAGCAGAGGCTGCAATCTGTAGTCGAATATTCTGTTCCAAGATTGCCCATAGGTTCTATATAATGTTCATGTCGGGCGAGTATGGTGGGACAGGCATGAAAAATTTCTCTAGGAACTGAATCGTTTCCCTGCTCCTGGAAAAGGCAGCATTGTCATGGTAGATAAAAAAATCTTCCTCACCGAAAACCTCTTTCAGGTGGGCGATTAAGTTGGCCATTATTTGGCAGTAAATGGCAGAACCCATTGTTCCCTCCCAGGTGACTATCTCACCAACTCCATGTTTGAACACCCAGGAGAAGAAATTCAATCGTTTTAGAGAAGGGTTTGGATAAGGTGACTAGAAGTTGGGGTCATCATGATTTTCTATTGGTCTGAACCCTCTGCGCCGAATCTTACTACAATTGTCGATGCCAGACTCATCGGTAAAAACGACATCTTTCCACAGATCGGGAGAAATATTGAGTATCTGCCAGGCAGTTTCGACACGTTTCTCGCAATTGGCAGGACTTATCGAAATTTTTTTTGGGTGATGAGCGCTTGGGTCTCTTGAGTCGCCTAGCGTATCTCCCGACGGTGGACCAGTGAATCGGAAGGTTCAACTTGTCGCTCACCTCTCACAAGGTCAACCGAGGCTCGCAAGTACTCTTTTATTCCAGCTGTTTAATCTGATCATCAGACAGCTTTGATCTCCTTTCTTTTTTCCTGCCAACAATCCTCTTCTCACTGTCATAAAGCTTGAGCTTCCTCTGGACAGTCCATCGTGAGCAACGAAAATGAGAACTCATTTCTTCGACGCTCCATCCTCTCTCACGTAATATGAGTGCCTCCACAATATGTCGTGGCCCTAATTTTGTCATTATAAAGCAATCAATATTCAGAAGATTTATATCCATGCTCGCCAAATGCAGAGCTTTAAAATGTGCGCCGAGTTGCGGATTCGCCGATGGTGCATTTTAAACGCGAGATACTGTATCATACAGTCTGTATGTGCGCTTTTTCCGATGCTTACGATCGATTTCACACTGCCCTCTCACGAGGCCAATCATATAGGCTGCCTCCTCTCGAGATATATCGTTATCTTTCATATTATACCCCTTCTATGATTGGAATTTTTCAGATATTTTAGGATATATTGTCGCATTTGAGGCTGTCATAGGCACATGAAAACTTCTTCATACTAACCTTACCCACACACACACAAGCAACAACCAATATCATCCACTCCGCTCGATATGCATGTCATTAGCAATGTTACAGATCATATCCTACCATGAAAAAGGCATCGCTGGTCGTCAGATTTCCCAAAAGTGTTATGTGAGCTAGAACCCAGTTAATGACATGCGGAAATACTTACCGGAGAGCTGTGAGAAGTCAAAACCTGGAGCACCTGAAAAATTGACTGAGAGAGAGATGATAACATTGGTTAATATCGTCAGTAAGGATCCGTCTAGAAGTGCCCCCAAACTAGCAGACATGATGAATTACGGCTGGGAAAATAAGATACGCCCTCAAACAGTCCGAGGAGTTCTAAAGGAACAAAATTTCAAGGCGAAGAAAAAGATAAAAAGAGCCACTACCTACCGATCGTCATCGTCACGCGAGATACTTATGGGCAAAAACTCGAGAGCACTGGACCTTAGATGACTGGAAGAGGATGATAGATAGGCTGACGAGACAAAAATCAACAGAATCCGCAGTGATGGAACACAGCATCTATGGTTGAGACCCTCGAACGTCCTGATGGAAAGACAAGTTCAACTGACTCCGAAGTATGATCGAGGCTGTGTAATGGTTTGGGGCTGTTTTACATGGGCAGGAGTTGGTAAACGCGCTCTGGTCAGGGGACGCATGGAAAGCGAACAGTATACAGAAATCCTCCAGCAGAAATTATTGCCAACAATGGATGCATACATGCTCTTACCAGATGCGCCAAACAGGGAGGATTAGATTTTCCAACATGATAACGATAACAAACATCGCTCTAAGCTAACCAAGCAATGGTTTGATGCTAAGAAGTTGAGACTGATGGATCGGCCAGCATGCTCGCCGGATTTGAAGCCAATAGAGCACATATGGGCGATCCTCAAACGAAGGATGGGCATTTATAGAGAACCCCCGAAAGGAGTGCACGAATCATGTGCCAGAGTTCAAACTGAGTGCGTCAAGATTGAGCGAGGAGTCTGCCAGAGATTGATTGAAAGTATGCCTATGCGAGTTATGGCTATTATCAGGGCGAAAAGAGGACCAACAGAATACTAGTAACTTTGTGATTGATGCGCGCCAAATTTGGCCAATCCAATGATTGTTTGCGAGCTGGAATATCACAGGTGTAATATATGAAATAGCAGAATCTCCAGCCTGAACTTGATGCAGTGAGAGAGCATAAAATAAGCGTGCCGCGCAAAAATATTTGCTCATGAGATCTTACAGCCATTCTTCGACGATTATAACCTGCAACTGGCCAATTTTGGCACATACTGTAGGAGCTTCTCAATATGTGTGGGAATCGAGTTTCAAAAGTTGTACTGGTGAGAGGAGAATCTTCTGACCAGCAAAGCGACGTCGCAGCTGTTCACTTCGAGGCGCATACAGCTCAGGTGATCCCAAATCTCCTTTGGTATCACGTATAACATGACAGCCGAGAAACGCTCTTCATTGAGGTGGCTTCTCAAAGTCTCTTGCTTGTAACTTCATGATTAAATTGCCCTAATCTTCGAAAATTACTCGGTCAAATCCTCTCAATAGAATAAGGTCTTTCATGAGCGGTGATCAGTAATCTCTCGTTCAATTTTGGTGTAGTTATCCCAAAGGTTGACGAAGATGGTTGCTATGGTTGGTCCAGATCGACCTGGGCAACTTTAGTGTTCGGTTGCTCCATCAGATCTTGTACTTGGCTACTTGTAGATAGCATAACTCTGATAATTTTCGTTCGATTTCTTGGCGGCTAGTCTGCTGTCTCGTTCATCACTCTGATCTGGGTAATTGTGGATAGTTTCGCTCCCCTGCTAATCCCAGCCTTTGTCTTGTCAATCAAATTTGTAGCCCCTTCCCTACTCTCAACCCCAAGAGATATAGTCGAAGAGACTTATGAATAGATCGTTCGGACTCGGGGAAAAATTCTGTGGGGTGCGATCCTATCACAAAGCGCAGTTAGGCGTGGAAACTGGAGTCGACCTCTGATTTTGTGTTGACTGTTAGCCTGTGAGACAATAATGTTGTCGAACGAGTTTAGAATCGAAATGCAAGAAGTGTTTACCAGTGTTTTACTCGCCGTTATATACCCGCGTGTCCGATATCACTGATTGGGCGGGAGCCTGGTATTTCAGGCATGGGCAACGCGGTTGGTTAGAGCGACTTAGAAGGAGCGTTCTGTGACAGATATCCAGTGTGCCGGCCTGATACAGTACACTACATCTCACAATTGACCACAAGAATAATTCATTTCATACCTTGTTAGTCTACGATCAGTTTCATTTATTTTGCATAACTTCGCGCATCTGTATCTTGGCGTGCACCACGCTTTTCGATGCATCTTCAGCAGGCGCTAGCGTCATGTCATCCTTCCGTCGAGCTCAAGCTGTCTGCTGTTTGCCATCCGTCTGGGGAAAGATGAATGCACATTCGGTACTGTGTCACTTGGCAGCCTTTTCCACTCATCCGACATGAGTGATACAAAGTGGAATTCGTCACTGATTTGTCCCTCTGACGCCATATTGGACCCTCATCGGCCTTCGAAAAGGGCCATACATTCTCTGTCAGATTCTTATCCAGTGAGTAGGCTAGCATGGGTTTAGAGTGTTGGGTCAGTCCGTTTTTGATTCTCTGACTCTTAGTAAATTTCGGGTTGTCATGCACAATGTAGAACTCTTGATCGAACTGCTTTTTGGGCTGTCTCATCATGAAATGACTTCGCAATAGAACTTTGACTCCATTTTGTCGTATATGATCTCCGAGCCCGAAGATTGAAAAAGTTGGAGCGCAAAGAAGCATTAGAAGTCTGATGGACATATTCGAAGTAATACCGGGAATCGCGGTATTACTTTAACCGCGACGCCTACATAAAGTTGAGTTGTCAAGGCCAGTTTCATCACAAAAAACGAATCGCCCGCAGGTGTCCGAATGATGCTCCGAATTCACCTGTACCTGTCACCTCAGCTGGAAGACAGATACGAAATTCTTCCAACGGCTCAATGAAGCACCTGATTTCTCGTATCGAAGTTTTGTAAGTATCGAATTCGATCTCACTAGCGAGGGATTGAGACGATCAGGCGTTGTCGGAACGTTCTCAGATGGGACGGAAGTCCTGATCGAGCTCGTAGATACGTCGTTGAAGGGTCACTCGAGCGATGCAATAGTTTCCAGTCTGAAGAAGGCTTCATCCGGCATTCATTCAGTGAGAGCATCTTCGATAATGAGCGATGCAGCCGTTGCATCTCGTTCCGCTCGGCAAAAATTTGTTGATGATCCGAATCGAGGCTTCGTTCATGCCATCAGTCATGGAGGCACGGCACGCATGCTCAACTTGATGGGGGGATACATCTGCGAACGTGACTTCACGAGGCATCATCTAGTCAACAAACTCTCGAATGTCGTTTCAATCCCCGCTGGATTGTCTTCATCAGGATGTCAGAGATCTGTGCCGACAAGGTGGTATAGCACAGTTATGATCGTGGAATCTCTCCTCGAAGTCGAGTCTCATGCCACAAAGATATATAGGACGCTCGGTTGGACTGATCATCCTGAGTATCTGCTGCTTGTTGATGATCAACGTCTCCGACTTGACTTGAAATAGCTACGGGCGGCACTCAAGTCTATTGCAGGTTGCATCTCCACATCGGAGAGTGCCAGTGGCAGTGTGAGCACGCGATGAGGAAATTCATGCAGATAGCTAGACGCGTACCGAGTATGATTCATAAGACAAGTTTTACCAAGCCCCTCGAGAGGCTATCTTCACCTATGTCGACAAAAATAAAAACTGGAAGTACGAGCCACTCCTAACAGCCTACCGGATCGATATGAGGAACAATTGTGATTTCCCGTTGGATCATGCGAAGGAACGAGTCTTTTTTAACCATAGCGAGGATCGTCTTCGCGGTTAACTCATCGAGAAACTTCGTTGTTTCGTACTTTCATGGGCTCAAATCCAATCTTTTGGCCCTTTTGAGTGAGAGTTTGTTTAAGAAGAGATGGTGAAAGATTATTCAATCTATTACTAAGCGAAAACCGAGATAAGTGCCCTTCTTTAATGAGCTGATATTCATGACCGCGTTCGTTTCGATAAGAATTCTCTCCATCTATAATTTTTGTGTTCATGTTGAATTTTCTCTAAATATAGGCTCCGATATTAAGAGTCAACCTAAAGAAAGGTTGACGCTAAACCTAATGCCGACAAAATATAACCAATTTGTGATAAACATGGAAAGAAGAAAATAACTGATAAGATTATGCTTGTTTTGACTTCTTATTTGAGGGTTTCTACAGAAAGGTAATGCCAGAAGAGAAAACCTCTGGCAAACCTTAAATAAGTGGGTTATGCTATCAACCTTTTCTCATCCATAGCTTGTGCATTAATTTGACTAATTAACGATGAAGCATGACCTTCTTCATATGAAGGCTTACCTTTCTGTAGTGTACAGAATTTAGAATCAGCAGGAGCAAGGATATTCTTAATCTCCATGTTTATAAGCTTTACAAAGTTTTTACTACCTTCGGGACAAATATACTTTGCAGCAGAGTGTAGAATATTTTCTATTTTATCATATTCTCCTTTTACCATCGAAGCTGTTACAATAGAATGGATATTTATGTACAATTGGTGGCCAAGTTTATCTCGTGGTATTTTAGTTTTAGAAGCCTTTGCAGCTTCCTTCAACGCTTCTTCAAATTCATAGGTGATACCTATCGCACTAGCCATAGCTTCCCTTTCAGATATAGAATGAATATGTGAGGTACAAGGAATAAATTTTTCTCCTGTTATCTTTCTCACAAGCGTATTGAGTAATAGTAGGTTACCATTCATATCTATGCTTTCTGTTACACCTTTAGATTCGGTACCTATCCTAATGGATTGAGGAATATCTTTTGCTATTTCCATGTGAGCAGTATAGTTTTGAGTTTCTATAGATTGAAAACTATTTTCATTAACATTCATATCAGTTGAATCACCAAAGAAACCACCTATCGAACGCTTAACTCGACTCACAAGTTTACTGACTAATGATGATGAAGCTTCGTTAGTTGCACATGGCTCTATAGACACAACGTTGCCTTCATGCGACACCATAGGACAAAAGCTATCTGCTGAGCTTATATCAGCACCATGATTTACTAAATACCTATCTATAATAATGAAGTTGTTTGAGAATGCATGATTAATAAGTGTTTGTCCAAGCTTATCTCTAATGTTAATGTTAGGACCTTTACCTATCAGTTCTTGTACTTTCTATATATCATTATGCTTCACTGCATCAATCATAGTGACATTTGACTCAAAGTGTTTGATGATGCCGGCCACCTCATAACCTTTTTCTCTGAGTATATCCAAAGGGGTTTTACCTGTGTTATTCTCCTGATGAATATCAGCACCTTTATTAACAAGATACTGTATCATATTGAGGTCACCTTTCATCGAAAAGTAGTGCATAGGTGTATTACCATTAATATCAAAGGCATTTACATTCGCTTTTCCTCTTACTATACTATATTTCGCTATTTCTTGTTTATTTTGATAGATAGCAAGATGTAAAGGTGTTCTCTCGTCATGGTCTTTAGCATTAACTTGAGCACCTTGTTCTAATAGATACTTTATTATTAATACCCTATTATTCAGTATAGCAAAGTGCGAAGGAGTTTCTTGATTATTATCTTCGTGAGAGAAGATAATAATCGCCAAGAAGATGAGTTTCAAAGGTTGTCACACAAAGAAATCATTGAGTGATGACATCTACTTCTTAGTGGACCAGGAAGATTCATTTAGCGCTACCGCTGATGAAAATGTGAGCCCAGAAGACTGGTGGGCCCAATTGTCCGATCCTGGAACCTTGAAGCAATCATTCTAGGATCGCCAGGTTGAAGTCGCCTTCATCGAACATCGTACGGGCTTTTCCCCAGCTGAAACTGATACAAGGTCAGCAGCGGGTGGGCTTTTCGGTCAACTCGATGAAACTTATCGCGAAGGTCCGAGTGGCTGATTTTAACATGATCCTAAATTTCCACTTGAGCGAGATACTACAAGATTCATACAAATCGAGGCAGCCAGCAATATGTGCCCTCACAGGCTTGAGGAGTAGTATAGATGCCCTTTACAGATATATGGCTCGACAACCCGAACCTCAGGCATCTTCCCAACCGCATTCTGTCAGCCAAGGAAGTTGCCCGTTAGCGAGGAACACAGGTAATGATCCAGACGAATATCCCATTGACGATGAGGATGGCGAAGAGGAGGAAGCTGGGGAAGCAGCCACTGAAAGATATTCGGATGAGCTCACTGAAAAATTGTCGGCTGATGCCCCGAGACGCTTATGACGATTCGAAAGGTACAGGTTTTACTATCATGTAGGATTTTGTCGTAAATCCAAGAGACACCATCTTCGACGAATCCGATGATCGAGGATGCTTCATTGTTCGGTTCTGTTCATAACGCTGCGCAACTAACTCCCATCGTTCGGGGATAGAATCGAACAAATTGGGGAAAACAGGAACAGAAAGAAAAAGAGCCCCCATTTCCGTTCAGTCTGGAACACAGGCCTAGACGTGGCCGATTTGGTGAAATACTGTATAGATACCGATACTACAGCAACAATAAACCAGTGTATGTTCTGCACATTTAGCTCGCATGTAGTATTAGTGATGATCCTTCAAATATTTCAGCCCGCACGCGGGTGCGGCAGGACAGACCAGAATAGAACTCATACAGTACCTCGCGTCTAAAATGGAACATCGTCCACTGCGCAGCTTGGCGCCATTATTGGATGCGCGCTGATGTTTGTATACATACATTGAGGCAGACTGACAAATTGAGAGATTTTGAGTTAGCTGATGCCCGGGAACGTGCGTTCGGAAAATAGCGATGCGCGAGATGTTCCGTTTTCAACGCGAGGCACTGTATAAGCCCCCAGATATTGTCCCAATGAACGTTGCCCGCTGACCATAGAACCTACCAATACATACCTGTAGACTTATTTATGTTGCACTATTCTGTCAGGTTGACGGCCAAGATACAATACAAACGGCTAGCCGGCAAAAAGAGAAGAAATCTTGTGATTCGATTCTCACCTCACCTTCACAGATCTTTTCCCCGACACATCGGAAAAACTATTGAAGCGAATTCGAAGAATTTCCTGTAAGGTAGGGGAGTAGGAGAGCTATCTCAGTCGATCAGAAAGAGGGATAGAGGATAGAAAAGATCGAAGAGGAGGAAGAATAGACTAATCAAGAAAGAGTTCCCAGAGGTGGACAGCACTCCGAAGCCTTGAAGATATCAAACTATCAGAGCATAACGATGGCGACAGAGGAAGACAACAGCAACGATAATAACCAACTAGTGGTCGCGCAATTACTACAACTACACATCAACAAGAACTGACAGAAACTTACCATTGACGTGCCAGAACTTGACGGCAAGAATTATCTCAACTGGCGATCCATCATCACCGGTGTCATTTGCTTGAAAGGCTACAAAGACGTGATATTCAAGGGGACTGGGGACTCGACAGCAGACATTTATGCTAGAGCCTTCCTCAAGAGCTACCTTGACGACGAGCACTTCTCAACTATCAGGATATATGACACCGCAAAAGAAATTTGGGATCATCTTAGCCGAATGTGTCTGGGTGCCAACAGCAACGATATCACACTGCTGGCCCGGAAGTTCTACAAGTACGTCTACAGCCAGCGTGACTCAATTCCTTCGTAACTCGAAAAGATGAAGACTATGAAGGAACAGCTAGCAGCGACCGGTCGAGCTCCAAGTACTGATGTGTACATCGATCGAGTGTTGCAGACCCGGCCCGATAGCGAGAGCAAACTCAAAGACTAGACTGAAGGAATATCTAGACCCCGATCAAGGGACAGTCAACGACCTTCGTTAACGGACTCTTAGAATAGAATCAGACCCGGAGGTGAAAGAGATCAGGGTGAAGGACTCCATGGTCAACAAGCATAATTCAGCACCAGATAAACAACATTGTGAGTATCATGATGGATCGATTATTTGCAAGGGAAATGAAGACATGGAGAGTACAAGACTGTAGAGTGCCGCATGCTAACACAGAATCATCGAGACAAGCTTCCAAAATTCAAGGCGCCGGACACTGCGAGCGCAACAAAAGAAGTCAATCAACAAGCCACCAATCCTCCGAGCACTGATGAACAGCGGTGCATCTTCATGACCAGTGACAACAAGTCTGACAAAGAACAAATGCGAAATCAATGGATGGCGGACTTGGCAGCAGAAGGGCACATTTGCAACAACGAATTACGGGCCTGGTGAAATATGAGCCGATTGGCCAAATCCTTGTCGCGAACATCACTACTAAAATCATCGGCAAAGTCACGTTGATGTCGTATGCAAAGTAAACGATGAGACCTACGGGAAACTCAAAGATGTCCTGTGCTAAGCTCGAGGAGCAGCATGAAGGGTTTTCAGCAAGCCGAAGCCTGACAAAGGAAACACCCGCAAGAATGACGTGATGATTGCTGAAGAAGCAAATTTAGGTCATTCAACGACCAGAAAGAACTGGATCGTGGACATGAGAGCAACGGCCCACGTGTCGTATGACCGTGGCGATCCCATCCAGCAGACAGGGTTCGAAACTCAGCGAGTGGTCAGATTCTCTGGTTCAGAAACAGGTTCTGGTATAGGTATCGTGCAAGTAGAGACCATTGCTGATCTGGGCCACGAGAGGGGAGAGATCATTCTTGATGAAGTTGCGCATGTTCCACGGCTAACAAACAAACATTGGAACCCATGACATCCCGATCGGGTTGAAAACCATCAGGATGTCTTCCCCTCGTCTTCCTAAGATATGCTGCATAAGCACTTTTCCCGGAAAAGGAGTTTTTTCCCCCACGCTCAAGCAAACTTTTTGGTGGGACAAGGGCGCAGTGTGTCAGTGAGTCATAAATCTGATTGCGTGGGACTATCGCTGCACGCGTCATCTATATTTAACCTTCACTGGCTCTGAGGCAGTGGTGAACCTGTCTTTCAGTGGAGTAGTAAACAGCAGCACTTCATTTATGCATCCATTGCATTAGAGTCGAAGGATAGTCTCGATATTATACCCAACGAATTCATTTCAAATGGCCGGCAAGATGAATTTCATGATAATTCTTGCGCTAGTAAGTGTAGCCAGTGCTGCTCCGAACATCCGTAATGGGCGTGAGACGACAACGGAAAGCTCAAGCTTGGAAGAGTCGCTATCAAGTCAAGAAGGAAATTTCAGATACCTTTGATTGCGCCAACATGGGAGAGTCCCATAGAAGTTGTTGTAAAATACCCTTCGGAGGCGACATTGAAGGGTTTGATACGCAGCAGTGATAAAAACTGATACATTTTGATCATGGTATAAAACCACTTCCGGGCATTTTCCGGGTTTTAGACCCAACTTTTCTTGCTCACCTTGACACGCTCTACAAAACGTATATCTTGTTTTTCCAGTTCGCGTGTCATCGATGACCATCTGATTCCTTGTAAGACACAAATTGATCTCTCTGGAGAAGGTACAGAAGAGAGGTTGCAGTGGAACCTCCAGCGGAGACCATCCGATTCCAACGATTTCCAGTTCTTCGAGCCAAGTCATGCTGATCATCACCTTAGTGTCTGCCTGACTTCTTAGAAGAGTGAGAACTACGCGACAAAAATACTGTCATATTTTTTTCTGTGCAGATCGCGCATGGAATTAAAGAAATGTGCGACACGGGGATCGAACAGAGCGGGTAAAGAAATGGGCACGTTCCGGTGCTCTCACTCAACTCTGAGTCTCACCCGCAGTCAATACCTCGTAGGCCCACCCGCGGCTTCTACCACCGCGTTGAGCCTGCGCTGCATCGACTGGGTGACAGCAGGCAGAGATTCGGCATCTCGTCCAACCAGCTGCAAGGCCTCTCGCACACCGTCCCTCAGGCTCTGTGCGAAGCTGAACTGGCGGTCCCGCAACACCCGTTTCATACGGCTCCACACATGCTCCATTGGGTTCAGGATGAGACCGAAGGGAGGTTGGAAGACGACCCGCCCTCTCGAACTCAGGCTCGGCCCTGCAAATTCCCCGCATGCCGGGAACTATGACCCTAACTTGTCGCGTAGTGGCCACGTGAATGCGCGAGATGAAATGTTGATCTTTATAGAGGCTGATGCAATCTGTTTATAGCATTCTCTGCGCTTGTTCGGTTCGGAATTTGAGTTTTTATTTTGTACACCGGCCGCTTTTTACGCAAAATACCCTTCATCTTCGGATGCCATTCTCCGAAATCTTGCGTGGCTCCCCGCTCTGCTATGCATGAGGTATGAATGTGATTGCATTTCAGACATAGCCAACCTGATTTCAATGGTAGTTAAAGATGATATGATAGGACAATTTTTATATTCACAAATGCTAGAATATCGAGTATGAATAATGAGTATATGTTCTCCCCCCGCACAATAACTCAGGAATCCTAGAGTTCCTGGCCGTGCAAAATGGCACTTCTGAGAGAACTTGCGGTGCTGAACCCCTCCCAGTCGATAAAATTTCCAAGCTGGTGTCATACTAGACGCACTCTTCTTATGAGACAAGGAGGTAGTTGCGATAGTTACGAGTAACCAACAAGATTCTCCATATTCTTCGCAGGAGCGAGGCCAGGCCTCTCCATCTGCCGACGGTCGTGATGAATTCACGGTGAGAGTAATATGGGAAATTCATCACAAGAACCTTCTCGAGCTCCTTGCATGTCTCAAGGAGTTTGTGTGAGTGACATTCGGTGGATAGTATTCACTATCCATCGAATGTCATAACTGTGGAGAGGCAACTGAGAAAGACTATTCGGCTCGAATTGTAACCCATGTTAGCGAGTTCTCTTGCAATGGAGATGGTTGTAACCAGGTCTTGGCGGGGTATGACGAAAATTTAGAGCGAAGAATAGCTGTCAATACTAACGGAGCCACAGTCGCGGAGACAGATCGGACCGGTTCCATCAACGAGCTGGTATTATCCTTCATTGGGCGGAACGCTCTCCGATACCCAGTGGTGATTTCGACTTCTTTCAGGGCTCCACTGAATTCATTAGAGCCTGGATGCAGAGTTCCATCAACACGAACATTTGCTTACAAGCTTGGACCTGCGAGGCTGCAGAGGTGCGAGCAAGCTCTCCATCATGAACTAGATTCGATGGAAAATTTCAGTTCGACTGTGGATTTGACGCATGGACTTCAAATTTCGGGTTAAGCTTTCTGGGCCTCTAGAATACTCGCCCTGGTGGCAAGTTTTCTCTGCTCGACCTTACTGGTCTTTCTGCCCATTGGCACACTGGAGAGTCCCTCTCAACCACCGCGCTCGAATCTATCCAAGGATCAATCATCGAGCGAAAGAAGATCCGTGTGGTAATTTCAGATGAAGCTTCCAACTTCAAACTCGCGAGGCAGCTCATAACACAAGAACCAGAGTTCGGACACGCGCTCGAGTACAGGTGCTTGGCCCATGGATTCAATTTTGCTGGCGCCTGGGTCACGAAGCCTCAACCCCCCTAGTAAAAATTTACATCGATCAAAAGCTGCAGATCATCGACATGGTTCCTCGCACCATAACACCCGCTACGGCAATCGTTGAATCAGGTGATGGCAGAGTAACTCGGCCGGTCCGCACCCGTCGGTGCTCAACCTGCGCAGTGATCAACCCGGCCCTGCGCATCCAACCTGTTCTAGCTGATATATCCGAGCCGCTCCAAACCGCTGTTGCGAGGTTCGACACTTTAGAGTGCTCTAGATCGTCTTGAAACTTATCTCGATGGACTCTCCAAGATAATTGGCAGGACAAAGTGCTATGATTCAAACCTGAGCATTAACTTCTGATCATTTCCAGAGTTCGGACACAGAGTATTCCGCAAACTTCCGCTGTCCAAAGAGTTAATCAACATTGTGAGAAGCTCACTTCTTCCATCTTGATATCACATTGCTGCTCGCCCCATACGTCATGGATCCCAATAACCGGGCTGAATGGCTCACGGAAGAGGCAATCAAATTCGCTCTAAGGCATAATGGGCGTGATCATCGTTCAGTGTAGAGACGCCAATCCTACATCTCCTACAGCCAACAGTTCGAACGAAGCTTGCGAGGAGAACTTGATTGAGGCCTGCAGCACATAATTCGGGCGGTACCTGATAAAAATGAGGAAGACCGATGGAATCATTACGGAGGTCGCTGCATCCTGGAGGAAGAACCGAGAGATCCTCATACTCAGGCAGGTTAGCATTAGACTCGCCCTTGGCGGCTCTAGCTCAGTCAATACTGAACTCATTTCTCTGCCCTCGGTCAGATATGCTATCCTCTCAGAAACAGGCTCTCGGTTAATTCCATGGCCTGTCTCTTCCCGATTTTGGTTAAGGAACCAAACCCGAAGCCGAGTCGGTAAACCAGGCAACATCCCGCTTTCATCCTAGAGCCGATCGAGGCCGATTTCGCAACCGAGGAGCTAAGTGGTTTACAAGAAGAGCTCTCTATCGTTGACAGAATCGATGGAGGGATTATGCGAGACAACAGACGGCCTGAGGTTGTTTAAAAATACATCAGAGTACAAGAGATTCAATAGTCTCATAGACTTTAGGCTTATGGCGCGGTCCGCTAATGCTCTCCTGCAGGAGAGGAGGAACCGCCCCTCTAGCGCGCAGGTGGGACGTGAGGTGGCCGATAAACTTGTCGCTCGGCGTCAGCAAAGTTGAGGCATCTGGTTAAGAGATACAAATTAATAAATTTTCGTAAAAAATCCTGACTCGCTCGATTGCCCCGGCCGATATCTTTGCCGGGATCTCACCTGACAGAGGGTGAAAGTTCCCTGCCAGGCGCGTGGCGAAATCCCTGACTCAACCTGGCAATGTCAGATAGCACATGTGTTACACATGTGTAAGCTCGAAGAAGCGGCGAACGAGTGTAATGATGGGAATAGTGTTACGATATATCTTCGAGGGGTTCTACCTCAGCGGGTCTCTTTAATGGGTATTGGATATACAAATGGGTATCAATATATGTGCTCTCGATCATGGTCGGTTTAATACTGGCGACTCTCGTCGCCGCCGCCGCTCGTCCACGCCCGTCACTTGGCGGGATATTTTAAGCGGGTCAATGGGTGTTACACCGCCTCTCCCCTTTTAGCCAAGCTCACCCCGAGCTTGCTAGTCCCATTCTTGATCTTGGTCGGGCTCCATGAGTTGGGGTGGCACCCAGTGGCTATGCTGGTCGTGGGCGCCCCTCGGGTCTTGGCTTATCTGCTCTGAGTTCAGCGAGGCCATACTTGTCTCGAGTGGGGTCATGTTGTGGAAGAAGGCTAGCGCTGGGGCCCCTTCTTTGGAGGCGAAGTCGCCTACGATGGCGTCTTCGTCGATCTTGACGTGTATAAATTTGAACAGATCGAAGTTGTCAGTAAAGACATTGCAGATGTCGGCGGCGTCCTGCTTCACTTGACGGGCGGTTTTGTAGGCCCTCATCATTTTGGTCCGCACTTTTCTGCCATTTACAAAGTATATAAGAAGGTGATCCTTGCCGTTGGCTACAAGCGGACCTCCAATAGGTCTCGGGTTAGACATGATCTCGAGTCTTTCCACCGGTTGGCACTCGAGCCAAGGGTTGCGTCGGGTCGGTTTGTGGGCTCGGGGTTTGAGGCTGCATCTCTCAGGATGCGACTTCGCATTGCTGAGAGATAGATGTTCTAGACAGTCCGGGCACTCGTATTGGATTCTGTCCATCCAATAATTGTCATTGGGCGTTGGCCTGGCGAGGCGCCAGTGGGACGTCCCATCCTGGTCCTCCAAGAACTCTTGCCTGCACTTAGGGCAGGGATGGGCCTTATCAATAATTTCCAATACGTTGGTTGCACAAAATAAGTTTAGGCAGGGTGTATGGTACACCATTATGCCATGTCGGTACTCCGGGCATGGGCACACATATGGTCCCACTGTTTCCCTCACTGGCGAGAATGTGGTGGGCTTAGGCGCCGTCGCCAGGATGTGCCTGAGGTCTTGGTACACAAGGGATTGCATGTTTAGATGGGTGGGTGACTGATAGGGGTGAGGTATCGAATACGTTGGGTGAAAATATAATGGTTGGCAGTGGGAAATATAATTTGCACGTTGCAACAAGACCACTCTTCGGCAGCTGGTTCTTCGCTGTCGTGTTGCGCGTGCGGGGAGAGTAGTGGTGGAGGGAGAAAAGGGTCGAACACGCCGAATTCGTCGTCTTCGTGGCACGACTCGGTTTCTGACTCCTGTTGTTCTTCACCAGCTGGTTCACGCGGTACGAAAGTTGGGTCGACCAGTGGGTCGGCGACTTCGCCTTCTCGCTCCACGTAACGCCTTAAGTGATGCGG
>Ga0058701_10000513_pt1 | contig 26506 bp, 23 predicted proteins | sample AgamicOrMae_FD_97039 | JGI IMG/M metagenome (GOLD analysis project Ga0058701, IMG submission 97039) | Agave microbial communities from Guanajuato, Mexico - Or.Ma.e | ecosystem: Host-associated > Plants > Phyllosphere > Phylloplane/Leaf | place: Guanajuato, Mexico | collected 2012-06-04 | reverse complement strand
GTCAAGTGCTGATTTATGTAGACGTTGCTCCAAAAATAAGCAAAACCCATCGAATTACACAAATCGCTTCGTAAAAAACGCTAAAAACATTCTGAATGTTACATTTTCTGAAAATACTCCAAATTGAAAGAAACTTAGTAATTTTCTCTGATTTGTTTTTACTGCTATACGGTTGGCTACAACGGACCCCAGAGCAAATGCGTGCGAAAACACTGCTGAACGTCGCTTCTACGGGCTTAAGCAGACAAGAAGTTTGCGAAGGCAAGGTTAAACATTCGCATCACAAACATCTGAAATGGTGATCACCAGCGATGTGTTCTTACCTGAACCGGAGACGTTCGAAAGATCTGAATTAAACATTACATCCTCTGCATTACATGCGGGTGCATTTCATCTGGGGAAGTACTGCGAAGACCAGTCGAAGGTATGCCAGCAGTCTTGTATTTTTGTCAACAAACGAATTGTATTTCCGTTATTTTTGCCGTGATATATTTGATCATCTATTACTCGGCTTGAAGTTGAATTGGAGCTTCATTTGAGCTCATCCATAGCTTGATGCACTCTCTGTTTCATGTCATTTGACAGCAGCCTGGTTACTGACCTTCGATCTTCCCTTTCAGGAGTTTATGCTTTGTCGACAAGAATTGAAAGATCCTAGAAAATGTTTAAAAGAAGGCTCTGAGACAACAGCATGTGCCATAGAGTTTTTCAATAAAGTGAAGAACAGCTGCCTGCAAGAATTTATCCAGTATCAGGACTGCCTCATAAAGTCAAGTCCTTTCCTTGATTATGCCCCGTAAGTAGTCTTTTACTTGGTAGTTCCTATGGTAAGTTGTATTTCCTGAGTATCTTATTCATATAAGCTTTTTTCACTCAGTTGCCGAAAGACTCAAGGGGTATTTGATGAATGCATGAAGGATAAGATGGGACTGGAGAGACCTCGTAGATTCTACTTCAATGAAGTGAAGATCCACGACTCCAAACGTCCCAAACCAGAGCCCAACATTAAAGACTTCAAGGGTGAACCTGACCAGATACCAGCAGACTTCCCACGAAAGCAAGCTCCAGTAGCATCAAGCATGGATCACTACTCCTAATTATCTAGATGCCAACCTCTTAGTAAATTTTCATTTTGCACACAAAATGAAGTGATACCATTTTGGTGAAATTTTAAATAAAGCATCTGTTGAAGAAGGTCATGTTTGCTCCTTTGATAGTTAATCCCTCTATGTATCAAGCAAATAATTTGGTAATTTTAGTTGGGTGATGAAATTGAAAATATGATACCCCCTCATATAGGTGTGCATTATAGGCTTCATCTTTTTCCTCTGTGAAGCATGATCCATTCTTGTTTTCCTGAAACATTTCAATGAAAAGAAATACTGATGAAATTAGAACAGCTGTGGAATATGTTTATCATTTGGTTTTGTGAGCCTGTGGAAGTGGGGATGTGTAGATATATTGTGTAAAGTTGAATAAAATGCTTAAATGTTAAGCTATGTCTCTTTGGAATAAAATCCTTGTAATCCTAAAAACAATTTTTCCTTTGGTATAGCAGGAATTTGAGATTTTTCTTGAATTAAAACTCACGCGTGAGAGAGAAATCTGGACTGACGTCGGTCTTAGACATTACCGAAAATTTGGCATGCCATTGAAAAATCGTCTAAGTCTCATAAAAAGCTAAGTTAATATGCGTGATTCTCCTTAGAAGACGAAAAACATCGCAGGAGGGGGTCTAAAATCGGGTTTCCTGGTTTTCTTGCTGGTCCAAAACGACCAAAAAGACATGTTTCTTGAAAATGAGAAGCGCGTTTCTTAAAATGACAAGGCTGGTCCATGAAGACGCTACAACGAGCGCTATAAATCATGGACGCACTGCCATGGTCCATGTCGGTCACGACGAGCCGATGAAAGTTCCCTCAGATGTAAGGGCAGGCCACTGAGTGCGATAAAGGAAGCCAAACCATGGGAACGCGGCCATTGTATTGACGGATGCAATGACGATTGAATGATTTAAGGCTGGGAAAAGAAGGGAATCGCGCTTTCAACTTTGGCTGGGTTAAGAGGAACTTGTTATGACGCTCATGATCCGAGCGCGAGTACGTCGTTTCATGGTTTATAACATTTATTTATCAACAAGATGTATATAAATATATCTCTCTCTAGACGGAGTGCATCTTGACGGTGCACTGATAAGAAAACTCTGTTCCAACCGTGCAGGAAAAGAGTCCGAGTTACAGCAGTTGAACTGGCGGTATTAATGCCTACAGATACAGAACCACCTCAAACTGGCACCAATGTCATAAGAAACATCGTTACTCGCACATAAAATCGATTAGTGGTAGAGACAAGACCACAAAAGTGGCTACCGAGTTGCTGATGTAGCAAACTACGAGTTGGCCGACAACAAATGAAGATTCAAAGTATCCCGCGAAAGAACGAAACAACTACTCGCTTTTCAAATCAAAATAAACTGGAATAAAGCGCATGTTTAATATCAACGAAGCCTGCACGAATAGCAGACTCTTTCAAGTTATTTGTGCAAAAACGGTCTCCAGATAAAATTTGATCACTCCAAAATTTCAGCTAAGTATTTAAAACTGTCTTCAATATTTAACTTGGTATGAAAAATTACACGACGCATCTCACAACTCGGTAAAACTTGCTTCATGGAACTCGAGGATATCTTTCGAATTTCATGAATCGAATATATTTTTGGATAATCCACGTGGAGAAAAAAAAACTTTTCAGTCCATCCAGTCACCAAATGACAGCGTTCTTATAAACTAAAAAAAAATCATAATTTGGGGCGATTTTCCCGCGCATGACCTAATAAAAACGTCTCCTCCAAAACTTTACGCCACAGCATAACAAGTCCGTCGGAATAATTGCTAAACCAGAAAAAACGATGTGGTAGCAACTAGCAGCACGACATATCACACAAATGTACCAATCTCTCTCATATCAAAGACCTATAACACTGTACAGCAAAGAGAAATTTACATACAATACACCATTAAAAAAGGGAACCAAACCCGCAGGAGTACAAGTAAAACTAAAATAGTGGGCTCGATAAAAGTGGTGTTCCATGATAATGAGTTAAACGAGTTCGGAGCATATAAACAAAGCACTTAAAATAATAGGTGGCAAATGGCTCATCGCACGATGTTGCGGCGCTTTATAAGATTTATGTGAAATCTACGCCCTGCGTCGCCCCGCCGCCGATAACGTTCCGCAATAACTCCAACTCACCTCATTCTTTTACACAGGCAAATGCGGCTGTTTCTCACAACGGGTAACTTTGTTGCACAAAGTGAATTCGAACCATACCGGAAGTAGAAAAACGCAGTTCAACGCTTGAGCGAAGCGCTCTTGTCGAGAGCACGATCCGTCATATCGTGGCAGTCGATGGAACTACTCGAAACCTGGATCACCAGGGGTTATCATAACGGTAGCCTTGCTCTCCAATAGTTCCGCTCTCTCTCATTCGCACGACGAATACTAGTTGACGGGTGTTTTCGTCCGACGAGTACATGTAACGGGATCTAAGTTTTGGCGCCTCAAATTCAAGCGAGCCTCTCCGGGTCGAATATACTCAGCTGTGCTCATGCGTCAATATTTCTGCATTCTTGGTATAAAAAGAAAACTATTCCGAGAGCCCGCCCACGAGCCGTCAATCTCGACGAATTCTCCAATACCTGGCTTCATTTTAGTTCAATAGATTGCGAACTTCTTTATGCATATGACAGAGGAAGTCGACGTAGGATGAGCTGCCATTCAAGCCGCGGTCCTCCACCAAAAACTGTTTCATCACGATTTCCATTTTATCCTGCTGGCGCAGAAGAGTCAACTGCAAACAAACCAAACCTTACTATCGGCACTCAAAGAGACCACGTCAAATAGTTCTTCTTGAAGGTTGAACTTTATCTTGAAAATAATGACTGCACCGTGTCTATAAGCCACACTTCTCGCGATACAGCCTTAGAAGAATATTTACCCTCATCGCTCTCGGCCGCTGTTCCCTAATGGATTGTATTGCGCCTCGGACCAGATGTGACAGCGTAGTGTCTAGTTCTGGTAAAGCCGTCATTGTGCAGTCAATCTGACTAACTGAGGGGACTCCAAAGACCGCGTTGACCCAGTCGGGGTTGGCAGCCATGCCCACCCACATGAACATGTAAATTCCGTTATCTGAGAACAGCGGAAAGGATGAAGTCAATCACTGAAGCTCATGCTTAGTCCATGGATTAGACCAGACGAATGTTCCCAATACCTAATAAATAGACGCCATCGCTGGCCATATTTTCCGCGCTGCACCGGATGGGGAAAGGTATCTCACTGGACGATTCCTTCATCAAGTGGATTGGAATGAGTCGAGGGTAGAAGTAAACCACTGATGCTGGCACGTCCATGGTCATGACCGCTTGCATCAAGAACGACCGATCATCTATTGACATATCCGAGCCTGCAAGACAAAACACGCATCGCATCAGGTTGGCAGGCAACGAGAGAGCAAGTCATATCAGATAAAAGAGGTTGCCTTAACCTACACGAGATCATATTCCCGCTGTGCTTCCGTTCCAGTGCCAACATACATTTTTAAAAATCTTGATTTGTGAGGTATGTACAACAATCAATATCAAAGATCGCATTAAGTCTTTAATCGACTTTTTAGAGGGACTCGACCAGAGATAGCTGGTGTGCTTACCGCCAGAGATAGCATCCGACTTGAATACACAGTTCAAGGCGAGTGGTAGAAGCTTCATGGTCTCTGGTAAAATCAGCTGGCCTGGCGAAGTGGGGTTTGAGCAATTTTTCCGGTAACACGCTAATAAATTGGCCACCCGTGTGGTGAGGCCGTCTTTCACTTGTTTAGGCGTGCTTTCGAGTAACCGGAAGCATGCTGAAAACAAAAGAGGACATGAGTACAGCGGAAGTTCCTCAAGTGCGCCGACATATCACGCTAGTCTCCACTAACCTTGTTTCGAAATGAAATTCACGAAAGAATCCAAGTCGCACGTTCGGAACATATCAGTCATTTGAACACAAGCGTTTAGAGACAGGTTGAGAATCCTGAGGCGGCGCTGTCCGCCGCACGAAGTGTACAGTAACGCTACTTGAACGAACACACCTTCATCTTCGCTAAGTTTGTCGTCATGTTTGATTTCTACCGCCACCGCCTGCAACAACAAAGCAAAACGACAATAAATTTACTAAACCAACACCGCAAACAAAACAAGGGTATTTCAGATCCCAACCGCTCTACCATCCTAAAGACCGGAGAATCTCTAAGCCAAAATGCACATTAAAAACAAGCATTCAAGGGCAAATAAGTCTTGTCAATTTGAAAGATAGAATTTTCCACATCGTGTCTTGTACTATCGGTCCAAAAGGTATTGTCCGGTTCTGGTCTCGGAGGAAGGCTCCGCCTAATGGGGAAATACATTGGCCATCGCCTCGCTGCACGACTAGAACCGGACAATACCTTTTGGACTGATAGTACTATCAGTCCAAAAGATATTGCCCGGATTCGGTCGTGCAACAAGGCGGTGGCCAATGTATTTCCCTATAAGGCGGAGCCTTCCAGCGCGACCAGAACCGGACAGTACCTTTTGGACTGATAATATTTCACGTGTTTAAGCTGCGCGGAGCAACGACGGGACGAGGAGGAACGCACGTAACCAAACCTAACTTAACCTAACCCAAAGGTCACTACACCTGAGCAGCATCGGGCTTGGCGTCAGCCGAGAGGTAGCAAAGCGAAACCCAATACGGGTCACCTAACCTATGGGGTAGTATGCGGTTAATCTTCTTTACGAGGTAGAACACTCGACGTAGAAAATTTAAAGTTAGAAATTGAGAGTGCACAATATCCACGACCAGGAAATCTATACGAGGATGACAGCGTTGTTACTGACCTTATCTGCGTCGATGCTAGCGACTTCCATATCATGTGTGTTGCTCATGTAGAAGTGGCCATAGAAGTCCGTTGCCCGGATGCCGGTGGACGTGCGAACTCTCATAACTCCGTCATAACCCGTCGGTCTTCTGATATTATTGCTCAAATCCGTCAGGAGACGATCCCCATCGATGTCAGCCTACAAAACAAAGTACTCGAATAAAAAACAAAACATTAAACACAAAAAATATTCCCAAGACACATGTACCTTTCCAGGTACCTGTATTTCCGTTGAATAGGATTAGCTTTCGTTGGATGTGTTATTTTCAATGAAAAGTATTATTTGAAAATTGAAAATGTCGTTGAAGCATTAAGGAACAACGGTACCGCACAGGTGCCTTCTACATAATAACAGCAGACAGAACATCATTCATATGGTAGCAAGTCTATGCTTACACAAGCCTATCAATTCCGTAATTTAGTGTATCGAGGAAGGCAACATTTAAAACCAGATTCAACAGAGTCACGTTCGATTCCATCCACGGTAGGGACGAGGAGAATAATATTCTCCGAAACGGAGCAGATAGTTCACGTAGAGAACTAGGGAGGTTAGATTAAACTCAGCCAAGTAAATTCAAGTGATGCTCGGTGAGTGTATGTGAGGTTAGGAGAAGTTAGGTCAGCACGGCGCTGGCAACATTACATTTATGTCAAAAAAAAAACCGTCGTAGCAACTTGGCTAGCAAATTTTGATGTTCCAATAGATTTTTTTAAAATCAAGAATCCGTCGATCAACTTTTTTCAAGGATCCAACGTTTGCTGAGCACCCTGGAGATCATATCTTTCATTTCGGACGAGGTCCCGCGAGAGGTAACACCTTGCTGGAAATCTGTACACCGGATATCAGAGTATCAATGATATCAGCCGGATATCAGAGGTACAATGAACGGATATCAAGATAAACTCAATATCTGACAGATTTCGGCAGAATATTAAAAAAAAATATCTGGTGGATATACCTAGATATTAGCCAGATTTCAGTGGACAGTCGAAATAGAGTAAAAAAAACTAGACAAATTGATAAAATCAGCCATGTTTCGAGCGAATTCAATAGCCGGATATCAAGGATATCAACCGGATATCATGAGTTGTCACCCCTCGAGGTTCCGCGATACGAGAACCTTACCTGGAAATAGGTGTATTTATAAATCTGTCCTCCGGTGAGTCGCGCCACTTGGCCGATGGTCGCGAGGTCGACGTAAGCATTGTTGAAAATGAAGAGATCCACGCTGCAGCCTACGCCGACGCACTCCTGGCCCAGGTTGTAGTAGGCGTTGTTCTGTGGTCCCAAAACAGCCTTCTCTTTGTCGGTGCCCAGCAGCTTTCGGTCGTCGCGGTTGCTGAGTTTGCCGGGGGCCTCGGCGATGGGCAGCGACGAGTGGAACACCAGCAGCTTGCCGGCACACTGCGCCGCGCGCAGGGCCTCCATCCCGGCCTGGATGGCCGGCGCCAGCACCGTCTCCGTCTCCCGGGTCTCCGCGAACATAGCGGGGATCTGCTCCATCAGGGCGTCGATCACCGTCGAGGACTCCTCCACGTCGCACAGGAAGCCGTCCAGGAGGGGCATGAACATGTCCTGCACGTCACCGACGACCATCATCTGCGGCTGAGCTAGACATCCCTGAAACATGAAACAAACGTTCCGCTCAGCTCGTCACTGAACCGACACTTTCACCTCACCTCTCCAGGTAAAATTCTGAGGATCTTTTGGGACCCGTGTGACCTTTTTCTGCGAATGACTTGAAAAGTTCAGAGAACCACAACTATCCGATGCTCTCAAATTTTTACCGATATCACAGGAGATATTAGAGTCGGGCGATTTTTCAAGAAGCAAGTCAGGGCTTCTTCAAGGGTTGAGAAATTTTACCCTTTTCAACAATGTTTTCTTTTTTATCTAAAAAAAAACATTTTAATCGACTTTTGCACCGATTAATTTTTTAATAAATGGTAAAAAAAGGACAATTTTCCAAGGGCATGTTGGTCAAATCAAGGCTTTTCCAAGGTTTCCCAGAGGTAAGCTTTCTCATTAAAGAGTGTTTTCTTCTCACTAGAAAAGGAACTTTAATTGACTTTTCGAGCGCGACATAATTTATTGGTAAATAATGATAGAAAAGTCTTTTTTTCAAAGGTAATTTAGCCACATTACGGCTTTTTCAAGAGATTTTCAAGGGAGATTCTCATTCTTTTTTAGGCTTTCAAGGATTTAAGGGTTGCCTGACACCCTGGTAAAAAAGAAATATAATAAAAATCTCGGCTTGGAACAGTAGTTTTAAAACAGGCTAACTTTTTTCTCAGAGACCCAGACAAAAGAAAATTTAATAACCAGAAACAGGAAGCCTTCAATTGTCCTTAAATGAAGGGCAAATCTAATAGAAGATATGCGTGATTTTCAAGTAATTGATGAAGAGAACCTTGAGATTTCAGTAGCTCGATCGCTCAGGACTTACTTTGATATTGTAAAAGTGGACTGTATTGTTGTAGGTTATGAAGCCGACCCGCATATTTGAGCGATTTGAAACGACTGGATCCACGGGCAGAAGCGACAGAAGCCGTTTCATTTCGCCGCAGAGAAGGTTAACCATACCGTTCTTGATATTGTTATAAGATACATCGATCAAAAAAATGATGGCAGGAGGTTGCGGAAGGATGGATTCCTGAAACAAACGACAACCGTTAACATACAATTCGGCTTTCTAACACAGACGACAAAAATAAAAAAAAATAGAGACAACTTACTTTACAATATTCCTTTGTGGCAATGAATTCGTAGGCACCGCGCATCAATTCAGGCCGATCGTAGCGATCTACTCGCTGACCTGTATGGTCCAAATGCTGGAAGTAGGCTTCCGGGACTGGAAAAAATACAAACAAAGTAGGGGCTTGTTTCCAACTGTTACTGCTGCTTTCACTACACAAAGACTTAAAGCGAATTTCCGCCTTTTGTCTAATATCCGGAAAGAGCGACAGCAGAGCGGAGCACAGGGTAAGTAACCTAAGTCAAACTAACATGACGGTCGCCACGCCTGATGCCGCACACTTCTCGGTGGAAGTCACTGCCTTCGAGAAGTGGCTTCCGGATTGGCGACAACTGAGCGGCGCGGTTGCGAAGCGAGGTACAACGGACATGACCTGATCTGATTTGGGTTAATCTAACCTACGCAGTTGTACGTCGTTAATCCTGATAACATGATAAGGAGGTGAAAAAATAGAGGTGGAAAATTAGACCTTTGAAATTTGCAGTGTACAATCGGTGTTTTTTAAGCAACTGTTGAACGAAATAAAACCAATCTGTGTTTTATGATAGTTTTATCCAGAAAGGAAAAAGTCGGTTTTCCGACATGGGACAGATTAATCTAAAAAAGAACCTTTAAGTTTTGAAAAGTTAGTTTTTTGCCAGGGTAATCCCTGCATTACCGAGAGACGTAGCAAAAAACTTCACCAACGTTGAAGCAATTAAGTCCACTACAGTGTTTCCAAAGTGGAAAGAGTTTTAGGTTCAGTTTAACGGGCCGATTTCCTAATAGAGGACTTTTGCGAAAAGAAGAAAACAAGAAATCAGCGTCATGTGATCAAGTGAACCAAAACAAAGCAGACAAGCCTCTGACTTGATGAATCGTTTTTACCGAATACTCTACAGGAGACTTTCATATCACCCTCAGGCGTCAGGACTTATGCTGTCTTTATCGTTAGCTTTAGCTTTTAAGGGCATTTTTCCGTTTAAATTGCCATTATCGGTAAGAACAAAGGATTCGGCTTAGTGAGGGGTTTGTCTGCTTTGTTTAGGTTCAGGTGATCACGTGACGCTGATTTCTTGTTTTCTTCTTCTCGCTAAAGTCCTCTGAAGGAGAATTCAAAGTACGCTGTGCGAGCGGAGTTTTCTTGACAGAGGTACCAACCTTCACTCGTAACTTTGCAGAAAGGGCACACGAAACGACGTCCACCGTCGACGAATTGCATGTAGGGACACATGTAGGCTTTACACCTGTGACAGCGGACGGGTCCAATTTCGCCCATGTCGATGACCGGTAGAGGGGGTTCCTTGGGCGTCCGCGCGAACGGGCTAATAATCAGCGCAAACGGCATGCACGTCTGAAACAAAAGACATGTCTTTGAATACTCATCTCACAACAGCCGAATCCTCTTCCATATGATTGATTATGAATCATACGAAATCACGTTGGCTACACTGCTCAAACGAGCTCAGGTATTGCCAACATCCCTTTCTTACAAAAACACAAAAATTATAAAAAACATAGTTCGCGAAGTACAATGGCTTGACGAGGCTTTTTATCGATTCATAAGTTGGCAATACGAATAAAATCAATCGACTTGCGGCCAGTCCTCCTGTCTATACATACTAATACTACCAACACGAAACTTTTGAAAACTAAAATGTTGTGACAAGCCATTATTGCCAGACACTGAACAGTCGTGAGCCATGCGGTCGCGATCGTATAAATTCCAGGAAAAGAAAATTCAAGGAGTACGGACTATTGATCTTGAATGTTTATTCACCTGTTTCAAGATATCTCCGCTAACAGGAACACTGTACAGACTCGACCGAATAAACCTCGGATTGCAATTTCCACTATCTTCTGCTATGAAATCCGTTGTGACGAGCGGTGGAACTTCGCCAGTCTGGTTACTAAAAACGCCAGACTTCTTTTGTTGGTCATCTTGCATAACTTGTATCTAGAAGAAAAAGAAAAAGAGAGCATCTTTAGCTATCAAAGTATTGAATAACCATGAGCAGCGAAGGGCAATACTCACTGGGCTAGGCATATTGTTTGGATCCAGGCGACGCTTCTCCTGCGCAGCTTGCTGATGTTGCTGTAAGTACATATTCTGTTGAGGATAACCCATCCCACCTTCGTGGATGTCCTGAAAGAAAAACAGTGGGTTAGCCTAGAGATCCTCAAAGGGAGAGAGGCGACAACTTATTCTCTCATTGGTGGCATGCATGAGACCAGCAACGCTGATTGGTGAGATACAGGGGCATACGATACTCACTCTCTGTTCGTGTGGCTGGGAATAGCCCATAGGGGGGACGGGGTGCTGAGGAGGGTATGGGCTCGGCATTGACGCTGGCTGGGGCATTCCCGGATGGGTCATCATGTGTGGCCCCGGCGGGTGCAAAGGACCCCGTCCTGGGCCGACGGGGCTCTGTGGACTGGCAAGGCCGTTCATGTAGGACGGTTGCTGGGGCTGGTGGGGCTGTGGAGGGAAGTGCTGTGGAGGGGCCGCGCCGTTGATGGGGGTGGGCGTGTCCCCCTGGCCGCCGTACGCAGGCCGAGAAGGGTATGTTCCTGATTTCACTCCCGACCACCCGCCGCCACCCTGTCAACAAAGCCACAGTACAGAGTGCGGGATTCGCGCGATCACTAATGACACATAACTGCATTCTCGTAGACAATGAAAAACATCTCTCTCTCCAGTTCCTTATCGTTAGGCGCTGCAGATTGTTGCACGGATAGAGTATGATCTCCGGCATCAAATAAAATCGGTAGAGAGTTCCTAATGGGCGGTTCGTGGGGGTAATGTCAGGTGAAGGTTATAGTAGATTGAGAAGGTTAGGTTGATAACGGTGAATTTAAATGAGGTTAGGTTGCGTGAGATCGGGCTTAGTTCAGATACTTTAAGTGCAGTTAGGTTAAGGTAAGTACGGTTTTAAGTCGAGTGAGGTTATGTTAACTAAGGTTCGGTCGAGTAAGGTTAGGTGAACTAAGGTTAGGTTCAGTTGTATTCAAGCCAAGTAACTTCCATGCCACAGAGGTTCCTTCATATCGTGTAAAACAGTAGGAATTGACCTCCATTCAACGTAAAGCTGGCTTACCATCGGTGGAGCAGCACCGGTTGGTGGCTGTGGACCAACGCTCATCCCTGCCAGTTGATTCGCTAGTTGATTGGGGTTCGTTAGGCCGGGTGTGCTAGGTGAAACACCGTGGGGAACGCCTTGCGAGGCGGCGTGAGGGGGCCCTGGGGGCATTCCATGGTGGCCGAGGGGCATTCCATGGGGGCCCCCTTGCGGACCTCCCTGGGGCATGCCCTGAGGCATGCCTTGAGGCATGCCCTGAGGCATGCCCTGAGGCATGCCCTGAGGCAAGCCCTGAGACATGCCCTGAGGCATGCCCTGCGGAGCGCTCAGAGGGCCTCCTTGGGGCATTCCGTGAGGAACACCCTGAGGAATTCCATGCGGGCCTCCTGGAGGGTGTCCCTGAGGTCCAGCCTGAGGGTGAGCACCAGGTGGGCCACCAAGCGGGCTACCTTGTGGGCTGCCTTGTGGGCCATTCTGTGGAGGGAGACCCGCCTTGAGATGTCCTTGGGCGTTCCCTGTAAAACACAAGGAAATAGTGCATTTAAGAAAAAGGCATACGAAAAGCGCGTAACACCTGAACCGATAGGTTACTTCATGGAATAGGTAGAAAACCTACTTGTTCATTTTTTTTTCTTTTTTTTTCACTGGATTCTTAAATAATACTTTTTTATTGCCGAACGCAATACGGGGGTAGGACCGCGAATGCTTGCATACAACAACAAGCAGCCTTTCCCGGAAGTAATGCTTAACCGTGTTTTCTGATATAAGTTTTCGATATTTTCTTCTCCCCGGCAATAAAGCTTGCCTTAACTTTCCAGAGATTTAGTCGATGTTCTACTTTGACTGCCCATTGTCCATTGGCCTGATCCAAAAGAGTTACAGCTTAAATAAATTTCATTTTACATCAGCAACATTTTAAACAACTAAATATTTTTTTCCTCAAAATAAATAAATAAATCATGACCTTAATTTAATTACCCTACCTCTTCGTGAAAGCTTCCCTAACGCGCAACTGCTGTACAGCTCAAGTTAAGCTTCTTGTTGGACTGAAAATCATCCTTGAAGAGCATTTTTTAGATGAGCGCCTCTTTGCTTTACCGGTACGCTTTTTTTCTATATCCCTCTGCAAAGCCACTATAAACAGCTCTTAAAAATTTCAACTCACCTTGTGGGAGTGATTGAGGAGATTTGGGTCCGTTGAGGGGGGAAGCCATGGGGTCGGGGGGCGCCGCCGGTCCAGGAAACTGACCAGGGCGTTGTGCAGGCGGTAGTCCGGGATGAGGCGCCGGTCTGGGTCCTTGGGCCTGGGGGTTGTACGTTCCTGGCGGTGGAGGCATTCCCATCACCTGAGGTTGTGGTGGCTGCTGCTGGGGTCCTGGGGGAAGACCGCCCATGGGCGGGTTGCCGGTGAAGCCTGCCTGCTGTGGTTGCCCATATGGGGGCCCTTGCTGTTCATGTACCTGAGGCTGCCCATAGGCACCATATGGCTGGTTGCCATATTGGGGCTGCTGGGGCATATACTGGGGTTTCATGCTGTGTTACCTGAAAAAATTAAACAATTTTGCTTAATGGATGATTAACTTTCTTGATCAATGGTGAAATTTCTGAGTTTAAAATTCATGAATGTTGATGTAAGAAAAAGATGCATTATTCAAACATATGATAGAACCTTTTAACATACAAGAGGGATAGTCAGTCAATCCTTAGAAAGTAAGAACTTGCCTAAGAGTCTCTAAGGCAATATCAATGTATGAAAAATGTATAGCTGAGAGCAATACATGTTTTGAAATTTTCAAATTGCTTTGTTACATGCTACAGTAGAAACTCATCCATAAAAATTTTAAGGTGAATGAAACAGGATAAAGATGAATATGTACATGGTTTGTGAGGCTTGTTAAATAACACAGGTATCCACACTCTAGATTTATAATTGAATTGTGGCATTGCATATAAAGATGAGCTTTCAAAAAACACGCAAATACTAGGGTCCAGTACCAGTGCAATGTTCAAAATAAAAATAGAAAACAAAATAAACAAAGCAAGAGCTTGCAAGAGAAAGAGATGCACTTTACTTATTCATTAAAATGATCTTAAAAAAGGGCAAGATCCCAAAATTTTTATATGATGACACTAACACTGTTGCACATAACACTCAGCACAACGCTCAACGTAGAACATTTAAAGCATTACATGACTGATAACTAGTTTACCCTGACACTTTGAAGACATAACCCAAAATGGGTCAAGGTAAGACCTCTAGTAAACACACTGAAGACAAAATATTACAGGAATTCATCCAATTTTAAATTTTTGTGAGGTAACCCTTAATGCTTTATGCATCTCCAAGAGGAATGATATGATTGACGCTTAGAAAGTCCAAATATAGGTTAAGTTCACCCTGCTCTTGCATATGTGACACCCAAGAAAAGACTTTCACAGTACTAATAAGACGGCGATCTAGACGACACATACGCAAATATTTCATATTTTGAATAATTGCACCTCAAAGAAAAATACTTCGTAACAGCTCTTGATGACAATGTCAAAATAAGTGTCAAAACACGAATGCGGAAACGGCAGTCTAACCTGTTTTCTAATTGCTTAACTACTCAAGCCGGTAGAAGCTTGGCTCATTGATGTGGAAATTCTAATATTGTACACAATGAAATAAGCTTTAGTTCAAATGGAGGGACTGTATTTAAAATAAAAAATAAATGAGATGTCAAAGAGGTAACAATTTCCCTGTGGGTGCACACGTAATAGCGATAATATTTCCGTGGAGCATCGTAGTAACAGTGCAATCAATGTGGCAACACTTATTAAGGGTTTTATACTTACAATGAACACAGCTAATATTCCAAATTGTTCTATATGTCAACAAAATTAATTAATTTCCACGCCACTCGTCGCCCAGCTGCTTAGCCACGTAAGGCAGTACGGCTCATGCGCAGTACACGCACATCACCAAAACAAACAACGATGACACCTCAAGCTGCTTCCAAAGAACACTTTCGTTACTTACTTGACGGAAAGTTCACACTTGAATTTGATCTGTCTTTGAAGTTTTCATACGGTTTTTGACAGAAGCTCCAAGAAGATGTTTTGTTTACTAAAATGGCGAGTTTCTAAACAATTTCAATGTTGGCTAAACACGTCATGCATTTGCTTGTCACGTCACGTTCGCTCTTCGGGAATTAGCCGAATATCTCCGAACTGTCTCCACATCTTGAGAAATTCCTCTCGAAAATCGTTTCTCTTGTGGGTTTTTGAAGAGCGCCTTTTAAGCATATATCATGGTTCGAAGATCGAACATTTATCTTTAAGTAAATCTTTACGATGAGCGCAGGTCGCGCGTGCCTAGATTTAAACTGCGCGCGCTCTTAGCAATGAGGCAGCGCGCTTTCGGAAAAACAAGAAAAATCTCTGCGACGAGAGGGGTTAATTACAGATCAACAATTAACTGATCGGAGCATTGATAAATAGCGGAAGTGCGCTGCTGAAAACGTAAAAATGTTGTCGCGCTCGACTACAACTTTCTTCACAACTGGCTAATGTTCAAGTGAGGCCTTTCCTGACCTATCGATTCATGTTCGGAGCGCGGTGGTAATCTTATAGAATAATACAATGGGGGCTAGCGACTTTAAGCTGGTTCAAAGCTGAATGCATCTTTTTTTAACGATCCAAAGAAGTACCAACCAATTGCGACTTACCTGTCGGGTGGTGATTTTTTCTGGGGGTCGCCCCTTCTTCCAACACCTCTTTGTAGAAACATGAGACTAGTTCTAGTCTCATGGTAGAAAAAAAAACAAAAAAAAAACAGGAAAGATAAAATGCTGCTAACACCCCGTTCATAACTTCGTATTTGTCAGACAAACAAACCGTACCACGTACAATAACACCTCAACGAGTCAAAAGAAATAGGAGCAGAAGAGTAAATCGAGAGCGACACAACATCTGTATATCATTATAACAAAGGACATTTAATTTTTTTATTTTTACAATGACTTAAAACAGTGCACGATTACATTAAAACGATCACCATTTACAGATCAAAGAATGAAAAGGAAAAAGCAGTCTTCTCTAAAAATAGCGATGTAAAAAACTCGAAAGCATCAGTCCAGAAGAGAGCGGCTCAGCCGCTGGAAACAAACTACTTAAAAAACGTTTGTGTATTGCAAAATACCTATGCACGTTTAAATGGAAGAATTTCTTTTACGCCAGACTCGGAGAGTAAAGAAGTACAAATAAGCGTAATACAGAATGCAATTGACAGTCCCTCAGAATTGGGACATTTTAAATTCATCACGTTGAGAGATAAAAACAACACTGCATTTTATTCAAAGACGAACGTAACAACGACAAAGGACAATGGTAACACAGTTTCTTTCGTTTGTTCGTCTTACAGAGGGCCGAGGGTGCCGTATAACTGCGTCTGACGGAACGGGATAAGACCGTCGTTGGCAGTTATGCCAAAGGACGGCAGGTGTCACCACAGACACTCTGCACGGCGAAAACAATTTGAAAGGAAGTTAATCACGACGGAAAATACCGAATGCAGTCGATTCAAGCTCCTTCATCTTATCTTTCCTTTCAAGCCCTTTTCTTATCAAACGCGGTGAAAGTTCCAACGTTTTCAAATTTTTGTAATAACCCAAGGAGCGATTTTATTCTTCGTATTCTTCTTCATCTGGTTCTTCTTCACTTCCGTCGTCTTCAGACAGGTACTGGCCGTTCTCATCATCATCCGGAACCTTAAAAGGAAAGATGAAGCTGATAAACGCTACGCAGGAACTAAGATGATGTGCGGGAAAATTATAGGAAGGTTCTTCTTACCAGACTCATAAGTTTTGTTTGAAAGTCATCAGCAACTTCTTCCGATGGAAATTTCATGCGGAGAGTTCGGCGATTATCACACTTCATATCAAATGCGGTCCACTGGAGACAATCTCCCGTAGCCTAAAAAACAAGGAATAAGTAATTGAAGTTGGCAAAGAAAACAAAGAGACCCTGTCACTCCAAAACCGGTAAGACACACTTGGTAGCCGTCTCCCATATATTCGGTCGGAAACCCAAAAACGTCGGCAATATTTATAGGTTTTACTTCCTCCTCGTAGATAGATACGGCTTTCCGAGTCAACTGTCGACAACTCGCATAATAAAGGTAACCGAAAACGTTCCCAATACTCATTAAAACTTAAAATAAAACTTGGGATTTTAAAAATATTCAAACTAAATGGACGGTAGTCTCTTAGGTCCGTCTCACGAGCGATATGCTCCAAAAAGGGGATTTTGTCGTGGGAAATTCCACCTCCCAAGTCAAAGCTGTTGGAGAACTTTGTTGATCTCATTTAAAACTTACACAGTAGCTAATGAAATGCGAAGTAATCATTTCACTAACAACGTCCTCTTCTTTCTTTACCACCATTGATGCCATTCCATTGGGGTCGACGAATAAAGCCGCCGTTGCCAGACCTAGCGATTTCCACTCGCCATCGTAGTATTCTTCTAATTCACCCTCTTCTTCTATTAAACTCCCATAGTAAACAACCTCATTCGGATCAATGAGACAGGTCGGCTCGTCATTGTTACTGTCATCAGAAGTGGAGTGCCTCGATACCTCACTTGCTAACGCATCTGTTTCAAAAAGAGATACAATCAAGACACGTTTCATTTGTTCACCGCCAGGCCGGGTTGTGTCTGTGCTGCTGCGGATTCTTTTATTTTTCTTATATCTCTCTCTCTCTATTTTTTTTCTGGCTATTAACGGGTCCGCTTCAATTCTTTAGTGATTCGTGGCTTTTGCGCGAAGGAAGGACTGAACCGTGGGGACACTTAGGGGGACTCAAAACAAAACGTTTTAAAGTAAATTAAGAAATTCATTTTAATTCAACGCATATCCACATCTAAAAAGGCAACATTCTTGAACAAAATTACACGAGCGTCTGCCGATTCGATTCTCACGTAGGATCAACCACGTCCTATTTTTATGCACGTACACAGCCCAGCAAAAAATACAATCATTTCTAATTTAGAACTCATGTTTAAGATCTCTAGAACACATCTAAAAAGAAATAATTACACAAAAGAAAAAAGAACAAGCTATTATTATTTTCTTCAGCAAACTTAAGAAGATTTGGCATTTCATGCCCGACATCACTTCCAAAAAGCGGCGATAAAACTAAAACCGTGATGTGAAAACTGCGGCTTTAAGAGAACTGGAAAACGTTTTAGGCGCAGCGAAATGTCATGCAGATGAAACTACCAACTAGGTCAATATGATACATGAGAAAAACATCCTAACCTGCAGCTTCCCGGTCGGCCGAGGAGCTCGTGTTCAGTCTCAACTGCTCTTGGCACGAGTCCAGAGCTTGCTTGAACGAAAGAGCGGTTTCTGTAGTCTTGAATCGCACAGCCAGTTTTTCACCCTCGCCGTTTTCCGGGTCTTCGGCGTAGTTCATCCCGGCCCAGCACCACGCCGTCTCCGACGTGGGCAGCCGCGATAGGGTCAGGTCCAGAGTCAACGGCTGATTCAACACGACTTTGTGTACCTTATCTCGTCTGAGGAGGAGGCGGTACGACTTGCGGACGGGGTGGTACAGGATCTTCATCTCCCCGACCCCTCTCTCCTTCCATTCCTTGTCGAACCTGAACAGCTTGGCTCTCTCACAGAACACCTTGTCCTCGTCCTCCTCGCCGGTCACCACTTCGATTGCGTCTGGCAACGGAATGATTGGTTTGAACTGTGGGTCGTGAGCGTCGTCGTGGGAATCGTCGTGGCCGGCGTCGCCTTCGTCCCCGCTCGATTCCGCATCGTCCTTTCCTTTCTTCGGTTTACTCTTGGATTTATCAGTCTTGGGGGCGGAACCGCCGAACACCTGGGAGCCGGCCCCGGCGAATTTGAACGGTTTGCTCGGATCCTGCGTTGTCGTCTTCATGGTGCTCGCAGACTGCGCCACGGCCGCAAACGACAGACTCGAGTCCACAGGCAAGAAAGGAACTGCGTCGCTATCACTCTCCCCACCAGCCAAACTGCCAACACTGGGAGTGGCTTCCGCAGCCACGCTGCCAAACGTGGGAGCGGCTTGGGATGCACTGCCAAAAGTCGGGGTAGCCGATGCCACACTGCCGAAGGTAGGGGCAGCATTGGCTGTTGCACCGCCGAAAACAGTAGCCGCGCTTTTCGCTAAGGAGCCAAAAGAAGGAGCATTGGATGCCGCGAAGCCGAAGGGAGTCGCTGCACTAGAACTAACGTTTTTATTGGGCTCTGCCGTATTCGAGTTCGCCAACGAAGAGCTAAGTCCACTCGCCGCTGCACCAAAATTAAAACTACTCTTCACTGCGGGTCCTCCGAAAAGGGATTGAGTGCTTGTCACAGTGCCACTAACGGCCGAGGTGGATGACGTGGTGGAAGACCCACCGAAAATCGAGGTAGCAGAAGCGGAAGTTGCTAGGCCACCGAAGGTCGGGGTAGCGGAGGTTGATAAGCTCCCGAAGGTCAGTGTAGCGGAAGTTGTGGAAGCGGTGCCACTCAAAACGGAAGTCGCGGAGGTAGTGACGGCCTTCCCACCGAAAATAGAGGGCGCTATGCCCGCAGTCGGAGCAGAAGAAACACCGAATGTTGACGAGCCAAACGCAACGCCGGTGCCGAAAGGAGAGGACGCTGCTGGAGCTAAGTTGGTGGAGGCTCCGAAACTGAAGTTCACTGCTTTGTTAGGGGTGGTCGCATTCCACGCTGGTTTGCTTGCCGCAGCTTTTCCCTCAGCCTGCAACAGCCCACAAGCGAGTCAAGATGTATCGAAACCCCAAGAAGAACGACGAACTCTTCAAAAAAAAAACAACAAAAAACGCACCTGGTCCGACTCCTTTTCACAGCCTATGCATCCCTTGCAGGGCGGTGCTCTCAGGTAAGAATAGAAATTCGGAGGCAACTTCAACTTTAAAGCGGCGTCCCGTTCCTCAGGCGTCACTGTGTTCTCATACACGATCTCAACTTCATCTGGAAATAAAAGTGCGTTTAGAGAAAGGCGGGATACCGCTGCGATCACAGTGCGATTGTATCGATACTTACCCCCAACACTCGGAGCAGAGATCGGTTCTTGGAAAAGGGATCGAGCTACTCCTGAAAACAAAAGAGTACATGAGTTTGCGAGCTTTCCGAAAAGATCCAAGGGAAGTCACGTCATGACTTGTACTGGAGCAACCTTCAACGTTAATCGTCAGAGAAAATGAGGTACGTGCGTACCTGATTTGGAATCTGGACTAATGCTTGCTTTGCCGCTTTCACCTGCAACGAGAGAAACAGAAGATAGCCGAAATGCAATTTATTCGTTGTGATAGATTAGACTACAGGCCTCCGCACCTGTTAAGGAATAGGGGTCAGCGACTAAAGTCATCTCACTGCATTCTAGACGTAAATTGGATAAAAAGTAACATGCATAAGTGAATCGGAAAGTCAGGAATGACACCGGTTTCATTAAACGGACAAGCTTATTCCTATATCCAAACTTGCCAAAGTTTTTAACAAGAAGGTAATCACAGGCTCCCACTACTTATAACCCTTGATAATTGCGACAAAATAAGCAACTCTCAGTACTCATGGCACCTAATAAAACTAAGGTCAGCTCTATTCACGCGCCCTTGACAAGCACGTATTTATAAGGACAGACTTTAATCCACATCAAGAAAGCTTAACGTATTTTGAATAGGAGTTTGCGTGCAAAGAGACAACTCGTAAAATATCAAACTGGTTGGATTAGAAACAAAATTTTAAATTCTCCTTCCACCAATGTGAATATTTAAAGCAAATTACAGTTGATGTCAGAAACGAAATTATAATTAAGTACTTAAAAAAAAGAAAACTCTAAGTGTAAACAGTTGTTTTATTATAGATAACTAACAATCACAGTGCGCATATCAAACGTGACTCAGGAACAATAACCATTAGGAATAACCATTAGGACACAGCCGTAACACACTCGGCAAAATACAAAAAGAAAATCTCAGCACCATGATTTAAAAAAAAAGGAGTAAAATAATATTTGAAAAAATCCAAAATACCAGTCAAAAACTTAAAGTTGAAAAAATAAAGTCCTTCGTAATACCATACCAACGAATTAGGTGGCCAAAACCTCACAAGTAAACAAAGAAATCTTTTACCAAGACGAAAGACTTGTGGATAGTTTAGTGACAAATTTACAGAAGGCCCTCTTCGGATCGTGACAGTTATTTCAAAAATTGATCGAAACTAAAAATGCAGTATATAGTAATATACATTTCTGTAAGTTTTACAAATATTAAAAAAATACTAAATCGGGGTTTAAAAGTATCACCCTACAAACAACCAAGGTAAAACTACAAAAGTATAAATTTCGAAGGAAAAATTACTCCAAATCCTGACTTATGGGAATAAGACAAGATGATTTGGAGATAAAGCTCTGGGAAGGTATTGGCTGATACTGGTCCCTGAGTAGTCGCAACGATCCAAATAACATGCTTTGAAATTACTTAGGCATTATTTCAGTACCCTTGCTTTCAATTATAATTAATTTTTACTATAATTTAAGTATAATTAATTAAATTTTCGGTTAATCCGAATACAAGCTTACACAAACATTAAACATGAGCGTAGTGAAACTGTGCGTTTTCGCTTACTTCACAAACTATCACAATGTTTGGACTGAAAGAGCACAGCCTTGTTGTGTTAACAAGCCGAAGCCTAAGTCAAAAACGACGATCACAAAAACTGCCAAAATCGACTCAAAAAAAAGAACAATACTAAAAAATCAAAAATTAACGCAAAACCAAATACTTCGTAAAAAACGAGACCCTTCTGATAAAAAAACAAAATGTAGATGAATCTACAAAATAATAGAGAGAACTCAAAAAGAAGATTACAAAGAAACTCTGAGACACAAGGCGAATACCTAATCAATTTGAGTGCACGAGCAGCCCCAGTAAACAGAGCGGTAAAGAGCTCGTCCAGTCAAAATATCACAATGTCTCACTACAAGATATCTGTAGGCGCAGCGAGCCCAGTGGCCCGCGAACCTGAAGTCGCTAAATTCTGCTAGAGCGTTAGCTAGGGAGCGTCTCGAACAATACTGACAGGCAAAAATCGGCCCGTCGACACTCCAAAAACGGAGGGGCGGCAACACTGGACACGAGGGGCCGAAGCTGAAGGCCGGCGGTTCGCTAGAAAGAAGCGGACTCGGTATGCCAACGCTCATATCACCAAAACCCGAATCGACGGACGACCACGATACATCCACGTGACACGTGGTCGCCCACGTGTCGACCACGGAAACAGCCGACGAGCTTCGGCTCGAGGTCGAATAGATAGGAACGGTTAGGTCGGAACACAGCTCCGGATTAGTCAAACACAAACCAACAATATTACAAAGCAGTTTACTATTCTCACCCTTGTCGGCCTGAGCTGTTTTCGCAGACGGACTGGTGTAACCCACCTGGTGGAAACAAAAAGCGCGAATTATAGTATACTGAAAAGAATCTAAAATCGCTGGTGTAACGGGACACTCACCAAAGCCTTGTCGATTGCTGCTTTGAAGTCAGCTGCAATATCGGGGGATTTGAATCGGATAGCAAAGCACGAGGTCTCCACTTCGCCCTCGCTGAAGTCTGGGGCAGTCCACGTCCACGATTTGGGGTCCTTGGCCGTGAACTCAATGTCTGGCGTCAGGAAGTGGTTAAGGCATATCTTGTGAACTTGGTCTCTGCGCATCAGCAACCTGAAACACAATGCGCATATTACAAACGAGCTGTGCACAACAACGTGCCGGACGGGCGGACTTACTTACCTTAATCTACCATCACTCTTGTGCTTGAGAACTTTAACATCTCCGAGGCCTCGCTCCTTCCACTCCTTCGCCGAATATCTGAATAGTTTAGCATGGTGGGAGTAAAGAACGACTTCGTCTTCTTCGCCAGTGACCACTGCCACTTTGTCGGGCAGCGGGATGACAGGCTGGAAACAAAGCGACAAGTTGTAAAAGTGGCATTTTCTACCTCTTCAATTCCACACTGGATACATCTTTCCTATAAGATGCGACCACATTAAAAGCCTGAAACCTTGTCCCACTCGGCTTGATGAAGGTGGAACGCCAGACGTAGAATGTGGAGCCTTAAAATCTTACAGCGTAGAAAGAGGTAAACCGACATCCAAGACATCTCTTCAACAAACCTTGAAGTGAACATGGTCAGCATCGTAATCACTCTCTTCGCCAGATGTCACGTCTTTTCCAGGAGACTTCACCGGGGAATTTTCAACCTTCACGTCCTCGTAATTGAAAGCGAAGCTCTTTGATCCAAAACAAAAGGCGTTACCTGTAAACCACACTCGTCTTAACATCACAAAGTTTACTTCATCTTAATGAGGTTGGAAGATCAAGCTACAGGAAAAAAGCTATGGCGATTATTCTCCAAAAATAACAAACTACTTGAACGGTATGTCAAGTTAGGTCCGATTTTTGTAAGGGACTTTGGGCCAGAGCACTTCTTGCGTAGGAGTAAAAAATATAGGGTTGGAAATTTACCGGTAAGAAGAACAAACAATTGATTAATTACCTTCTCTCTCGGAATAGATAATTGAAAGCAGAAGGAACCTACGAGGAGCTTAGTAAAATGATTCATTTAACTTTCGCCTTGATTGCCAACGAATGTTACTGCGAGGGTCTGTGCCATTAGTCTTTGTAGGGTTCTTCGTAAGAGGAAAAAAAAGGAAAACCTACCTGGTGCATTATTATTAGAGGTTACGTTGGAGGCACCAAATACAAAACCGGCTCCCGCAGGCTTGTCTGCGGGCTTCGAACTTTCTGCTTGAGGCAGTCCAAAGGAAAAGGGAGCTGGAAAAAGTTAACTATTCACTTCTTGTTCAAGCGCAATACTTCAAAAAGGCTGAAGAAAACTTACCAGCTGGCGCCGGGTCGACTTTTTTCGTGGCAGTGCTGGTCGGCAATCCGAACGAGAAGGTTGTGGCAGCTGGGGCAGCAGCAGGTGCAGCTGTGGACACAGCTGTCGACACGGTTGTAGAAACAGGCGTCGATGAGGCTGCAGGCGTGCCGGCGGGAATGCCGAAGTTGAACGTCATCCCGCCCGTGGACAGGTCCACCTTGGACTTGACAGTCGCTGGCTTCGCTTCGCAGCCGGGCTTGGGCGTTTCGCAGCACACGCACGCCGTCTTGTCGGCGGCATTTGAAATGTAGCACGCCGTGCAGTTCCACGAGCCTTCCTTGGGTTTGAAAAGTTCCGACAGGGGTCGAGAGTCGCCCTTGGCAGGCGCGGCGGGGGTCGCAGCTGGAGGCGCAGCTGAAGGCGCAGCTGAAGGCGCAGCTGAAGGCGCAGCTGAAGGCGCAGCTGAAGGCGCAACGGCCACCTTCGGGGCGGCAGGGACGCCGAACACGAGCCCACTGGTGGTTCCAACCGGCTCCGTCTTGACTGCAGCACCGCTGAAAGATGTTGATGTTCCAAAGGTAAATTCGGCCGGTTTGGGGACTGCCTTTTCAGTTCCAGGCTTGGGCGTGTTACAGCAGGGGCAAGAAGTCTTGTCCGCTGTGTTGGACGTGTAACATCCCGGGCACGACCATGAACCTTCTTTGGGTTTGAAGAGCTCCGACAGAGGGCGCTGGTCGTTTGTCGCCTTAGGAGCCGCCTGGCAATCAACAGAATGCAAAATGGATTAGTGTCGGCTTCCACGTTCATTCGGAACCAAGGGATGATTAGAAAAGATCGCCACCTCTAGATGACACTAAGAGTTTTACTGAATGTTAAAGTCTTACGCCGGCTTACATACCGTTTCCTTAGGATCGGATGACTTCGCACTTGCCGCTAAAGCCGCGAAAGACGGCATAGCATCAACCTTCGAAGATCCAAACACCGATGTAGAGAAGTTAAGTCCCGAGAACGGATTGGGTTTCGCCTGAAAATCACATCACGTAAGTCACGTCTTACGGTAAAGCCAACTTAAAATGACAGACTATTTTCTCATACCGGTGCTGCTGTTGCGGTGTCCGCAGCCGCTTTGGTGATCTCTTCAGCGGGTTTGAAGATGGGCTTCGAGGAAAGCGTGAAACCACCTAAATTAATTCTCTCTCCTGAAAGGCGAAGAGAAAACAAGAGTCAGTAATTGGTTTACCCATAGTTTATTTTTTTGAGTTCACTTGGAAGTTATGATACCCCCGACTCTTCACACCTGTTGCTTGCACTTTTTCCAAGTGTTATACTCGTGTTTGGAACAGGTGTATTGTGTGCACTCAGGGCAGGTTGCATTGATACTACATGGAGAAGTGCACCTTCAAAACTATTTGGGTTACAGCGCTGACTGACGGTACAAAATTAACCTGCTCACGGCCTTCCTAGACAATCTTCAACGCATACTGACCTGTTCCGAACGTAGCTGGCTGTTCGAACCCTGAGAAGGCAGGCTTGGTTGCTGGCGTCGTCGTCGAAGCAGAAGTTGCTGCCGGAGGCTGCGACGACACCGCTTCCGGTTTCGACGGCGACTTGGCCAGCTTGCTCAACTCGCGCCCTTTTTCGAAAGCTTCCCTGAATTTATCCGCTTCGTCGACAGTCTTGAATTTCACGCAGAATGTTTCGTTCTGGACCTGAAGCGCGAGAAAAAGGCTCTTAAAATCCAAGTAGAGCATCTACCAACGAGTTAGTGCATTGATACGGCTCCGTATCTCAGACAGCGGTTCATGAAGATGATACGTAAGAAGCAAAGACTCACCACTTCTTCCGCAAAGTCGGGAGCGCACCACATGAATCGGTCTTTGGCGGACATGGGCCTGAGCTCCACGTCGGCCGTGATGAAGTGGTTGGCGCACACCTTGTGGGTGTGCTCGCGGCGCATCACCAAACGCACTTTGCCCGTCTCGTTGTGCTTCAGAATCTTCAAGTCCCCGGCCCCGCGATCTTTCCACTCCTTGTCAACGAAGCGGAACAGTTTGGCGCGATTGCTGAACAGGGGCGTCTCGTTTTCCTCACCTGGAAACAGACGTTCAGGATTTTACAGCGCTTCCGACTGATCAAGTTCACCAAAAGGGGGGCATTCGATAGCGCCAAAAATCACAAGCGCCAGTCCATAACCGCCAAACGAGAAAAGTCGCAAACGCCAAAGTTCGTATGCGTTAGGTTAGGTTAAGTTAGGTTAGGTAAGGTTAGTATTGCGGTTAAGAACTTTGGCTTTTGCGACTTTTCTCGTTTGGCGGTTACGGATTGGCGCTTGCGGCGTTGGCGCTTGTGGTTTTTGGCGCTCATGACAGCTACCCCATCAAAACATTCAAATCAGGTGTTGAAAATCTGAAAATTGGGAAAATAGGCATTCACCCGAGCTCTTCTTCGTATTTTATTCTCGCAAAAATAAAACTTTATTTTTTACGTTAAAAAATTAGTGAGCTGCTGATTTGACTCACTTTCCTACAAAATGCGTCCGTTTTAGAAGTTTATAAAAACAACGAAACGGTGGATTGTCGTCAATCTTATCGAAATTGTTTCTAAAACTACAATCTTTTAGAAATAGTTTTTTTCACTCATCTTATCTGAATCAGACGCTATCACAATTCACCAGACTGAGCACCATTTTTCGGAGCTGCCGTAAGAGCCCTTGCATTTTTTTTCCAACTTTAGAATCTAATTACGTAAAAACGGAACGGTCAGTTTTTCTTGGACTTCGCCATGCGATACATACAGTTTGAACTAATCCTGAAAATTTCAAGTCC